>Ga0101944_10001379_pt1 | contig 51510 bp, 40 predicted proteins | sample DewCreD2012metaG_FD_75245 | JGI IMG/M metagenome (GOLD analysis project Ga0101944, IMG submission 75245) | Hot spring sediment bacterial and archeal communities from British Columbia, Canada, to study Microbial Dark Matter (Phase II) - Dewar... ... | reverse complement strand
ATTGGCGGTATTATTTATCACATTGCCCGTGCAATAGCCGGAGCCTTCCTCTAAAACGATCACAATCCTGCAAATTCCTTTTTTGTGGCTCTGCCAGTTGAGTCCTTGTTGACAATTGATGTTGATATTGCATTCGCTGGAAGTACCAAAACCCGATTCATCACTCAATCCGTCTTTCTCCAATCCTATTTTTTTGAAAGCATAATCTACTCTGAAAATGTGTAGCTTGCCTTGTCCACGCACGGCAAAGGGTTCAAAATACTCAATGATCGCAGTAGCACCTTTGATAAAACCCGTGACAAATTTGCCGGAAGGCGTATTGCTTTCATCGGTATAAGCCCCCAATATTTGCTTACCATCTTCACTGTACATAAAAAGTTTTGCGCCAAAAGGCAGGTAAAGCTTGTCGTACAAAGCCATCAAGCCTTGCGCCCCTTCCGATCTAATTTTCAAGCGCCACAGGCGGTCGCCGTTTTCGAGCGTGATGGCAATAATGCCAGACGGACGCACCCCGGCAAATTCCGACAGCACCACGCGCTTAACCTTCCCCTGCACTGTGCCTAAGACGCAGAAATGCGCGTCGTTAAACTCACGCACGGCCACCGCGGCGGTAATGCGCTCGTTGGCTTCCAACGCCAGAACGTTCACGACCGGCACGCCCCGATCCGCGCGCCCGGCGTCGGGGATCTGAAAGACCTTCTCGGAATAGACCTTGCCTTTGTCTGAGAAAAACAGCACCGTTTGCAGCGTGCGGGCCGAAATAATCAGAGCAACCTCGTCCTCTTCGCGCATTCCCTGGCCCATCACCCCGCGCCCGCCGCGGTTTTGTGTGCGGTAAAGCCGGGTGGAAACGCGCTTGATATACCCGCGTTGGGTGAGCGTGATGAGGACCGGCTCGTCGGCGATCAGGTCTTCTTCGCTGAGATCCTCGCCCTCTTCGACCGAGATTTGCGTGCGGCGCTCATCTCCGTGTTTTTCGGCCAACTCCTTCAGATCGGCCTGGATCAGGCCGAGAACCTTGCGCGGATTGGCTAGCAGGTCTTCGAGGTAAGCAATCTGTTCGCTCACCTGGCGGTGCTCATCCTCGATTTTCTGGCGCTCCAGGGCCGCCAGGCGGCGGAGCTGCATATCGAGGATGGCCTGTGCCTGCATCTCGGTCAGCCTGAAACGGTTGATCAACTGCGTGCGGGCTTCGTCGGCGTCGGCGGCCTGCCGAATCGTTTGAATAACGTCATCCAGATGGGCGAGGGCGATCAACAGCCCGACCAGAATGTGTTCGCGCCGCCTGGCCCGCTCCAGTTCAAAGCGCGTGCGCCGGGTGACGACTTCCTGGCGGTGTTCAATAAAGATTTGCAAGGCGCGTTTCAGCGGCAAGTGACGCGGCTCGCCATCCACCAATGCCAGCATCTGAACGCTGAAGGTGGATTGCAGGGGGGTGAATTTGTAAAGCTGGTTGATGACCTTACGCGGCTGCGCCCCGCGTTTCAGCTCGATAACGATGCTCATGCCGCGCTGATCCGATTCATCGCGCAGGTCGCTGATAGCGTCCAGGCGCTCTTCGCGCACCAATTCGGCGATGCGCTCGATCAGGCCGGTTTTATTCACCTGATAGGGAATTTCGGTGATCACCAGGTTATAGCGCCCGCCCCGCGCCTCTTCAACGCGGACCACGCCCCGCACCGTTAGCTTACTGCGCCCGGTGCTGTAAGCCTGGCGGATGCCTTCGCGCCCAACAATGATGCCGCCGGTCGGAAAATCGGGCCCGTGAACCAGGGTGAGCAGGTCATCTACGGTGACGTCCTCAAGGTTGTCGTAATTCTCAATGAGATAATCGAGCGCGGCCACCAGTTCGTTCAGATTGTGCGGGGGGATGCTGGTTGCCATGCCCACCGCAATGCCCGAAGACCCGTTGAGTAGCAGGTTGGGCAGGCGCGCGGGCAGAACGACCGGCTCTTGCAGCGTGCCATCGAAGTTATCGGCAAAATCAACCGTGTTGGCATCAATATCAGAAAGCATTAATTCTGAAAGCGCATTCAGGCGCGCTTCTGTGTAGCGCATAGCGGCAGGGGCATCGCCGTCAATAGAGCCAAAATTGCCCTGGCCGTCAATCAGAGGGTAGCGCATTGAGAAGTCTTGGGCCATGCGCGCCATCGCATCGTAGACGGCTGAATCACCATGCGGGTGGTACTTGCCCAGCACCTCGCCAACGATCCTGGCCGATTTTTTATAGGCGCTGTTAGCGCGAATGCCCATGTCGTGCATGGCGTAGAGGATGCGCCGGTGGACGGGTTTTAGCCCATCGCGGGCGTCGGGCAGCGCCCGCGAAACGATCACGCTCATGGCGTAATCGAGGTACGCGGTGCGCATTTGTTCGTCAATATCAACCGGCTGGATGTGACCGATTTCCATCTACCATACTTCCTTTCGTTCTGCCAATAACCTCTTAATTATACCTCTTTCGGGGAAGAAAAATACGCCCTGGATTCCAGTGTTTCTCAAGAGGGACGCCATTATTGTTAACAAAACCGTTTTGCATTTACATGGGTTAAAGTAATGTTAAATTTTGTTAACATGAGACGGGGTATAATTCTTCTTTGTGAAATCCTGGTTTTTCTCTCTGCTCGTGGTAGCAAGCCTGGTAGTCCTCAGCGGATGTGGAACGGGGGGGACTTCTGCATCCAATCAAACCGAAGAGCAGTCTCCACCTTCCGCCTACATCCAAAACAAAGGATCCGATACCATTGTCAACCTGGCGCTGGCCTGGGCCGAGCGTTACCAGCAGGAACACCCCGACTTTCGCATTTCGGTGACCGGGGGCGGCTCTGGTACAGGGTTGGCCGGGTTAATTAACGGCACAGTGGATATTGCCAATGCTTCCCGCAAGATTAAAGAAGAAGAAATCCAGGCGGCAGAGGCCAACGGGATTGAGCCGGTGGAATACGTGATCGCGCGCGACGCCATTGCCGTGATCGTCAATCCTCATAATCCGGTAAGCCAGCTCACCATGCAGCAGATTTCGCAAATCTACCGCGGAGAATTGAACAACTGGCAGCAGTTGGGCGGAGAAGACCGGCCTATCGTGCGGTTGTCACGCGAGACGAACTCAGGCACGCATGTGTATTTCCTTGAAGAAGTGGTGCGCCTGGGCAGTAAAACTGACGAGAGCATCTTCTCTGCCGACACCCTGCTGTTGCCCTCATCGGAAGGGATCATTGCGGAAGTGCGCGACAACCCCAACGCGATCGGTTACGATGGCTTAGGCTACGTAACGTCTGATGTCAAGGTGGTAGCCGTGGCTCGTGAACCCGGCGGTGAGTATATCCTGCCGACTGCCGAGACGGTCAACAGTGGCGCGTACCCCATTGCGCGCGACCTGTACATGTACACCAGCGCCAACGCCAAACCGGCGGTGAAAACCTACCTGGAATGGATCTTATCCCCGGAAGCCCAGCAGATCGTCACCGAGTTGGGCTTTGTCCCCATTGTGGTAGACGTTAGCCAGACATCGGGAAAACCCTGATATGCAGAGCCGCGCCATTTACATTTACCAGGAAAGAGTGATTAACCTGATTATCAAACTATCAGGTTACTCAAGCATCTTGTTTGTTACCTTAATCCTGCTGTTTCTGGCCCGCGAGGGACTGCCCGCTTTAAGCAAGGCAGAGATTTCTAGCCTGTTTGGTACGCGCTGGTATCCGATTGAAGGGTTATATGGCATCTGGCCGCTCTTAGGTGGAACGCTAATCGTCACCATTGGCGCTATGCTGATTTCACTGCCCTTAGGCATTGGGACGGCCATTTATATTTCAGAAGTGGCTCCCCCCTGGGTAAATAACCTGCTCAAGCCGCTGATCGAAGTCCTCGCTGGACTGCCTTCGGTGGTATTGGGTTTTTTGGGCATTCAGGTGCTTGCGCCGTTCTTGCGCCCGTTCCTCAACCTGCCTACGGGGTTAACGGCGTTTACTGGCTCGGTACTGCTGGCAATGATTTCCATTCCAACCATCGTTTCCATTGCAGAAGATGCCTTTAATACCGTTCCACCCAGCTACCGCCAGGCGGCGCTGGCGCTGGGGGCCACGCGCTGGCAGACCATTTGGGGGATAACCCTCCCAGCCGCCCGTTCTGGCGTACTGACGGCCCTGATGCTGGGGGTCGGCCGCGCGATCGGTGAGACCATGGCCGTGATGATGGTGACGGGCAATGCCCCGGTTCTTCCCCAAGGGTTAAATGCCCTGTTCATGCCGGTCCGCACCATGACGGCCACGATTGCCTCTGAAATGGGCGAGGTTGCCACCGGCAGCCCTCACTATCATGTGTTGTTCTTCATTGGGGTAGTCCTGTTCGTGCTTTCTTTGGGCGTCAACATCGCGGCTTCATCGGTTAGCATGAAAACGCGCAAACGCTCAGAAAGGGTCCTCTCGTAGTGGAATCCCGGCGCTTTTCTCGTCCACTGATCCCACCCCCTGTTCAGCAGACCTTGGGGTTCTGGCTGATGCGCATCATCAGCCTGGTAACAGTACTGCCGATTGTAGCGGTGATCCTCTACATCATCGTCCGCGGACTGCCGGCCATCCACTGGGAGTTTTTGGTGGGTTACCCGCGCGAGGGAATGCGCGCCGGCGGCATTTTGCCGGCCATCGTTGGCACTTTTTACCTGACGCTGGGTACGGCTGTCGTGGCGGTTCCGCTGGGCGTGTCCGCTGGGGTTTACATGGCAGAGTATGCGCCCGATAACCGCTGGACGCGCCTGATACGCATCGCCATTATCAACCTGGCCGGCATTCCTTCAGTCGTGTACGGGCTGTTTGGCCTGGGGTTATTTGTTTTATTCCTGGGGTTTGGAACCAGTATCCTGGCCTCCTCGCTGACGCTGGGGATTATGACCCTGCCGGTGATTATCAGCACGACCGAAGAAGCCCTGCGGGCGGTGCCATATTCCTTCCGGGTGGTGAGTATTTCACTGGGGGCCACGCGCTGGGAGACCATCTGGCGGATTGTACTGCCGCAGTCACTGCCGGGCATTCTGACGGGCGTGATCTTGGGGTTAGAGCGCGCCGCCGGTGAGACCGCGCCGATTCTGTTCACGGGGGTGGCCTTCTTCTTGCCGCGTCTGCCCACTTCGCCGTTAGATGCCACCATGGCTCTGCCGTATCACATCTTTGTAATTTCCACCCAGGTTCCGGGGATGCCGGTGCAGATTCAATACGGCACGGTGCTGGTGCTGTTGGCCTTTGTGTTGACAATGAACCTGATTGCCACGCTCATCCGCCAGCGTGCCCGTGCGCGCCGCCAGTGGTAGGAGGAATGCCATGCAGCCTGCCCAGGATGTAAAAATTCGCATCGAACACCTCCAGGTGCGCTACTCCGATGGTTACGAGAGCCTGCGCGACGTTAGCCTCGATATTCCCGCGAACCAGGTGAACGTTCTATTCGGCCCGGCGGGTGGGGGCAAATCCACCTTGCTGCGGGTGTTGAACCGCCTCAATGACCTCAGCGACGTTGCGGCCATGTCGGGCCGGGTGATCTTCAACGGCCAAAACATCTTAGACCCCAACATAGATGTGGTGGAACTGCGCCGGAAAATCGGGATTGTGTTCTCGCGCCCGGTGCCTCTGCCGTTGACCATTTACCAAAACGTCAGCTACCCGCTGGAAATTGCCGGGGAGCGGCGTAAGAGCCGCCTGGATGAGGCCGTGGAGCGTGCCCTGCGCCAGGCGGTGCTGTGGGATGAAGTCTACGACCGCCTGCACGATCCGGCTACGGCCATTTCGGGCGGTCAGCAGCAGCGCCTCTGTCTGGCGCGTACCCTGGTATTGGAACCCGAAGTGATCATGCTCGACGAGCCGACTTCAGCCCTCGACCCCGTTTCAACGGCCAAGATCGAAGCCCTCCTGCAAGAGCTGAGCGAGCGCTACACCATTGTGCTGGTTCCGCACAACGTCCAGCAAGCGGCACGCATGGCCGATTTCGCCGCCTTCTTCTTACAGGGCGAGCTGATTGAAGCCGCCCCAGGCAAAGAGTTGTTCGTAAACCCCAAAGACAAACGCACGCAAGATTACGTGACCGGCCGCTTTGGGTAAGTCCTAGTACTTGATCTCTAAAATACGCCCGCATTCCACCCTTGTCAAAGAACTGGACTGTTGGTATAATCTCGTCAATCTCCGGGCGCGTAGCTCAGTTGGTTAGAGCGCATGTATCACACACATGAGGTCGGGGGTTCGAGTCCCTCCGCGCCCACACTCAATAGAGGATAAATCCCTGGAAATCGGCACTAAAAGCCAAATCCGGGGGTTTTGTCTTTTAAGGTAAGACGCAGGTGTTGGTCTAAGACGGGGAGATTGTATGAGACGCCGCATTAGGTGTGGCGAAACAAACTCGCCTCGGTTTGCACTTAATGACGATTCCATTTGCGCACTTTTTCGGTCATACTGTGCAGTGTGAACCCTTCCTCGCTTCCCGTGCGCTTTGCCGGTTCCATCCGTGCCTTGTGGCGGCGGCTTTCGTCAGCCTTCGCCCGAATTGTTCCGAATTGTTTTTTCAAAAATTCAATTCCTCAGCCTTCTCTTGCCTTTCATCTGTACTCATCTGTACTCATCTGTACTCATCTGTATTCATCCGGGTTCATCTGTGTTCATCTGTGTCCATCTGTGGTTTATCTTCTTCTCCGCGATTCCATCTATAATGGTTTCCAACAGCGCTTTTTCGACGATTTCACATTTCCTGGAGGGATACCAACATGGCAGATATCGTTCGCTTGGGCGTAATTGGGGTGGGACAGATTGGCAAGTGGCATCTCACTACCTACCGCAAGTTGAAGGAAGAACTGAGCGACAAGGTCGGCGGGCTGGAAGTGGTGGCGGTGGCCGATATCAACGAGGCCGAAGCCAGGCGCGTGGCCGCAATGTACCAGATCCCCAACGTGTATACAGACTTCCGCGAATTACTGCGGCGCGATGACATAGACGCTGTGGATGTGTGCCTGCACAACAACCTGCACATGCCGGTGACGGTGGCGGCGTTGCAGGCCGGCAAGCACGTCTACTGCGAAAAGCCGATGGCCGGCACTTACTGCGATGCCCTCACAATGTACCAGACAGCCAGAGAAACGGGTAAGAAGCTGTCCATCCAGTTAAGCACCCTGTTTTCAAAAGAGACCAAAGCCGCGCGGGCGCTGATCGAGCAGGGTCGTCTGGGGCACATTTACCACGCGCGCTCGGTGGGCTTTCGGCGGCGCGGGCGGCCCTACGTGGATGGCTACGGCAGCCCCCAGTTTGTGCAGAAGCCCATTTCTTCCGGCGGCGCTATGTACGACATGGGCGTTTACCATATCGCCAATCTCCTCTATCTGATGGATAACCCAAAGCCGTTGCGCATCAGCGGCGAGGTCTGCCAGGAAATACCAATGGACCCGGCGCGCCGGGAATACAGCGGCTATAACGTGGAAGAGCTGGGCCTGGGGTTCGTTCGCTTTGCGGGTGGGGTGACGATGGACATCATCGAAGCCTGGGCCATCCACTTGGACCGCATGGAAGGGAGCGTGATCGTTGGCAGCGAAGGGGGCATCCGGCTGGAACCATTTGGCTTCTTCCACTCGATTGGCGACCTGGACCTGAACGCCACTGTTAACCTCGATGCATTCAACGGACGCCTGCACGATTTGCGCGCCAACGCCTTTGCCTACGACAGCCCTCAAGCCCATTGGGTAGCCGCTTTGCACGGCAAGGTGGATCTGCTCCCAACCGCTGACCTGGCGCTCAATACCATGTTGATCTCTGAAGGCATTTATCTATCTTCTCGCCTGGGGCGCGAGGTCTCGGCGGAAGAAGTGATGGAATTGTCTCAGTCTACAGCGATACGGCTGTAGGTCTAGTAAGAGGGAATTTGCTATAATAAATAGCAGATTACATCCTTGACAAACAGGCCGGACAGATGGAGAAACAGCGGATTGAACGACTGGCGCTCGCCAGCAGACGTTGAAGACCAGGGCGCAGTGTATTGCGTTACCCAAACCGATGAGACACACTCTATTCAAGGAGGATATGTACGATGATTAGCAAACCCGTTTTAGACAAGATGAATGCCCAGGTCACGCATGAAATGGCTTCGGCGTACCTCTACCTTTCGATGGCCGCGTACTTTGAATCGGTCAATTTGCCCGGCTTTGCCCACTGGATGCGCGTGCAGTTTGCGGAAGAGCAGGGGCACGCCATGAAGTTCTTGGAATACATCCTGGATCGCGGCGAGAAGGTCTGCCTGGGGCCGATTGAACAACCGCAGGCCGATTTCGCCTCTCCGGTAGAGGTGTTTGAGAAGACCCTGGCGCACGAGAAGAAAGTCACCGGATTGATCCTCAGCATTTACGAGGCCGCCAGGGCTGAAAATGACGTCGCCAGCCAGATTTTCTTACAGTGGTTCGTGAGCGAGCAGGTGGAAGAAGAAAAGAACGCCTCGGATATTCTGGATATGCTGAAAAAGATCGGCCCGAGCGTTGGCAGTTTGTATCAGTTAGATCACCGCCTGGGCAAGCGCGGTGGAGCAGAGGACTAACCCTGGCCTGTTCTACGACCAACTTCCAGGATGCCCGGATCAGCTTCCGGGCATCCTGGGTCTAGTCGTCGTCGCGGCTGTTCTCGCCGCTCGCGCCGCCAAAGGTTCGCCTCAGCCCCTGGAGGAGAGCCTCCCTTTCCTGGCGCGACAGGTTCGCCTCTGGGTGCATAAGCAGGTAGCTTCTAAGCGGCATTTCCCCTTCCTGCACCGTCTCGACAATCTCTTCCGGCTCGTCGAAACTGCCCATCCCCCACTCAGAGAAGTTGAGTTTGGCGCGCCCTTCGTCAACATCGCGCTGCACCAGCCAGGACAGCGGAGCGATATTGCTGTAAAACGGCCAAACCGTCTCGTTGCTGTGGCAGTCAAAGCAGGCGCGCTTCGCCAATGCCCGGGTGGCAGGACTATCCCATGGCGGTTCCTGTACCACCGGCGGGTTGGCGTGCGCCCGGCCATAGGGGATCAGTTGAATCAGTAAGAAGACCCCGATGATTCCCAGGGCCAGCAATCCGGCAGTGATCAGAAAGGCTTTTTTCACCACGTTTCCCTCCTCGATTACCATTATAGTAAAAGCCGCTGGACTATATCACTGCTGGTTGGGGGAATGATAAAAAAGGAAAACGGATGAGACCCTCTATCACCATTCTGGCCGCCTGCCTGGGGTTGGTGCTGGCGCTGATCGGATGCAGCCTTCCGGTAGCTGTGCCCCCCACCGTTGCTCAGAAGAATGACCTTGCTCAGACCCAAACGGCTGAATTCGAAGCGGCTCTGCCTGTCTATGCCACCCACACAGCCGCCGCTGATCAGACGGCTGCGGCCAACGCCACGCCCGAATTGCCAGAACAGACGCCCACCCTGCCGGCCCCGACCGCCGCGCAGTCACCCGCTGGCAGTTCCCTCACCGTCACGACCGGGCGCATCCAGGAAGAGAGTGATGCCCCTCCAGCGGTCATCGAGATCGAATATCCCATCTTCACCGATTCCGCCGGTAGCCCGGTGCCGGGGATTAATGCTGAAGTAAACAGCCTGATTGACCGGCAGTTAGAAAGCTTCAGGACGATGTTAGCAGAAGCAGCGCCGCCGCCCGACACCGTTAGCGGTCCGAACTCTTTGCGGATTAGTTATGAGGTGTTGTATAACGCCGATGGGCTGGGGAGCATCTACTTCCCCCTATCAACTTACAGCCAGGGCGCGGCCCATCCCTTCCCATTTTCAGAAGCCATCACCTATGATGTCAACCAGGGCCGCCGGTTAGAATTAAGCGGCCTGTTTAAGCCAGGGGTGGATTACCTTAACCTGCTTTCGCAGTACAGCATTGAAGACCTCAACCGGCAGGGCGTGTTATTCTGGGAGGATGGCGCTCAGCCCCGCCCTGAAAACTTTAAGACCTGGAACCTGACGCCAGAGGGATTGCGAATCACTTTTGACCCCTACCAGGTTTCGCCGTATGCGCTGGGGTATCAGACGGTGATTTTGCCCTGGGGTACCCTGATTACAGACCTCAACCCATTGCCGGGAATTGTAGAGTGAGGAAACAGGTGGTTTTTAAAGTTGCTTTAAATACTCGCGGATCATCAGAGCGGCAGTCGCGCCTTCGCCGGCGGCAGCGGCAGCCTGCTTGGTAGACCCGGCGCGCACATCTCCGGCAGCAAAAAGCCCCGGAGTTGAGGTCATCAGCGCAGAATCGGTCACCACAAAGCCATCGGCGTTAATCTCCGCGAGACCGCGCGCCAGTTCGTTATTGGGCGATAGGCCGATGAACACAAACACGCCGTCATACTTCCATTCTTTGATTTCACCCGTCTCCCGATCTTCAACGAGGACCGATTCTAAGCGGTGGCGGCCTCGAAACGCTTTGACGGCGTGGTTGACGTAAACGTGCATCATCGGCATTTGAGCAACGTTATCTTGTAGCACTTTACTGGCCCTCACAACGGGGAGGAACTCCACAATATCTACCTGAGAAGCAAAGCGCGCCAGGAAGATGCCTTCTTCAAAGCCGCTGTTGCCGCCGCCGACCACCAGCACTTTTTTGCCTTTGTAAAAAGGCCCGTCACAGGTGGCGCAGAAGTGCACGTTGCTGCCGATCAGGTCTTCTTCGCCCGGCACATTCAGGCGGCGGTAGCGCGCTCCAGTCGCCAGCAGTACCGCTTTGGCCCCGTACTCGGTTCCATCCACCGTATGGACCGATAGATAGGGCGGCGTGGGCGCGATGTTCGCAACCTCGCTGGCCCGCAAAATTTCCACCCCAAAGCGGCGGGCCTGACGGGCCAGGCGGTCGCCGAACTCGGCGCCAGAAATGCCCTCATCGAAGCCGGGAAAATTATCAACCACCATCGTTGTACCCACCTGCCCGCCCAGCCCGGCGCGTTCGATGACGAGCGTATCCAGCCCTTCGCGGCTGGTATAGAGTGCGGCGGTTAGCCCCGCCGGCCCCCCACCCACCACAATCACATCGTAAAACTGGCGGCGGGCGCGGGTTTGCAGACCCAACTTGGCAGCCAGTTGGGCGTCGCTTGGTTCGACCAGAATTTCACCGTCTGGAAAGACGATGGTCGGGATAATGCGCTTGCCGTGGTTCACCTCTTCAACAAACGCCATCGCCTCTGGGTCGTGTTCGATGTCGATGTTGACATATGGGATGCGCTGCTCGCCAAAGAACTTTTTGGCGCGCTTACAGTCTGAACACCAGACTGTGCTGTACACCGTGATTTGTCCGGCAGGGAGTGTTGGTTGGGTCATAATGGTCAAAACCTCGCTTTTCGGCGGCTTTTTTGGAGATGTAAGCGTCATTTACTGTAAAACGCCCACGTACTTGAGCGTTTCACCCCAGCCATTCGCCGGGTCTACCGGCACTTGCGGTGAAGATGCTTTCAGCGAATGGCTTTGCGCTCTGTTTATTTTAATGAAATTTTCTTGCGGCCAAATGCAAATAAAGCCGAGCGTAAAAAGCCCGGAGCCAGTTTTTGATGAAGTACGCCCAGTGCATAGGCCAGTTTTGAAAAGGAAAGGTAAGAAGGCTCGGCTTCATAACCGAACACCGCATGTTCAAAGCCGTGGGCTGCGAGCGCGCGCCGCAGTGCCATAAGGCTGTTACAGCGGTAGAAGGTGCGAAACACATCCTTTTCTTTAAGTGCGGGCTTCGCCAGTTTTAACACCTGCATGTGCCGCTGGCTGGGGATCAGTCGAGCGAGCAGGGCGATGTAGTTCCAGCGGTTGGGCGTGCGGATGCAAACGACCCCCTCAGGGCGCAAGACGCGCCGGGCCTCGCGGAAGAATGCGTCGGGCTCAGCCAGGTGTTCGAGAACGTTGTCGCAGATCAGTACGTCAATTTGTTCATCTTCCAGAGGCCAGGTAGGGCCGTCGAGCAGGTGAAACTGGTCAATAAAGGGGTTGTGGGCGGCGGCAGGAATGACATCCAGACCGATCACGCGGCGGGCTTTCCCTTTGAGGATGCGCAGGTCGCGGCGGAAGGGGATGGGGTCCTCGCCGTAAACGCCGCGCCCGCAGCCAAAATCCAGCACTGTAGAATTGGGGCTGAGCAGGGCGTTAACGCGGGCGTAGAAGGCGATCGTCCCATCAATTTGCGTGAAGCCGCCAAACCGGCTCTCAGGGTAAAAATGCTGCATGAGCATGCTGTCCACTCAAGGAGCCACCAGGTCGACTAATTGCACCCAGCCGATGATGGTGCGCGTCTCTCCCTGGTACTCGACCAGAACGCACTCGCGCGTAGTGAGGGCGTCGAAACGGCGCTCGGCGGGCAAAAAGCGCACGATGGCCCCTTCTGGGATTGACCCAACGGCATCGAAACTGTCGTAGCAGCCGGTCCGTGCCCATAACCGGCGCGCTACCGTGCCAGTAAGGGGAGTGGGCGTAAGCGAAGGCGTGTGCGTGGGCCTGGGCGTAGGCGTTTGGGTGGCGGTGGGGTTCGGGGTGGGCGTGGATGTCGCTGTAGCGGTAGGGGTGGCCGTGGGCGTGGGCGTGAGCGAAAGGATATATGCGCGTACCTGACCCGCGCCAAAGACCAGCACCAGGGCAATGATCACCAGGCCGATCAAGACAGCCCCCACCCGAATCCCGGCGCGCGCCGCGTGATAGCTGGAAAGGTCACGGTTTAACTGGATAACCCCCGGATCGTTGGGGTAGCGGCGGCGCACTTCTTCGCTGACGCGCGAAGCGGCGGCCGGCCAGGACCGGTTGGAATTTAGAACCGTGTTGGCCTCGCGTAGCTGTTCCTGGTAGTGCTGGTTTTCGAGCGTCAGCCGCTCGATCTCTTCCTGTACGGTCTCTAGGCCGTCTTCGCCAGCGGAGAGAATGCGGGCCTGATCCAACACCTGGCGGGCCTGCTGTAGCTTGCCCTGGGCGGCTTCAAGAGTTTGCGCGCGCTCGGCCTGGGTTTTGAGGGTTTGAATCTGCTCGCGCAGAGGTTCCATCACTTTGGGAATCGACAGGTCCAGGCGCGTTTTCAGGCGGCTGAGGGTGGGGTTCTCGCCATATTCCAGAATGAGGCCCTCAAGAATATTCTTGGCCCGTGCCAGTGCTTTAGGTGTGGGTGTAGAAGCGTTGAGAATCTCGGTGGCCTGGCGCAGTGACTCTTTGACCTGGCGCATGGCCTGGAGCCGGTCGTTATACTTGGGCAGGCCGGTTGCGCGGGCGGCAGTTTCAACGCGCTCGATGCCTTCTTCAAACTGGCCCTTGGCAAACAGCTTAACGCCCTCATCATAAACGCTCTCGGCGTCGATGTTTTGCTGTAATTTCTGCTCGAACTCCTGGCCTTCCTGCCAGCGTTGGATGCCCATTTCGCGCAGGGTGTTTTGGGCTTTGTTAAGCAGGGCCATAGCTTCCTGGTAGCGGCCCAGGCGAGCAGCCGATTGCGCCTTGCCAAAGGCAGTGGCGGCTTCCGCTGGTAGCGCCACTGAAGGGATGTAGCCGGTGCGCAAATAGTTTTCCGATTCACTGCGGTGCTGTCGGGCGCGATCCCAATCCGGTTCGATGCCCAATACCTGGTCATAGAGCTTGATGGCCTCGGCGTAGCGCCCCCCGTAAAACAGCTTTTCAGCCTCTTGCATGGTCAGCTCGGCCTGGGGGTCGTGTTCGCGCTCTTTGGGTTTTCCGCTGTTAAAAGCAGTCCCTGGGTCGCCGGCAAAAGCTCCGCTGAGCAGCCCGGCGGTAGCGGGCTGGGTGGGGGTGCTTTCGGGGGCGCGGATGCGGGCGCGCAGTTCCTTATACAGCGCCTGAACCTGGGCGCGCTGCTCGCGGTCGAGGGTTTGATAATCGGGCGAGTTGATTAACTCGTCCATTTCGACGATCATCTTCCGAATTTCGGGCAAAGGCGGCGGTTCCTGGTGGATGAGCCGGGCTGCCTCTGCCTGGAGGGTTTCAATGTCAGCCATGCACATTCCTATTCTTGTAGTTGTAGAAAGCACTGCTTGAGATCATTGCCCAAAGCGGCGGCGTTGGTATATTCGCCGGCCAGCACTTTCTCAACCAGGTCGCGAATCTCAACCGACAGGCGCTGGTCATCATACGTCCATTGGGCCTGATAGGTTTTGGCGGCCTGTTCAATCTCTTCTGGACGAGTAGGCCCCATGGGCAGTGCGCCGGGTGCAGTGCGCCCGGTGAGAATATGATGGAGGGCGCGGGCGCCAAATTGCACCAGGTCCATCTGTTTTTCGTAATCAGATAGCCCATCGGGGTGCAGGCGCGCAACGTTCCAATCGATGACATACACCCCTCGCGTGGCTTCTATCCAATAATAATGCAAAATTTTATGATCGCGGTAGACGATATTGCGTTGGTGGGCTTCGGCCAGGATTTCGCAGATCTGGATCGAAATTTGCAGCAGGTCGGCTACCGGAAGGAAATGGCCGCCGGTCAGGCTCATATCGCAGAGGGCCAGCAGGTTGTGTCGGGGTTCGCGTTGTTGGATCGCCAGGTAGGGGGTCCAGTTCTCAGCGACGCGGCTCTCAAGCTGGTAGATAAACTCTTGCGATGATTTCGGCCCGATGCGGACGACACTGCCCGTTAAAGCGCGGTCTACCGCGCCCTCGCGCTCGGCTGGCAGGCTGGCCTGGCCTTCTATTTGCAGAAAACCGCATTCCAACAGCGGCGTAATACCAGGAACATCATACATGGCGTTCAGCACCAGCACCTCTTCGCGGAACAGCGGTAGGGCATAGTCAATCTTGTCCATGCGCATCAGCTTAATCGCGGCAGGGGTAGCCTGGCCCTGAGCATTGCGCAGGGTTCCCGCAAAAACGCGGGCAGAAGAGCCGCGCGCTTCGGGAATCCAGCCGTCGAGGGGGGCCGATAGCTCCACATCCTGATCAGCGCCCAGCCGGCCTTTCAGCACGCCAATTGGGACTGGCGGGGCAGGGGCTTGGGCCGGATTTTCGGCGGGCGTGCCCGTAAGGCCATCCATAACGTGGGCGGGCAGACGCTCGCGGCGCTCATATTTTGCCAGCCAGGGCATTTCCAGCGCCAGGAGGGACAGTTCAGTGAACAGCGCCGGGGGCCAAACTCCACGGCGCAGTTGGCGGCAGCCTTCGAGGATCAGATCCAACCAGCCAGCGGGGCCAATATGGTTGCGCAGTTCGCGGCCTTCAAACTCTATCTCGGTCACAAAGTGGCGGTAGTGTTCACCGTTTTGTGGCCCAGCGTGAACTTTGTCTAGCCAGGCTGATGCATCCTGGAGGGCCTGTTCGGCGCGCAGCACGCGCTTGCGGTCGGGGTCGCGCAGCAGTACCTGACGCAGCCCGCGCGAGGCGGCGCTGAAATTGCCCTGTTCCCATTCTCCCAACACCTGGCGCACCGCCTCGCGGGCGGGTTCGAGGGCGCGGTCGAGGTGATAGCGGGCATCGGGCAGAAAGGCTCCGATCTCATCGAGAATTTCATCCACGTCGCTGTAGGCCAGATTAGAATATGGGGGCGTCGGGTCAATAGACCCCCAGGCAGGGATAATTTCCTCGCGCAGGTGTTTGACCAGGGTTTGCAGGCGCAGCAGCGCGGCGGAAGACTGGCCCTGATCTTGCATTTTTTCCAGCATCGGGATCAGGGTAAAGAGAGTGCGGCGGGCAACCAGCAGCGGTTGTGGTTCGCTGGCCTGCTCTCCGAGGGCCTGCTGGCGAACCATGGCGACCAGGTCTTGCCACCAATCGGGTTCGGGCTGGCCGCGCAGAGCAGAGACAACCTCCCACAGTACGGCCGGCCAGTCTTGGGCGAGGGCCGCCTGAACGGACTGGCTAAGGGCGGCGCGCTGAGCATCATCCAGGCTGCGTGAAGCCATGCGCGCCAGTGCAGCGCACAGGCGCAGGCTGTCGGCGTCGCTGCCGGGTAATCCCACCGCCCACTCACAGATTTCTTGTGCCTCTTCAAGCAGTTCTTCGCTTGCAAAGCGCGCGGCATAAGCCAGAGCAAAATACAGACTGCCAGCGTAATCGGGCAGTTCGCCATACGAAATGATCTGTTCGTGCAGGGCTTCTAACTCGCGCAGGGGGTTTTTAAGCGCGCCTTGCTGCGAGACCGAGCGCAGCAGTTCCATTTCGCGGCGGCGGGCTGCGCTCAGCTCATCCAGTTCCTTCTGTAATGCTTCCTGGACCCGCTCACGCAGCCCGGCGACCACGTCAGGCGTCAGTTCGTGGGGCAGCAGCCGCTCCGGCCAGGAGAGCCGCAGGCGCAGTTCGGGGGCGGCCATCTCCATAAACTGCCCCAAGGCTTCGAGCATCTGGCGGTAATCGTCTTGCGCAGTAAAGCGCCGGTCGCGGGTAGAACCATCGCGTTCCAGAAACTGCCCGTTGCCCCAATCAATCACCGTTAACTTGGCACGCAGCGGGTCCCAATAAAGGTGTTCGGGCTTTACGTCATTCCACAAGATACCGTTGGCCGGAATGCCTTCAATATCAAACGTGTTATTATGAATACGGCTGAAGATCTCAAACAGACTGTTGATGACACTCAACAGAACGCGATAGGAAAAGGAAGCGCCCCCATGACTGTTCTGGGAGAGGGTTTCTAAAAAGCGGCGTTCTTCGGGGGTTTCGGCCAGTGAATCGGCCCCGCTTAACGTTCCCATGCGCCCGGCGCGCGCTAATTGGCTGAGGTTAAACCCGCTGGCTTTCTCGATCACAATAAACAGCCGCTCACTGAAAGCGGTACCGGGGCGACTCTGGTCGATCAATCGGGGAACGCGCACTCCCAGTCCCGGTTCCATATCCAGGTAGGCCGACAGGGTTTTCAGAATTTTGGCTTCGTTGTTGATCTGCGTCGTTTGGCGGATAATATCGCTGGCAAAGGCGCTTTTTCCTGGACGTTTCAAGATCGCTACATGCTTTTCCAGGAGCGATTCGACTAGGTACACCTCGCCGGCGTCTCCCTCGCCCAACTTTTTTAAAAGCACCCACGCAGATTGCTGACCAGAGACGATATCACTTTCCATAGTCCATGCACGTCGTTTCCATGTGAGTGGGGGAATCATACCACAAATGAAAAGGGCTGCGAGAAGCGGCGGCAGGTTGTGTTATATTTACGGCATGACCAATCACCACGCCTGGGCTGGATGGAAAAAACGTAAGTGGCTGCCCATTGGGATGGGGTTGGGGGTATGGCTGGCCGCGGCACTGGCCTGCAATCTGCCAACCGCGCCTCGCACAGATTTTGCGGCCACCCTGGCGGTTGAGGCGACGCTGCAATCTGCCGAGAAAACGGTGGCGGCGCGCATTTTTCCAACGCTTCCGCCCGACGTTGCCACCCCTGTGGCCCCTGCTGAAAACACGCCTGCCCCTGCCGCGCCATCTGAGCCGCTCTTGCCTACGCCCACTGCTGGCCCCGGCGATTTTGTGTATCTCACCCAACCGGGCGATACCGCCGCCGCGCTGGCGGGGCGCTTTGGAGTGGCCCCTGAACAAATCATCAACCCCTCTCAGTATGATATCCATGCCTATTTGCCTGTTGGTCAGCCCCTGGTGCTTGCCAATACCCTGGGTGAGCTGTCCTACCGGGGCGTGCTGCTGCCCGACAGCGAAGTGATCTATTCGCCCGCCGCCTCCGATTTTTCGGTGGAAGAGTATGTCAGTCAGGCGAGCGGTTTTCTAAGTACTTATCAGGAAACGGTCGGTGACGAGACTTTGAGCGGGGCCGAGATCATCCGCAAAGTGGCGCTGGAGACTTCCATTAACCCGCGCCTGCTCCTGGCAGTGCTGGAATATCGCTCTGGTTGGGTATGGGGACGGCCCGCCGACCCCAGCCAGACAGCCTATCCAATTGGTTTTTACGCCAATGAGATGACCGGGCTGCACAAAGAAATTACCCTGGTTGCCAGGCAGTTGACAATCGGGTATTATGGCTGGCGCAGCGGTCAAGTGGTTGAGCTGGAGTTTGCCAACGGCAGCCGGGCGCGCCTAGACCCCACGCTGAACGCCGGGACGGTGGCTCTACAAACGCTGTTTTCAAAGCTGGTGGGGCCGGGGGAACTGCCTGGGGTGCTGTATGGCGAGAGAGGGTTTGTCAGCCGATACCTGGAGTGGTTCGGTGATCCCTGGCAGCGCTCGGCGGCGGTGGGCGACCTGCTGCCCTTTGGCCTGCAACAGCCGGCCCTGGAACTCCCTTTTCCTGTGGGGACGCGCATCAGCTTCACGGGCGGGCCGCATGCCGCCTGGGGGATCGGCAGCCCGTTGGGCGGGATTGACTTCGCCCCGGCGGATGTCGAAAAGGGCTGTACCGTCTCGCGTTATTGGACGACCGCCGCCGCCCCGGGCGTGGTGGCGCGCTCGGAAGACGGCCAGGTAGTGCTGGACCTGGACGGGGACGGCAAAGAACATACCGGTTGGTCGCTCCTGTACCTGCACGTGGCCGCCTTCGAGCGCGTGGCGGCGGGGACGCCGGTGCAGACGGATGACCCCCTCGGCCACCCTTCCTGCGAGGGTGGAGCCGCGACGGGCACGCACGTTCACCTGGCGCGGCGCTACAATGGGGAATGGCTGGCGGCGGCGGGGCCGGTTCCGTTTGTGATCTCCGGCTGGCAGGTGTTCCCCGGTGAGCGGCCTTATCGTGGCTCCATGGTGAAGGACGATCTGGTGGTTACATCGCGGATGGATAATGCCGTTACCTCAATCTTTACGCGGTGAAGTTCCGCGGCAGGAATGACGGGAGGAAGAATTGACAGAGGAAACCCACTTTTCATCGGCGCTGCCGGTCATCGTATATACACGCCCGGCAGAGACGCCCGGCGTGGATTGGAAGGAGTTTGACCGTGGGCCGGGGTATTTTCACATCCCGGCAGGCTGCGAGGTGGGCGTGCGCATTAAGGGCATTGATGACCGCACTTTAAAGAGCCTGGTCGCAGAACTGCGTGGGGTTGAGCCGCTGCGGTTCCTCGATCTGGCTGAAAACCGTAACATCACCGATGCCGGCATGCCTTACCTGGTGGAGTTAAAGCAGCTCACCAGCCTGAATCTCAGCTCGTGTACGATCACCAGCGAGGGTTTGGCCGTGCTTAAGCGGCTTCCGCGCCTGGAACGGTTAATCTTAAGTTACTGCAATAAGCTCAATGACAGCGTCCTCAAGACGCTGGAAGCAATGCGCGCGCTGACCTATGTTGATTTACATGGCTGCCTGAGCATAACCAAAGGGGCGCTGGCGCGCGTGCGCCGCCGCGACCTGGAGATTTATAAATAGCCGCCAGCGAGCCTGGCTAAGCCGTGCTGGCTTGCTAAGTAACGTGTTCAACGCAGGAACCCCGAGGGATATATGACCTCGGGGTTCCTGCTCTGCACTGGTTGTTCTGGGTAAGGGCAGATTAAACCGTCTTGCCGGCTGCCAGGCCTTCCGATCTGTAATGACTAAGCCTGGTTAGAAGTTGAGGCACGGCAAAGGTTACCTGCAATGCCGCGCTTACCTGAGCTATCGAATGACCCCCAGGAGCGTCAGCCAACTTCTCCGTTTTCAGTTTTTAAACTGCCACTCACCTCGAAACTATTTCGCCAGTGGTTTATAACACTATAGCGCATGCCAAACACCGCAAATACCCGGTTTCCCCTACCCCGCTGAGGTAGGGTTTTCCCTACCCCAGTGGATGCTGGAGGGGGGAAGATCGATTACAATGCAGGAGCTATGCAGAACCATTCAACTTATTCAATGGATGAGAGCAACGCTCCCACGCAACCCATCCGCGTGCTTGACCATTACCAGGCGATTCGCGTTCCGCGGAGCGCGCGGCGGCGCAGGCCAGAGGGGTGCTGGGGCTGTCTTTCGACTGGCTGTCTGATGGGCCTGGTGCTGGTGGCGCTGGCAGCGGCATACTTTTTGGCGCCAGTACGCACGAACTTTCTGATCCTGGGCATTGACCGTACGCCAGATGGATCGGCGGTGGGGCGCAGTGATACCATGATCCTGGTGTCGGTGAACCCGCTGCGGCCTGATGTGGCGATGTTGTCAATTCCGCGCGACCTGTGGGTGGAGATTCCAGGGGTGGGCGAGCAGCGCATCAATACGGCGCACTTCTTTGCAGAAGCGGCGCAGCCCGGCAGTGGAGCGGCTGCCGCCGCGCGGACAGTGGAGCAGAATTTCGGCGAACCGGTCCCTTATACTGTGCGCATCCAGTTTGAGGGGTTTATGCAGGTGGTGGACGCGCTGGGCGGCGTGACGGTGGATCTGCCGGAGGCAATGGCCGGCTACAGCGCTGGCTCTCATCACCTGAACAGCGCCCAGGCCCTGGCTTTTGTGCGTGACCGGCAGGGGGCCGATGACTTCTTCCGCATGTCGCACGGGCAGTTGCTGATCCGCGCGCTGGTCCGGCAGGTGCTGCTGCCCTCTTCCTGGCAACATCTACCGGCGGCGGCGCAGGCGGCGGGGGAAGCGATCGATACCAACCTGCCGGTCTGGCTGTGGCCGCGGCTGGCGCTGGCGTTTGTCCGGGCGGGGGCAGGGGGAATTGACAGCCGGGTGATCGGGCGCGATATGGTAACGCCCTTCACGACCGAGGGCGGGGCCAACGTGCTGCTGCCCAATTGGGACAAGATTCGCCCGCTGGTGCAGGAGATGTTCAGAGATTAAGCCGTTCAGGCGACTGCGGCGGCGGCTTTGGCCTTCATCTTTTCCCAGGCTTCATCGCTTTCGAGGGTGATGACCCGGTACGACTCGGCGTAGAGCATTTCTTTGCCGCGCGCGCTGTTGGCGGCCCATTCGCGCACCGAGGGGCCGGGGTCCCAATCGCCCATCTGGCTTTTATGGGCGCGCAGGGCCTCGATTTTTACTTCGATGGTGTCTTCAATGTTGACATACACATCCGCCGGCTCGCCCCAGGTGTTGACGTAGACTTTGCGGGGCTTGTGGGCGGTTAACCCTTCTTCTTGCAGTTCTTCAAACAGATTGGGCTGGCCGGCCGCCGGGAAAGTGGCCTCGATGGCGGCCAGGGCGGCGGCGCGGTGGTCGGGGTGGTTGATGTAATTGGGCCCGGCCCATATGACCGTAGGATCGCCGGTGACGATAACTTCGGGGCGGAAGCGGCGGATCTCGCGCACCAGTTTCTTGCGGACTTCGAGGGTGGCTTGCAGCAGGCCATCGGGTTCGCGCAGAAAGACGACTTCTGCCGCGCCGATAATTTGCGCGGCGGCGCGCTCTTCGGCCTCACGGATTTCGATGGCGCGCGCGCGGGTCATGCCGGGTTCAGAAATGCCAACATCCCCACTGGTTAAGAGGACGAAAGAAATGCGCGCCCCGGCCCTGGCCCAGCGAGCCAGCGTACCGGCGCAGCTAAATTCGATGTCATCGGGATGCGCCACAATTGCCATGGCGCTTTCGGGAACATAAAAGGGATACGGCATGGGGTGTTTTCTCCAGTCTTATCAATAAAAAGAGAAGGTTTTAAGCAAACGACCGCATGAAATTCTACTCGTCTCCGCGCCGAGAAGCAACTGGCTGCTGCCAGAAAGATAAGCTTTATGAGGGGAATCCCTTCCTGAAAGGGGAGGAACCTTTCAACTTTTGGGCTGAAAAGCAGGCTGTTATCGTTAACCCGAAAGGTGGGGTCTCTTTGAGGAGAAATCTGTCTTTTCTTCATCTGAGGGGCCTGAGATAACCTACGCCAACAGGCATTCACGAAAGGAAGGATACCGCTATGGCTGAGAAACACCCGATCAAGAATCTTGAAGAGTTGTTTGTTGATACCCTGAAAGACCTGTATGACGCGGAGACGCAGATCACCAAGGCGCTGCCGAAGATGACCGAACAGGCTACTTCGCCAGACCTGAAGGCGGGGTTCCAGGAACACCTGGAAGTGACCCACCGCCAACGGGAACGCCTGGAGCGGATTTTCACTGAGATGAAGGTCAGCCCAGAAGGGAAGAAATGCGTGGGAATGCAGGGGCTGATTCGAGAAGGCAGCGAGGTGATGCAGGAAACTGCCGACCCAGATGTGAAAGATGCCGCGATGATCGCTGCTGCGCAGAAGATCGAGCATTATGAGATTTCTGGGTACGGCACGGCGCGGGCGTATGCCCGGCAGTTGGGCCACGAGAACTTCGCGAAAATATTGGAGACGACGTTGAGCGAAGAAGAAATGACGGATAAGAAGCTCACGAAGATCGCCGAAGGGCATATTAACCGCCAGGCGAAACGGTAAGGAAAGCACTATAGGAAGGATAGTATGAGCAAACATCATTCGAGCTTTGGTGATTTGCTGCTGGGGATGTCTTGGGCGGCATGGTAGGGTATGCGGCTGCCATGCTCTCGGCCCCGCAGTCGGGGCGCGAGACGCGCGAAATGCTGACGGAAAAGGGCCGCGAACTGCGCGACCGGGCAGTTAACACCCTGCAAGAAACCCGCGACAAAACCGGCAAGCTGATTGATACAGGGCGAGGTAAGGTGGAAGATACGGTTGCCCGCGCCCGCGAGCGCGTGGAAGAAGCGCGCGGGCAGGGCGAGCAGATGGTGACGGAAAAACGCCAGGAGGTGAGCGCAGGACTGCGGCGGGCAGCCGATTCGGTAGACCCGAATGCAGGGAACCCTCCGATGCCGGGCATCTGAGAAGCGCATTAGAGCCAGATCTGGGTTATGGGGCTGCTGCCAACCAAGGCAGCGGCCCCGGTTCTTTTTAACCGAACTGAAATGCTCTTTCGCATAATGAGTGTTATAACTATCGGCGAGCAAGACACGGTCATCACTTGAGAAGGATACAGGCATGGCAGGTGATTATCTCCTGGCAATTGATAACGGGACGCAGAGCGTGCGCGCTCTGGTGTTTGACTTACGCGGACGGCTGGTCGCCAAGGCGCGCGTGCCGATTGAACCGTACTATTCCACCGCTCCCGGTTGGGCAGAGCAAGACCCGGAAGTGTTTTGGAAGGCGGTTTGTCAGGCGTGCCATAAACTCTGGCAGATGGAAGGGGTTCAGAAGGAGGCATTGGCGGGGGTAGCGATTACGACGCAGCGCTCGACGGTGATTAACGTGGACGCACAGGGCCGGCCGCTGCGCCCGGCGATTGTATGGCTGGATCAGCGCCGGACCGCCGGACTGAAGCCGGTGGGGGGCTGGTGGGGGCTGGCCTTTTGGCTGGCGGGCATGACGGAGACGGTGGCCTATTTGCAGGCCGAGGCCGAGGCGAACTGGATTCGCATGCACCAACCGGAAATCTGGCAACGGACGCATAAGTACCTGTTCCTGTCGGGTTACCTGACGTACCGCATGACGGGGAAGTTCGTGGATTCGGTGGGCAGTCAGGTGGGGTACGTGCCGTTTGATTATAAGCGGCTGCGGTGGGCTGGCCCTACCGATTGGAAATGGCAGGCCGTGCCGATGGACCCGGGTATTTTGCCAGAGCTGGTGCCTCCGTGCGGGCTGTTGGGCGAGGTGACGCCGGAGGCGGCGGCGGAGACGGGCATTCCGGCGGGACTGCCGTTGGTGGCGGCGGCGGCTGATAAGGCCTGCGAAGTGATCGGCGCGGGCTGTCTGGACCCGCACGTGGCCTGCCTGAGCTATGGGACGACGGCTTCGATCAATACGACCCACACGCGTTATATCGAGGTGATTCCGCTGATCCCGCCCTACCCGGCGGCTGTACCTAACGCTTACAGCCTGGAAGTTCAGATCTATCGGGGCTATTGGATGGTAAGCTGGTTCAAGCGCGAGTTTGGGCATAATGAGCAGCGCCTGGCGAGCGAGCGCGGGGTGGAGGTGGAGGAACTGTTCGATGACCTGGTTAATTCGGTCCCGCCTGGCTCGCTGGGGCTGACGCTCCAACCCTATTGGTCGCCAGGGTTGAAGGTTCCTGGGCCAGAGGCCAAAGGGGCGATCATCGGGTTTGGCGATGTGCATACCCGCGCACACCTGTACCGCTCGATTCTGGAAGGGCTGGCGTATGCGCTGCGCGAAGGGGCCGAGCGGACGGCGCGGCGCAGTGGGGTGAAGATCACGGAAATTCGCGTGGCAGGGGGCGGCAGTCAGAGCGCGGCGGCGATGCAGATCACGGCAGATATTTTTGGCCTGCCGACTACGCGCCCACACGTATACGAGGCATCGGGGTTGGGGGCGGCCATTGACGCGGCGGTAGGGCTGGGCCTGCACCGAGACTTTCGGACGGCGGTGAGCGAGATGACGCACATGGGGATATCGTACGAACCGAACCCCACGCATCACCGCATTTATGAAGAGTTGTACCGGCGGGTTTACCGCAAGATGTACGCCCGCCTGCGCCCGCTCTATCAGGAGATACGGGAGATTACGGGGTATCCGCCGAAGGCCTAGAGCGAATTGTTTGCGAAAAACAATTCGAAACAAATCGGGCGGGGGGAAGGGAGAAGGTTTAATTTTTTAAGGTGCAAATGGAACTGCACCGCTATTGTGACAGAAAAGGCGCGCAACGGATGCGGGCAAAAAGCGCAATTTGGGGGGCAAAGCGATGATATAATAAATTTGACAATTTTTATAAAAAACATCAGGAGGACGGTTATGCGTTTTAAAGGGTTGATTCACGCGCCGGAATTTCCGCAAGGGTTGGAGTGGATGAACACGCCGCGCCCGCTGACGATGAAGGAACTGCGCGGGAAGGTGGTGCTGTTGGAGTTCTGGACGTACTGTTGAATCAACTGCCATCATAATGTGGCGCAGTTGCGCCGCTTACGCGAGCAGTTTCCTAACGAACTGGTGGTGGTGGGGGTGCATTCGGCCAAGTTCCCTTCTGAACAACTGACGGCGAATATCCGCCAGGCCGTGATGCGGCATGGAATTGAACACCCGGTGGTGAATGACGCAGGGTTTAAGACCTGGAACAGTTATGCGGTGAACGCCTGGCCGACCCTGGTGCTGGTAGACCCGCGCGGGCGGATTGTGGGGGAAACATCGGGTGAGATTCTGGCGGAGGATTTCGCTCTGGAGATTCAGGAGGTTCTTGACGAAAACCGCGATATCCTCAACCCGGAACCGCTGAACCTGGAGGCGGCGGTAGAGGATGAACCGGAGCGCCCGCTGCGCTACCCGGCGCGCGTTTTGGCGGCCGGGGAGCGGATGTTCATTGCTGACAGCGGGCATCACCGCATTGTGGAGGTGATGCTGGAGGCGGACGGGCTGGGGGGGCAGGTGACGCGCGTGTTTGGCTCTGGCACGGCGGGGTTCAAGGACGGCGCGGGGGCCGAAGCCCGGTTTTCACACCCGCATGGGATGGGGCTGAAAGGCTCGCCGGAAAACGGGATCCTGTACGTGGCCGACACGGAAAACCACGCGGTGCGGGCCATTGACCTGGCGAGCGGGGAGGTGCGCACCGTGGCCGGAACCGGACAAAAGGGGCACGGGCGGCTGGCGCTGGGCAGTCCTACCGAAACTCCGCTGCGCTCGCCCTGGGCGGTGTTCGTTTTGGAGCAGTACGTATTGATTGCAATGGCCGGTTCGCACCAGATTTGGGTGCTTATCAACGAGGAACAATTGGGGCCGTTTGCCGGGAACGGGCGCGAGGCTTTGGTAGACGGCGCGGTGGGCGAGGCCAGCTTTAACCAGCCGAGCGATCTGGCGTTGGGGTTAGGGCATTTGTTTGTAGCAGATGCAGAGGCCAGCGCGGTGCGGGCGATCTCCTTAATTAACGAACCGAAAGTGATGACGCTGGTTGGGCAGGGCCTGTTTGAGTTTGGCGACCGCGACGGCTCGACCCGTGAGGCACTGTTACAGCACCCTACCGGGCTGGCCTTCGATGAGCGGGTGCTGTACGTGGCCGATACGTATAATCACAAAATCAAGCGGCTGGACCCGGCGGCAGGGACAGTGCAGACCCTGGTGGGCGGCGGCGAGGCTGGACTGCGCGACGGCGGCCTGGAGGAAGCGCGGCTGTACGAGCCAGAGGGCGTACAGGCATACCAGGGGCGGCTGTACATTGCCGATACGAACAATCACCAGGTGCGGGTGGCGGACCTATCAACGCGGCAGGTGAGGACGTTTCAATTGAAAGGGCTGGAGCGCCTGCCGGTGATGGAGTCTGCGCCAACTGAGGCGGAGCGGATGGAGCCGGTTGCGCTGGCGGCGGGGAAAGGCTGGGTAAACCTGGAGGTGCGTCTGCCGGAAGGGTATCACTTTAACCCTGAGGTGCCGGTACAACTGCGGGTGGGGGAAGGGCCGGATGCGCAACGCTATACGTTTGCGGAAGGAGACGAAATTGGTTTTCCCGTCGAGGTAAGCGCAAACAGGGAGATTCCGGTAGATTTAGCGGTTTACTACTGCCGGGAAGAGAACGCGGCACTGTGTCTGATCCACAACCGGGCGCTGGCGCTGCCGGTGCGCATAGACTCACAAGCTGGCGAGCGCGCGCGGGTGCTGTACGTGGTAAAATAAAAAAAATAGGCTTTTCATCCATAGGAGGTACGCTCTGATGGATGAAAAATTGAGAAGCGGCCGGATGAACCCACAAGAAGAGGCGCTTTTTTTCTTCCGAAAAATTGTGTACGCCCTGTATCTGGAGATTGGGGCGCTTCAGCCGCGCATTCACCCGGAGATTGCGGCCAAAGCAGATATCACCAACCAGTACTTTCAGGGCGATAAACAGAAGCAGGCGGCGGCGCTGTACCGTCAGGTGGAAGACGAGACAGACACGCGCAAGATCACTGCTCCGTATGAAGAGCGCACCGGGCTGACGCTGGAAGATATTTACCGGGCTTTTGCCGAAGGCGATTGGCGCAACAAGTTCGGCGGGTACAACCAGGGCGGGCCCAAGTGGGCGAAGATTGCTCAAACCGCTCTAGAACTGCGCCGCCAGATTGAGGCACAGAATTGGGAAGCCACCGCCGAACTGGTATATACAATCAAAAAGTTAAAAACCAATCAGGGCTTTCTCGTCCACCTGTTTGATTGGAGTGAGCGTCGTCGGGCGTGATTGCATGGGAGGCCATGGACCCCCGCATCCTTCCTTTTCGCTTTCTTTTGATCGTCACATGCCTGTTCAGCCTGATGCTGGCTTATCTGGGGGTGCGCCGCCGGTTAACGCCTGGGGCGCTGGCTTTTGCCGGCGTCGCGCTGGCGGTTTTCGTGTGGACGCTGGCCTATTTGTTTGAGATTCACGCGGTTGGGTTGGAAGGCAAATATTTCTGGTTCTGCGTCAAATACCTGGGCTCGGCTCCCCTGCCGGCTTTGCTGTTGGTGTTTGCGCTGGATTATACCGGGCGGGGGCAAATGCTGGGGCGCGTCTCAAAGACGCTGTTGATCTTCGAACCGGCCTTCACCATTGTGATGGTGTGGACCAACCCCTATCACCACTTGTTCATCACTGATCTACACATCAGCACCGAAGGGGTTTTTCCGGCGCTGGCCTTTACGCCGGGGCTGTGGTACGGCGTGCATGCGGCGGTGGGCCTGATTATCGCGCTGGCGGCGGTTTATTCTCTGGTGATCCAGTTTTTGCAGTCACAGTTGATCTACCGCCTGCAAGTGTTTGTGCTGTTGTTGGGCATTATTTTGCCCTGGTTTTTTGCCTTTTTAGGGGTGCTGCGGTTACTGCCGTTCATCCGCAACGTGGATATCGTCCCCATTTTGATGGCGGTCAGCATGCCGGTATTTGCGTGGGGAATCTTTTATTATCACCTGTTTGAACTAGTGCCATTTGCCAGAGAGCAGGTGTTGGAGTTAATGGAAGATGGCATACTGGCGCTGGACGGGCGTCAGCGGGTCCTGGATTTTAATCAGACGGTGAGGGGCTGGATGGGGGCAAGCGGCGCTCGCGCCATTGGCAAGCGCATTGGAGATGTGCAGTTATGGCCGGAGCTAAAGGCTGAGTTGGAGCTGGACCGGGAAGACAGCTATGAGGCTGAGATCACCTGGGGGGAACGAGGGGTGATTTTTGAAATGCAGCGGTCGCCGATGAAAAACGCACTGGGCGAGCGCTGCGGCACGTTGGTGATTTTGCATGATATCACGCGGCGCAAACAATCGGAGCGGCAACTGGCGGCCAGCGAGGAGCGCTACCGGCTGATCTCAGAGTTGATTTCGGATTTTGCTTATTCTCTGCGCATTGATGCGGATGGGCGCATGGCATTGGAGTGGGCTACAGAAGCATCTACGCGGATTACGGGCTTTCTGCCAGAAGAACTAGACCCGGCGCATGGGCCGGTCAGCCTGGCGCACCCGGATGACCGCGAGATCGTGACCGGGCACCTCAATCATTTGTTGGAGGGACAGCCGCACGTGGCGGAATTCCGGATTGTGACGCGCGACGGCGCGGTTCGCTGGATCCGCGATTATGCCCGCCCGGTGTGGGATGAAGTGGGGGGGCGGGTGATCCGCCTGGTGGGGGCGTCGCAAGACATCACGGAGCGGAAGCGGATGGAAGCGAACCTGAGAAGCGCCAAAGACGAGGCCGAGTCGGCAACGCAGGCCAAATCGCGCTTCCTGGCGAATATGAGCCATGAGATTCGCACCCCGCTCAATGCGATTATTGGGATGACCAGCCTGCTGTTCGACACGCGCCTGGATGCCGTCCAGAAGGAATATACGGAGGTCATCCGTACCAGCAGTGACGCCCTGCTGAGCGTGATCAATGACATCCTGGATTTTTCAAAGATTGAGGCGGGCCGTCTGGACCTGGAGAGCCAGCCGTTTCATCTGCGCACGTGCGTGGAAGAAGCTCTGGACATTGTAGCGCCGCACAGCAAGGGCAAAGAGCTGGACCTGGCCTACGAGATACGCGCGGACGTTCCGGCGATGGTGGTGGGGGATGTGGCGCGTCTGCGTCAGGTGCTGGTGAACCTGACGAGCAATGCTATTAAGTTCACAGAGCGGGGAGAAGTCGTGGTGGATGTGAGCTTGCACAACGCCAAAAATGACATAGGTCCCCAAAAGAGCGGCGAGCAATGTTTGATCCATTTTTCGGTGCGCGACACGGGCATTGGCATTCCGCCGGAGCGGTTGAGCCGGTTGTTCCAGCCGTTTTCTCAGGTGGACGCATCCACGACGCGCAAATTTGGGGGGACCGGGCTGGGTCTGGCAATCTGTGGGCGGCTGGTAGAGTTAATGGACGGTCAGATTTGGGTTGAGAGCGAGCCGGGGCGCGGCTCGAACTTTCATGTGGCGGTGCCTTTGCGCGCGTTGGAGCCGGCCAGGACTGAACCGGGGGTTGAGGCTAACCCTGGACTGTTGGCAGGCAAACGGGTTTTGATCGTGGACGATCACGCTACCAACCGCCTGATTCTGTGCCGGCAGTTAGAGGCCTGGGGAATGGAAGCTACAGCTCACGAGAGCGGATTCGCCGCTCTTGAGGCCGCGCGTGCAAACGGCGGGTTTGACCTGGCGATTCTGGATATGCAGATGCCGGGCATGGATGGGCTGATGCTGGCCGCCGAACTTCGCAAACTGCCTGGGCTGGAACAGACGCCGCTGGTGCTGTTGACTTCGCTGGATAAGCGCCCGGAAGCGCAGGAAAACCAGGGAGTATCTGCGTGGATGGCGAAGCCGGTGAAACCATCGGTCTTGTTTGATTTGCTGGTTGATCTATTGTGCAAAAGCTCAGAAGATGACCATGGGGAAGGCGATGAGAGCAACCCTTGTGAGCTGGGGGAACTGGCAAAACGCTATCCGCTGCGGATTCTGGTGGCGGAGGATAACGCGGTGAATCAGAAAGTGGCTCTGCGGATGTTAGACCGCCTGGGCTACCGCGCGGACGTGGCTGGGAATGGGTTAGAGGTACTGGCGGCGCTGGAGCGCCAGCCTTATGACCTGGTACTGATGGATATTCAGATGCCTGAAATGGATGGGTATGAGGCGGCGAGGAACATCCGGGGACGGAGGGATTGGGATTCGGTGCGCATTGTGGCGATGACGGCCTATGTTTTTCAATCGGACCTAGAAAGATGCCTGGCGGCAGGGATGGACGGCTATATTACCAAGCCAATTCGTCTGGATGCGTTGGCCGCGGCGCTGACTCAGCAGGGGAAGACGATGGTTCAGGCCGTTGAAGGGGATGTGGCAGTTGATGAACCGCCAGTTGTGGAAGAAAGTGAGTGGATTGACCCGCAGAAGTGGGCCGACCTGAGAACGAACCTGCTGGATGCCCTGGAGGAAGTAGCGGCTTCTTACCTGGAAGATTCGCCGGTCCAGGTGCGGGAAATCTTGGAAGCCTATGAACAGCGCGACTATGAAACGGTGGAGCGGGTATCGCATTCGCTTAAGTCCAGTTCGGGGATTTTCGGCATCCGAAAAATGGTGCTGTTGTGCCGTGCCATCGAAGTGGCTGCGAGAAACCGAGATGAACATGTTGGAGAATTGTTAAAGGAATTGCAGATGATCTATCCGCAGGCGGTAGAGGCATTGAAAAAGCAACTGGCGGGGTAAGTTTGCAAAACCTTATCGTACAAGGATGAGTATCGTTATGAACGTGAATGCAGAAGAAGCCATTACGACCACGGTGAACTTTACCAAGCAGTTGGGGCTGGCGCTGATGATTTTTGCGGCGGCTTATATCGCGGCGAAGGTGTTGAAAGGGGGAGTAAAGCGATTTGCGCGGACGCGCAAACTGCCGGCGGATATTACCAACCTGCTGGCACAAAGCGCGGAAGTGGGTATTCTCTTATTTGGGGCTGTCTCAGCGATGGGGACGTTGGGAATTGACGTGGGGGCAATGATTGCAGGACTGGGGCTGGTCGGGTTTGCGCTGGGGTTCGCGCTGCGCGATTTGCTGTCGAATTTTCTAGCGGGGCTGTTGATTCTGTTGTATAACCCGTTTGTGCGCGGGGACCGCATTGGGGTATCGGGCAGTGAGGGGACAGTTATCGAGGTGAATATGCGGTATACGGTGCTGCAAGCAGATGAGAAGAAGATATTAATTCCCAATTCAGCGATTTTTACGAATGTGGTGACAGTGGAGCGCAAGACGCCAACAGATTTGGGGTAAGCAGGGGGAAAATACATCACACTTTTTATGTGACAATACGGGCATGTTGCTCATAAAAATTGGCTAGGTACACTTCCTGGGAAAATCGCTATACTGTGATAGAATGGATGTTCTATAAAGAAGGTTCATTCTGAAGTACTGCGCTTTCAGGAGGAAGAAATGAGAGGGGATGAGATTGTCCGGCTCAGCCAACGCGGCGGCGGCGAGAAAGGGTGTTTAAACGTCGCGGCAGTCTCTCCGGCAACCCGCGCATTGGGTCCGGGAGTGCGCGCGGCAGTATGGGTACAGGGCTGTACCATCCACTGCCCCGGCTGTATTGCTCCAGACTGGATTCCGATTAAGCCCGCGCACCTGGTGGACCCTGAAATTCTGGCTGAAGCGTTATTAAAGAACCCAGAAGTGAATGGGTTGACTCTCTCCGGTGGGGAGCCGATGCTGCAGGCTTCGGCGGCGGCGCGGCTGGTTCACCGGGCCAGAGAAATCCGCGAGATTAACGTCATTTGTTTTTCTGGTTTCCGGCTGAACACTTTAATCAAGAATCCCCCGGAGGCCGGGGTTGAAAATCTACTGCAAGAGATTGACGTATTGATTGACGGGCCCTATCTGGAAGGTAAAAATGATGACCGGGGGATGCGGGGCAGTTCGAATCAACAGGTTCATTATTTGACCGATCGGCTGAGGGCGGTGGATTTTCACCAGTTACAGCGGAAGGTGGAAATCGAAGTGTCGGACGGGCAGGCGTTTATGATCGGCGTGCCGACACGGTCTCTTTATTTTGCATTTGCCAGGGCAGTGGAGCAGGCGAGAATGCAGCCTGCAAGGATGGCGAGCCATGAGCGGGCATAAGCGCGCGACGATCACAATCAGCCAGGAAGAGTACGACCGGCTGCGCGACGCGGAAGTTCACCTGAAGGCGATGCCTGCGCCTCAAGTGGAGGTGATCCATCAGATTCACCAGGAAAGCCAGGACGGACTGCGCGCCAACCTGGATTGGGTTACTCAACGGCAGGAGCATTTCAGCCGGGTTTTAGCGGGGTTCGATGAGCATCTCCGCGAAGTGGAGACGATGACCAGCCAGACGATTCTGGCGCACCAGGCCCGGATGGAGCAGATGTTCGCCCAACGCGAAGGGATGCTGTGGGACGCGGCGCTGGAGATGATTGACCAGGCGGCACAGTATTTTGAAGCGCAAATCGCGGCGGAACACCGGCGCAACCAGGAGCGGCTTTCGAGCTTTGAACGCCGCCTGGGGCGCATGGCGGGTGATTTACAGCGCAAGGTGGAAATTGCCAGCCGGTGGCTGGCTTCTGCTGAGCAGTTGGGCGATTTTATCCGGCAGAATTATAACTATTCCTTCTTTTTACCGGGCCAGGTGGAGCGGCTGACGCAGCAGTTAGAGCTGGCGCGCGAAAACCTGGAATTGGGGATGCCGGAGGCCGTATTGGTAACCGCCCAACAGGTGTATGGGGCATTTTCACAAATGCGGCTGGAATTGGAACACCTGGAAGCAGAATGGCAAATGCTGTACTGCGCGGTTTGGGAAGCGGCCTGTAACCTTCACGCTTTGGTGGAGGCGAATCGGGAAGTTGAAGCGGTAGACCTGGACGGGAACCGCCTGGACGTTCAACTGGACGTGGATTATTGGACGGGTGGGGGATTAAAGGAAATCTACGCGGGGCTGGATGAAATATTTGGCTGGTATGAGCCGGAGGGCCCCAAGCCGGGCAGTGCGGAACTGCGCAGTCTGCTGGCGGAGCGGATTCCGGCGCTTCGGGCGGCCTGGGAAGAAACGGTCTTGAATGCGAGGATTGGGGCGCTCAACTCGCAAATGCGCATCAACATTGCAGACCTGGTGGTGCAGGCGCTTCAGGAGCAGGGATTTTGGCTGGAGGAATGGGGTTACGAGAACGTTGATGAGCGCCAGAGCTACAAGGCACGGCTGGCGAGCCGGGAAGGGGGCGAAGTGGAGGTGGTGGTCGCGCCGCGCGGTGAAGACCTGGGAGAAAATGAGCTGCATCTTAAATCGTTTGATGCTCAGAGGAGAACGGAGCACGAACTGTTACAACGCTGGCGCGAAATCAACCGGTCACTGACCCGCAGAGGGCTGGCCGTGCAGCAGGCGGAAATTGTTGGGGGGGACCCGGTTACAGGGAATAGCCGCCGCGCCGTGAGACGTTCTACTGCACATACACTTCAGAGAGCGGCTGGCAATGGTTTGTAACACGCCTTTTACCCCGGTGAAACCCTCTATGCGCATCGGGCGCATTCAGCGCGCCTTCCATCCAGATTCTGAAAGCCGCTTTTTTGTCTTGTATGGGCTGGGGATGGATGACGCATTTATCACTCAGGATTTGGAAGAGCTGAATATTGAACATGCGTTATGGCGCGAACTACAGGCATTGGGCTATGAGCGCGTCGTTTATTATTCCTCACAGAATGCGATCTACTTTTTGGATGAGTGTTCTGAAGCGCTGACGTTTCCATACGCGGCGAGTCAGCGACCTGAGGGCGCGACGCCGGGCCAAATGCGGATGCTCAACGGCGGGCCGTTGGGCGATCGGATGATTTTTAACCCTGGTGGCGCGGCGGCGGGCGGCCTTATCGGTGGAATGGGGGATCTGCACGCCCTGGGAACGCTGGACTGGCTGATGAAGGACGAGCAGGGCGGGCGGACGGCGCTGGTATGGGTGCAGGCGGAGACTTCGCTGAGTTTTTTTGAGGATGCGCGCAGTCTGGCCGGGCTGACCGGGGAATGGGCGCGACTGCCGGCTGTGAACCGGAATGCCTGCTTTTTCCTGTTCTCAGCGGATACCCGCGCTCACCTGCAAGAAATTGCCGAAAGTATCTCTGTGCCGGAACTACGCAGTATCATCTTGCGAGAAAGCGGCCCATTGGGCAGAAACGACAATCTGATTGAAATTGGAACGCCAGATGAAGATGAAATGGTGAATATCTTCCGGTATGCGCGCAGGCATTACGGCGTGCAGGTGCGGAAGAATGAAGCGCGCAAGCTGGCAAGCCGGCTGGCGGCGGAACGGGTGCGCGCGCGGCAGTGGCTGGCGCGTCTGAAGGACCTGGATACCCTGGATATGACGGTCTGCCGGCGGAGGGGCTGGCTGGCGGCGGCGCGCGCCGACATCCGCCCGGCGCAGGAGCGCCTGAATGCGCTGGTGGGACTGGAAGAGGTGAAGGAGCGGATCTTTGAGCTTTCGGCCTGGCTGATGTTGAACCAGGAGCGCAGGCGCGGCGATCATACGATTGAAGCGCCGCTGCTGCACCTGGTGTTCACCGGCAACCCGGGGACGGGGAAAACGACGGTTGCGCGGCTGGTGGGAGAGATCTACCAGGAAATTGGGCTGTTGAAACGCGGCCATCTTGTAGAAGCCAAAGCTTCGGACCTGGTGGCAGAATACGTAGGGGGAACTGCCGCCAAGACGAACCGGGTGATTGATCAGGCGCTGGATGGGGTTTTATTTATTGATGAAGCTTACCGGCTGACGGAGCCAGAGCGGGGCGGATTTGGTCAGGAAGCGGTGGACACTTTGCTGACGCGCATGGAAGATGACCGCGACCGGCTGGTGGTGATCGTGGCGGGGTACCCGGATAAGATGGCGAAGTTTTTGGGGTCGAATCCAGGGCTGCACCGGCGCTTCCCGCAGGAGAATCGCTTTGAATTCCGCGATTACACGCCCGATGAACTGTGGCTGATCTTCAGGCAGATGCTATCTGCCAGAGGCATTCGCATGGAGGAGGAAAGCGCGGCGGCGTTTCGGGATTTAATCGCCGGGATGTGTGCGGCGCGTGAAGCCGGTTTTGGGAACGCGGGGGAGATGCGCAACCTGGTAGAAGCTCTGGACCGACGGCGGGCGGCGCGGATTGTGAAGAATGGGCTGGCAAAAGACGAGCCGCTGCGGTTGGATGATCTCTCGGCGAAGTACCGGGGGTACTTGCCGCCGCCTGAACCGCAGTTGGATACGGTGTTGGCGGAATTGGATCACCTGGTGGGGCTGCAGCCCGTCAAGCAGTTCGTGCGGTCGCTGGCGATGCGCCTGCAAATGGAAGCACTGCGGCGGGGTAAACATGCGGCAATTCAGGGAGAAGTGGCGCTGCAACACATAGTGTTTGTGGGCAACCCCGGCACGGGCAAAACCACGGTGGCGCGGATCATGGGGAAGATTTACCGCTCTCTAGGCCTGCTGCGGAAGGGGCACTGCGTAGAAGTAAGCCGGGCAGATCTGGTGGCGGGGTATGTGGGGCAAACGGCCTTAAAGACCCGCGAGAAGATTCTGGAAGCGCTCGATGGGGTATTGTTCATTGACGAAGCCTATACCCTGAATGCGGGAGGCCCGCATGATTACGGGCGCGAGGTCATTGACACGCTGGTGAAGGCGATGGAAGATTACCGCGGGCGGCTGGTGGTGATCGCGGCGGGGTATCCACGCGAAATGCGATTCTTTGTGAACAGCAACCCGGGGCTGCGCTCGCGGTTTGCGACCATCGTGAAATTTCCAGATTTTGAGCCGGAAGAGATGGCTGTTATCCTTGAAAATGCCGCCAAACGCGATCAGATAGAACTGCCCGAAGAGGCGCGGCGCAAAGCAGTGGCGCACCTGCGCTTTCAGGCACAGGTACAGCGCGGGCATTTTGGCAATGCCCGCTCGGCGCTGGCGCTGTATGAGCTGATGAAAAACCGGATGGCGGCCAGAGTTCTGGCGGCGCCGCGGAGTTCACGCGGCGCGATGCAGAAAGCCTTGGAGCGGTTCGCGGTGGAGGATATCCCCGACCCGGACGCGGAGGTTGCGATTCAAGGTGCGGCGGGCGAGCGGGACTGGCTGGTCATGCGCGCGGATGGTTTTGAGGACCAGGTTTGAAAGGCGCGCTTACAGGTCCTTGATTTTTTTATTCAAAATAGCGCGCATCTTTCCGGCGAGCTGTTCGTACCAGGCTTTGCGATCAGGCTGGTGGTGTTCATCGGCGCGCTGCATCAGGTTTTGGATGGTTTCAATGCACTGGTTGCCGAGTTGGATGGCATGAGTTGCCTCTAAGGGTTGGGTAAATAAGATCAGGGTCAGCATCCAGCGCACCATGGCCTGGTGGTGACTCTCTGGTAAATATTGGGCGGCGGCCTGGCGGAGCAGGCGAACGGCTTCTCTGGCGTTGCCCATCTGGGCATTGACCAAACCACAAGCGGCCAGGACTTCAGCGGTTTCTTTGGGTTCGGAGCTGTTGCGCGTCAGGTCGAGCAGGGTATTCATTAGCTGGTAGACGCGCGGGAACTGTCTGTCGCGCAGAGCGTCTTCGATGGCGTTTTTAATTTGAATGCTGGGAACTTTCAGATGGCCTGCCTCGAACTGGTTGAGCCAGTGATAGGCTTCTTCGGGGGTAGAGGCGAGGTCTTCATGCATTTCCTGGATGCGGGCGAGAATCCAATCCACCCGACCGTCTTTTTTCTCCAGGAGCATGGCTTTGGCCGCCTGTTCAAAGAGTTCGCGGGCGCGGCGCGCGTGGGAATGGGCTTTAAGGTTATCGAGCAATTTCCACTCGATGATACTCATCATCCATAAGATCACCCCCTGGCGCACTGAGTCTTGTTTCTCTGCATAGATTATTTCGGCCTGTTCCAGCAGGTTGACGGCCTGCGTCAGGCGGTTGCGTTCTGCCTGGAGTCTGGCGCAGTTGGCATAGACTTCGGCCTGGTAGAAGGGGTTATCGGAAGCGCGGGCTTTCTGAAGCAGGGCGTCAATGCGTTGATCTTTTTCGGCGTCAGAAATGCCGGCGCTGCGGATTTGCCAGATGGCAAACTGGTTCGTTTCGGAGAGCTGTGACGGATTAAGCTGGGTTAGCCACTCCAGCGCCTGAGATAAAGTAATCATGCCCTGCCCTTATTATCCTCTTTGCTTTTCGTATCTTTTGCCTGCGTGCTGCTCATTGCATCAATAAGCTGAGCCGTGCGCACCAGAATGAGATTGCGGAGACTTGGGGTGGATGAGGTTTCGACGGCTGTTTCTTTGAAGGCATCCATAATGCCCAAAATCAGTTCGGCCTGGGCTTCAGCCCGGCCAAGTTCCTGGTAGGCCAGGCGCTTGGCCTCGCCATAGGCGCGGGTGACTTCGGCGTCGCCCAGCCAGTCTGCGGCCCACACGCTGGTGCGCTGATCATCCACGCTTTCCTCGACAATGTGGATGTGACCCACGTCGATCCAGATGAGTTCTGCGCCCAGACCGTTTAGGGCTCGCTGGATCGTTCTGAAGAGGATGTCGTCGCGCAGTTCGAGGCGAGGGTTCTTTGGCAAGCCAATGGGGGCAGTGAGTTCATCCAGCTTCTTACTGGCGATAAAGTCTGTAATGCCGCCGATGACAGCCCGTTCTACGGCCACGGTCCAGTCTTCTGCCTCGACTTTGAATTTTGGCTTGAGCGTTTCTGGGGGTTTGTCTTCCTTTTTGGCTTCTGGCTTGCCTTTATCGTCTGGGACGACAACGGCGGTAACGTTAAAAGCGACCTTCCACATTGCGTCGCTGTCGTAAGGGTAGGGGTCTTGCAGGGTTTTGCGCACCTGCGCGCCGTTGCGGGTCTGCTGTTTGATGCGGTAGCGGAAATGAACGTCTTTCAGAGTGACGCGGATGCCGTCGCGCGTCATTAGATTAGGGACTTCGTCTCTATCGCCCTGTTGGTCATCGAGGTAAATGCACTGTTCGATGCGCTCAAAGGGTTCCAGGAAGTAGGTGGACGTTACCCGCACACCAGAAGGCCCGCGCAGGCGGCGGAACATGGCGGCATTGCCCGGCTGGATGAGGACAAAGCCAGGCCCGCCGATTTTGTCAATCAGGTTCACCTCATTTGGGGGGACCTGAACTTTGCCTTTCTCGATCACCAGTTGAGGGTAGCCGGTGGCAAACAGCGATGCGATGAGATAACGCCAGGCGTGCTTGAAACTATCTAACGCATAAATATCCTGGATGAACCGGGCGGCTGAGATCAGGACAAAGGTGATGGCTAAGACCGGAGCGATCATGTAGCGCAGGGTTTGCGGGTGGGTAAAGCGCACCACGGTGCTGAGGATGGGCAAGCTGACGTGGCTGAGGAGAGGGTAACGCTGGCGGTATTGTTCGGCAAGCAGGCTGGGGCCGGGGATGATTTCATCGAACAGGGAAGTGCCGAGAACGCTGACGCCGGCCAGACAGGCGAGGATGAGAATCAGGCGCACCAGGCCGAAAAAACTCTGGCGGTCGAAAGCACCAATGAGTTCAAACCTTTCTTTGAGGCTGTTCATCCGGTTAATTCTCCTGAACGGGGCTGCGCGGCGCGGTGGGTTTGCCAATCTCGGCTGGCAGCAGCAGGGCATGGATGGTGCGCATTAGATTGAGGGTGTCGCCGGGTAAAAGCTGGCGGGTGAGGGGGTCGGCGGCGGCTTTTTCGAGGGCCTGCATAATGCGGAGGGCAATGGCTTCTTCAGAACCATCCTGAGATTCGAAGATGCGAGCGAGGGCGTAGGCCAGATCTTTTTGGGCCTGGGCGCGGGCGCGGCTGCGCACGCGCATGGCTTCCAGCTCGCGCGTGGCGGTGGTAATTTGAAGGTCGCTTTCCCACTTTGCCCGCCAGCTATCGAGGCGGTGCTTGTAAACGGCGTCAGAGACGGGCTGGGGGTCGCTGAAGCCGCTGAAGAGGACCTTAATGCCGCGGTCGCGCAGTACTTTGGGCGACGTGAGGGGGCGGACTTCGGAGACCACGAACTCATCCTGCCGGTAAATGGCGTTGCGCTCGAGGGGCCGGCCGGACTTGAGGAATACCAGGCGGAAAGACAGGATGCCGTTGTTGCGCATGGCGATCCTGAGTTTGCCTTTGTATTTAGGAAGGGGGAAGCTTCCGTTGCCCTTGATGTCGTACAACTCGTCGTAATTGACCTCCGATAAGATTTGCCGATAGATTTCAGAAGCCACGCGGGTGGGCAGTTCCGTCCAGGGCAAAACCTCTTTACTGCCGCTGGCGCGGGCCTGGGCAAAGACGGCGGCAAAGACGCGCTCGCGGTTGAAAACCGGGGTGTGGGGGGGCGGCGGCAGCCAGATAAAATCGTTCCAGACGCCGGTATGGCTTATCACCCGCGCGAAGTGATATATCTCGGCGCGATCATCTTCTTCCAGGTCGTCGCTGAAATCTTTTACCAGCACGCGGCCTTCTGAGAGGCGCTCGAGGGTCAAAATCCGCAGGTTTTCGGGTTTGCGCTCGCCGATAAAGGTGATGTCCAGCACATCGGGGTCTTGTCCAACGGTAAAAACCGTGAAAAGGTTGGCGGTCAGTTCGATGCCCTCGCGGGTATAGCAGGGGACTTTGAATAAAATCCGAAACTGCTTGCGCAGGTCCACCACGCCGCGGATGACTTCATTCCAGTGGGTGAAAACGATGCCCGGTCCGCAGGCACGGGGCGACTCGCGCGGGTCGCTGAAGCCCATTGCGCGCAAAATGGCGCGCAGCAGGTTGGTGAGGGGGCGCATCAGGCCGGGGGTCTCCATGCGTTCTTCGAGTACAACGGCGCTGTTAAAATCCAGCACCACGACGCCGGGGCCGCGGCTGGTGCGATCTTCTTCGGAGAGCTGTTCCTTCCCATTCTTGACAAAGATGGCCTGGCCGTGACGGCGCAGGATGAAGAGCAGTAAATGCCAGGCGGTGCGCTGAATTTCTTGCGCATTGATGACCGGCAGCAGGGCCTGCGCCGAAACCAACAGCATCCAGAAGAAGAAAACCGCGAGAAAGCCGATAAAGAAGTTGTACCCCAACTTCAAGAGCGAGTACACCGTGGCCGTCTCGGGGATTTCAAACGGGAAGCGCAGTAAGATGACTTTGATAAAAATTAAAAACAGGAATTCCAGCAGGTCAAAGACTTCATTCCAATAAGCTACAATAAATAAAACCAGCAAGCCAATTTGGATGAGAGTGAGGAGCCTTCTTTTTTTAGCTTCTGAATCTTGGAAAACCATAGCACGCCTTATTAAATATGGCCCGCGTAAAGGGGGGAAGGAAAATATATGAATAAGGTTTTGCGGATGCTGCTGCCAGCAAGTAAAAAACGCGTGAACTGAAATCAGTATATACGTTTCGGTTCTGCTTTGTCAAGAAGCGATGGAATTCTATTTCTATCTAGCCAAAGCCCAAAGCAGGGTGAGGAAGGCGGCGGCCAGGGCGGCGGCGGCCAATTGATTTGCTCCGGCGAGGTAAAGCTGGGTGGCAGCGGTGAGAAATGCGGCGCACAGGATGGCCCCGGCCAGACGTAAGACGCTGCGCTCGAGGCGGGCAAACTGCTTTTGCAGTTCGGGGGATTGAAATTCCAATTTGCCCTGTTCGATGCGCTGTAAGATGGTCTCGGCGCGCCTGGGAAGTGCTACGAGGGTTTGCAGCAATCCGGCGGCTTCTTTGAGCAAAGTCAAACCGCCGCCTTCTTCGGTTTCGACGATGCGGCGGGCATAAGGCATGATCCGTTCCCAGACGTTGAAATCGGGGTTCAGACCGGTGCAAATGCCCGATAAGATGCCCAGGCAGCGGCCCAGCAGGATGATATTTTCGGGGACCTGGAAAGGCATTTCAAATAAGAGGTTGCCAAACTCACGGGCGAACTCGATGATTTGCTGTTGGCCCAGGCTGACGATTTCGGTGGTGGATTTGCCCCAGAAGCGGTCGAAGAGGCGCTCGCTGGCCTGGATGAGCAGTTCGGTGTTGGCGCCGGGCAGTAAGATGCCCAACTGCTGGTAGGCGCGCACCAGGCGGGGAGCGTCGCGCACGCCGACGGCAATGAGCATTTCGCGCAGGCCGTCTATGAGGTTTTCGGGGACCCGCCCGGCCATGCCAAAATCAACGAAAACGAGGAACCAGCTTCCCGATGGGTCGGCGGCGGGCAAGACGAACAGGTTGCCGGGGTGGGGGTCGGCGTGAAAGAAGTGATCTTCAAAGATTTGCTGTAGGTAGGCATCGAATAAGCGGTTGGCGACCGCGGCGCGATCGACTCCGGCGGCGTCTATGGCGGCGTAATCGGTCACTTTAATGGCCTGGATCTCTTCTTGGGTCAGCACGCGGCGGGTGGTGTGGCTCCAATAAATGCGTGGGACGCGGATATCGGGCCGGGCGGCGAAGTTGGCGGCGAAGGTTTCGCCGTTTTTGCCTTCATTGAGATAATCCATCTCTTCATGCAGGGTGCGGCTGAATTCTTCGACCAGGGCGGGGATGTGAATACGCCGGCGGATCGGCGGGTAGAGTTCGATCCAGCGGGTGACGACGCGCAGGGCGGCCAGGTCGGTTTCGACGATCTGCTCGATGTTGGGGCGCTGTACTTTGACCACTACCGGCGCGCCGTTCTCAATGCTGGCGGTGAGGAGGCGCGCGCGGTGAACCTGGCCGATGGAAGCGGAGGCCAGGGGGTAGGGGTCGAATTCGGTAAAACGGGCGGCGAGGGGGGCCTGCATTTCGGCTTCGATCACAGCGCGGATGGCCTCGAAGGTTTCGGGCTGGACTTCATCTTGCAGACCGGCGAGTTCATCGGTGACTTCGCGGGGAAGCACGTCCAGGCGGGCTGAGAGGAACTGGCCGACTTTAATCATCACGCCGCCCATCTGGATTGCCAAAGCGCGGAAGCGGGCGGCGGCGCCAACCAGGCGGGCTGAGCGCGTGCGCTGGCTCCAGCGGCCCATTCCCAGGCGGGGCAAGAGGACATCCCACCAGAACAGATGGAGGAGGACGCCGGCGAAGAACGTGAGAATGCGGCGGTAGCGGGATTGGATCATCGTTATAGGGAGATTATACGCTTAAAAAAGGTATTGACGCAGGGCGGGAGTCGTGCTAAGATTTCACCAGCTTATGAAACAGAACTGTGCAATCCGCATGCGACGAGAGCTGACTTTCCCGAAGTGTTCGGGAAGGTCGGCCTGATTTGCCTGCAGGAACGCGGTTTTCAGGGAAGCCCTGATTTTCCTGTTTTCGTAAATCAAAGCCCTCCGAACCCGGAGGGCTTTTTTTATTTCCATGTTCTTGTGTCAAGGAGGTTGAGATGATTAAGAAAGACAGTCGCACGAAGGTTAACAAGGTGGTTCTGGCTTACTCGGGTGGGTTGGATACCTCGGTTATCGTCCCCTGGTTGAAAGAGAATTACGGCTGTGAGGTGATCTGCTACACGGCGGACATTGGGCAAGGGGAAGAATTATCGGGGCTGCCGGCCAAATCGGTGGCTTCGGGGGCGAGTAAAATCATCATTGAGGATCTGACCGAAGAATTTGCCAAAAACTATTTGTTCCCTCTGCTGCGGTCGGGGGCGGTTTATGAGCGCAAGTACTTGTTAGGCACGTCTGTAGCGCGCCCGCTGATTGCCAGCCGCCTGGTGTGGGCCGCGCAGCAAGAGGGCGCAGAGGCGGTGGCGCACGGGTGCACCGGCAAGGGTAACGACCAGGTGCGCTTTGAGCTGACGGTCATGGCGCTGGACCCGCGCCTGAAGGTGATCGCTCCCTGGCGCGAGTGGGAGATTCGCTCGCGCGAAGATGCGCTGGCCTATGCCCAAAGCCATAATATCCCGGTCAGTTCAACGCTCAAGTCTATCTACAGCCGTGACCGCAACCTGTGGCACCTGTCGCACGAGGGCGGGATTCTCGAAGACCCCTGGGCTGAGCCGGAAGAGGCGATGTACCAGATATCGGTCTCGCCAGAAAATGCGCCCGACCAGGCCGAAGAGATCACGCTGGAATTTGAATGCGGCTACCCGGTGTCTTTGAACGGACAGGCGCTTTCGCCGGCCAAGCTGATTATGGCGTTAAATGAGATTGGCGGCAAACATGGGATTGGACGCGTAGACCTGGTGGAAAACCGCCTGGTGGGGATGAAGTCGCACGGGGTATACGAGACGCCCGGCGGGACGATTTTGCTGGCGGCGCACCGTGAGCTGGAATCAATCACGCTGGACCGCGATACCCTGCATTACAAAGATCTTCTGGCGCAACGCTACGCTGAACTGGTCTATAACGGTCAGTGGTTCACCACGCTGCGGCACGCGCTGGACGCCTTCTTTGACGTTACGCAGCAGCACGTTACCGGCGCGGTGCGCCTGAAGCTCTACAAGGGTAATGTGATCCCGGTAGGGCGCAAAAGCCCTTACAGCCTGTACCGCGAAGATTTTGCCACCTTTGGCGAAGATAATGTGTATAACCAGCAGGACGCGGAGGGCTTTATTAAGCTGTTTGGTCTGCCGCTGAAGGTTCAGGCCATGCGCCAGTTGACGACCACGCTGCCGGCTGGCTCCGTTCCCGCTCAGACGGAGACGCCGGATTATTCTAAGTTTAAACGGGACTGAGGCGATGAAACTGTGGGGTGGGCGCTTTTCGGAAGGGCCAAATGAACTGGCGTATGCGTTTCAGGCTTCGATTAAGTTTGACTGGCGGATGGTTGAGGAAGATATTCGCGGTTCGCAGGCCTGGGCTAAGGCTCTGGCGAAAGCCGGGGCCATCAGCGCGAGCGAGGCGGAGATCATCTGCAATGGGTTAGAACGGGTACTGGAAGAGGTAAATTCGGGGCAGTTTTTCTATGGGCCTGGGGACGAAGACGTTCACACGGCTGTGGAGCGCCGCCTGACGGAGATCATCGGCCCGACCGGAGGCAAGCTGCACACCGGACGAAGCCGCAACGACCAGGTGGCGACGGATTTCCGGCTGTGGACGCTGCACATGATTGACCGGGTGGTGGAGCAGGTGCGCGCCGTGCAGGCGGCGCTGGTGACGCGGGCTGAGCAGGATCGGGGGCTGATGATGCCCGGCTATACCCATCTCCAGCGGGCGCAGCCCATCCTGCTCAGCCATTGGTGGCTGTCGCACTTCTGGCCGCTCCAGCGTGACGGCGAGCGGCTGAAGCAAATGCGGGCGCGCTGTGCGGTTCTGCCGTTGGGGTCTGGCGCGTTGGCGGGAACGACCTTTGCGGTAGACCGTCAGGCACTGGCCGACGAACTCGGCTTTGAGGCGATTTCGGCCAACAGTCTGGACGCGGTTTCAGACCGAGATTTCGCGGCGGAGTTTTTGTTCGCCGCCGCGCTGATGGGAGTGCACCTTTCGCGTCTGGCGGAGATGCTGATTATCTTTGCCACGGCTGAATTTGGGTTTATTGAACTGGCCGATACCTACGCGACCGGGTCGAGCCTGATGCCGCAGAAGAAAAACCCCGACACGCTGGAGCTGACACGCGGAAAGACCGGGGTAATCATCGGGCGGCTGGCCGGCCTGCTGGCGACCTTAAAGGGTCTGCCCTCGGCGTATGATAAGGACTTACAAGAAGATAAGCCGGCCGTTTTTGAGGTGGCCGATACGCTGGTGGTGATGCTGGCCGTCATGGCGGGGCTGCTGGAATCGCTGCGGGTGCGCCCAGAGGCGCTGGCCCGCGCCCTGGACCCTGCCCTGCTGGCAACCGAAGTCGCCGATTACCTGGTGGGGCGGGGCGTGCCTTTCCGTCAGGCCCATGCTATCGTCGGGCAGATGGTGCGCCGGGCGCAAGAGTTGGGCGTGGCACTGGACCGCCTGCCCCTGGCAGAACTGCAGGCCATTGACCCGGCGCTGGATGAGGGAGTGGCTCAGGCGTTTGACTTTAAGGCCGCGGCAGCGCGGCGCAACCTGCCGGGTGGGACGGGGCCGGAAGCGGTGGAGAGGCAGATCGAACAGGCCAGGCAACTGCTGGCGAGCGGTTGAGGGCAAAGATTGGCGTCTCTTGAGTGAATCTTGACGTAAAACCGGTTGAAAATTCTTTGATAAACATTTAAAATCAGTGCTACAGGTCGTGCGAATGGTTGGATCCATGCATGGTCGGATTGGATCTTTTATCAGACTGGGAATGGAGAAGATTGCTCTCGGGGATCAAGGGTCTCTGAGAGCAGGACTCTCTGAGAGCTTGGATCTCAGGGATTAAGCAGGAATATCCTCTCATTTATCGGTAGGGACGAATCGGGAAATAACCAAGGGCTTGCGCTTGTATCTGTGAAATTAGCGGGTAGAATAGCCAGGTATGGTTGATATGACTGGCGACATGGATGGAATGGAGAAATGAACCCTATGAGTCCGATCCGAGTTGTTTTGGCTGATGATCATCCGGTAGTGCGCCGAGGAATCCGAGACATGCTGGAGCGGGTGGTGGATATCACAGTCGTGGGAGAGGCATCAACCGGGGAAGAGGCTTTGCGGCTGGTTGACGAGGCGAAGCCGGACGTGCTGCTTCTGGATATGGAACTACCGGACGTAAAGGGAATCGAAGTGGCCCAGCAGTTAAAGCAAAGCGGCTCGCCGGTGAAGATTCTGGTATTGAGCGCACATGATGACCCGCTTTACATCCGCGAGCTGCTCGAATCGGGCGCTGCCGGCTACCTGGTTAAGGAAGAAGCGCCGGAGACCATCATCGAAGCGGTACGCGGGGTGGCCCACGGCGAGCAAGGCTGGGTAAGCCGGCGGATCGCGGCGCAGATGGTTTCGTGGATGCGCGGCGATGAGGTTGGCGAAGTGAAGCTGACTCCGCGCGAAATGGATGTGCTGCGCCTGGTGGTCGAAGGCAAAACCAACCAGAATATTGGCGTGCTGTTGGGGATTAGCGAAAAGACGGTGGAGAAATACCTGTATGCGATCTTCACCAAGCTGGAAGTGACATCGCGGGTAGAAGCGGCGGTGTATGCAGTGCGCGAAGGGCTGGTATAGAGAGGGTGGATCAAAGAAGAAGCGGGGCTCACTCTCTATAAGGATTGGAGACAAGCGGCTGTGGGGCCGTCCATCCCAATAAATGGTGGGCGGCCCCATTTTCATTAGGAAGTGGATAGGAATTGGTTGATTCGGATAGGAACTTCCCTACCAGGAGAAGGGGGCGAAATCCGAATTGTTAACAAAACGCCATTCTTTTATAGTTAGCACAGTTATTGGTGAAAGTTCGCGGCTTGCATGCTGCATGGTTAACAGGGGGATCAGGAGGTAGGCATGGGGATTCTGGCCTGGGTCATCGTCGGTTTGATTGCGGGATGGCTGGCCGGCGAGTTGATGCGCGGCTCTGGCTTTGGCCTGCCCGGTAACATGATCGTTGGGATCGTGGGGGCGCTGCTGGGCGGGTTTCTGGCAACCGCACTTTTTAATATCCCTGATCCGTTAAGGGGGGTTGATCTGACGACGATTCTGGTTGCTTTTCTGGGTTCTGTAGTGCTGCTGGCGCTGCTGCGCCTGCTGCGGGGAGTGAGCGTGTATCGTTGAGATTTGCCAAACTGGTATCTTTTTGTAGTTCTCCAGTTCCAGGCATAAGGGGCAGTGGATAGCAATCAACCCAGACTGAAATCAATACCACACAAGAAGGGATGGGGCAAGCAAGTCCGGGGAGTTGAGGTATGTTAACGGTATTTACAATGCCCCTGGAGAGCCGACGAATGGAGATGAGCAAGGATACCGTCACACGAGTGGTTCTGGCTGATGACCATGACATAGTGCGCCAGGGATTAAGGCGATTATTAGACCGCGCACCCGAGATTGAAGTAGTTGGAGAGGCCAGCGATGGTCTGGAAGCCTTGCAGTACGTCGAAGAATTAGAACCCGACGTGCTTCTGCTAGATATTGAAATGCCGGTGTTGGATGGGATTGAGGTGGCGCGCCGGCTGAGCGAAGCGCACGCGAATGTGAGCATCCTGGTGTTAAGCGCATACGATGATCGGGAGTATATCCGCTCGCTGTTAGAGATCGGCGTATCGGGCTATCTGGTTAAGGGAGAGGCTCCCGGAAAGATCGTTGAAGCGGTGCGCAGTGTGGCGCGCGGGCAGAAAGGTTGGGTGAGTCCGCAGGTGCGTAAAAAGCTGGAGAAGATGCAAGAAGCGGCGTACAAGCAAAACAACCTGACCTTCCGCGAACTGGAAATTCTGCGGTTGTTGGCCGCCGGCAAGACGGAGGAGGAAGTGGCCGCTCAGATGAAGATGCAGGCGGCGGAGCTGAAATCTGCCAGTGAGCATCTGATGCAAAAGCTGGGGACCGATTCGGTTGAACAGGCCATCGAGGTAGCTGTGCGCGAGGGCTGGGTTAACCGGCCGTAGGGTAAGCACAAGGTAAGCGTGTAGGAAGCGTCAAGCATGGGCGGCGAGAAGCAGGTATGATGAGGTAGAACAACACGGCGGGTGACTTCTCTTCTTCTCCTCCCGATTGGCCGGGGCCGGCGACCCCCGGCCTTTCCGTTTAAAGCCGTACTGAAAATCATATGCTTTCTCTGGCAGTTAATTAAGAGGAAAGGCCCTACCGAGAAAGCCAGCCTTGCTCGTATAATTGCGCGCGTCTAGTCCGCGTTTTTAACAGGAGGTTGGCAGTGGGTAAGAATGATGCGGTCGGGATGGCGCGTAGAAAACTCAATGTATGGCAGATGCTGGGGGCGCTGGCCGGCAGTCTGGATTTCTCGTGGGATTCGCTGCGCGACTACCTTTATATTCTGGCAGGGGCCCTGGTGCAGGCGCTGGCGATGCGCCTGTTCCTGGTTCCGGCGCAGTTGGTTAGCGGCGGGATCTCTGGGACGGCCCAGCTTATCAATGCCTATATGGACTGGCCGATTGGCCTGATGGTGTTTGTTGGCAATGTGCCGCTGTTCTTTTTAGGGTGGCAGTACCTGGGGGGGCCGCGGTTTGCGCTGCGCACGGCGCTTTCGATCCTGGCATTTTCTTTCTTCACAGACTTTTTGGTGCTGTTTATCCCCAACGGCGTGGTGGATGACCTGGTTCTGAACTGTCTGTATGGCGGCGTACTGCTGGGCGCGGGGCTGGGGCTGGTGTACCGGGGCAAGGGGACCAGTGGGGGAACGGATATCCTGGGGCGGATTCTGAATCACCGTTTGGGGATGTCTATTTCGCAGGCGTACCTGGCGACGGATACGGTGGTGATCCTGGCGGCGGGGTTTGTGTTTGGCTGGGAGAATGCGCTGTATGCACTGGTGACGACCTACGTCAGCGGGCTGGCGGCGGAGATGATTCTGGAAGGTTCAGATGTGTTCCGCACGGCGATGATCATCTCGAACTGTCCGCAGGAAGTGGCCGATCAGATTATGAAAGTGATGGAGCGCGGGGTGACGATTCTGGAAGGGATCGGAGCTTATACCGGGCAGCCGCGCCAGGTGCTGTACTGCGTGGTGTCGCGGTCAGAGATTGCGCAGATCAAAGAGATCGTCAAGCGAGCCGACCCCGACGCTTTTATGGTCATCGGTCAGGCGCACGAGGCGCTGGGTGAAGGGTTCAGGCCGCTGCAGTAAAGGAGGGGAGGCCGGTCTACGGCTGTTTTTTCTTTTTGTCGGTGATATAGCCTAATACTTTTAAGGCAAAGGGGTCATCGCGCCAGTTTTTATGGACCTTGACGCGCAGTTCGAGAAAGACTTTGCGTCCGCTCATCTGTTCGATTGCGCGGCGGGCGGTGGAGCCGATGGCTTTGAGCATTTCGCCGCCTTTGCCAATGACAATCCCTTTTTGCGATTCGCGTTCCACCAGCAGGGTGGCGCCGATATAGGCTCCGTCCTCGCCGCGCTCTTTATACTCATCGAGGCGCACGGCCAGGGCATGGGGGACTTCATCGCGCAGGTGCAGGAGGGCGGCCTCGCGGATTAATTCGGCGGCGATGTCGCGCTCGTAGAGGTCGGTGACCTGGTCTTCGCTGTAGAAGGCCTCGCCCGCCGGCAGACGTTCGATCATGGCGCGGGTGAGAGCGTCGAGGCCGTAGGTATTGAGGGCCGAAATGTGGAAAGGGATGGCGGAAGGCAGAAGCGCCAGGTAATCGGCCTGGTTGGCCTCCAGCGCAGGGCCAGAGATCAGATCCACCTTGTTGAGCGCCATGAGGACGGGGGCAGTAAGCGCGGCTTCTTTGAGGCGCTCGGCCACGTTGGCATCTTCTGCGTTGGGCGGCAGGCTGGCATCTACGACCCACAGGATGACATCGGCATCGGCGAGGGTTTGCAGGGCGACTTCGTTCATATATTCGCCCAACTTGTGGACCGGCTTATGAATGCCGGGAGTATCCATAAAGACGAGTTGGGCGTCTGGCAGGGTGAGGATGCCCAACTGAAGCCGCCGGGTGGTCTGCGGCTTGGGAGAAACCGCCGCGATCTTTTGGCCCAAGAGGGCATTGATGAGCGTGGATTTTCCGACGTTGGGCCGCCCGACGACGGCTACAAATCCGGCGCGAAAGGGGAGAGATGTTTCAGCCAAACAGCAGTACTCCTTCGAGCTTGAGCAACCAGGATTTTTTCTTCAGGCCATCGGGCGCGGAATAACCCTGGAGATGGCCGTTGTTCCCCAGAACGCGGTGGCAGGGGATGATGATCGGAAGCGGGTTTTTGCCGAGGGCCATACCCACCGCGCGGCTGGAACCAGGCTGACCCAGCTCCACGGCCAGGTCGCCGTAGGTACGGGTTTGCCCGTAGGGAATGGCAAGGGCGGCGCGCAGGACCCGGGTTTGAAAGGGGGTCATTTGGCTCCAGTCAATGGGCAGGTCAAACGAGCGGCGGCGGCCATCCAGATAGTCGCGGATTTGCTCCATAGCGAGGGTGAGGAGAGGAGCGGTGGTGAGGGCGGCCATGGAATCGGGGATGGAGGGGTCTTCTGGCGGGGCGTCTTGAGGGGCGGGCAGGAATTCCAGGCGGGCCAGACCGGCCGCGGTGACAGAGATGCCCAACGGCCCCAAGGGGGTATCGGGCAGGCAGGCGGCGCGCCGCAGGTCAGAGGATGTGCGGCGCGGGCCGGCACTGCCGGGAAGGGATCGTTTGGGTGTTGTCATGTTTTAATTATACCTTTTAAGGGAGAGCGCGTTAAAAGCGTAGGGGAAACGTAGGTTTCGCGTAGGCTGCGCGTCAAGTATACCTGATTGGGAAGTGGTAGTATTGTGGTCAAGGGCGACTTCTCTTCTTCTCCTCCTTAAATGATAGCCGGGGTCGGCGTCCCCGGCTATCACAGTTTAATCGGCCAGGTCGAAAGACCTGGTTTTTTTTGTTGCGCGAGGCTTTGCGATTAAATCACGTCGCCGCGCCACATGAAGAACATGGCGCTCAGCAGCAGGGCGAGGACCAGGCCCAGGGTAAAGATCAGCAGGCGCAGGCGCGGACGCTGCCAGAGTCGGGCAATTTCGATATAGAGGGGGAACATAATCAGGCAGTAGCGCAGGAAAGCGATCATCGGGTGGCCGGCGATGGTGTTGCTCATCAGAAAGACCAGCAGGGCGGCCTGGTACCATCCCAAGGGGCGCGGCAGCCACCGCCAGCCCCAGATGGTCAGGCCGAGGACGAGAAGGAAGAGGATCACGCCGATCCAGGGGACGAGATAGGTGACCTGAAAGGGGAGATGGGTGATGTAGTTGAAGTAAATGACGGCGGCTTCCCAGGGCGGGCTGAGCGAGCGGTTGTACAGGCGGGCGAGGGTATCTGGGTAGGGGGGCCAACCGGCGGCGTGGCGGAAAGCCAGAAAGAGGGCCATCCCAAGGAAGTTGGTGAAAGGAACCAGCAAGAGGGCGAAACGGAGGGGCTGGGCGCGTTCCTGCCGAGCGGCGCGCCAGCGGCGGAGGGCCGGCCACGCCAGAAGAACGGTGAGCAGCGCGGCGGTGGAATGGGTCAGCCCGGCCAGCAGGTTGAGGAGCGCGGCGGCGGGCCAGCGATTTTTCTCGGCCAGCCAATAAGCCAGCAGAATGCCCAACAGCAGAAGCGACTGGGGGTAGGCCGCGTAGTTGTAAAAAGAAAAGGGGAAGACCAGGGCGGCGGCCAGGGCGGCGGGGGCCAGTCTGGGGGAAATTTCGGTGGAGACGAGGTTGTAAAGCAGTACCAGGCTGAAGTAAAACGCCAGGCTGCTGACCAACAGCAGCGCGAGCGTTGGGTCCCAGCCGGTCAGCGCGGAAAGCCAGCGCCCCAGCAGAGGAAAGAGCGGGTAGAAGGCGGTCAGGTCTTCGGCGTGATAGCCGTTGATGGCGATGCGCAGGTAATGAATGGTATCCCACCGCTGCCACATGCCGATGAGCGCGCCCGGCAGGCCCTCCAGGATCGGTTCGACCTCGAAATAAAGGAACGGGTGTTGGGGCAGGCGCATTCCATGGCCCATAAAACCACGCCCCAAAGTGAGAACAACAACCGGCCTGCCAGGAAGGCCAGCAAGCTGTGCCGCCAGGCAGGAGAAAGCCGCTGCACCCAGGCCAGGGCGGGAATCTTGGCGGGGGGGATCGAAGGGACGGTATGCATGGGCAAGGATCAGCCGGTTTGATTGTAGCATGGTTTTAAAAGGCTGCGCGCCCGGCAAACAGCGGGCGCGCAGGAGGGCTTTACCGCAGTTACGGCCTGCCCCATTCTTCCGATGGTTACATTCGATGAGTGGGGGGCTCATCCGCAGGATCGGGCGGGAAGTCACGGCCAGTGGAGCCCAGGCTGGTGTCGGTGGGACCAAAATCGCCGCCCGTGTGGGGGATGGAAGGCGTAGGGCGGGCGTTCTCCGCGCGCGCCTGGCTGCGCCAGCGTTCCAGCAGTTGAGTGGCAAGGTCACGCCCACCGATGCCGAAGGCAATGGCCGCGGCCACTGCCACTGCGCCCAAGAGCAGTCCAAAAGCCAGATTGACAATGCTTTCAGCAATGCCCATCTGGCGCAGGGCCAGAG
>Ga0101944_10001378_pt1 | contig 51517 bp, 31 predicted proteins | sample DewCreD2012metaG_FD_75245 | JGI IMG/M metagenome (GOLD analysis project Ga0101944, IMG submission 75245) | Hot spring sediment bacterial and archeal communities from British Columbia, Canada, to study Microbial Dark Matter (Phase II) - Dewar... ... | reverse complement strand
CGGCCCACCCCCACCCTCCACCCGCGCCCCGATTGGTCGGAACACGGCCCCGAAGCCTTCTGGCAGGCTGCGGCGGAGTGCCTGGCCGAAGTTGCCGCTCAGGCGGGGGGGCGGCCGGTGGCGGGGCTGGCGATCAGCAGTCTGGCGGAGGCCGGGGTTCCGCTTGACCGTGCCGGGCGGCCGCTTTACCCCATTATCGCCTGGTATGATCGCCGCAGTGAGCCGCAAGCCGCCTGGGTAGAGGGGCGCGTGAGCGTGGCGGAGCTGTACGCCATCACCGGGCAGCGGGCCAGCACTTCGTTCAGCCTCACCAAAATCTTGTGGCTGCGCGAGAATGCCCCGCAGGCTTACGCGCAGATGGCTCACTGGCTGCCGGTCTCGGCCTATGTCCTTTACCGCCTATGTGGGGCGCTGGCAACCGATTACACCATTGCCGCCCGCACTCTGTTGTTCGATCAGGGCCGCCTGGGATGGTCACAGCGCCTGCTGGATGAATTTGGGATTGACGGCGGCATTTTACCCACCCCTCTGCCCGGCGGGTCGGTGGTGGGAGGGCTTACGGCGCAGGCCGCGCGGATCACCGGGCTGCCTGCCGGTACGCCCTGCTGCCTGGGCGGGCATGACCATCTGTGCGCGGCGCTGGCCTGCGGCGCGGCACAGCCTGCCGCCGCCGCCGACTCCACCGGCTCGGCCCAGGCGCTTATTTTTTTGCTGCCGCGCTTTTTGCCAGACCCAGCCCTGGCGGCGGGTGGGTTTGCCTGTTACGCTTACCTGCTGCCGGGCGTGTTTGTGCTTAAAGGCGGGCTAAAGGCCGCTGGCAGTGCCATCGAATGGCTGGCCCGGCTTCTCTCTGGCCCTCAACCGGATTATGTCGCTCTGGAGGGCGAAGCCCGCGAGGGGGTGGGCCGCCGGCGCGGCCCGCTGTGGCTGCCCCACCTGCTCGGCTCTGGCTCGCCCCAAGCCGACCGCAGTGCCAAAGCCGCACTGGTCGGGGCGCAGTTGGAACATGGGCGCGGTGACATCTTCCGCGGCCTGCTCGAAGCCCTGGCCTGCTGGACGCGCCACAACCTGGAGGTGATGAGCGCCGCTACCGGCCTATCTTACACGGCCCTCACCCTCACCGGGGGGACCACCCGACTGCGCCTGCTCTCGCAGTTGAAGGCGGATCTGTTGGGCTGTCCTGTCACCGTGCCGGAGATCCCCGAAGCCGCCGCGGCCGGCGCGGCCCTGCTGGCCGGGCTGGGCGTAGGGGTCTATGCGAGCGCGGCAGAGGCGGCGGCGGCGCCTACGTACCCCCGATCTATCTTTACACCCGATTCTGCCCGTACTGCCTGGTACGATGACCTCTACCGCGCCGCTTACCTGCCCCTCTACGACGCGCTGTGGGCTACCAACCGGGCATTGGATGGGACGCGGGGTTGAAACCTCTGCTTAGAATGCGTAAACCCCTGCGGGGTTCATGGTTTCAACCTCGCAGGGGTTTTGAGACAGGGGTGAAAAATTCCGGGTTATACGGCCGGCGGAACGCCGTCTTCTTCCTTAACCGCTTCTGGTTCGGCGCTCGCTGCGGCGGCGCGCATGGCTGGAGCGTAAAACTCGTTCATATATTCAGTCAGCATTCGCCGCGTGGAGAACTGCGGAGTCAGCGTGCGGATTGACTCTTTCATGCGGGCGATCCACCCCGTTGGCAGTGCGTCGGCGGCCCGCCCCTCGTAATACAGCGGGATAATTTCGTTTTCCAGGGTGTCGTACAGGCTGCGGGCGTCGGCCTCATCCTGCTGATACGAGTCGGCGTATTCGGTATCGTCGCCGATGGCCCAGCCGTTGTAGCGGTTGTAGCCCTCGCGCCACCAGCCATCCAGCACTGAGAAGTTGAGCGTGCCGTTCATGGCGGCTTTCATGCCCGACGTGCCAGAAGCCTCGTTGGGGCGGCGCGGCGTGTTCAGCCACACGTCCACACCCTGCACCAGCAGGCGCGCCAGGTTCATATCGTAATCTTCCAGGAACACCAGCCGCCCACCACTGCGCGCGTCTTTCACCCGGCGGTAGACTTCCTGGATGAGCAGTTTGCCCGGCTCATCGGCAGGGTGAGCTTTGCCGGCGAAGATAAACTGCACCGGGCGGTTATCGTCGTTGATGAGGCGCAGCAGGCGGTCTACGTCGCGCATGATGAGATTGCCGCGTTTATAGGTGGCGAAGCGCCGCGCAAAGCCAATTGTCAGCCACTGCGGCTCAAGCAAGACTCCGCCGGCCACGATCTGCACCGGGTGAGCATGGCCGCTTAGCCACTGGCGGCGGGCGCGCTCGATGGCGTAGCTGATCAGCTTGTTCTTCAGATGGCGCTTCACCGCCCACAGTTCGGCGTCGGGGATGTTATCAACCAGGGTCCACAGGTCGGGATCGTCAACGTGATCCATCCAATCGCGGCCCAGGTAGCGGTCGTACAGCAGGCGCATGCGGCGCGCCAGCCAGGTGGCAACGTGAACCCCGTTGGTGATGTGCGTAATCGGCACATCCTCTACCCGGCGGTCCGGCCACAGGCTGTACCACATTTGCCGCGAGACCCGCCCGTGCAGTTCGGATACTCCGTTGGCATACTGCGACAGGCGCAGCGCCAGCACCGGCATGGAGAACGTCTCGCCCCACGATTCCTGGTAGCGGGCGATGTCCATAAACTGGTCGCGCGTCAGCTTCAGCGCCTCATAGTAGTGGCTGAAGTATTTATCAATCATCCACAGTGGGAAGGCGTCATTCCCTGCCGGGACAGGCGTGTGAGTGGTGAAGATGTTGCTCTGACGCACCTGGTTGACGGCTTGTTCAAAGGTTGCGCCCTTGCTCATATACTCGCGCACGCGCTCCAGCGTTAAGAAGGCGCTGTGCCCTTCGTTCATGTGCCAGACGGTCGGCTCGTAGCCCAACCGCCGCAGCGCGCGCACCCCGCCCATCCCCAGCAAGATTTCCTGCGAGATGCGCACTTCCTGATCGGAAGTATACAGCCGGGCCGTCAACTGACGGTCGGCGGGGTTGTTGCACTCCATATCTGTGTCTAACAGGTAGAGGGGTACGCGCCCCACCTGCACTTCTAACAGGCGCGCGCACACTGGCCGCCCTGCCAGCATCACGGTGATGGTCATCGGCCCGCCCTTCTCATCCATCAGAGGGATGACAGGCAGTTCTTCGAACTTCAACTGAATGTTGCGGGTTTCCTGCCAGCCGTCTTCGGTGATCTTCTGAGAGAAGTAGCCCTGGGTATAGTAGAACCCAATGCCCACCAGCGGCAGGCCCATATCGGAGGCTTCTTTGAGGTGATCGCCCGACAGCACCCCCAGGCCGCCAGCGTACACCGGCAGTGACTCGTGCAAGCCGAACTCAAAAGAAAAATAAGCGATTAATGGCTCTGGCTTGCTGTTTGCCAGTTGAGGATAACGCTGACGGAACCAGGTGTTGTCGGCGTTGAGATAGGCATCGAACTCGCGGATTACCCGGTCGTACAGGTCCAGGTAATAGCGGTCGTTCGTGGCGGCGTTTAACTGCGCCCGTTCTACCCGGCGCAAGAACAGCACCGGGTTGTGATATACGCGCTCCCACAAAATGCGGTCGATCTGCGAGAACAACCGCTGCGCATCGGGCGTCCACACCCACCAGAGGTTGTAGGCCAGTTCGCCCAGGCGCCCAATTCGCCGTGGAAGGCTAAAGTGATTGGGAGTTTCTCGGAAGTATTTCTTCATAGTCCTTTTTGACTTTCATCAAGCAGGTTAATTCCTGCAATAGCAGAACGCTTGGGTATCGCTCTGTAAGATTAAAACGCATTCATCCGGTTTGTACGAGTCCTGTGGGGTTGAGTGTACAAGGTGCTTGAATTATACCATAATGGCAGGAAAGAAGTTTGTATGACAACTTGCATTCACATCACAGATTTCCTCGTCCAACGCTTCACTCTGGAAAGCAATTGTTTTTTCCATGTCCTCTATCTATATTAACGCAAATTTCCCCCTTTCGTTTCAGGAAAAGCTGGTTCGCCTATCCTGCGCGTTGTGGGCTTGCAGGTTTATTGTAACCCTGTTATTGGGCGGGAAACTCAATAATCTATCAAGGATTAAGATTGAGTTCCCATTCCTGTGGGCCGGTTGCGGGCCGGGAGACCCGGCCCCTACCTGATGCGCGGGCCGGATGATGCTTTTCGCGTTGCGGGCCGGGAGACCCGGCCCCTACCTGACGCGCGGGCCGGATGATGCTTTTCGCGTTGCGGGCCGGGAGACCCGGCCCCTACCTGATGCGCGGGCCGGATGATGCTTTTCGCGTTGCGGGCCGGGAGACCCGGCCCCTACCTGATGCGCGGGCTGGATGATGCTTTTCGCATTGCGGGCCGGGAGACCCGGCCCCTACCTGACGCGCGGGCCGGATGATGCCTCTCACGTTTCGGGGTCGAAGATGATGACCTCGTAAGAGAAATCACGCGGCTGGCCGTTGACGATAACGTTGCGTACCGTCACCTGATAGGTGGTATCGGCGGCAGGTTTGGGCCAGGGGTCCGAGTCATTGGGTCCGCCCATCTCCCACACCAGGGTGTTTTCGCCATAGAAAAAACTACTGCCGAACTCTGGGTATGGGGTGTACTGCACCAGGGGCTGGCTGGTTCCATCACGGGTGACGGTCACTTGTGCCTGGCGGAAATCGGCGTCGGGGTAAGAGAAGGACCAGCGCGTGAAGACCACCGGGTAAGGGATGTAGCCAGGCGGCGGCCAGGCCACGAATTCGTCGCGTGTGGAAGGGCGGGGGTCGAAAGTGTGCGCATCAAATACATACAGGGCGTTGGACGAATTGAACGACCCTACAGCCGGCACGTCGCCCGTGCCCATTTCCTGGGTCTGGGGGTACAAAATCCAGCGGCGGTGGCCGACGATCTCGTTGCCCCCACCCGGGTCCTGGATGTAGCCGGTGATCGCGTTTGGGCCGGTCCGTCCGAGGTAGAGGTTGGAACGGCCCGCGCCTTCTTTGCCATCCTGGCTGTAACAAATCCACGATGTGGGCGGGGAATGGCTGAGGTCGTCGTTGCGGCTCATCATCAGGGCGGCGGCCTGGGCTTTGCGGTTGTATTCAGGATTTAGCCTGCTGAGGAGCGGCACGCCCGCCGCCGCGCGGAAGTAATTGAGCCGCCGCAGTACGGCGTCTTTATACGCCTGGCTGGTCTCGCCGGGGGTACAGGCGGCGTGACTGCCCGTCCATTCGGCGCTGACGTTATTCGAAGGCAGATATTCGTTGTTCCACAGGTCTTTGGCCGCCTGGCGGCCCGGCGCGCCCTTCTCTGCTTCGGGCGTAAAGACAAACGGCAAAAACACGCGCTGTGGGCTGTTGTCTTGCGCCAGTGAGGCCGGTGCGGTACGGGCGGCGGGAGCCAGGGGCTCGGCGGTTTGCGCCGGGTGCGCGTAACTGCTCCCTACCGAACCCAGCAGGCCCGCAACCAGCAGTGCGCTCGCCCAGGCTTGCATCCAACGGGGTAGTGTGGTCATAATCCTCCGGCTGTCGTGAAGCATCAGGAAGATTATAGCAAAATCCCTCGCTGGCGGGCGGCGCAAACTTTCTTAAATCAGACAGCCCCACTGCCCGGCCGCCTGACCGGAAGTGGAGCTGTCTTTACGGAAGAGAACGCGGGAAGCAGCCGCGCTTCAAGGTGGTGCTGATTAGCGGAACATGTGCCGCCCGACGTGCTGATAGTATTTGCCTGTGTCGGCGCGCAGGCGCTCTTCGGTGTAGTTCTTCGACCCAATCTTGGGCGTTGGGATCAGCAGCGCATCTTCGGGGTGGGGGGCGATGTGAACCTCAGCTCTGCCCTGGGCCGCGCCGCGCGCGAACAGGTTGAAGAAACCACTGAAGGGTAAACGAAGACTGCGAGTTGCCATTTTTTCCTCCTATTGACCCGGCTCGCGCGGGTTGTCCGTTTGCGTCTTTATCATAGGGTAAACCTCTACCAGGAACATCCACCTTAAGATGTATTGCCGAGTTTATTTTTCTTCCTCCCTCTGACCAGGGGATGAGCCTGGTCAGAGGGGCAGGGCCTTCTGGAAGTCCCCTCACCCCTGACCCCGCCCCCCTTGAGGGGGCGGGGGATCCAAGCCCCACACCCCTGCCACAAGACGAGAGATTTTCAAAAGTGAGGCGGCATTGAGAAAGCCCTGCCAGGGGAGCGGCCCTACAAAAAAGGGGGCAAACGTGTTAAAATTTATTCGCTGTGATACGCAATGATGCTTAAAGGATTTGAATATGGCTAAGAAAACCAAGCGTAAAGTCTCCAGCGGCATCCGCCCCCCCGCCGAAAACAGTGGCGGGCCGGTGGTTGAGGCCGCTCCGCGCTCCACGACGCCCACCTTCCGGCGCACGACCAGCTTTTCCACCGAGTTCAACCCCGATTACACCTATGTGATTAAAGACCTCAAGCGTATCGGCCTGCTGGCCGGGACGTTCTTCACCATTCTGGTGGTGCTGTCGTTCTTCATCCGCTAATAGAGCGCCGCAAGCATTTTCTTCGATCAGACAGCAGCCTGCCAGGCATTATGCCCCGCTGTTTTACGGAATGATTGGCCCCTGGGGATTGCGCTCCGCAGGGGCCAATGAGTTTTTACCGCTCGCCGGGCCAACCGAACTTTTCGGGTTCCTGGGCCCGCAGCCAGGCGATTTCTTCCTGTAAAGCCTGCACGGCCTGGCGGTAATATTGGAGCAAAACGCGCAGTTCGTCCTCACTGTAGCTTTCCAGCAGGGGGATGAGGCGTTTCTGGAAATGCTCGAACAGCGGTCCCAGCGTTTGCGCGGCCTGTTCTGGCAGCGGCTGGATCACCACCCGCCGCCGGTCGTGCGGGTCGCGCTCGCGGCGGGCATAGCCGGCCCTTTCCAGCCGGTCAATCACCCCGGTGATGGCCCCGGTGGTCAATCCGGTGATCTTGCTCAACTCGCCGGCAGTCATTGCGCCCCGGTGAGTGAGGATATCCAGCGCCTTATGATCGGTGATATTCAGCCCCACGTGATCGGCAATGGCCTGGTGGAACAGGATTGTCCAGGTAGAGGCTTCGCGCGAAAGCTCGTTAAGCGCGGCAATTAATCGTTCACGGTTCTGATCGGGCATGTCCCCTCCTCGATCTCATTATTATAAGGCTGGAATGGGCACTTTTCCTCTTGACTTTTTGGAGATTTTCCTTATTATCTAATTATATTATAAAATAAGATAATTAGATAATAAGGAAATGAGAACATGGAAAACCCTTTAACTCAGCCCCGGCGCGGCGCGCTGGGCTTCATTTACGTCACCCTTTTTCTCGATATGATGGGCGGCAGTCTGCTTTTGCCCATCCTCCCGTACATTACGCGGCAGTACAGCCCCGATGCGCTGACCGTTGGCCTGCTGACGGGCATTTATTCAGCGGCGGCCTTCCTGGCCGCGCCCGCGCTGGGGTGGCTCTCGGACCGCTATGGCCGCCGCCCGGTGCTGATCCTCAGCGTGTTGGGGAGTGCCATCGGCTATGCCCTGTTTGGCCTGGGCGGGGCGCTGTGGGTGCTGATCCTCGCCCGTCTGATTGACGGGTTGACGGGTGGCAATATCGCCACGGCCATGGCCTATATTGCCGACAGCGCCGCGCCGCAGGAACGCGCCAAATATTACGCTTTCGCGGGGGTGGCGTTCGGTCTGGGCTTCATCCTGGGGCCAGTGATCGCCGGGGCCCTGGTGGGCATCAGCCTGGCGGCTCCGGCCTTTGCCGCGGGAGCCATGTCTTTCGCCAGCGCGGTCTTTGGCTACTTCTTCCTGCCCGAATCGCTGCCGCCCGAAAAACGCGCCGCTGGCAGGGCTACCCTGGCGCAGATCAATCCCCTGGGCGTGATCGCCGAACTCAGCCGCCTGCCCAACCTGGGGTTACTGCTGGGGGCCATTTTCCTGGTCTACCTGGCCTTCAGCGGGATGTTCAGCTATATCGCTGTGTATACCTTAGACCGCTTCCAGGCCAGTCCCGCCGAGAATGCCGTTCTCTTTGCTGTAGTGGGGCTGGTGCAGATGGTAGGGCAGGGCGCGCTGGTCTACCGGCTGGTACCGAAATACGGTGAAAAGGCTCTGGCGCTGGCCGGGCTGGCGGTGCAGGCCGCTGTGTACCCTCTGTTTGTGATCGCGCCGGGCTTTGCGTGGGTGTATCCGCTGGCGGTGCTCAGCGCCTTGGGCAATGCCTTCACCCGCCCGACGCTTGACGCGCTGGTGGCGAATCACGTTGCGGCTCACGAGCAGGGCCGCGCCGCCGGTACGACCGCCGGGCTGTACAGCCTGACGAACGTCTTTGGCCCGCTGTTGGCTGGCCTGGCTTACGATTCCATTGCTCCCGGCGCGCCTTATGCCGCCGGGGGGCTGCTGTTGGCGGCGGCCTGCGGGCTGATCGCGCAGGTGAAGGTGAAAAAGGTAGAACCCCAGATTCGCCCAGATAAAAGCGGATAAAGATTAACCCTGCTCACTCGGTGACGATAAAGAAGCAGGTGTAGTACTCTCCGCCTTCCAGCGGCCAGACGCCTGTGAAGGGGCTGACGTTAGCGCCGTCGGACGATTCCACCATCACGTCATAGGTCCCAGAGACCAGTTCAAAGCGCCCAATGGGACCTTTCTCCGGGCAAAATTCGGGGCCAGAGCCGGTGAACTTTTCGCAGTCGGCGCAAGGCTCGATCTCTTCGATGCGCGTATCGGCTCCGCGGAAGACAATCCGCAGGCGGTTGGGGGAATCGTTCTGAATGATGACGGTGGTGCTGACGCCAGAAGTCCCTTCGCGTTTTTGCGGCGCGGTGATTTCTCCGGCTCCGCGGCTGCGCGCATCGTTGATGAGGGCGTCGGCGTAAGCCTTTTCTACCTCGGCAGTGCTGGGGTGGTCGGGGTAGGTTTTGAGGAAGCGCTCATAAAAGAGAGCCGCGCGCAAGAAATCGCCCGCGAGGGCGTAGCCCTGGCCGCAGCCAAGCAGCAGGTGGGGGCGGGCGGGGTCTTCCGCCGCAAGGCCGGCGGTGGCGGCGAGTTCATCGAAGTTGGTGCAAACCCAATCGGTGGCGAGGGATTCGGGGGCGGCGGCGAGAATCTCGGCCATTTGGGCGCGGGCGGGCTGTGTTAACGGGCTGGAAGGGTAGGTCTGGACGAACTTGAGGTAGCCGTTGAGGGCATTGTCAAACTGCCCGGCAGCAGCGGCGGCCCCGGCGGCGTCGAACAGGTTGCATTCACTGCGCTCGGCTCGCGCCAGATCGGCCTCGCCGGTCAGTCCCAGGCCGGCGATGATCTGCGTATAGATGGGAACCGCCTCGGCGCAGTTGGCCTGCTGGTAGAAGGCGTGTGCTTTCTGATAATTAGCGCGGTCTAAATAAATGCTGGTCCCGCCAAAGATGCAGGCCGCGAGAATGCCCAACACCACCAAGGCAAGGCAGCCGCGCAGCAGGCACGAACTCTTTTTCGCCGAGGGCCGAGGTTGGGCCGGCGGCACGGGGGATCCGGCAGGGATGCCGGGTGGAACCGCTGGAGCAGCCATTGCACACCTCCTGAGCGTGTGGGGATGTGGAACAAAGAAGATAAATGGGTGTAATTTAATCGCTATTATATAGAGTACCGGTCAGGCGGGCAACCGGCGCAAGGCTTTTGGCGAAGGTTTTTCGGAACGCTTGCCGACGCCAATCATGTACGCGCTGAGGTTCTCGTACAGACACGGCTTTTCCTTGGGTTCAGCGAGTTTTAACGATTGCAGTAGATTCGTCGTTTTCCCCCCTTGACTTAATTGTTTTTATATCGTAAAATTACGATATAAAGGCAGCCGATGAGTAAAGATTTACCCCTCCTCCACGAACTTACCCGCGATGAGCTGCGCCTGGCGGCCATGCTGAAGGCTCTGGGCAACCCGGTGCGCTTTCGCATCATGCAGTATCTGGCCGAAAAGCAAATGTGCATCACGGGGGAGATCGTGGAATTTACTACCCTGGCGCAGTCCACCGTCAGCCAGCACCTGAAGGTGCTGCGCGAAGCCGGCCTGATCGAAGGTGAGGTGGAGGGGCCGGCAACGTGCTACTGTATCAACGTCGAGGGCGTCCGCTTCCTGAAAACGCAGATCGAACACTGGCTGCCAGACTGCTGCAATTTCGATTCGGGCGCGTCATCATCCAACTGCTGCTAACGTCCCTTTGGGGACTGGTAGCTTTTTTTATTCGCTGTTATATCGTAAAATTACGATACAAACCTCAGGAGGTATCCCCCATGTCTATGACGCCAGAGTCATCCAGGTATTTTGAGCAGGTTGCCGGCAGTTGGGACGTAATCAGCGCCGGGTTCTTCGGCAAGCCGGTGCGCGACGCCGCCATTGCCAAAGCTTATTTGCACCCGTCTATGGTGGTAGCCGACGTCGGCGCGGGAACGGGGTTCGTGGCCGCTGGTTTGGCCCCGCTGGTAAGGCGCGTCTACGTGGTGGATGCTTCCGCCGCGATGCTGGCGGTGGCGCAGAAGAACCTGAGCCAGTTCGATAACGTGGAATTCCACGAGGCCGACGGTTCCAGCCTGCCCTTCCCCGATGAGAGCCTGGACGCTGTATTTGCCAATATGTACCTGCACCACGCCCCCGACCCCCTTGCCGCAATCCGCGAGATGGTGCGCGTGCTGCGCCCAGGCGGGAGGCTGGTGATCACCGATATGGATGCCCACCCCTACGCCTGGTTAAAAGAGGAAATGGCGGACGTCTGGCAGGGCTTTGACCGCCAGCAGGTGCGCGCCTGGTTCGCCGAGGCCGGGTTGGTGAACGTCATTGTGGACTGCACCGGCGAGTCGTGCTGTGCGCAGTCTTCTAACCCGGCGCTGACGGATGCGCAGGGCCGCGAGGCGCGGGTGAGCGTGTTTGTCGCTACTGGTACGCGCCGCATGGCCATGCGCGATGCGGTGCGCGAGAATTATGCCGCCGCGGCGACCGGTTCGTGCGGGTGCGGCTCGCCCGCGTCAGAGGACTCGGCGGGATGCTGCGGCGCGAGCAGTGCGGAGAGCTGCTGCGGCAGTGGGAGCGAATGCTGCGGCGGCGTGGATGCGACCGCGGCTCTGGGGTATTCTCCCGTGGAACTGGCGGAGGCCCCCCAAGAGGCGGCGGGCTTCTCGCTGGGATGCGGCAACCCGCTGGCAATGGCCGGACTGAAGCCCGGCGAGGTGGTGCTGGATATCGGCAGCGGCGGCGGGTTAGACGCTTTTCTGGCGGCGCGCAGGGTTGGCCCCAGCGGGCGGGTGATCGGCGTGGATATGACCCCCGCCATGCTGGAGCGGGCGCGCGCGGCGGCGGCACGTAACCAGATTACCAATGTGGAGTTTCGTCAGGGCTACGCCGAGGAACTGCCCGCCGCAGACGGCGAAGTGGACGTGATCCTCTCGAACTGCGTCATTAACCTGACGGAGGATAAGGGCCGCGTCTTTCGCGAGGCGTTCCGCGTCCTCAAGCCGGGGGGCCGGCTGGAGGTCAGCGATATTGTGGCGGCGGGACCTCTGCCGATTGAACTGCGCGAGAACGCCGCCGGGTGGGCCGCGTGCGTGACGGGGGCACTGCCAGAGCAGGAATACCTGGACCTGATCGCCCAGGCCGGTTTTGAGAACATCACCACCCGCCGCAGTGCCGCGCCCGGCGAGGGGCCAGAAGTCTACAGCCTGATCGTCTCGGCGCGCAAACCCGGTCTTTAATCAGCAAACAGCGGTCAGTGATCCAAATGCAGGTTCTTAAAGCGGATCACTGACCGCTTAACGGTTGGGCCTGTTTCCTGGAATTAAAGATTCAGTACGCGCGGCGGGTTTGATCCTGTTCAAACGCTTCAGAGTAGGTTAAAATAAAACTCCCTAGAATGACCCCGGTCGGGGAAGGCCGGGGTTATTGTGTGCCAGGCGTTGGGCCGGCTCTGAAATGAAGGTTGTGGATGGAACGAAGAGATTTAAGAAATATTGCGATTATTGCGCATGTAGACCACGGTAAAACCACCCTGGTTGATGCGATGCTTAAACAGGCGCGCGTGTTCCGCGAAAATCAGCAGGTGATGGAACGCGTGATGGATTCGAACGCGCTGGAACGCGAGCGCGGCATTACCATCCTGGCGAAGAACACCGCCATTACCATTCCAGACCCGCGCACCGGCGAGCTGGTGAAGATTAACATTGTGGATACCCCCGGCCATGCCGACTTTGGCGGCGAGGTGGAACGGGTGATGAATATGGTGGATGGAGTTCTCTTGCTGGTAGACGCCGCCGAAGGCCCTATGCCGCAGACACGCTTTGTGCTGAAAAAGGCGCTAGAGATGGGCCACCGCGCGATTGTAGTTATCAACAAGATGGACCGCCGCGACGCTGACCCTGAAACGTCGCTGAACGCCACCTTTGACCTGTTCATCGAACTGGGCGCCAATGACGAGCAGGCCGACTTCCCGGTCATCTATACCAATGGGCTGACGGGCCAGGCCAGCCTTAGCCCCGATATGAGCGCCAGCGTTAACCTACAGCCGCTCTTCCAGGCTATTCTCGATCACATCCCCCCGCCCCGGGTGGAGCCAGACAGCCCCCTGCAACTGCTGGTGACCAACCTCGGCTACGATGATTACCGCGGGGTGACGGCCATCGGGCGCATTTTTGCCGGCAAGATCGAGGCCGGACAGCCGCTGGCGCGCATCACCCTGACGGGCCAGGTACTGCCGGAGCGGGCGCGCTACCTTTATGTTCATCAGGGGCTGGAACGGGTGGAAGTGGCGAGCGCCGAAGCTGGCGAGATCGTGGCGATTGCGGGGTTAGAGGGCGTCGCCATTGGCGAGACGCTGGCCGACCCCGCCAACCCGGTTGCACTGCCGCCCATCCAGGTAGAAGAGCCGACCGTGCGCATGACCTTTGGGGTGAACACTTCGCCGCTGGCGGGTAAGGAAGGCAAGTGGGGCACATCGCGCAAACTGCGTGAGCGCCTCTTTGACGAACTGCGCAACAACGTGGCTCTGCGGGTGGAAGAAACCGAAAGTGCCGAGAACTTTATCGTTTCGGGGCGCGGCGAACTGCATTTGGCGATTCTGATCGAGACGATGCGGCGCGAAGGGTATGAGTTTCAGGTCTCTAAGCCAGAGGCGATCTTCCGGCGCGGCCCCGACGGCGAGTTATTAGAGCCTTATGAGGAACTGCATATCGAGACCAGCCCCGAAACGGTGGGCGTGGTGGTAGAAATGCTCGGCGCGCGGCGCGGCAAGATGCTCGATATGGTCAACAACCCCGATAACACCGTTCACCTGACCTATATCATCCCTACGCGCGGGCTGTTGGGCTTCCGCTACCAGTTTCTCACGGCTACGCGCGGCATGGGGGTGATGAACACCCTCTTCCACGAGTACGCGCCCATCGCCGGGCCGATTGCCGCGCGCGCTACCAGTTCCATTGTCGCCTGGGAAGCCGGCGTGACGACCAACTACGGCTTGAAGAATGCCGAAGAGCGCGGCACGCTCTTTGTGGGGCCGGGGGTGGAAGTCTATGAGGGCATGGTGGTGGGTGAAACTCAACGCCCCAACGACCTGCCGGTGAACGTCTGCAAGAAAAAGCACCTGACTAATATGCGCTCATCCAATAAAGACATCGAAGTACGCCTGACTCCGCCGCGCAATATGAGCCTGGATGAAGCCATTGAATACCTGGCGGAAGATGAACTGCTGGAAGTCACTCCGCTGAATTTCCGCATCCGCAAGCGCATCCTCAACACCGAGGAACGCGGCAAACGGGCCAAGCTGGAAAAAGAGGCGGTCGGAGAGTAATTTCCGGGGGAACTACAGTTCCTCGATACGCGCCTTCAGGCGTTCCATCTCGGTGTGGATGGACTCCAACGTTTCCTGGGTGGCGGTGAGCTTTTGGCGCTCGGCGCGCACAAAGCGGGTGTACGGCGCGATAGCCTCGTTAATGTCGCGCAGGCTGCGCTCGATCTCGCGGGTAAGCTGGTCGCGCAGTGCGGCGCTTAACTTCTGGCGCAGTTCGGCGATTTTCTCGCTCATTTCGTTTTTTGCCATGCGGCGGCGGGCCGGGATGACAAACAGTCCCAGCGCGGCGATCAGGCTGGCAAGCAAGATGCCGGTCACATCGGCGGCGACGGTGGTTGCCAGGATGGTGACGAGCGTGCCCAGGCCGATGGCCCCGACTTCCAGCGCCGCCGAGGTGGCGACCGCCTCTTGCGCGCCCTGGGCGATCTGGCGGGCCTCGTCTGCGCGGTTGTAGGTTTCCACCACGCGCCGTGCTTCCAGGCCGACGGCGTCCATCAGGCGCTCGCGGTCGTAATGGAACGTGCCAATGGTGGTATCGCCGACGATGCGGGCCTGGTGCTGGCGGCGGCGCTCGGCCAGATGCTCGCTGACGGCCTGCCACTGGTGCAGGTTGGCGTCTACCAGCCAGTCAATCAGTTCGTTAACCTTGCGCTCGATCTGTTGGGCGGCGTCGCCGACGACCTTATGCTCAAATTCCTGCTGGATGCGCGTTTTACTGAGCAGATCAAAGACGCGCGCCAGGCGGAAGGTGTCTTCAAAGAAAGCATCGCCGCGTTTTTCCACTTCGTATAGAACATTTTCAATGTCGGCCATGCGGTACTGGAAGTCGCGCAGCATATCTTCTTTATAAACCGCCAACTGTGACTCAACATCTTCCAGCATGGCAATATCCGCGCGCAGCAGTTCCAGCCGCTCGCGCGCCAGGTCTCGATAACGCGAGACGATGTGCTGACCCACGCCCAGGGGGTTGAGCAGCTTGAGGCGGATGCGGCTGTGTTCATCCAGGGTTTCCTGGATGTATTTTTCGAGGGGTTCAAAGCGGCTCTGCGCCCACAGGCCCGGCTCGCCGTTTTTGGCGCGCAGTGCCAGCCGCGCGCTGACGGGGAAGACTTCGGGCGGCATTCCCAACAGGGCGCGGGCGTTCTCGGCTACGAACTGAACTACCTGTTCCGTTTCCTCTTCAGACTCTAAAATGTCAATTTTGTTAATGACAAAGACCACCTTCTTGCCCCAGTCGCGGATGCGCCGCAGAAAGGCGTTTTCGCTCTCGGTAAAGGGCCGGTCGGCAGAGGTGATGAACAGCACCAGGTCCGAGCGGGGGACGAACTGCGAAGTGATTTCCTCATGCTCGCGGATGATGGCGTTAGTTCCGGGGGTATCTACAATGCTGATTTCTTCCAGCAGGGGAGCCGGCAGCGCCAGCACCTGGATGTGCTCGTTCACGAGGGCGCGCTCTGCGGCAGGCATCTGTGCACCGCCGTAGCGCAGAACGTTGATCTGCGTAGTCGTTGGGGTGACGCCTTCTTTTAACAACTTCTGTCCCAATAGAGCGTTGATAAAGGCGCTCTTGCCGGCGTTAAACTCGCCTACCACCACCAGGAGGAACATTTCCTCTAGCTGTTGGATCGATTCAGCCAGGGTTTGCTGATCTTCGGGGGCGGTGCCGGTCTGCGCCAGGGCCACGCGCAGTTCGTTGAGCAGGCGGCGCTCATCTTTGAGAAGTTGTTCTTGCTGTGCGTTCAGAATGCGCATTCTTCATTTCCCTCTTGGGCAATTATAAAGGAAAAGAAGACGCTTTTGCCTATTGATCCTCACTTTGTGGAAGAGCAGTATTTTAAATTGTGTATAATTTATACACAATTCAGTAAATAACCTGCAAAAGAGTGGCATATCCTTCATGGGATGATTCCAGAATTTCGTTGAATTGGGTTGATCAAAGAGGAGTCTGCGATGAAAGCCAGATCCATGAATTTGGTTTGGGGCCTGGTGCTGGTGGTAGCCGGGCTGGTGTGGATGGCTCAAAATCTGGGCTGGATCGGTGACTTTGCGCCGCAGGTCTGGATGGGGGTATTCGTGGTGTTCAGCCTGATGTTTTTTGCCAGTTATTTCCTCAACGGCGTCGAGCAGTGGGGCTGGTTGTTCCCGGCGCTGATTTTTGGGGCGCTGGCGATCACCGTGGCGTTGGGGGCGGCTGGAATCGAAAGCGCGCTGGTGGGCGCGCCGATTTTTGTGGCGGTGGGCGCGCCGTTTGTGGTCGCCTACGTACAGGACCGCACCCGCTGGTGGGCGCTGATTCCGGCGTGGGTGATGGCCGTGCTGGTGCTGGTTTTATTGATGGCCGATACTGTACCGGGGGAACTGATCGGCATGGTGGTGCTGTGGGGCATTGCCATTCCCTTCGCGGTGGTTTACCTGCGCAACCGCACCCAATGGTGGGCGCTTATCCCGGCGGCTGTGCTGGGCGTCATCGGGCTGATCCCCCCGCTGACGCTGGGGTTCTCTGAAGAAGCCATGGGGTCGGTGGTGATGTTCCTGTTTGCGCTGGGGTTCTTCGTAGTGTACTTCCTGACGCCGCAGAACTGGTGGGCGCTCATTCCGGCGGGGTTCTTTGCATCCATTGGCGTCACCGTGCTGATCACCGGCGCGGTTCCTGAAGGGGTGGCGGGCAGCAGCCGATTCGCGGGGGTAATATTCCTGGGCTGGGCCGTTACTTTTCTGGCGCTGTGGCTGCGGCGCGCCACAGCGCCGGTTGATTGGGCCAAATACCCCGCCGCCGCGCTGGGGGTGATTGGCCTGGTGGCACTGGTATTGGGCGCGGAAAGCCTGGATTACATCTGGCCCATTGCCATCATCGGGTTGGGCGTGGTGATCCTGTGGGGGGCTTTGCGCACGCGGCAGGCGTAAAAGAGGTCACGTCCGGCGCAGACCCCGGCGAATGAAGCGCACCGGGTAGCCGGGGTCTAGCTCAGAAACCTGGGTCAGCCGGGCCATCTGCTCATCGCTCAGCGACCAGCCATCGGCGCCGAGGTTGACTTGAAGCTGCTGGAGGGTGCGCGCGCCGATAATGGGGGCGGTGACGCCCGGCCTTTGCAGAAGCCAGCGCAGGGCCACCTGGGCCGGGTGCTTGGCGGTCTCTTCGGCCACGCGGAAGAGTTCATCCAGCACCGACCAGGTGCGCTCGTTGGCGTAAGCCTCCCAAGACTCGCTCCAACCCTCGCGCGAGGCCTGTTCCACGCGGGTTTCGGGCGGGGGCGCTTCCATCCCTCGGCGGTACTTGCCCGAAAGCCACCCACCGCGCAGTGGGCTCCAGGGGATGACTCCCACGCCTTCGTTGCGGCAGACCGGCAGCAGTTCGAACTCGGTCTGGCGGTCCAGCAGATTATAAAGGGGTTGGAGGCAGGCAAACGGCTCCCATCCGTTACAGCGGCTGAGGTCAATGGCCTTTTGCAACTGCCAGGCGGTGTAGTTGCTGGCCCCAATGTAGCGCACCTTACCCTGTTTCACCAGGGTGTCTAGCGTCGAGAGGGTTTCTTCCAGCGGAGTAGCGTCATCCCACATATGCACCTGGTAGAGATCAATATAATCTGTTTGCAGGCGGCGCAGGCTGTTTTCAACCGCGCTCAGGATGTGCTTGCGGCTGAGACCCTGCTGATTGACGCCGGGGCCCATTGGAAAGCGCACTTTGGTGGCGATCACCAACTCATCGCGCGGTTGGGTTTTCATCCAACGCCCGACCACCTCTTCTGAAATCCCGCGCGAATACACGTCGGCGGTGTCAATGAAGTTCCCGCCGGCCTCGCAAAAAGCGTTTAACATGGCGCGGCTGTCTTCCTCGCTGGCCTCGCGCCCAAAGGTCATCGCGCCCAGACACAGCGCGCTGACCAACATACCCGTGCGGCCTAAAAAGCGGTATTCCATATTCCCCTCCCTTATTAAAAAATAGATGTAGTCAGTCTACGAATATTTTACTTCACCTGACCCCGCCAGGTGATTGACTGAGCAGTCGAAATGAAATGATGCTGTCAACGGCGTGCGTCTTGCGGGCGGTAGATGCGGCGGGCCGGCTCAGAATAGATTACCTGAATGTCATACTGTATCCGGTAAAATGACACATGAAACTTGACATGAGAAGCAATAAAATATACTCTTGATGCTGTTCAAATTCTGAATCTGTCAAAATTAGTTCGTTTGCCAAGTATTGTGTGTGGATAGGGGGCGAAGATCATAGTTTACACACAATCCATATAAGATGCTACCTTAAATAAGAGCAAGTAGTTTGCCGTGGAGGGCATATGTTTCGTTTTGCTTGCGTCGCAGCCACTTTAGTTTTCTTGCTCGTCAGTACTGTATTTTCGGCCCCAACGCCCGTCGTGGGAGCCGGGTTAGATTACCAACAAGAAGGGCCCGCCAACCCACCCGGCCGGCCCGCACCTGAACGGCCCGCGCTTGCCGAGGAAGCGCCGCCGATTCCTTCACCCGCCGGGCCGGATACGCTCAGCGGGGTGTTGAGCGTGGTCTGGCCGGATACACTGGCCGAGATCACCGGGCAGATCAGCGCCCCGGCGGCTGCGGAGCCGGTCTTTACGTTGTTCACTGATGCAGGCGAAGCCATCCGCCTGGAAGCGCCGGCCGCGCTGACTCAGGAATTGGCGGGACTGGCCGGACGGCGTATTACTGTACAGGGACGGCGCGCGCCGCAGTCTATGCTGACAGCCGGGGGCGGCGCGGCCTTCCGCGTGTTTCAGATCGCGCCATCTGCGCTATTGGAAGAGCCGGGCATTACGTCCGTCACCGGGTCGCAGCCGTGGGTATCGGTGCTGTGCAAGTTCTCCGACATCGCCGCCGAACCCAAAGCGCCCTCTTATTTCACCGATATGTACATGAACGCCTACCCGGGGCTGGATCACTACTGGCGCGAAGCCTCGTATAACATGATTGACCTGGTGGGCAGTTACGCGCTCCCCGCCTGGGTGATTCTGCCCTATCCGCGCTCGCACTATGTGACGGACAGCGGGGCCGACCTGGGCGCGCTGGCGGCGGACTGCACTGCCGCAGCCGATGTGCAGATCTACTACCCTAACTTCGTCGGCATCAATCTGATGTTTAACGACAACCTCGACTGCTGTGCCTGGGGCGGCGGCTGGACGATGACGCTGGACGGGCAGACAAAGTTCTACCGCATGACCTGGGAACCCCCCTGGGGCTACGGCAACATCGCGGTACTGGCCCATGAGACCGGTCACGGCTTTGGCATGCCGCACAGTTCCGGCGAGTATGGTTACGTTTACGACAACCGTTGGGACGTGATGAGTGACTTGTGGTCTAACCCCACGCACCCCATCTTCGGCACGCTCCCACAGCACCCCATTGCCTTTCAGAAAAGCAGCGCCATCACCGATTGGATCCCCGCCGGCCAGGTGGTGGATGTGTTACCCAATGCCGACCAGACGGTGACGTTGGAACGCCTGGCTCAGCCCACCACTGGCAACGCGCGCCTGGTACGGGTACAGCGGGGGTCGAGCCTGAACAATTACTACACCGTCGAAGCGCGCAGGTGGGCCGGGTACGACGCCAACCTGCCCGGCGAGGGCGTCATCATCCACCGCATCGAGCCGGGGGTGGATCCGCGCGTGATTGACGTTGACGGCAACGGCAACACCGGCGATGATGGGGCCATCTGGCTTCCCGGCGAGACCTTCACCGATGCCGCCTATGGCATTACCATCACCATTACTGCCGCTACGGCTACAGGGTATACCGTGAGCATCCACAACCCGGCCCCGCCTATCTTTACCGGCTGTGCTTCGCAGACGAGCGTATCTGAAGCCGAATGCAATGCCCTGGTGGACCTCTACAATGCCACCAATGGGCCCGGGTGGGTGAACAGCGCCGGCTGGCTGGCCGATAGTAACGTGTGCGGCTGGTACGGCGTCTACTGCGGCGCGGGTCACGTTGACGGGCTAGACCTGGACGAGAACAACCTGGTGGGGCCGCTGCCAGCTTCTATTGGGAACCTATCCTGGCTCTCCAGCCTGTCTCTCTACAACAACCAGCTAAGCGGCTCGATCCCGGCGGAAATCGGTAATCTGGCCTCGCTCGGCTACCTTGCCCTTAACATGAACCAACTATCGGGTTCCATCCCGCCAGAAGTGGGCGGCCTCAGCAGTGTGTGGTATTTCAACCTGGGAACCAACCAGTTGAGCGGCTCCATTCCCACTACGGTGGGCAATATGACGGGGCTGGAGTATTTCTACGTCTACAATAATGACCTTACCGGGCCTATCCCGCCACAGCTTGCTAACGCCACCGGGTTGGGGTTCCTGGCCCTGAATGGGAATCAGTTGACCGGTGCGATCCCGGTGGAAATCGGCAGTCTCACCAATCTGCGTTGGATAGGGTTGAGTTCTAACCAGCTTACGGGGTCCATCCCGGCGCAGTTGGGTAATCTGCCGCTGCTCTACTATCTGTCGCTCGGCTCCAACCAACTGAGCGGGGCGATCCCGGCGGAGATTGGAAACCTGACTGCGCTTGTGTGGCTTTACCTGCATTACAATCAACTGAGCGGGGCGATCCCGGCGGAGATCGGCAATCTGACTGTGCTTCAGGAGCTTAACTTGTATGACAACCAACTGAGCGGGCCCATTCCGCCACAACTCGGCAACCTGAGCGCGCTCCAGTACCTGGACCTGGGCTGGAACCGCTTCAGCGGGACGATTCCACTGCAGTTGGGCAACCTGACCAGCCTGACGACACTGTATCTGGATGCCAATGCCCTGGCGGGGCCCATTCCGGTGGAGTTCACCCAACTGGTCAACCTGAACACTCTTCTGGTGTATGCTAACGCGCTGTTTTCCAACGACCCGGCGGTGATTGCCTTCATGGACGCGAAAAGCCCCGGCTGGGCCGCTTCGCAGACCACCCCGCCCACCGGGGTGAGCGCCGTGCCCAGCGGCGGCGATGTGCAGATCAACTGGCAGGCCATCGCGTATACGCAGGCGGGCGGGTATGAGGTCTACTACGCTACCAACCCGGCGGGGCCGTTCAGCAAGCACGGCGAAGTGGGCGATAAACTCATCACCACTTACCTGGCGGGTGGGCTGTCTGCTAATGTGCAGTACTACTTCTACGTGCAGGCATTCACCAACCCACACGGCGGCAACCCCAACCGGGTGGTCAGCGCGCCCAGCGCAGTAGTGACCGTTCCACGCCCGGCGGCCTTTGGCAAGACCGCCCCAGCCAACAGCGCGACCAATCAGTCCTACACCAGCCTGACGCTGACCTGGCAGGCGGCCTCGCCCGTCACCCGTTACGCGGTGTGCGTGGCGGCTAACAGCTACACCTGCGCGTGGACGGATGTGGGCAGTGTTACCAGCTACACGGCCACGAACCTGATACCCAACATGCGCTACAACTGGCAGGTGCGCGCTTACAACGGCGAGACGGTTTACACTTCAGCCAATGGCGGGACGTGGTGGAGCTTTACCACCCGGCAGGCGCCGCCCGCGGCCTTTGGCAAAACGGCCCCGGTCAACAGCGCGACCGATCAGTCCTATACCAGCCTGACACTGAGTTGGCAGGCAACCTCGCCGGTTACCCGTTACGCGGTGTGCGTGGCGGCCAACAGCTACACCTGCGCGTGGACCGATGTGGGCAGTGCCACCAGCTACACGGCCACCAATCTGACGCCCAACACGCGCTACAACTGGCAGGTACGGGCATACAACGGCGAGACAGTTTACACTTCAGCCAACAGCGGAAGTTGGTGGAGCTTTACCACCCGGCCCGTGCCGCCGGCGGCCTTCAACAAGCTCAGCCCGGCCAACGGCGCGACCAATCAGTCCTATACCAGCCTGACGCTGACCTGGCAGGCAACCTCGCCGGTTACCCGTTACGCGGTGTGTGTGGCGGCCAACAGCTACACCTGCACGTGGACCGATGTGGGCAGTGCCACCAGCTACACGGCCACGAACCTGATACCCAACACGCGCTACAACTGGCAGGTGCGCGCTTACAACGGTGAGGTGGTTTACACTTCAGCTAACGGCGGAAGCTGGTGGAGCTTCACCACCCGGCAGGGGCCGCCGGTGGCCTTTGGCAAGACGGTCCCGGCCAACGGCGCGACCAATCAATCCTATACCAGCCTGACGCTGACCTGGCAGGCGACCGCGCCCGTCACCTACTATCAGATCTGCGTGGCGGCTAACAGCTACACCTGCACCACCTGGCAGAATGTAGGGACGAACACCAGTTATACGGTCACCAACCTGACGCCCAACACCCGCTATAACTGGCAGGTGCGGGCCTACAACGGCACGCTGATGACCTCGGCCAACGGCGGGGCGTGGTGGAGCTTCACCACCCGGCCCGTGCCGCCGGCGGCCTTTAACAAGCTCAGCCCGGCTAACGGCGCGACCAATCGGTCCTACACCAGCCTGACGCTGACCTGGCAGGCAACCTCGCCGGTCACCCGTTACGAGGTGTGTGTGGCGGCCAACAGCTACACCTGCACCACCTGGAAGAATGTAGGGACGAATACCAGCTATACCGTCACCAACCTGACGCCCAACATGCGTTATAATTGGCAGGTACGTGCTTACAACGGTGAGGTGGTCTATACTTCGGCCAACAGCGGAAGCTGGTGGAGTTTTTATACCATCCCGTGATCGCGCCGCGTGAATCACGCGGTCTCTTGAAGGTATGGGTGGGTTCCTGTACCAACAGAGGTGCAGGAACCCACCTGAATCAACACGAAAAGGGGGTGTGTAACTGTAAGATTTACTGGGGAACTTCGTTATCTTGTACGGGTAAGAGTGTGCCATTTGGATTACCCGGGTGGGGAAAATCAGAGAACAGCCCGAATATTTTATTTCCGTCGTTCTATATAAGCTCAAAAAAAGGGGGGAGTATGTACCGTTTCACTATTATTCTCACTGTATTGTTGGCTCTGGTAGTTAATGGCCTGTTCGCGTCTCCGGTATTCGGGGCGAGCGCCGCTCAGCCTTTCTTCCAAGATGATCCTCAACAAGAGCCTCAAGACGCGGCAATCATGGATGAACTGCTTCTGCCTGAGGTGCCAACCCCAGAGGAAATTGAGGACGGCGCGCCCGCCGCGGGGGGGGTGACGGTTAGCGCCGGGGCAGAGTCTCTGGCGCTGGCAGAGGTGACCGCATCTGTCAGCGGGTCGCAGCCATGGGTGGCGGTGATGTGCAAATTTGCCGATGTCGCCGCTGAACCCAAAGCGCCTGGCTATTTCCAGCAGATTTTTCAGAACGTTTACCCTGGACTGGATCATTACTGGCGCGAAGCCTCGTATGGCGCTATTGACCTGCAAGGCAGTGCGGCCATTTCGGCCTGGGTGACGCTGCCAAACCCGCGCTCGTTTTATGTCAGCGGGGATACCGCCGACCTCCAGGCGTTAGCCGAGGACTGCACCGCCGCCGCTGACGCGCAGGTGAACTACCCGGACTTCACCGGCATTCACTTGATGTTTAACGATGAATTGGATGGCTTCTCGTGGGGCGGCAGTCAGACGCTGACGCTGGACGGCGTGACGCGCTCCTGGATGATGACCTGGGAACCGCCCTGGGGCTACGCCAACCTGGCCGTCCTGGCGCATGATATGGGCCATGCCTTGGGCATGTTACACTCCGCCGGAGATTACGGCGTAGCAAACGATAACCGCTGGGACGTGATGAGCGACGTGACTTCGGCGCCGGTGGACCCCACCTTTGGCGTCCTTCCACAGCACCCCATCGCGTACCAGAAGAGCGGCGCCATCACCGATTGGATTCCTGCGGTTCAGGTCGTTGATATACCGCCGAATACCGATCAGGTGGTGACGCTGGAACGTCTGGCCCAACCCACGACGGGCAGTGCGCTCTTGGTGCGCGTGCAGCGCGGCCTTAACCCCGAAAGTTATTTTACAATTGAGGCGCGCCAGCAGGTGGGGTACGATGCCAACCTGCCCGGCGAAGGCGTCATCATTCACCGCATTGAGCCGGGCGCCGAGCCGCGCGTAATTGACAGCGACGGTAACGGCAGCACCGGCGACGCGGGGGCCATCTGGCTTCCCGGCGAGACCTTCACCGACGCGACCTACGGCATTACCATAACCGTCACCGCAGCCACAGCCACCGGCTACACCGTCAGCATTCATAACCCCACGCCGCCCACCTTTGTCAGCTGTGCGGCTCAGTCTAGAGTGCCGGAGGCCGAATGCAATGCTCTGGTGGATCTCTATAACGCCACCAATGGCCCCGCTTGGACGAACCGCACCGGCTGGCTGGCGGATGTGAACGTATGCAGTTGGTTTGGCGTGGCCTGCTCAGAAAACCATGTCAAGCGCCTGAACCTGCGGGACAATCACCTGGTGGGGACCCTCCCCGCTTCGATTGGCAATCTTGCGGGACTGCAGGTTCTGTCACTGCCAACCAACCAGCTTTCTGGAGCCATCCCCCCGCAGATCGGCAGTCTCACGGCCCTACAGCGGCTTGAGCTGTATGCCAACAGCCTGTCCGGGTCAATTCCGGTGGAAATCGGCGGTCTGACGGCGCTACAGCACTTGTACCTGTACAACAACCGGTTGACGGGGGCTATTCCAACCGAAATTGGCAACCTGACCGGACTTCAGTTCCTTGTCATCGGTTCGAACCAGTTGACGGGGGCGATTCCGCCGCAAATCGGCAATCTGACCGCCCTGGTGTACCTGGATTTGAGTTCCAATCAGTTGAATGGGCCGATCCCACCGGAGCTTGGCAACCTGACAGAACTGCGACAGCTTTTCCTGGGGACGAACCAGCTTACAGGAACCATTCCGCCACAGCTTGGCAACCTGACGAAGCTTAACCGGCTGTTCCTGTCTTCGAACCAACTGACCGGTTCTATTCCGCCAGAGCTTGGAAATCTGAGCGGGCTGTTGTACCTGCTGTTGAATACCAACCAGTTAAGCGGTTCCATTCCGCCGGAACTTGGCAACCTGAGCGCATTGGAGGGCCTGTATCTGTACGCCAACCAGTTGACGGGGCCCATCCCACCGGAGCTTGGCAACCTGACGGCTCTGCAGTTTCTCTCAGTGCGTTCCAATCAGCTCAGCGGGCCGATTCCACCGGAGCTTGGCAACCTGAGTTCCCTGCTCCATCTCAATTTGAACTCTAACCAGTTGAGCGGCCCTATTCCGCCGGAGCTTGGCAACCTGAGCGCCCTGCAGAACCTGTACCTGGATACGAACCAACTGACCGGTTCTATCCCGCCTCAGCTTGGCAACCTGAGCGCCCTGCGCTACCTGTATCTCTATTCCAACCAGCTAACCGGCAAAATTCCTCTGGAAATCTTCAACCTGACGGGACTGCAATCGCTGTATCTGTCTTATAACCAGATCAGCGGTTCGATCCCGCCAGAGATCGGCAACCTGACGGCCCTGCAATCGCTGTCCTTATCTTCCAATCAGCTAACCGGGCCGCTCCCGTCTCAGCTTGGGAGCCTGACGAACCTGAGAGGTCTGTATATTGCTTCGAACCAACTAACCGGCTCTATCCCGCCGGAGCTTGGCAACCTGACGGCGCTCCAGTACCTGTATCTGAACAATAACCAGCTCAGCGGGTCGATTCCACCGGAAATTGGCAACCTGACCGGACTATTACAGCTTCGTTTGCAGAACAACCAGCTTAGCGGCTCGATCCCGCCGCAGATTGGCAACCTGACGGCGCTCCGGCAGTTGTATCTGAACGTGAACCAATTGAGCGGGGCCATTCCGCCAGAAATCGGCAATCTGACTGCTTTACAGCAACTGAATCTGAGCGCCAACCAGTTGAGCGGGGCGGTCCCGGCAGAGATTGGTAATCTGACTCAACTGCAAAGCCTGGAATTGCGCGCCAATCGCTTAACGGGCGGCATTCCGGCGAGCATTGGCCGCCTCACCGGGCTTCAGTTGATTAATCTGGAGGGCAACGCTTTGGTGGGCCCAATTCCAGCGGCTTTTACCCAGCTCTCCGCTCTGACCAGCCTCGATCTGGATTATAACGGCCTGTATTCCACTGATCCGGCGGTGATTGCATTTTTGAACGCGAAAAACGCCGCCTGGGCCGCCACGCAAACCGCGCCGCCCTTGGGAGTGGAGGCACTGCCGGTCGGCAATGATATTCAGGTAAATTGGCAGGCCATCCCGTTCACTGCGGGCGCGGGTGGGTATGACATCTACTACAGCACCAGCGCGAGCGGGCCGTTTAGCAAGCATGGGGGCGTTACCAGCAAAACTGTCACCACTTACCTGGCAACTGGGTTGACCCCCGGCGTACAGTACTATTTCTACGTACAGTCCTATACTTCTCCGCACGTCTACAACGCCAATACAATCTACAGCGATCCTTCGGCGGTGGCGACGGCTTCGCGCCCCTCGGCGTTCAGCAAGACGGCTCCGGCCAACGGCGCGGTAGATCGGTCGTACAGCAGTCTGACACTGACGTGGGGAGCGGCCGCGCCGGTGACGCACTATCTCATCTGCGTGGCGGCCAACAGCTATACCTGCACGTGGACGGATGTGGGCAACGTTACGAGCTACACGGTCACCAACCTGCTGCCCAACACGCGCTACAACTGGCAGGTACGGGCTTACAACGGCACGTTAATGACCTCGGCCAACGGTGGGACGTGGTGGAGCTTCACGACCCGGCAGGCTCCGCCGGCGGCGTTCAGCAAGACGGCTCCGGCCAGCGGCGCGGTAGATCAGCCTTACAGCCTGACGCTGAGCTGGGAAGCGGCAGTGCGGGCCACCCATTATACGATCTGCGTGGCGGCTAACAGCTACACTTGCGCGGCCTGGCAGGATGTGGGCAACGTCACCAGCTACACGGTCAGCGGGCTGCTGCAGAACACGCGCTACAACTGGCAGGTACGGGCTTACAACGGCACGCTAATGACCTCGGCCAACGGCGGCGCGTGGTGGAGCTTCACCACCCGGCCGCAGACGCCCTCGGCGTTCAACAAGACGGCTCCGGCCAGCGGCGCGGCAGATCAACCCTATACCAGCCTGACGCTGAGTTGGGAGGCCAGCACGCCCGTTACCAGCTATGCGGTGTGCGTGGCGGCCAACAGCTACACCTGCACTACCTGGAGAGATGTGGGGAAGAGTACCAGTTACACGGTGCGGAACCTGTTACCCAACACGCGCTACAACTGGCAGGTACGGGCCTATAACGGCGCGGTATATACCTCGGCCAACGGCGGCGCGTGGTGGAGCTTTACCACCCGGCAGGCCCCGCCGGCGGCCTTTGGCAAGCTCACGCCCATCAACGAGGCGGCCGGCCAGCCCTACACCAGTCTGACGTTGACCTGGCAGGCGACCTCGCCGGTGACGCACTACCTGGTATGTGTGACGGTCAGCTACACTTGCGTCTGGTGGGACGTGGGGACGAACACGAGCTACACGGTTACCAACCTGTTGCCCAACACGCGCTACAACTGGCAGGTGCGGGCCTACAACGGCACTCTGCTGACCTCAGCCGACGGCGGCGTGTGGTGGAACTTCATAACCATGCCGTAATCCTTTGCGGGGTAGTATTTTAAATTGTGCGTCAATTGCGGAACACAACACGCAATTGACGCACAATTCAGTAAATGACCTTTGAGGCCCCATTGGTATGAGCCAACCGGCCTTCCCTTAAAATTTCTGTAAACTTGCTCTTCTCCTATTGACTTAGCGCGGCCCGTTCATGCACAATAAACACAATGGCTCCATTCACACTCACTCCCTCGCAAATTGAGCTTTTGAAACGCCCATTAGACCGCAAGATTTTCCTCGAAGGCCCGGCCGGCAGCGGCAAAACCACGGTGGGCGTGTACCGCGTGCTGTCTTTGTTGAACGCTGGCGTTCCAGCCAGTACGATCCTGTTGTTAGTTCCGCAACGCACCCTGGCCGGTCCCTACCACGAGGCCCTCAGCGACCCCGCCATGCCCCCCGGCGGCAAACTGCAAGCTGTGACGGTCGGCGGTCTTGCCCGCCGCATGGTGGAACTGTTCTGGCCGCTGGTGGCCGAAGAGGCCGGCTTTGCGCGCCCCGATCACCCTCCCTCGTTTCTGACGCTCGAAACGGCCCTGTATTATATGGCTTATCTGGTGCGCCCGCTGTTAGAAGGGGGTGCTTTTGATTCTGTCACCATTGACCGCAACCGCATTTATTCGCAGATTCTCGATAACCTCAACAAAGCCGCCTTTGTCGGCTTCCCTCACACTGAGATCGGCGAACGCCTGCGTGAAGCATGGATTGACAGCACGGCCCAGGCGAACGTGCTGGCCGATGCACAGCGCTGTGCCAATCTTTTCCGCGAATACTGCCTGCAAAATAACCTGCTGGACTTCTCGCTCCAGATGGAGATATTCTTCCATTACCTGTGGCCTGCTGACCTGTGCCGCGCGTACCTGCGCAGGACGTATCATCATCTGGTCGTTGATAATCTGGAAGAGGATACCCCCGTTGCCCACGATATTTTGCGAGAATGGCTGCCAGATTTTCAATCGGCCCTGTTGATCTACGACCAGGAGGCCGGGTTCCGCCGTTTCTTGGGGGCCGACCCCGACAGCGCCATCACCCTGGGGAACGGCTGTGACGAGCACCACATTTTTACCGGTACGCTGGTGACCTCTCCGGCTCTGGCCGGGTTCGCAGAGCAGTTATGCCGGGTGTTGGAGCGTGATCCGGTGGCGGAGGATTCGCCCCAGGAAGATGGGCGGCGCAAGCCCCTGCTGCGCGAAACCCTCGCCCGCCGCGACCCTCAGACAGGCCCAAACGAGGGCGGCCCACCCCTGACCGCACAGCCAATTAAAGCGGCCATTGACTACCCCGAAAAAAATCTGCGCTTTTTCCCGCAGATGCTCGATTGGGTTGTTGAACGGGTGACGGACCTGCTGGATGCGGGCGTTCCGCCGCATGAAATCGTGCTGTTGGCCCCGTTTTTGCCGGATGCATTACGCTTTGCCCTCGCCAACCGGCTGGAAGGGCGCGGAATTCCCTACCGCTCGCACCGCCCATCGCGCAGTCTGCGCGAAGAGCCGGCCGCTCAGGCGCTGTTGACGCTGGCGGCCCTGGCGCACCCTCATTGGGGGCTGAAGCCATCGAGCTTTGAGGTGGCTTACGCCTTTATTCAGGCGATCGAGGGGTTAGACCTGGTGCGCGCCCAACTGCTGACGGAGGCGGTCTATACCAGCCGCACCGGGATGCCTTACCTGACGCCCTTTGAGCGCGTGGGCGCTGAAATTCGCGAGCGCGTCTCTTATGGGGTGGGCAATCGCTACGAGCGCCTGCGCGTCTGGCTGACTGCCTATGCCCAAGACCCTGACCGCCCCCCCGATACGCAGGAAACCGAGTTGGACTTTTTCTTCAGCCGCCTGTTCGGCGAGGTTTTATCACAGCCGGGGTTTGGCTTTCACGCCAACCTGGATGCCGGGCGGATCTCGGCCAATCTGATCGAGTCGGCTCAGAAGTTCCGCTGGGCGGTGCAGGGGCGTCTGCCGGCCTCTAGTCGGTTAGATTGGAATGAGGCTTTATTGGGGCAGGAGTACGTTCAGATGATCGAGGAAGGCGTGCTGGCGGCGCAGTACGTGCAGTCGTGGCAGGCCGCGCCGGGCGAGGGCGTACTGCTGGCCCCGGCGTATACTTTTTTGCTTTCCAACCAGCCGGTTGATCATCAGTTTTGGTTAGATGTAGGCAGTACGAACTGGTCGGCGCGCCTGCTGCAGCCGCTGACCCATCCGGTCGTGCTTTCGCGCCGCTGGCGGCGCGGGCAGGTCTGGACGGATGCCAACGAGGTAGAATACGCGCGCGACACCCTCTACCGGCTGACGCTGGGATTACTGCGCCGCTGCCGGGTGCGCGTTCATCTGGCCTACTGCGAGTTAAACGAGGGCGGGTTTGAATCCAGGGGGATGCTGCTGCGGGCCGTGCAGCAGGTCTTACAGCAATCCAGGGAGGGGCGGGCATGACCGAGTCGGCTTCATACCTGAACAGCCTGCGCGAAAGCCAGCTTGAGATCATCCGTGACTACGTGGGTGGGCGGATGGGGGTTTCGGCAGTGCCGGGCAGCGGCAAGACCTTCACCCTGTCGGTGCTGGCGGCTGATATTATCCTGTCGCAGGACCTCAATTTGGATCAGGAAGTGTTAATCGTCACGATGACGACTTCGGCGGTGAAGAATTTTGCCGAACGCATTGGGGCCATTCTGAATAAAGAAGGACTGATGCCTCACATGGGCTACCGCGTGCGCACCCTGCACGGCCTGGCGCATGACATCGTCCGCGAGCGGCCTGGGCTGGTGAACCTGGCGAGCGATTTTGCCATTGTGGACGAGCGCGATGCCGCCGCTATCCGCGAGGGGGCGGTGCTGGCGTGGCTGAGGGCGCATCCAACGGCGCTGGATGATTACCTCAACCCTGATCTGAATGACAGCCAGCGAGATCATATCCGCGAGAAATACCTGCCGAGCCTGGCGAACAGCATGGCGCTGGCGATGATCCGCTACGCCAAAGATCATGAACTGACGCCTGAAGCCCTGCGCAAACAACTGGAATCTGTACCGATGCCGCTGCCGCTGGCCGTGATGGGCTGTGATATCTACCAGGAGTACCAACACTCTCTGGCCTACCGCGGCGCAGTGGATTTTGACGACCTCATCCGTCTGGCGCTGGCGGCCCTGCGCGCAGATCCAAACCTGACACGCCGCCTGCGCCAGCAGTGGCCTTTTATCCTCGAAGATGAGGCCCAGGATTCGTCACACTTACAGCAGTGCATTTTAGAGCTGTTGGTGGGTGAGGGCGGCAACTGGGTGCGCGTGGGCGACCCCAACCAGGCCATTTATGAGACGTTCACCACTGCCGACCCGCGCTTTTTAATGGAGTTTATCCACGCGCCGCAGACGGTTTACAAAACTCTGCCGGTTTCGGGGCGCTCGACCGCCAGCATTATCGCTCTGGCAAACCATCTGATCGAGTGGACCCGCCAGGCTCACCCTTTGCCCGAAGCGCGCGATGCCCTTTACCCTCCCCTGATCCGGCCCACCGGCCCCGATGACCCCCAGCCCAACCCGCCGGACGATCCGCGCAAAATCCATCTCTCCACGGCCAGGCAAACGCCAGAGCAGGAAATGGAAACGGTTGTTAAAAACCTGGAACGCTGGCACGCCGCCCAACAGGAACTGCCAGAGGAACAGCGCGAAACCCTGGTGGTGTTGGACCTGCGTAATGATCGCGGCGCGGCCCTGGCGGAACTTCTGCGCAAGCGCAACCTGGAGCCGGTGGAACTGTTAGATACCACCGCTCCCACGCGCCAGTCTGCCGGGGCGCTGACGCACATCCTGCGTTGCCTGGCCGATCCGAAGTCGGTAACGCTGTTGACCCGCGCCTTCAAGGTGTGGCGCAAGCGCGGGCGGCGGCCAGAAGGCGAGGATGAGAACAGCGCGAGCGTCACGCAGAGGGCCATTGAGCAGTTGAAGTCGCTGAAGAAGGTGGAAGATTACCTTTACCCCCTGGCTGGTGAGGACTGGTTGGAAAAGAGCGGCCTGATGGACAGCGACCCGCAGGTCTTTGGCCTGCTGTTAGATTTTAAGGCGGTCATGCGCCGCTGGCACGGCGCGGCCCTGCTGCCGGTGGATCAGGTGGTGCTGACGGTCTCGCAAGATTTATTCTACGAACCGGCTGACCTGGCGATTGCCTATAAGCTGGCGCTGACGCTGCGCCAGACGGCAGACAATCACCCGGACTGGCGGCTTCCCGATTGGAGCGGCGAACTGGAGGCAATCGCCCGCAACCAGCGGCGTTTTTTGGGCTTTAGCGATGACGATTCTGGCTTTAACCCAGAGAACTACCGGGGCAGAGTGGTGATCACTACCATGCACAAGGCGAAGGGGTTAGAATGGGACCGGGTCTATTTGCTCTCGGTCAATAACTTCAACTTCCCGTCCGGTGACCCAGAGGATGCGTATTACGGCGAAAAGTGGTATATCCGCGAGCGGCTGAACCTGGAGGCCGAGGGCTTAGAACAGATGCGCATGGCCCTCTCGCGCGATGAATATGAGTGGTACGAGGAAGGCCGGGCTACCCGTGAGGATCGGGCCGCGTGCATCCGCGAGCGGCTGAGACTGCTCTATGTGGGCATTACGCGGGCCAAACGCGCGTTGATCGTCACCTGGAATACCGGGAAGAATGGCCGGATGAAGCCGGCCCTGGCGCTGGATGAACTGCAAGATTTTTGGGCGCGCGAAATCGCGTAAAGGATGGCAATGGACCCTCTGAACCGCTTCGAGTTTAGCCAGAGCAGTTTGCAGGATTTTGTGGACTGCCCGCGCCGCTTTCAACTGCGCTTTATCCAGCGCCTTGCGTGGCCGGCGCTCCAGGCCGAGCCGGTGCGTGAATATGAGGCTCACATGCGGCGCGGAGAGCGCTTTCACCGCCTGGTGCAGCAGTTTTTGTTGGGCGTTCCACCAGAGCGCCTGGCGCGCATGGCCGAGGCCGACGAAGATGAAAACCTGCTGCGCTGGTGGCAGAATTTCTTCGAGACGATGGCCCCGCAGTTGAATGGGATGCGCCATATCGAAGTGACCCTGGCGGCCCCGCTCGATTGGTTCCGCCTGGTCGCCAAGTATGACCTGGTGCTGGTGGCGGCGGATGGGGCGATTACGATCTACGACTGGAAAACCTCCACCCGCCGCCCCAAGTCGCAAACCATGCGCGACCGCCTGCAAACCCGCATCTACCTGTACCTGATGGTCAAAGCAGGCGCGGTTTTAAACGATGGCCGCGCCGTGACCCCTGAACAGGTGCAGATGATCTACTGGTATGCCGAACCCGGCAACCCGCCGGAACGCCTGGCTTATGACCGCCAGCGAATGGCAGTGGATGAGCAGTTCTTGTTGAACTTAGTGCGCGCCGTCCGTATGTTGGGGGGGGATGAGTTCAAGATGAATGATGACGGCGCGGCCTGCCGCTTCTGCGAGTACCGATCACTGTGCGACCGGGGCATTACGGCGGGCAGTCTGGAGGATGAAGTGGAAAGCGAACCGCCGGAGCATGTGGACAAACTGCTCGATTTTGACCTGGATCAGATCTCGGAAATTGAGTTTTAATACATTGAACGAGTAGATTTCTGTTGATATTCGTGCTATAGTAAAAAACACCAATTAAATCATTACAGTTCTCGCGCATTGCGTGGGGGCGACATAATTTCATGCCGCGCATAACAGCCTTATTCCGGTTGTGCGCGGTTTTTTTTGATCTGAGCGTTTCTGGAAGGAGGGAACCATGGACGCAAAGGCAAGGTTACAACGTCTGGGGGCGGCGGCGTTGATTTTTGCGTTAATTTTTGCCGTGTTGGGGTCTCCGGGCCGCGTACAGGCCGAGGGGAAGGCCATCATCGTGAGAACAAGCGTGGATGATGCCATCGTTAACGGCAACTGTACTCTGCGCGAGGCGATTATTGCGGCCAATACTAACCGGCCAGTAGACAAATGCCCGGCTGGGGTGTCAGCCGACGTGATTATTCTCACCGAATCTAACTACTACCTTTCTGTGGGTGGGCCAGGGGAAGACAGCAGTTGGATGGGCGATTTGGATGTGACTGCACCGCTGACGATCAAAGGCCCGGCTTCGGGTGCAACGATCTGGGGGTTTGGCGACCAGGTTGAATATGCAGTGCGCGACCGCACGCTGCATATTTTGCCCAGCGCCAGAGCCGTAAAATTGATGCGCGTGTCTTTGCAGGGTGGGCGGGCAGAAGTGGATGGCGTGGGGATTTTCAATGAAGCCATCCTGGAGATGAGCGATGGGTCGGTGAGCGATCATCGAATGGGGGAGTATGTCGGATACCGGGGAGGGGGTATCTTCAATGCCGGCACACTGCGCCTGACCCGCGTGCAGGTGAACGACAACCAGGGTTCGCGGGGGGCAGGAATCTATAATCAAAATGTGCTTTACCTCACCGATAGTCAGGTGAATGGGAATCTCGCCGATTATGACAATGTGGGCGGCGGGATCTATAACGAATATCAGGCGACGATTGCGGAGAGCGAAGTCAGCGAGAACATCGCCGCTTACGCCGGAGGGATCTACAACCATAACTATCTGCACGTCAGCAACTCGCGCCTGGAGCGGAACTTTGCCCGCTTCTACAACGGCGCGCTGGAAAACCAGGGGGAGGCCATCCTGCTGAATGTGGACATTCATCAGAATTATTCAGGCCATGCTGTCGGGGCCATCCTCAATGGCAAAAGGTTGACCATCCGCTACAGCCGTCTCGACGGGAATTTCAGCTATGGTGATGTGGGGGCGGTTATATCGTGGGGCAGCCTGAATCTGTTTGATGTAACTTTTTCGAATAACCATGCTGGCGGCAAGGGCGGGGCCATGAGCCTGGGCGGCAAGGCAGAACTGGTGAACGTGCGCTTCGACGATAATTTCAGCGAGGCAGGCGAGGGCGGGGCCCTGTATATCTACAGCGATATGGTTTTGGAGCAGTGTTCACTGACCGGCAACCAGGCTGACCGGGGCGGCGCGATCTACCAATCTGGCGGCACTGTGGTGGTGCGGGCTTCAACCCTCGAAAACAACCGGGCCAACCAAAGCGGCGGGGCCATTTTTCAAGAAGGCGGCACGCTGACCCTGGATAGCACGCAGATCACCAACAACACTGCGTTGGGTAACGGCGGCGGCCTGTACAGCGCTGGGCAAACGACCATCGAGAGCAGTGCGGTCGTCGGGAACCAGGCCGGGGCCGATGGAGCGGGTATCTATACGACCGGCCAGATGACTATTCACCAGTCGCAGGTAAACGGTAACACTTCTGAAGATGACGGCGGCGCAGTGTATAACAGTGGTACGCTCTCTCTGGCGGCCAGCCAGGTGGCTGGCAATTGGGCCTGGTCGTGGACGGACTGGTTCGGCGGGGGTGGGATTGCCAATACCGGCGATCTTGTTATTGAGCAGAGCAGTATTGAAGGGAACTGGACGATCGCCCCAGGCGGCGGGATCAGCAACACGGGGAACGTGGAGGTGCGCGACAGCAGTTTTGCGGGCAACGTGGCGCGTGATTGGGCCGGGGGAATCTGGCATGGCGGTGGTCACCTGACCGCTGTGAACGTGACCTTTACCGAAAACCGGGGCGATGGCGCCGGCAGCGGCCTGGGCATGGATGGGGGCAGTGCCAACCTGCTCAACCTGACGTTTAGCAAGAATATTATTCCGATAGGGTGGTCCAAAGTTGGCGGCGGTGGCATTGCCATTTTTCACGGCGAAGCGACCATCCAGAACACCATCCTGGCTGGGAATGTAAGTTATTACGACCCCAATGCTGTGCTGTCCGGCCTGGATTGTTATCTATCGTCAGAGGCGGTGATCTATAACCTGGGCAATAACCTGGTAGGAATCACCGATGGCTGTAACTGGCCGACTGCTGTTGGCGATCAGACTGGCACGGTAGCGCAGCCCCTGGACCCACGCCTGCTGCCTTACCAGGAAGCGGGCGGCCTGACGCGGGTGATGCCGCCGGCGTTTGACAGTCCGACCCTGGATGCCGGCGCGGCGGATGCCTGTCCGCCTGCTGACCAGCGCGGAGCGGCTCGCCCGCAGGGGGGTGGGTGTGATGTGGGCGCAGTGGAAGCGCTGGTGAGTCATCCAGTGATGGATATCAAACCAGGTTCTCCGTTGAACCAGATCAATCTTGCGGCTGAAGACCAGGTTGCGGCTGTGATTTTCTCCACGCCGGATTTCTCAGCGCCGGAGCGCGTTGAAGTGGATACGGTGACGTTTGGCCGCTCGGGCAATGAGGCTTCGTTGGCCTCTCAGGATGGTAAATTGCTGTGTGCCAGGCTAGACGTGAACGCCGACAGCTTGACCGATCTGGTTTGCACCTTCTATGTGGCTCAAACGGGTCTACAGTGCGGCGATACGGTGGCTGTTTTCCATGCCTATGGGCCTGATAGAGAGCTGATTGAAGCCCAGGACAGCGTCCAGGTGCTTCCCTGTCCGTAGCGTGCAGGTGTAACCCATAGCCCATTTCGGGGGAAGCTTTTGGGCGGCATAGGGTGTAACGCTGGCGGTGATGCGTCAGCGCTTTGGCCTGGGCGTGACGACCAGAATTCTGCCGGATGGGCTGTTAGATTGGATAGCTCAGGTGGTTGGGTTTCGCCACCCGATGAGCGGTATAATGGTTGAAATCCCTGGATGAATAGGAAATTTAAATGACAACCGCTTTAGAAAAAATCTATGCAAAAATTACCCGGCGCAAACGGCGCTGGCTGGATTTATATGACGCCCATCGGCCGGGGACGCGCCTTGTGCTGGTACGCTGGATGCCCGACCTGCCAGAGCGCCCCTGGCCGCACCTGGAAAACGCCGCCGAGCGGGTGGAGTGGGCCTGGCTGAAGTACCAGATGCAGTTGGAGCAGTTGGAATGGCTGGAGGACGATAGCCTGCCCTTCCTCGATGTGTACACCGGCACAGAGATCTTCGCGGCGGCGTTTGGCTGTCGTACTTATTATCCTGAAAACGATATGCCCTTTGCCATGCCGCGCATTCACTCGGCGGAAGAGGTGGCGGGCATTTCCATCCCTGCGCTGGATGCGCCGCCGGTGCGGATTTTATTTGAAATGGCCGAAGAACTGCGGCGGCGGGCCGGGCCAGAGGCGCTGCTTCACATGGTGGATTTGCAAAGTCCCATGGATATCTGCGCATTGATCTGGGATAAAACCACCTTCTACCCTGCGCTGATCCAGGAACCGGAGGCGGTGCAAGAGCTGGCCCGCAAGGTGCAAACCTTTCTGGTGATGTTCTTAGATGAATGGTTCGCGCGCTTTGGGCGCGAGTTCATCGCCCACTATCCAGATTACTACATGCCGTATGGCATTACCCTTTCGGAAGATGAGGTTGGGGCCGTCAGCGGGCGGATGTTTAACCGCCTGTTCCTGCCGGAACTGGCGGCTTTATCGGAGCGGTACGGGGCGATGGGGATGCACTGCTGCGCGAATGCCCGCCATCAGTGGGAAAACTGGAAGAAAATCCCCAACCTCAAGCTCTTGAACCTGGTTCAGCCGCCGGAAGTTACCCGCGAGGCCTGGACGTTCTTTGCGGATCACGTGGCGCAGTATCACAGTTACCAGGGAGAGGGGCCGGCGGAAAGCTGGCGCGCCCAGCACCCCCCCCAAGCGCGCATGGTTTACGAGGTCAACGCCGCTTCGAAAGAGGAAGCGATGGAGCTTGCCAGGCGCTTAAAGGTGGAATAAGTTACCGGGGGAGTGCGTAGGGAGCGGAAGCAGAGAAGACGCTCCCTACGCATGCGCAGGAATTTTTTAAGTTCTGGGGATGGTTGCCTCAATACAGGTCCCCTTGGCGTGGTCAGAATGGATGCGCACGGTTCCCCCCAGTGACTGAATGCGTTCGGAGATGCCAGCCAGACCGTAATGGCCTTCGCGCACCAGCTCAACCATCTTGAGAGGGGCCTGAAAGCCTACGCCGTTATCACAGACGCGCAGCACTACCGCCTCTCCTTGAAGCCTCAGTTCGACCATTGCTTTGGTGGCCCTGGCATGACGAATGACGTTCAAGATGGCCTGCTGGTAAGCGCGGAAGAGCGCCAGGCGGATGGCCGATGATAGGCTTTGCTCGTCGGCGTCGAGGCGCAGTTCAATCTCAAGGTCGGGGTTTTGGTGGTTCAGGCGCTCGGCGTGCGAGCGGATGGCGCGCTCAACGCCCAGGTTCGAGAGGGTGGGGGGGCGCAGTTCGCCGCAGATCGAGCGCAGTGTGCTGGCCACGCCCTTGAGCATTTCCTGAACTTCTTTAAGGCTGGCGGTTAGTTCGGCGGGCTGGCCTTCAGTTTGCACGGAATTCAGAGCGAAGATGGCTCCATAGAGGTCTTGTATCGGGCCGTCGTGCAGTTCCTGGGCCAGGCGCAGGCGCTCGATCTCGCTGCTTTCGCGCAGGCGGCGGTTCAGTTCGGCCAGCTCGAGGGCGGCTTCTTTTTCGGCGGTGATGTTTTCGAGGATAAAGAGCAAGTGGGCCGGCTGGTGTTGAGAGTCACGCAGAAGTGAGGCGGCCAGGCGCGCCCAAATGGTCTTGCCGGCTTTGGTGCGGAAGCTCTGCTCGGTCCAGTAGTTACTGCGCCTACCCTGAAGAATCTCGGCAACAGCGGTTTCCAGCGCGGCGGTATCGGCAGGTGGGGCGGCCAGTTCGTAGAAGATTTTACCGTTCAGTTCCTGCGCCGGATATCCGGTTAATTCTATAAAAGCGCGGTTGCATTCTTCCAACCGGCCGCGTGGGTCCATCAGACACATGCCTACCTGAGCTTCCTCGAACATCGTGCGGAAGCGGAGTTCGCTGGCTTCCAGGCGGGCCAACGTGTCTTTCTGTGCGGTGATATCACGGAAAAGCCAGCGCAGCCGGGCTGTTTCTGGCCTGTGTACCTCATTGGCCGATACGCGCACCCAGGTAGTCAGCAGGTGGGTGCTGTCGCGCGGGCGCAGGCGGATTTCTTCCTCAACCTCTGGCTGTGGGCTGTGGATCAACCGGGTGAGGGTGTGCTGATCTTCCGAGGCGATAAAGACGCTCAGCGGCTTGCGAACCAGAAAATCTTGCCGCATGCCCAGCAGGTGCGCGGCGGCGCGGTTGGCTGTGGTGATGTTGCCGTTGGTATCGGTGACGATATACGCATCAGGGGCGTACTCGAACAACTCCTGGTAGCGCTTGCGCTCTTCTTCAAGCAGTTGGCGCGTGTGCAGTAGTTCGTCAAACTGCACACGTTGTTCTTCGTTGGCCTGGTGCAGTTCTTCCAGGATTACGGAAAATTCCTCGAACAGCTCTGGCATAGTCTCTTTTGGCAGTGTGGGCGATTGGCTGATTCTTTCGTACATAATCTCCAATCGGTGGCGCGCATGTGCAACTGGGTCGTCCATAGGCCTTCCTTTACTCGGTTATCACCCCTTTTTGCTCAATCATCATAATCACTCCCTGGACGTGCCGGGCATGGTCGAGGAGCGGCGTACAGATCACCTCACAGCGGATGGCGCGCCCCCGGCGGTTGGTAGCGGCGACCTCAATTTCACTCGATGGTACTTCGCCAGACATCACCGAGCGGATATTTTTTCTCATCTGGTCAACCGGCAGACCGAAGTCTATGTTAAACAGGTTCATGCCCAAGACCTCATCTTCGCGCAAGCCCCACAGGTCTTCGGCTTTTTTATTCCAGGTTTGCACGTTCATTTCCTGATCTACTACGATCACCCCGCCGCGCAGGCTGGTAAGAATTGATTCGAGGAACGAGTTGATGCGGTTTAGCTCCAGCGTGCCTTGCGTCATCTCGTCGTTCATCGTTTCCAATTCTTCGTTGGTGGACTGCAGTTCTTCGTTCATCGTCTCCAGTTCTTCGTTGGTAGATTGAAGCTCTTCATTGGTGGTTTCCAGTTCTTCGATGGTAGATTGAAGCTCTTCGTTGGTAGTCTCTAACTCCTCATTGGTGGATTGCAGTTCTTCCATGGCGGTTTCCAGTTCCTGGTTAGAGTGTTCCAACTGGCGCTGCAAGCGTTTGTATTCGGTGATGTCGAAAAATGAGATACAGACGCCAATAGCTTCAACGTTATTTTGCTGTAAAGGGGTCAGGACGATCTTGAGGAAAACCGGCTCGGCTGAATTGAAGTGGGCTTCTACTTCGTCAATAGTCATGGTGGCACGGCGAGCATAGGCCTGGTCAATGGAAGAGCGCAGTTCAATTGGGCGATAGGACAGTTCCAGGTCTTGAAAGAGCCTGCCGAGGTCTTTCAGGCTCAGGCCAAAGAGGGCGCGGGCGCGTTCATTCGCCAGAATGAGGTAGCCGTTGCTGTCAATCACAACCTGGGCGACGGGGCCGCTGTCGAAGGCGGCATCGCGGATGCGCACATAGCCATGAAAATCACTGCCGATTTCGTTGTTAGACTGGGTCACCGCCAGCAAGCGCTCGCGCATATTCATTCCATGCACTTTGGTGAAGATGCGGTTCTTTAGTTCGACCGGCGTGAAGAGGTTATCGCGCGAGAGCAGCATTTCGGCCTTGCCGAGGAAGAGAATTCCGCCTTCAGCCAGGGCATAGTTCAGCCGGGTAAGGATGCGGCCCTGGGTTTCGCTGTTAAAGTACATGAGAACGTTGCGGCAGATCAGCAGGTCAATGCGCGAAATGGGAGCATCTTGAATGAGGTCGTGGCGGCCAAAGATGATACAGCGGCGCAGTTCTTTGTGGAATGCGTAGCGCCCGTTGGTGCGCTCAAAATACTTCTCGCGCAAATCGGCAGGCATTTCAGCCAGCTCTTGTTCGGCGTACACCGCCGCGCGCGCCTTAGCGAGGGCCTCTTCGTCTATATCGGTGGCGTAGACTTTTACCTTTTCTTTAAAGCCTTCGATGCCCAGGTGTTCAGCCATGAGAATGGCAATGGTATAGGCTTCTTCGCCTGAAGCGCAGCCTGCCGACCAGATGCGAATCTGCTCGCCGGGTTTTTTACTGCCGATCAGGCGGGGGATGATGTACTGGTCAATATACTCCCAGGCTTTGGTGTCGCGGAAAAAGGCAGTGACGTTAATGAGGATGGTGTTAAAGAGATGATTAAATTCTTCAGGATGGACTTCAAGGTAATCCATGTAGTCGCCGTACTCGCTGACGCCCACTTCGGTCATGCGCTTGTGAAAGCGACGCATCAGGCTGGAGCGCTTATAGCCGGTAAAATCAAACCCACGGTTATGCTTGATAAATTCGAGGAGCATTTCGAAATCTTTGGATGTGGTTAGGGGTTCTGCTGCGCTCATAGATGCAATCCTTTCGGAAGGGGGATGATAGGCACTTTATGCTGAGGGCGTATTAATCGAGGGTTTCCGTCGCTTCCGCGTCTGGACTGTAGACGACTTTGGAATGAGAGACGATCTCGCGGATGACGGTGGCGCTTTTTTCTGCTTCTTCGGCGCGGCGCAGGAGCTGATCGCGCGTGAGGGGGTGGCCGTGTTCCCCGGCACGGTGTGCCAGGCGGCGCGACAAGGTAGCGCGTTCATCCAGCGTGCGGACGGCCATCCATAGGGCTTCTTCGAGCGTTTCTCCCTGGCTGTTATAGAGGCTGTGTTCTGAGAAGGTATGCCCAATCTGGCAGGCATACTGTACCAGCTTTCCCTGCGTGGTTTCCCACAGTACTCCGCCGCACTCAGGGCAGGTTAACAGGGTGCGCGGCGTGCTGTCTTTGCCATCCTGGTTGAAGGTTTCTTTATCCTGGCGCAGGTTTCTTGTATCCGTTGAAGAAGCGGATCTCACGTTGTCTGTTCCCTGTTCTTTGGTTATTCTAGTTTCTGACTGGGAGCGGTCGCGGTTGGGCGACAGGTCGCCAGAGACAAGCTGCTCAAACAGCGGAATCATGTTGCTAACCGGGGTGACGTAATCTACCGTAATTTGCTCAAGCGCGCTGGAAGGCATCCCTGTAAACAGGGCTTCTTCGGGATCCTGGACGATAGTAATGCCGCCGCTTTCTTTAATGGTTTGCAGACCATAGGTTCCATCGCTGCCGGTCCCAGAGAGGATGACGCCAATCACGCGCGAACCAAAGGCCCTGGCGGCAGAACAAAAGAGCGTATCCACTGAGGGGCGCATCCGGTTGACTTTGGGCCCGTGCGAAAGGTGAACGCTTGTGGGCGAGAGGACAAGGTGGTGATCGGGTGAGGCGATATACATGGTGCCAGGGACGACGGGTTCTTGATCTTGGGGGAATTTCACCTTAAAGGACGAGCGGCGCTGTAAGATTTTCGGCAGAAGGCCGGGAGCATCTGGGCTAATGTGCAGTACAACAAAGATGGCGGCAGGTAAACCCGGCGGCAGGCGCCTGGACAGCCTGATGAGCTCTTCCACTCCGCCGGCCGAAGCTCCGATTACAATAATATCGCGCATCTCATATCCTTTATCAAGGGCTTTTTGTGTACCCCGTCTTGTGCGCAACTCTGGAAAAAGCCTTGACTCGCCAATTTTAATTCATACGCATCCCCCACCTGAAATGATTATATCACACGCGCGAAACAATTCGTTGAAAGGTTTTCACCAAAAACGTTTGCAAGCCCCGTGAATCGCGCTGGGCCAGGAATGCAAACCCCTGCGGGGTGATCCTTTCGAACCCCCACAGGGGTTTGCACATTCTGAGCAGGGGCTTCAGCTCTGTATCTGCCAGGCCGCCCGTTAGACTGCCACTTTTACGACGATCTTTTTCACCGGGGCGGGGTTGCCGGCGGCCAGCTTGGGCGCGTGGGCGTCTTCGGGGAAGAAGATGGCGGCCTGCCCGGCGGCGACTTTAACCAGAGTGGAGACGGCCAGGGGGCAGACGCCGTTGGCAACGTCTTTTTCGGGGTTATAGGGTTTGGTGACGACCATCTCGGCCAGTGGAGCCCAGCCCATGACCTCAACGCCCGATTGGATGAACTGTACGTCAATATACTTGCGGTGCGCTTCGTATTTCGACTGCTCGTCTACCGGCAGGGTTTCGTAAGACTGCACCAGGGCGTAAACGGCGTCGCCGTCTATCTCATAGCGGCCGTCGGCCAGGTCTTGCGTGCGCGCGGTCGTCAGGTAATCGAGCGCCTTTTCTAAACGAGGTGAGGCCGGAATCTGGCCTTTGAGTTCTTCCAGTTTCCCTACGATCATGCTGTATTCTCCTATGGGGATAATATTTTATTCTTTCTGCACATCTTGATGTACAGAAAAATCAATACCTGAGAGGGTGTAAGGCTATGCGGCTTCAGCGTTGACCCGCTCAAGCAGGGCTTTCATGTAGCCGATGGTGAAAGCCGTTCCCACGCGGCGGTCATCGGCCATGGCGGGGATGTGATCGGGGATCAGCACGCCGTCGAAGTCAACCTGGCGCAGGGCCTTCATCACCTTATACATATCCATATAGCCGTTGTCGAGGAAGGTTTCGACGAAGTGGGGCAGGGGCCGGTCTACATTGCGGAAGTGAACTTTGAAGATCTTTTTCTGATCGCCAAAGTAGCGGATGGTTTCAAAAACATCTTTGCCCATGCCGCTGCCGCCTTCTAACCAACAGCCCACGCACAAGCAGATGCCCACGTTGGGGCTGTTGGCAATTTCCAGCGCCTTGCGATAGCCCTCGAAACTGCTGAAGATACAGCGGGGAATGCCGCCCAGTTCAGGCACGGGCGGGTCATCGGGGTGGATGCCAATGCGGACGCCGGCCTCTTCGGCCACCGGGACGACCTGCTGGATGAAATAGCGGTAATTCTCCCAGATTTCTTCCTGGGTATAGACGCGCCCGTGCGTTAACGGTCCCCGGTATTCGCGCCCGCCCCACCAGCCGACCTCGGCCTTTTCAAGGTCAAAAGCGCGGGCGCGGGCCTGGCCGCGGGTGAACTCTGGCTCGGTGCTCCAGATGCCGTTCGCCATATGCGCGTAGGTGGTGTAGTGGATGCCGGCTTTGCCCAGGTTGCGCAGGTGGGTTTTGTATTCTTCGATTTTCGCGTCGCGCTCTGGCAGGCCCAGCACAATTGCATCCTGGTTGTGGACGCCGGAATTGCCAAAGCCATAGACCTTCAACCCATGCTCGGCGAAAAGCCGTTTGCGGCTGGCGTAATATTCGGCGGAGGCTTTGTCGGGGCCGGTCCACAGGACGACATACTCGATGCCCATCTGGTTGATAAAGCGCAGTTCCGTCTCGTCTGGCTCAGGGTTCACCTGGGCTGCGATTTTCAATCCGGGGGGAAAATCAAAAGAAGGTTGAGCCATAGGGAGTTCCTTTGAGGGTCATTCACCGAATAACGGGTATACGGGGCCGTGCCCGCCGTGTACGTACCAGTTGAAATACTATCCTTTGATGAAAGTGGGTCTGCACGGGCAGGGCCGTCGGGATGATTATATACCCGTCTGGATGGATTGAACAAACGGCATCCGCGCGCCAACTGCGCGGCGAAGCGGGGAGTCATCAGTTTTGTAAGTTGTGCTGGAACCTGGGATGGCTATAATCAGATCAGCTTGACGAGACAGGCATTCACCATCGTACGGAAAGACCGCGGGTTCAACCAGGCCGCGTACCTGGCGGTCAGCGCAGGTCTGCGAGCATCGCACCCCAGATCGACACCAAAGAAATCTACATGAACTATCGTTTGCTTCTTTTCACCAGGGGGGCCCTGATTCTCAGCCTGGCGCTGGCGGTTTGGCCGGCGCGCCCGGCGATTATGCGGACGGTCACCCCACTGGGTGATCTGCAAGCATTGACCGGGCCAACGATCCGCGATGTTACCACCAACCAGAGCGAGTACCCCGGCGGGCAGGTTCCGCGCTACGCGAAGTTTGAAATCACTTTCCAGGTGGATACAGACGCGGAGAACCCGCAAATGCCCTACGACCCGGCCCCTCCGCCCGGCATTGCGCCGGGCCAGGGCGTAAGCGTAGACGCGCTGTTCACGCCCGATAACTGGGCGACGACCTACCGCCAGCCGGCTTTTTACTTTCAGGAATATGATCATCAATTGAAGAACGGCCAGGAATGGTTTTACCCGACCGGCGCTTATTCCTGGAAGGTACGTTTTGCGCCCAACCAGGTCGGGAACTGGCAGTATAAGCTGGTGGCCGAAGATGCTTCTGGGCGCACCGAGACGGCCCCGGCCGCTTTTACCGTGACCCCCTCAGACAGCCACGGTTTTGTGCGCGTCAGCCAGAGGGACCGCCGCTATTTTGAGTTTGAGGACGGCACGTACTTCCCTGCCCTGGGCTACAACATGAATTACGATCATATTTCCTGGGTCAACCCGGTAGAAGCCAACCGCGCCCATTTTCAGATCATGGGGCAGAACGGCATTCAACTGGTGCGGATGTGGCTTTCGGAGTGGGGCATTTACGGCTCGGCCTGGAACCCCTGGAACTCCACCGACCCGGCGCTGAACGGGCGCTACATCCCCTATGAAGGGCTGACCACCGAAATTACCTATCCGGGCAGTACGGCCTCTATGCGGGTTTCGGCCACGCGCCCGTGCATGTTTATCGGGTGGAAGTCTGGCCGCCCGGCGGTGAAGCGCGGGGTAGATTACCGCATTCGCATCCGCTACCGCACCGGCGAGATCAGCGGGCCGCGCGTGGGTGGGCAGTCTTATGGGCTGGTCGCCAAAGTGGGCGGCTGGCTGACGAACTGCGGCGAACCCGGCAGTGGGACGGCCGTCACCCCATATGTCTCCACGGCTACCAACGACTGGCAGATTTTAGAAGGCCGTTGGAACAGCGGCAGTGCGGATTTCTTGCCTTATTTCTACCTTGTAATGGAAAATGCGTCGGGCGGGTCCGCCTGGATTGACCGGGTATGGATCGAAGAAGACCTGGGCAACGGCAGTTTTGGGGCCAATATCGTCTCGAAGCCGTGGATGTCGCAAGATTTGTACATGGAACAGCGCAATTCCTTTGCGTTTGACCAGGTTTTGAAGCTGGCCGAGCAGAACGGGGTCTACCTGCGCCCGGTGGTGCATGAAAAGAACGAATTTTTGGGCCAGCGGTTTGATTTTAACGGCCAGCGCATTCCCGATGACCCGGCCTGTTTTGACGCTGACCCCGGCAATGACCCCGTTCAATGCCCTGGTAACGATTGGTTCTATGGCAACTGGCGGCAGGTGACGCGCACGCGCTGGTTACAGCAGGCCTGGTGGCGCTATTTGCAGGCGCGTTGGGGCTACTCGACCGCCATTCACTCGTGGGAACTGCTCAACGAGGGCGACCCGGCCAGCGGGCGGCATTTTACGATGGCCGATGAGTTTGGGCGGTATATGCACCAGTTCGCGCCCAACGATCATTTGGTATCCACCTCGAACTGGCATTCTTTCCCCCGTGATGCATTTTGGGCTAATGCCGGGTTCCCCTACGTGGATTTCGCCGATATTCACCTGTATGTGGAAGAATCCTCGCCGGATTTTGCCGACCCGGCGGCGGTGACGGTGAACCTGAGCATGCAGCGCGGCGCATATCAGCCCGGTGGGGCCGGCAAACCCGTGATCCGTGGTGAAACTGGCTTTACCGTGAGCGGTACTGAACCCGGAACGGCCCAATTGGACGCCGATACGCGGGGCGTGTGGCTGCACCAGTTCATTTGGGGGGGGATCAACCCCGGCGGGCTGATTGAGTCGTATTGGTACGAGAACTACCACATCTACCGCCAGGGGCAGAACGGTAGTTACATCTTCGATCACCGCGACGAGTTTGGCGCGTATTACAACTTTATTCGGACGATCCCGCTGAACAACGGCCTGTACCAAGACGCGGCGGCGCAGGTATCTGACACGCGCCTGCGCGCCCTGGGCCAGAAAGACCTGACCAACCGCCGCGCGCATTTGTGGATCCAGAATACAGAACACACCTGGCAGCGCGCCGCCGCAGGGATCAGCGCGCCGGAGATTACCGGCACGGTGACGGTGGGCGGCCTGCGCGCGGGCGAAGAGTACGTGGTCGAATGGTGGAACCCGTATCCATCTACGACGCCGATTCTCAGCACGCAGCGGGTGACCGCCTCTGCCGCCGGAGATCTGGTATTGACGGTGACGGCCTTACGGACGGATGTGGCCGTGAAGATCTACCCCGCCGAGAGCCAGCCGGGGCTAACAGCCACTCCCACCGTCCGACCTACCCATACGCCAACCGTCCAGCTTTCGAGCACGCCCACGCCGCGCCGGTTTACGCCTTCGCCGACGCCCCGCTCTACCAGCACTCCATACACCGCGCCGACCGGCGCGCCGACCATCCGGCCAACCTCTACGCCGGCAGCGGGGCAGGTCACGTTGTTTTTACCGATGATCGGAGGAAATTTATAGCGCGGGGTTCATTGCGCAAAATGTTTTCTGAGCCAGCCATCAACCGCCGCGCGGTAGGCCGCCTCTGCCGCATAGAATGGCATGTGACCCACCCCTCCGCGCAGGACGACCAGTTCTGCGCGGGGGATGGCGGCGGCGATGCGCTCGGACTGCACAGGCGGGACGGCCGGGTCGGCATCTCCGCATAAGGCCAGCACCGGCACGCGAATGGCAGGCAACTGCGGCAGGATGTTGATGTCGGACATGGCGGCAAAATATATCTGCATGGCGCGCGCGTCGAAGCCGCGAAAGGCCTGAAAATTGGCTTCGATGAGGTCTTCCAGTTCGCGGGGCGTGCGGCGACCGCGTGGAATGGGGGTGTGATAGGCCGCTGAGGCGCGGAAGAGCGGGCGCAGGCTGCCCAGGAAAAGGAGCGCACTGAACGCGGCCCGGCCCAGCCGTTCACGGCGGGCCAGCCATTGAAAGAGCCTTAACCAGCCGCTCCAGCGGCCTTGGGCAAACCCGGCGATGCTGATGACCCCGGCGACGGCCTGCGGGCAGTACACAGCCAGGGCCAGGGCGGCAAAACCGCCGGTAGAGTGGCCGACGATTAGAGCAGGCCGGTTGTCTGCCATGCCCTGCTGCCGGCTGTGCGTCTGAAAGGCGGCGTGGAGCAGTGCGGCGATGCATCCGGCTGTCAGGTCAGAGGGGCCAAAATGGGGTGGAAATGCCGCCGGAAAATGGCCGGGCAGGGTGATGGCGGTGCAGGGGCCATAGGGGAGGAACGGCTCGACCAACTGCGGCTCCCAAAACGGCAGGGAGGACATCACACCGTGGAGCAAAAGGATGGGCAGGCCGGGCGCGCCGGGGTTGTACGTGCGTGCCACCAGTGTATGCCCGTCCATGGTGATGACGCTCTGGAACGGCACAGCCGGGCAGATTCCTTCAGGCTGAGGCGCGCGCGACATGCTCTACACAGGCCGCCAGGGCTTCAACTGCCTGGCCTTCCTCGCCTAACGCCTGTTCGAGCGCCCGGGCCTGTTCCAGCCGCATGGCATTCGTCCAGGGGATTTCATTCAACTGGTATTCCCAGGGGGCACAGGCGCGGACGTTCTCCAACAGCGCTTCAACCCGGCAGTAATGCCCGGCGGCCTCCATCAGCAGGGCGGCGGGTTCGCCTGTAAAGTCGGCGGCGATGGCTTGCAGGTAGTGGGCCGCTGACCGGCGCGCGTCGATCAGACTGGTCAGCCGCCAGGCGTTGACGTGGGCGCGCTCCAGGTAAGGACTGCTGTAGCGCCGGTCCAGGCGGTAGTTTTCGCTGTCGGCTCCGCGCAGCAGGCTGATCCAATACGAATACTCGCGCCCGCCCCGCTCTTCCAGGCGGGCAAAGGTCTTTTCGTCGCGCAGGCCGGCGATCCAATAGAGGTAAGCCGCCCTGCCGCTGTAGAGCGGGCCGTACTGCTCGGCTTCGAATAGATCTACGGCGACGCGCAGAGATTGTAAAATCCTGGATTTGCGATCTGTGAGGCGGCTGGTGGTTGAAGGATGGAATTCCAGGATCATAGTCGGCCAGTTTTTGTTTTCGACCAGGCGGGGGGAATTGTCGTCGTGAGGGGTGCGGCAGAGCAGAGTCTGCGCGCCGCGCGTGTAGCCAGCGATCACGCCCCAGTCATCGCGGTCCATCAAGTGCAGGCCGAGCATAGGCCGCCCGGCGCGCAGGTTTGCGATGATGGTCATGCGCGATTTCTGCACTGCCTCAGCGTCATCAGGGGGGATATGGGCGGCGATGGGTTTGAACCCCAGGCATCCAAAGGCCAGGTGAGAGTGGTCGTAACCTTCCAGCGCATCGGGTGAATACCGACACCAATCTTGATGGAACAGGAGCCGGAAAGCCAGTGCTGAGAACCCTTTGAGCATAGGATAAGATATATAATGCCCCATTGCCGCGGCCGCAGATTGCAGCGCCAGGACCAGCGAATCGCACCCGGCGGCGTAAGAAAAAGGAGGCACGGCTTCAATATAGACTCCAGTGGGGTCTTCAATTCTCCTGCCAGGCATAGCCCATCTCCTAAAAGAAATTCCTTCCCCATTATTGTACAGTGAAACGTCCCGAATTCCATCTAGAATTGCGGCGTGCTATACTGTTGCTATCGCTTTAGCGTTTCACAAATTAAGGAGTGGAGCAATGGACTCCAGGCAAATCCGGTTGGTGCAAGAGAGTTTTGAAAAGATGGCCCCCAGGGCTGACGCGATCAGCCTGCGGTTTTACGAGCATCTTTTTCGCATTGACCCGACGATGCGGCCGTTGTTCCGCGCGGATATGGAATCGCAGAGCCGTAAATTTATGGCGATGGTGCGCGTGACGGTGCGCGGCCTGGACCGCCTGGAAAAGCTCCACCCGGCCCTGGTGGAGATGGGCGCCCGGCATATTGCTTACGGCGTGGAGGCCAGCCATTACGAGCCGATGAAACAGGCCCTGCTGCTGGCGTTCCGCGAGGAAATGGGCGCGGAGTTTACCGCTGAGATCGAACAGGCCTGGAGCGCCGCCTACGATGTGATGGCCGAGGCGATGCTGTCGGCAGAACGGGCGCGCAAACGGGGCTGAGGTGGAAGGATTAAGTTAACCAAATTGTAGGAAGAAGCTCTGTTTTCTCGCGCCCTCGCGTATGAGATAATAGAGGGGATTAACTGCTCAGTCTGGCAGATGTCCTTTTGGCTGAGTAGTTACGGGGATTTTTTTCATCGGGAAAAAGGAGCATAAGAAGATGAACGAATCCCAGATCGCCTTCTGCGGCCTGGACTGCTATGCCTGCCCGGCGCGGGTGGCAACGCTGCGAGATGATTGGTTTGCGCGGCGCGAACTGGCGGCCCAATGGACGACCCCCGATTACCCGGTGCTGGCGGAGGATATTAACTGTGAAGGGTGCAAGACGGGCGGCGAACGGATCTTTATCTTCTGCCGTGACTGTCTGATTCGCCGCTGCGGGATGCAGCGCGGCGTGAATACCTGCGCTGAATGCGGCGATTTTCCCTGCGCCATTATCCAGCGCGCCCCGGCGGAAGTGCGCGGGCGCCTGTCGTCCATGCGATCATCATAGGGGTAAAGGGCGGCGCAGTCGCGGGAGATTGAAATCCACGAGGTAAGGTGTTGAATTGGGTGTAAATTACGGGGCGTGCCCCGCAGTTTACACCCAATTCAATAAACGCCCCCTGAGACGAGAGCCGGGCCGGTGATTAAAAAATGTTTTGTTGAACGTTCCAGGCTTTGCAAATAGCGCGGATCTCTTCAGCCGAGAGGCCATCGGCCAGGTTGTTGTTGACGAGGTTCAGATATTCGTAATGAGCGCCGGCTTCGGCATATTCAATGCGGTCAATAGCGCGCTTGATCGAAACGTCTGAACGAGCCACCACGCCATGCTTGGCCCACACCACAATGCGGTGATCGCGCAGGCATTCCACGGTGCGGGCCATCAGCTCTGGCGAGCCGGGGACTTCAAAGGGGGCCAGGCCAATCCCTTCCGGGAGGTTGACGATCAGTTCGGGCTGCCAGCGCAGTAAATGGCGGTTGAGATAGGCTTCATCGCGGTAGGCGGGGATGTGGCTGAGGTAGGTGAGGTAGCGGGGCTGGGCGTGGACGACGGCGCTGAAGTTGAGTTTGCCGCGTTCGACCTGATCGTTATGGATGGACAGGTGCGAGTTATATTCGCTGGAGAGGCGCTCGAAGCGTTTGATGGGCGAGGTATAGAGTTGAGCCGTCTCGCCGCCGGGGTTGATGACGAGGAAGCCGAGGTTGAGGATGGGCTCGTCGCGGATCTCGCGCAGGCGGCGGCCTGAGCCAGACATAATCACCGCGCCGCCGGCCAGGGCCGGGACTTTGACCGGCAGTTGGATCACTTCCATGACGGGGAAGGTGCGGCGGGGGTCAATAGGCCAGTTGACGAAGATGGATAGGTTGCCGGCGGCGCCTTCAGAAGCCTGGATTTCGGAGATGCGCTGGCCGGCCTCGCCCATGATGACGAGCAGTTCATCGAGATTGGGGAAAGGGGGTTCGAGAGGCATGGCAATCACCCGATGATTTTCAAGAGCTTCGCATAGGCATCATCCCACGCAGTACAGGTGTCTGGGTTGGGGGTAAAATGCAGTACATCGAAAGAACGGCGCACCACTTCGCGGGCCTCGGCAATCGAACCGATCTCGCCGAGGGCTACGGCCTGAACCAGCAGGTTGCCGGTGGCAGTCGCTTCGACTGGGCCGGTGATGACCAGGCGGCCGGTAGCATCGGCGGTGAACTGCGAGAGGAGCTTGTTCTGCGTGCCGCCGCCGACAATGTGAATGGGGTCAATGCGCCGGCCTTGCAGGGCTTCGAGGCGCTCTAACACCCAGCGGTACTTGAGGGCCACGCCTTCGAGAGCGCAGCGCACGACTTCGCCGGGCGTTTCGGGGACGGGCTGGCCGGTGCGCTGGCAGTAAGCGCGGATGCGGGCGGGCATGTCGCCGGGTTTCAGGAAGTCGTTGTCGTCGGGGTCAATGACGGCGCGCAGGGGCACAGCCTCGGCGGCCAGGCGCGTAAGGTCGTCGTAGGAATATTGGGTCCCCTGGCGCGCCCAGGTGCGGCGGCATTCCTGCACCAGCCACAATCCCATGATGTTTTTCGAGAGGCGGTAGGTTCCGTTGACGCCGCCCTCATTGGTGAGCGACCCGGCCAGTGACTGTTCATTGACCACCGCTTCGGGTGTTTCGACTCCCATAATGGACCAGGTTCCTGAACTGATCCAGGCAAAATCCTGGCCGGAGGCCGGTACGGCGGCCACCGCCGAGCCGGTATCGTGGCAGGCGGGCGCGATGACGGGCAGAGGGCGACTGCCGGCTTCTTCGGCCACGGCGGCGCGCAGGTCGCCCAGCACTGTGCCGGGCGGAACGACTTCGGGGAAGATGT
>Ga0101944_10001376_pt1 | contig 51574 bp, 40 predicted proteins | sample DewCreD2012metaG_FD_75245 | JGI IMG/M metagenome (GOLD analysis project Ga0101944, IMG submission 75245) | Hot spring sediment bacterial and archeal communities from British Columbia, Canada, to study Microbial Dark Matter (Phase II) - Dewar... ... | reverse complement strand
TGCCGAGTTCGATCTGCCGGCACATCGCCTGGTAGGCGCCGAGCAATAGTTGCTGCCCGGTCTGGCCGCGGCAGTAGAAAGTCCGGGAGACCTGCGCCCCGCCGAACGAGCGGTTGGCGAGTTGGCCGCCGTACTCGCGGGCAAATGGGACGCCTTGGGCCACACATTGATCGATAATGTTGACACTGATCTGAGCCAATCGGTAGACATTGGCTTCACGCGCTCGGAAGTCGCCTCCCTTGATCGTGTCGTAAAAGAGGCGATAAATGCTGTCGCCGTCGTTCTGGTAATTCTTGGCTGCATTGATGCCGCCCTGAGCCGCAATGGAGTGTGCCCGGCGCGGGCTGTCGTGGAAGGTAAACACCTTCACATTGTAGCCCAACTCGCCTAAGGACGCCGCAGCCGAGGCTCCGGCCAAGCCAGTGCCCACCACAATCACATCAATACGGCGCTTGTTGTTGGCCGACACCAAAGGCACATGGCCCTTGTAGTTTTCCCATTTTTCCGAAAGCGGTCCTTTAGGAATTTTGGCATCTAACTTTATATCGGTGGCTGTCATATCGTTGTTGTTGTTGTTATAGTTAATGAAAGTTGCCGTGCCCAGCGATCAGCTCAGCCTCTGAAATACATAATTACCGGAATGATAGCAAAGAGAAAAGGGATAAGGGTAGCATAGACCATACCTATGAAACGCACCGTCGGCACGTATTTGCGGTGCCCCAGGCCCAGCGTCTGAAAGGCAGACCAGAATCCATGCCACAGGTGGAGCCCCACAACCGCCATACACACCACGTAAAAAACGACAAAGGTGGCGTCCATGTAGGTTGCTTTAACCAGGGAATACAGGTCTTTCACCTCGTGTGGGTATGTCGGGTAGGTGAGTGTAGCCAGCTCGCCCCAGTGCATCTGAAACCAGAATTGGTAGAGGTGAATGAGGATGAACACGAAAATGATGATGCCCAACCAGGCCATGTTGCGCGAGGTGCGCTCCTCTGGGCGCGAAAAAGCAACGGCATATCGCTGTTGGCCGCGCGCTGCCCGATTGTAGCGCCACAGCACCAGCCCCTGAATAGTGTGCAAAAGAATAGAGGCGTACAGCAAGTAGGACACCGTTTTGATGAGGGGGTTGGTGGTCATGAAATGGGCGTACGTGTTAAATGCTTCACCACCATCTTGCTTGAGCAACTGCAGATTGCCGGCCAGATGCACGGCTAAAAAGAGCGTCAAGAAAAGCCCCGTGAGGGCCATGACAAATTTTTGACCAATAGAAGACGTAATAAATCGGGTAAACCAGCCCATGCTTGTTGTCAAGTTTTTGAAGAAATCGAGTTTCGAAAGGCGTTTATTCTCAGGCTGCAAAACTATACGTCGAAACGCAGAGCCCTTTCGGCGGTTCGCGCAAAGCCGCTCAGCGGCCTCAAATTTAGACCCGCTCTAAATCGAGCGCAGCACTTCGGCATCAAAAGGAAAGGGCAGCAAATCGCCGACGCGCTCGAACACCAGTACCGGCCCGCCATCGCCTTGCAGAATAAGGCGGATGGGTTGGTCAAATTTCTGTTCAGCCTCAAAGAGCACCTGCCGGCAGGCACCGCACGGCGTTGGCGGCACCAAGAGCGGTTGCTGTTCGGCCGAAGCCGTGATAGCCAGCGCCACAATTGGGGTGTCGGGATGTTGGCTTACAGCCGCGGCCAACGTCGAGCGCTCCGCGCACAGACACATTGGATAAGCTGCATTCTCGAAGTTGGCCCCACCAACCACAGCACCATTTGACAGCCGCGCCGCAGCACCCACGCGAAAGTGCGAATAAGGAGCATAGGCTAAGGCCAAAGCGCCCCGCGCCGCAGCAAGCAGGGCTTGGTCGTCGGACGACAGCGCCGCGGCACTATCGTACCGCTGAAAGACGATTTGGCAAGTCTGATACATGCCTCGGGCAGCAATTTCTCCGCTGCAAACGTAGTCATTTTGCCAGCCCGATGGCCTTTTTAGCAATGCCAAGAGCCCCCGGGTGGCTCAATGCACCACTAAGCGCCGCTCGACAACGCCCTCCCTCGTATATATACGGAGCGTGTACAGCCCTTTGCGCCACGCATGCGTCTCGATGCGCGTCGTGTGTACACCTGCAGGGCGGTGGCTCTCGACCATCCGGCCCAACAGGTCGAACACCTCCACGCGCTCGAGCGACGTATTGCCTACGGCTATCCAGACGTCAGCCGAAGCCGGATTAGGGAATACGACGGCTTCTATGGCGTCGGCATCTCGTCCCTCTTCGGTGCTAACACTTTTGCGCAACACCAACCACAGCGTGTCGAGTACAGCGCCATGTAGAACTAACGGCTCGCCCTTAGCATTGATGCCGCGCACGCCCTCTACCGGCACCGTGAAAGGTATCCGCAGCGAGCCTGTGCGTTCAATGACATCAATGATAATGACAAAATCCGTCGAGAACTTAATGGTGGCAATGGTGCCGTAGCCCGACACTGCTTGGCCATTTTTTCGGGCTAAACCCAGATCCATCTGATGACGGCTGTAGATGTCCCTCGACAGCAGCATCACATCGCCCGGCGCCCCTAAAAAGGCGTTGTTGCTGTAGAGCAACTCTGGGTCGCGGGCGATGTACTCTGGATATTTCAGGGCAAAAGCCAAACCGTACAGCTGATGCACTGGCTTGTCTACTTTACCTACTTGGACGTCTGCCGAGATAACTATAGGCTCCGGGTTTTGCTGGCTGAAGACAATCGAGTCCTGGGGGAAGCGCAACCAAACGGGCACGCCCTCCGCTGAAGGCATAGGTTCCGGAGGCTCGATGGGCTTGTAATTTTTTTCGATGGCGCCGCGGTCGAACTCGTTAATGACGCCATTACCATCGGTGTCGGCGTGTTTGAAGTTAACTGCTGAAACATCAGCCGCAACCCAGTTGGGTGCAAATTGAGGAGCCCAGGCCGTGGTGGCGAAAGGGCGCGGCGGGCCAGTACGCGTGAAACCCAGTCCCAACTGGAGCACGTCGTACACGTTGGCTTGACGGTCGCCATTAGCGTCGCCCGGAAAGACATAATCCGTCAGGAGCGAACTGCCGCTGACAGTCTGCCAGCTATAGATACACACTGGTTGTTGCGCCAGATAGTTAAATTGACGCGATATGGGCCACCTCCAGCGTAATAATGTTCTAAGACGGTATCTAAGGCCGAACCTATCCACGGTAGAGAGCCGTCGCCAAAATCCATCTGGACAACGTGGTAAGCGCCATTGGAGCGGTTGTGAAAACGCACCCAGTAGCCGGTTGTCGGCGAGCCAGCCACCACTTCTGACCGTATGTCAGCAGCGCAGTTGCCCCCTCCCGAGGCGCCGCACTCGCCAACCCACCACTGCGCCACGCCGGCAGCCATGGCCGCGCATTCGTTGGGGTACGTGATACCGTTGCACCCACACACGGGTGAATAGAGCGACGGGCATACTTGAGTGGCCATCAGCTGTGCCAACGGCTGCTGGTAGCATTGCGATGTGGCCACGCTCACCAGCTGGCAGCACGTGGTCGAGCAGGCCGGTGTTTCGGTTTCATATTGAGCACAGACGTAGTAGGTGCCCGCGCCGGGCAACATCGCTGTGAAGGCCGGCACTTCGGCCAAGGTGGATCCTGTCTTAGCCATAAACCAGCGCACCGACTTAAGGGGAGGCGACAGTGCACTCAAGGGCACTAATTGAGCGTGTAGCTTTAAGCCTACAGCGACCACTTGTGCCTCGTAGCCGCAGGTGTTGGTGTTGGTAGGGCCAACCCAAACGGAACGGCATCGCTGCGTATGGCAACCCATGGAGTCGGTCAGCGTCAAGCAAACAACGTAGTAGCCCTCTTGCGAAAAAGTGTGCTGCACGGAGACGCCTTCCGCTGTGGCGCCATCGCCAAAGTTCCACCGGCATTTCTGCTTTTTAGGGTCGAAAACAGCAGCCTCGAAGTGTAAGCGCAGAGCGTTCTGCGGGCTGGCGGTAGCGGTGAAATCCGCTTCACAAGGAAGGGTGTCCGTTAGACACGTAAGGGCAACGGTAGGATAGGGCGTTGGGGAGCAACTGGTCGGAGCCGTTGTCGGCACCGCTGAAAACCCAAACACTTTGCCCGCGGGCAGCGCAGCTGAATTGGAGATGACTTGCAGAAGTTGCCCGTTTTTTAAATCTACCACGCAGGCTCCACAGCCCATATCGGCGACAACTACTCGCCCAACGCGCTGACAGGGTGCCTGTGCTTGGGCCGCAGCCATCAAGAACAGCCCTGCCAAAAACAGAAGGGAAGACATTCGGCGTATTGCGTTTCTATTCATCCGGGTGGTCGTTTAAAAAAGCAGACTTACTCCATGCAAAAATGTCGCTAATTCAGCGGTACAGCAGCCACTTTTTTACAAACTTGTCGGATGAAAAAAAGTTGCCTGGTTGTTGGTTTTTTATTGAAAAACAAAGCGGTATAATTGCCCTAACAACGCCTTTTTATGTTAAGCGATAAGCTGCTTTCCCTATTGGGTGCTCTGTCAAAGCCCGAACGAAACCGCCTGCGCAAATTCGTGCACTCTCCGTACCTCAACGAGCAAACGGAATTGTGCCGACTGTTCGACATGCTGGACGTTGCGCTGAGAAAATCGGGCAACAAAGTGCTCGACTTAGACAAGCCGTCGCTTTGGCAGGCTCTTTATCCTGAGTTGCCCTATGACGATTTACACCTGCGCCGCTTGCTGTCCGATCTCACTCAGCTTACCCAGCGCTTTTTGGTGTTGGAACTGCGCCAGCAAGAGCACCTGAGCGAAGCGCTCGACTTGCAGCGCGCCCTTGAGCGCTTTGACTTACCCAAACATCTCGCTGCTGCTGAGCGTCATATTGAGCGCCTTATCGAGGAATACCCGGGCAAGTCTACCGACTACTACTACGCCCAGTATCGCAAGCATTGGAACATTTTCACTCGCTCGTCTAAGCAAGTAGCTGCGCCCAGCTTTCCAGAAAAATTGGCCAACGCCGATTTTCACCTGGAGTGCTTCTACCTGACCCAAAAACTCAAGATTTACATTGATTGGCTGCTTTACCGCGGCTTTCGCGTCAGCGAGCACGACATTCCCGTCATGGCCGGCTTCTGGGATTACCTCAACGACCCGCGCTTTGACTCGGTACCGCTCATCCGCATTTTCCAAAAAATCATTGCTTCCTTTTTGGAAATGGACGACGAGGCTCACTTCGAACAATGGCTCCGATTACTGGAGGAACACGGCAACCAACTAACCCGCTCCGACCTGCGCGAGTGCATTTTCATCGCCCAGAACTATTGCGCCCTTAAAATCAACCAAGGCCACACGAACTACTATTATCGCTACTTCGACCTCGTAAAAGATATGGTGGAGCGAGATCTGCTGGTAGAGAACGGCCAGATACCCGAGGCTGTGTTCAAGAACTTCATCACGGTTAGCCTCGGGGCAGGACAGTACGAGTGGACGGAGCAATTCATTCGCCAATACGCCGACTACCTGCCCGCACGCATTCGCGAGAACGCCCGCACGTTCAACCTGGCTTATGTCTACTTTTACCAAAAGAGTTATGAGCGCGTCATCGAGTGTCTGCGCGATGTGGAATACAGCGACGTGGTGTACGCCTTAGGCGCCAAGTCCATCTTACTGCGCACTTATTACGAAATGGGCGAGCACTTGGCATTGGACTCCTTGATTGATAGTTTCCGCGCTTTTTTAATGCGCAATAAGGTCATCTCCAAAAATCTCAAACGCGAGTACCTGAATTTCATCCACTTGGTCAAACGCCTGGCTACCCTGGCGCCTTCTGACAAAAAGACGCTGGCCCAGCTTCGTCAGCGCGTCAGCGAAACCTCTTACACGATGCCCAAAAACTGGCTGCTGAAAAAGCTGGCAGAGATAGAAAACGGACGCTCCCGCTAAAGTCGGCCCTTGACTGCTGGGCTCGCAGACGAAAATTTTTAGGCAGTCTGCTGTAAATTAACAACGTCACCCCGAGGTTTCGCCTCATATTTGCTGTCAGAAAGAGCCGCTGTGTTAAATTGTTATTTTTAATGGAAGAGAAAAAGCGCCGACCGCGCATTCAAAGACCAACTCAAGACTCCCCGCTGAAACAGCGCCATGAGTCCGGACGCCCCAACGAGCGATACCCGCGCGAACGCAGCGAGGGCAAGCCTTACGAACCCCAAGAGCGCCGCGAAGGTGAGCGTCGCCCTTGGCAAGACCGACCTCGGAACAACGACTACAACAAACGCCCCTTTCGCGAACGCTCTGATGGCGGCCAGCGCAAGCCCTTCGGCGCCGATCGCAGTGGCGGTGGGGGCGGCTTCAAGAAAAAGCCCTTTGGGCGAAAGCCTAACCCTAAGGAAACTTTCCACATCGAGCGCAAACCCAAGCCACCCCTACCTACCGGGGCAGGTATGCCGCTGAACAAATACCTGGCGCACTGCGGCCTGGCTTCCCGCCGTAAAGCGGTGGAATACATTGAAAAAGGATTAGTAACCGTAAACGGCGAAGCCAAACTCGAACCCTATTACCGCGTCCAGGAAGGCGACGTCATCTATTGCGACGGCCAACTCATGCAAGTGCAGGAGCGCAAGGTGTACGTACTGCTCAACAAGCCCAAAGGGCTTATCACCACGACTGCTGACGAACACGGACGCCCTACCGTGCTCGATTTGGTAGATCCGCACTTCCCAGAGCGCATTTACCCGGTCGGACGCCTAGACCGCGACACAACAGGGCTGTTGCTGCTCACCAACGACGGCGAACTGGCGGCCAAGCTCATGCACCCCAGCAGTCAGGTACAAAAGCAATACCGCGTCGGCCTCGACCGTCCGCTCTCCCAGGCTGACTTTGAACGCATCTCTCAGGGTCTTGAACTTGAAGACGGCCCGCTACAGGTCAACTGGATACGCTACTCCATGGAGCAGCCCAAAAAGGACGTTGTCGAGCTAGAAATTACAGAGGGCAGGAATCGCGTTGTCCGCCGCCTTTTTGAAAGCCTGGGCTACCGCGTCCGAAAACTCGACCGCTTCTATTTCGCCGGCCTTACCAAAAAAGAGCTTCCGCGCGGCGCTTTCCGCGAGCTTACTCAGCGGGAAATTATCATGCTCAAACATTTCACTGGGCACCCCTCAACGGCTCGACCTACGAAGCCTGAACTTAAGGACTTGTCAGAGACGGAGGGAGAAGATCTATGAGCAGCCGCTACGGGGAAGCCTCGGTCGCCTCGGCGCGGTTGAAGATCTCCTGGGCCAACGCGAGCGCGCAAGCATCCAGATGCTTGAGCCGAGGGATATCCCAATCGAGCAACCAGGGATACTGCTCAAAAGCCGTGTTCAAAATTTGCTTTTTGAGCGCGGCGACATGGGCATTGTCCGCGGTTTTGGGCGGTTGCGGAAGGTCCTTGCCCTGTTTAACAGCCTCAATCGAGTCGAAGAAACGCTCTATCAGGCGGCGAATTTGCTGACTAAAGGCGAGTACGACGGCGTCGTCTTGCTGTTGGAAACGAGGCAAATGCTTCAGACAGTAGTTGCGAATATCTATGCTCAATTCGGCAATGCGCCCTTGACGCGCCAGAGCAAAGCGCTCGGCTTCCTTCGCTGCATCCAATGCACCGTATGTACCGCGCTCGCTGGGGCGTTTATCCAACCATGAGCCGCTTTCGTCGTAGCGTTCCTCACGCACCCAGGCCTCATTCTCTTGTTTGCGCCGCCACAGGGCCAACACAATCAATACGAGGATTAACAAGCCAAAGAGGATACCGATGCTCATCGGGTGGAGTATGTTTTAGCGCAGTAAAGATAACAGCTAAGGGCAAAGTTGGCTGCTTGGTGCTGATATGTTGTTTGGCTGACGAGAGCCACTCTGCTGGGTTCTGAGCGCTCTCCCCAGGGTATGGATAAGCCATAAATGCGCCGAGAATTTATTTGGTTCAAAAAGGCGGCCCTACGTTAGCCTTTTTGTAGCCTGGGCTATGAGGGCGCTCCGTTGGCGGTTTTCTCTGTGGCCTTGGCGGCTTCCCAGAGGGCGTCCATCTCGGCCAGCGTCATGGAGGAAAGGGGGCGGGGTGCGTTAGCCTCGATGAATTCAAAGCGACGTTTAAACTTTCGATTGGCGCGTTCCAGTGCGCCTTCCGGCTCTACGCCAATGAAGCGGGCGTAATTAACCAGCGCAAAAAGGAGGTCGCCAAACTCTTCTTCGATTTCCGGAGCAGGGGCCCCTCGCTGCAGATTATGGCGCAATTCGGCGAGCTCCTCTTGTACTTTATCCCATACCTGTTCGGCGTTTTCCCATTCAAAACCGACCTGCTTGGCTTTCTCTTGCATGCGGTAGGCTTTCACGATAGCGGGCAGGCCGTTGGGCACACCAGCCAGCAACGATTGCTTGCCCTCGCGCAGTTTGAGCTGCTCCCAGTTGCGCTTGACTTCTTCGTCGTCGGCCACCTGCACGTCGCCGTAAATGTGCGGATGACGCGCCACGAGCTTGTCGCAGACGGCGTGAAGGGCGTCGGCAATGTCAAAAGCGCCCAGCTCGGAGCCGATTTTGGCATAGAAAACCATGTGCAGCAGCAGGTCGCCGATTTCTTCACGCACCCCGCGAAGGTCATTGCTCAGGATGGCTTCTGCCAATTCATAGGTTTCCTCAATAGTCAGGTGTCGGAGCGACTCCAGCGTTTGCTTGCGATCCCAAGGGCATTTTTCCCGCAGATCGTCCATAATTTGAAGCAAACGGCCAAAGGCTTGGAGTTTTTCCTCGTAAGTAGCAGGCATGGGTGAAAACATCCGTCGTGAGTGATGGCACAAAAGTACGCTCGAGGGGCGGACAGGGTTATTTTGGACGAAAAGAATGCGGCATTTCTGGCGAAAGTTGTGACTTTTGCCAAGGCATTTGAGCCATATTTACCTCCTGTAAAAGCGATAACATCCATGCGAAATCTGACCCTGCTGGCCCTGCTGTTAGGGCTCTGTGCGCCGCTGACAGCGCAACAGTACACGTTCAAACATTCCTCGCTTCCGTGCCTGAATAAGACGTTTACTATTGTCGTGCATGTTTTCCCCGACAGTCTGGGAAGGTTCAACATGACAGAAGCCACCGTCCGCCAGGCGTTGGACAACGCCAACCCATTTTTTGCACCCATCTGCGCTCGTTTTGAAATTTGCGAGTTTCGTTACCACGAAAACTGGCAATACGACACGCTGCGTCGCCCTAATGAGGAAATACCCGAAATAACAACGAAATACAACGTGGAGCGCCGCATTAACCTGTACTTGGTGGGCTTTTTCACCTACCCATACGATGAGTGCGGCTTGACGGAAATTGGCGGCATTGGCAATCCGGTTTCTTCCTACATCGTCTTACGCAAAGACTGTATCAACGCGCGGGCCTTGGCCCACGAATTAGGCCACTTTTTCAGCCTGAAAAACACTTTTGAAGGCAGTGGAGTGGAGCTGGTGGATGGCTCTAACTGTACAACTGCCGGCGATGGCATTTGCGATACTCCTGCTGACCCTTACGTGCCGGGTGAGCCGCTGCCGCTTTACGTGTCGCCCCAATGTGTGTTCATCAATCAGAAGCAGGATGCTACTGGCAAATACTACAACCCTGACCTGGGCAACATCATGTCGTATTACCAATGCGACACGTGTGGCTTCACCTGGGGCCAGTTAACCGCCATGGCTCAAGCTTATTTGGCTTCAGCCATTAAGTTCTGGTAGAGATAGGGAGAAGATTTCAGCAGCGCATTTACTCTTCAGGCTCGTCGTCCATTTTCTGGATGGTGTAGCCTTCGGCATTCTCCATGGTTTCTCCGCTGATTTCCCACTCGTCGCGCGTGTCGGAAGGGATGAGGGTATTGGGCAGACGGACGCGGTCGCCAATGGGGCGCGTTGGTTTGGCGCGCTCGCCCTCTTCGTCGTAAGGAAGGGCGCTGGCGTCAGGGGAGGCCGGGCGCTGAGAATTAGCAATAGCCTTGCCCTCTAAGCTCTTGGTAGCATGCGGCACCAGGCGCAGGCGGTTTTTATCAATAAGCTGGCCTGTTACTGTGCAGATGCCATAAGTTTTATTCTGAATACGCAATAAGGCATTGCGCAGGTCTTGAATGTGGCGCTCCTGACGCTGTGCCATACGCTGCAGCAGCTCGAGGTCGGCGTGAGCAGACGAGTCGTCGTACCAATCGCCGCCTTGCTGGTTGAACCCCACTTCGTTTAGCTCCTCGATTTGTTTTTGCGTGAAGGCCAGCTCTTCTTCGGCTTTTGCCAATTTTTCTAAAATAAGCACCCGGAATTCTTCCAGCTCTTCGTCGCTATATCGCACAGTAGGTTCTTGCGCCATAGTTTCTATTTCTTTGTTTGAAAAAGGCTTGAGCAGTTACGGTTTTGGGTGGCAAAAATAGGTCAAAAAAACAGGGTAAAACCAGCTAACAAAAAATTAGCATAGCTAAAGTGCTCTGCCTTTAGCGCACAGGCACTAAGCATTCCTGCATCGTGCCCGTGGGTTTGGCAGATTGGTTCTACCTTCGCTGCGGCGCAAGCTGCGCCCTCTTGCGCTAAGTTGCGCCTTTTTAACCATCCGAAACGACCTTTACATGCCAGCCTACGACCACAGTGGTGACCACGTGCAACTGCACGACTTGCTCTTTGTCGGCCTGTTTAGCGAAACCCAGGTGGCGCACCGGGTGCGAGAACTCGGCATGACGCTCACCCAGCGCTATGGCGATAAACGCCCCTTGTTCATCAGCATCCTTAGTGGTGCCTTTGTGTTTGCCGCCGACCTTATTCGCGCTTTCCATGGCCCTTGCGAAATTAGCTTTGTCAAACTTACTTCTTACAGCGGTACTCAGTCTTCGGGCAGCGTGCAAACGGTCATGGGCATTGATGCTGCGCTGGAAGGCCGTCACGTAGTTGTCGTGGAGGACATCGTGGACACAGGCCGAACGCTTCATTTTTTCCTGGACTATCTGCGGAGCCAACATCCGGCCAGCCTCTGCACAGTGGCATTTTTGCGCAAGCCCACGGCTGCCGTCTTCCCGGTGGAGGTGGATTTGGTGGGCTTCGACATCCCCGACCGTTTTGTGGTGGGCTATGGGCTAGACTACAATGGCCTGGGCCGCAACCTGCCTGGGGTATATCAGCTGGCGGAATCCCTGTGAGTAGTGAAAAGACCCATGCAAGAACATTGCGATGCCCTTGTCATTGGCGGCGGCATTTTTGGTTGCTACGCAGCGCTTTACTTGGCCGGTAAGGGGGCGCGTGTAGTGCTGTTGGAAAAAGAAGGGCGCCTGTTTCAGAAAGCTTCGCTGGTCAACCAAGCCCGCCTGCACAGCGGCTACCACTACCCGCGCTCTGTGGCTACGGCGCTCATGAGCGATGCGCATAAGGAGCGTTTCACAACGGAGCATCGTCCGTTTATCCATTTTTCGTTCGAAAAATACTACGCTATAGACCGCTATGGCTCGTTGACCGATGCCAGTCAGTTTGAGCGCTTTTGCCAATACCTCAACATTCCTTGCCAGCGCGTAGAGGCACATCCGTTGTTCAATTTTCATCGGTTGGAGGCGCTGTTTCGCACGGAGGAGCACTCGTTCGACCCGGTGCTGCTGGGCGCTTGGTATCGGCATCGGGTAGAAACCCACCAAAGCATTGCGCTGTGGTTGCGCTCCCGCGTCACGGCTGCTATTGCCGACGGTGACGAGTGGTTTGTTACTGTGCGCATAGGCGAAGACACCGATGCGCACGACAGGAGCCTGCGCGCTCCTGTCGTCATCAATGCCACGTACGCGGCCACGAATGCTGTGAACCAGCTGTTCGGCGTACCGGCACTGGCCCTGACGCACGAAATCTCGGAAATAGCCTTTGCTGCCTCTTCCTTGTTGAGCCATATCGGACTAACGGTCATGGATGGGCCTTTTGGTTCCATTATGCCTTATGGGCGAAGTGGTCTGCTGTCCATTTCGTCTGTGGCCTACACCCACCACAGCATTTCCTACGCCGACCTGCCCGCCTTTGCTTGTCAGCAGCCCGAAACTGACCCTAGCTGCAGCCCATCAGCGCCGGGCATCTGCACTACTTGCCCGCGCCGCCCAGCCACTAACGCTTACAAAATGATTGCCCAAATGCGGCAATATCTGGCCGATAGTGTTCCATTGCAATACCTCTTCTCGTATTTCACCATAAAAACCAAGCTCAAGGCTAGCTACATTGACGACGGACGGCCTACAGAAATATCCCTGCTGCGGGAGCGCCCTCAGTTTTACTGTCTCTTCGCCGGCAAGGTGAACTCCATCTATGAAATCGAGCGCATGCTGTGAGGCTCCCTGCCTCTGGAGGCCGCGCTTATCTTTGGCCATATTCCTCGCCCTCACCACCTGGATTGTCTATGACGCATTTATTTGATTTACTTGCCCTTCTGGTTGTTTTATCGGCTCTATTTGCCTACCTCAATCATCGCTTTATTCGGCTGCCGATGGCCATAGGGCTGATGCTGACGAGTCTACTGTTGTCGCTGGTGCTCATTGGCGTAGGCCGCATCTACCCAGAAGCGCTGCGCGAAACGATAACGCTGGTTAGCAGCCTAGACTTTGCCGACCTGCTTTTGGAGGTCATGTTGGGTTTCATGCTGTTTGCAGGAGCCATCCACATCCGTTTGGAGGAGCTAAAGAAGGTGCGGTTAGCTGTGGTGCTTTTTTCCACCTTAAGCGTACTCATCAACACCTTTTTGGTAGGCACGGGGGTTTTCGGGCTGCTTGAGGTTTTCAGTTTGCCCATGCCCTATCTGCATTGCTTGCTTTTTGGCGCGCTTATTTCGCCTACCGACCCCATTGCTGTGATGAGCATTTTAAAAGAAGCCGGAGTCAGTAAATCGCTGGAGATGAAAATGGCCGGCGAGTCGCTGTTCAACGACGGAGTAGGCGTAGTAGTGTTTTTGTCTATTTTAAAGATAGCCACCCACCCGGAGGCTATGGCGTGGGCTGATATCGCCTCCCTCTTCGCACAGGAAGCAGGAGGCGGGCTATTGTTGGGTTTTGCGGCAGGGTTAGGCGGCTTTGCTCTCATACGCAGCATCAACAACTACAAAGTAGAAGTGCTGCTGACGCTAGCGGTGGTGATGGGCTGCTATTTGGTGGCCCACCGTTTTCATGTCTCGGGACCATTGGCAGTGGTAGTAGCAGGGCTGCTCATCGGCAACCACGGCAAGCGCTTGGCCATGTCGGAAGAGACAGTCGAATATGTGGATAAGTTTTGGGAGCTCATTGATGAGACACTCAATGCCCTTTTGTTTGTGCTCATTGGGTTAGAGTTGGTCGTCCTGACGTTCGTCCCGTCATGGTTTGTCTTGGGGCTAATCGTCGTTGTTATTGGGCTGGCCTCGCGCTTTCTGTCGGTATGGGTACCGGCACAGATTATCCGTCTGCGCGACACCATAACTTCCCACACGATACTTGTGCTGACGTGGGGTGGGTTGCGTGGCGGCATTTCCATAGCGCTGGCGCTCAAGCTGACTCCTGACCTGGGCAGGGAACTGTGGCTGACGCTGACGTACGTGGTCGTAGCTTTCAGCATTCTGGTGCAAGGGCTGACGGTGGGACGCCTAGCTCGGCGCGGCGGTGCTGCCGTCGAGAAAGCAGCACCGTAGAGAAATTTTTCGAAAAAGTTACATTTGTCAGAAAGGAGCCGTTTATGTTGGCAGCACTCCCTTTTTTAACTGAAACTTTGCAAAGTAAAAAAGCAAAGCTTCGGAGGGCAATACGCTGACAACCCTTGAGGAGGGAGCCTCCCGCACGAAAAGAAGAGAGTCGCTGCATCTTCAGGATACACTCCTTGTCTATTTCTAAACTGCATCGGACATGAACCACTACCTACCCCTCCTTGTGCTGTTGCTCTGGCTTAGCGGAGCAAACCTGCTGGCCCAACCGAACGAAGGGCTGCCCCGTTACCTAACGGAAGAAGAGGTTGCCCTGCTTCGCACCTATCGCCCCGTTTCGGGGGGTGAGGTGGAGGACTCTCCTGCGCCTCCACCTTTTCCTGTGCGTTCGATGGCAGAATGGGAAGAGCTGCAGGCCCTGCTCATTACCTGGGGAAGCTATTCGGCTATTCAGGCGGAAATTGTCCGAGCTGCTCGGGAGGAGTGCCGTGTCCTCATCGCTTGTGCTAGCCAAACGGTCGCAACAAACGCGAGAAATTACTTACTCAGCAGAAACGTAGACGTCACAAGTAACGTCGAGTTTGTCATTGTACCCAACAACTCCGTCTGGGTGCGCGACTACGGCCCCAATTGCGCATACATGCAAGTGGGAAATGAAGACTCGCTGTGCTTCATTGACTGGCGCTACAATCGCCCTCGCCCGCTGGACGACGCTCTACCCAGCTCCATAGCCCAACACTTCAATGTGCCTATCTATCAGGCAACTGTTCCGCCAGATGACTTAGTACACACGGGCGGCAACTTCATGTCCGACGGCATGGGCACGGGCTTTTCTTCCCAGCTGATCCTAATAGAAAACCGCCCTGGGAACGGCTTTGGTGCAACCCCAAAGACGGAAGAAGACATTGACCGCATCATGGCCAATTACCACGGGCTAAACCGCTACATCAAGATGGATGTGCTGCCCTACGACGGCATCCATCACATTGACATGCACATGAAGCTGTTGGACGAGGAAACCCTATTGGTAGGGCAATATCCGCCAGGGGTTGCCGATGGGCCGCAAATCGAAGCCAACCTTCAGTATGTGTTGAGCCATTTTAAATCCTACTTCGGCACGCCCTACCGGGTAGTACGCATACCCATGCCTCCCCACAATGGCAAGTATCCAGACCAAGGCGGGCACTATCGCACCTACGCCAATGCCGTTTTTGTGAATAAAACCCTTATTGTACCCTATTACGAGGAGCAGTACGACACCGTCGCGCTGCGCCTTTTGAAGGAAGCACTCCCTGGCTATCGCATCGTAGGGGTTGACTGCAACGGCATGATAGCCGCGCTTGGAGCTATTCACTGCATTACGAAGGAAATTGGCGCCCCGCACCAACTGCGCATAATCCACCAGCCTTTGCCCTGTATGGACAACACCCGGTGGCCAGCAGGTTATCCCGTGTGGGCATCGGTTCACTATCAGCTTCCCGTAGACTCTGTTCGCGTGTGCTATACTGCAGACACCGCAGGGCCATGGGCCTGTGTACCTATGCGACCTTATTTGCAAGATGACACCCTGTGGAACTACGTAGGTGCCATTCCTCCTCAGCCTGCAGGCATTACGGTGTATTACTACATTGAGGCTGTGGCTTCCGATGGTAAGCGCATGGTGCGCCCTATGCCTGCCCCTAAGGGATATTGGAGTTTCTGTGTGGAAGGGAGCGTAGCTACTCGACCGGCCCCCACAGCCGTTTTGCTAAACGCCATTTATCCCAACCCTGCTTCCGCTATCACGGTGCTGCCCCTGCGGGCAGAGCGCGCGGTGCAGGCCACCGTGAACGTGTATAATGCCTTAGGCCAAGTAGTACAGAGGCTGTTCGAAGGAGAACTCCCTGCTGGCGAAACCAATCTTTTCCTGCATGCCGACCGGTTACCGTCAGGCACTTACTGGGTAGCCGTGCACACGCCAGGGCAAGTGCTGACGCAGAAACTGCTCGTCCGATAATCCTGTCCTCGTGACTTTTGAGACCTTGGTGCGTAATGGTGGCACTTAAATTGCGAAGGAGACAGCAGCGGAGAACTCGAGGGCAGTGACTAATGTTTATATTAGCAGTTTGACCCGATAACGGAGGAAAAGAGCACTTCTTTCGATACTTCCTTGACACCGCCTACTTGCAAGTATTACCTTTGCAGGCTAAAAAACAATAGACGCGTTGCGCCATGAGGCAGCTGAAGATTACTAAATCCATTACGAACCGCGAAAGCCAGTCGTTAGAAAAATATCTCCAAGAAATCGGCAAAGTAGACTTGCTGACTCCAGAGGAGGAAGTGGAGCTGGCTAAGCGCATCAAGCAAGGCGACCAGGCCGCGCTGGAGAAGCTCACGAAAGCCAACCTGCGCTTTGTCGTGTCGGTGGCCAAGCAATACCAAAACCAAGGGCTGAGCTTGTCCGACCTCATCAATGAGGGCAATCTGGGTCTCATCAAAGCGGCCCAACGCTTCGACGAGACGCGCGGCTTTAAGTTCATCTCTTATGCCGTATGGTGGATTCGCCAATCCATCCTGCAGGCCCTGGCTGAGCAGAGCCGCATCGTGCGCCTACCCCTGAACAAAGTCGGTTCGTTGAATAAAATCAACAAAGCCTTCTCCGAATTGGAGCAGACCTACGAGCGCGAACCCAGTGCGGAGGAATTGGCTGAGCTGCTGGAAATCACGCCGGAAGAGGTGGAAACCACCCTCGGTGTGGCTGCGCGCCACGTGTCCATGGATGCGCCCTTCGTAGAAGGTGAGGATAACTCGCTGCTCGACGTGTTGGAGAACAAGGACATGCCCGGCACCGACCAGCACTTGGAGTACATGGACTCGCTACGCCGCGAAATTGAGCGTTCGCTTAGCACCCTGACCGACCGGCAGGCCGACGTCATCAAGCTCTACTTTGGCATTGGGGTAGACCACCCGCTTTCCCTTGAAGACATCGGCGACCGTTTTGGTCTTACCCGCGAGCGCGTGCGTCAAATTAAAGACAAAGCCATCAACAAGCTCCGCGCCACCAGCCGCAGCAAACTCCTCCGGTCGTATTTGGGCATGTAATATTATCTTGCCCCTGTGTTGGCGTGAAAATAGGGCGTGCCTTTTGAGAATAAAAGGCACGCCCTGTTCTTGTTGGCGTGCACAGCAGGCGCCTATTGCTTGGTAAATTCGATGCGCAACGCCTGCTTGGAGAAATCCACGGTGCCTCCCGGATTAAAATTCGGATTAGTCAGCTTTATCGAAGTGGCCGAGTGGAGTTCTACGTTCCAGGTGCCGACAATTTCTTCCAACAAAGCGGGCGGATTTTCCATGCCAATGGAGAACTGGGTGTCGTTGGTGTGTAAGCGCCATTTGCCCTCTTTGAGGGTACCATTGGGCTGACGCACGACGAGCAAGTCGCCATTCTGAAACTCGAACGCATAACCAGCGAAGCGTTTGGTATCATCGTCAAGGTCAACCTGGGTACCAGAGGCAAAGGCATCCACGTACTTGGTTACTACCCACACGTCGGAGCTGTCGGGTTGAGGATTGTCCTTGCCACAGCGCACCGCCACCAACGCGAGGACGACAAAAAGCAGGGCGGGTAGAAGCGATTTTTGCATGATATTGACCATAAGAAAGTGAAAGGATATGGGTTAAAGAATTTGCTGAAAGCGCTCAATGTCTGCATTTATCTTGCCAATCATACTTTCGTAAGCAGCCACATAGCCGCGCTGCACCTGTTCAATTTTTTGTTTTTCCTGTTCGATTTCGCGCTGAAGGTGAACTAAGCGTTCCTCAGTGCGATCTATTTCTTGCTGCAGCTGGGCTATCTGACGCCGGCGTTCCTCGTTTTGCTGCTTCAAGGTTTCTTCTTCGCGTTGGCGTTCTGCAATCTCTGAGGTAGCCTTTCGCTGTACGACGCTTTCAAAGTTAGCCTTGTCTTGCGCCACCATATCGCGGTACTGTGCCGCTGTACTGATAAGTTTGGCTTTGTCTAAGCCCTGCACGGCCAGCGAGGCAAAAGCTGCTTTCATGCGGTCCACCTCGTTGGGGATGTGCGCCTCGAGGGCATCCATAGTGCGCCAAAACTCGAAGTAGTCAGGTCCGGGCAGATTGGCCGACTCGAACAGTTGTTCAAAGTGGCGCTCGTACTTGCTCAATTCTTCTTCCGACAGCGCGGGGGCCGGGCGGCTCGCCGCGGGCGAGGCCGATGAAGGTTTTGCCGTCGCGGGCACTGACTCCGTAGCTTTGGCTTCTGGGTCGTCGAGCACAACAAAAAGGCGCAGAGCTTTGCGAAAAAAAGAAGACATAAGGGATGCTTTCGGCTTGCTTTCGAGCGCTAAAGTAAACAGTCTGCTGCAAAATCTGGGCTGCGTTAACCATTTGCAAACAAGCCTTCTCGACGAAAACCGGTAGTGGCCAACGCAGTGTACCTTTGTGGCGCTTTACTGGCTTTTTTCACAAAAAATACTGCTGCACTATGGACAAAAGTAAAAAAATCCAGCTCGGCCTGCTGGTGCTGGTCGTGCTGTTGTTAGCCATCAATTTTGCTACAGGCGGGTTCAAAGAGTGGTTCGGCGCCTCTGAGGCCGACAAGATCCGCGAAGCTGCCGAAGCAAGCACCCCACCAGCGCCTTCCCCCTTTAGCGCAGGCAACATTCCGGGGACGAACGTAAACAATGCAGAAACGGCACCGCCCAATGTGCCTACCACGACCATCAAGTACGACCAGACGATGTACGATTTCGGCGTGGCCGATGAGGGTAGCATTGTGAAGCACGTGTACAAATTCACCAACACCGGCTCCGAGCCGCTCATCATCTCGAACGCCAAAGGCTCGTGTGGCTGCACCGTACCGCAGTGGCCCAAGCAGCCCATCCCTCCGGGCGGGCGCGGCGAAATTGCCGTAGAATTCGACACCAAAGGCAAGCCAGGCCGCCAGACCAAGCATGTGACGGTGATTGCCAACACAACGCCAGCGGAAACACACTTGGAAATTACTGGCGAAGTGCGCGGCAAAGAACGCCCTGTCTCCAAAGGCGCCAATTGAGCGGCTGCCATCGCTAAGCGGGAAGAGACCATCCCTGCCGCTATCCTTGTCGGCAAGGATGGTCTTTTTTATTAGGTGTGGCCCCGACAGGAATCGAACCTGTATCAAAGGTTTAGGAAACCTCTATTCTATCCGTTGAACTACGGGACCGAAACAAACGCGGAGCAAAGGTATGGCTCTTCAACGGCTACACCAACGCCCTGCGCGGCCCTAATTCGATGACTTCAACCCCTCGTATGCTGCCCGCCTCCAGCCGGAGGCGCACGACCGTTTTCACCTGATGCCAACCTTCGTTGCCACAGGCGCCGGGGTTGATATGCAGAAAGCCCAAGGCGCGATCGGGCATCACCTTCAGGATATGAGAATGGCCGCAGATGAACAGACCTCCCTTAGGCGGGTCTACCTGTAAAATCTTGCGCACCCGCGGAGCATATCGGCCCGGATAACCACCGATGTGGGTCATGAAAACAGGCACATCGGCGCAGACAAAGCGCAGATCTTCCGGCATTGCAGCGCGTATGCGCGCATCGTCAATGTTGCCATACACTCCGCGCAGAGGCTTAAACGCCCGCAGCCGCTCCACTACGGCAAAAGAGCCAAAGTCACCCGCGTGCCAGATTTCGTCGCAGGCGGCAAAATATTCGAAAAGGCGCTCGTCCAGAACGCCGTGGGTATCCGACATGAGGCCAATAAGCATAAGCATTGCTATAGTTACTCCACCAGGAGGTTACAGCCGCGCCACTCGGCGGCATCCAGGCGGCCAAGCACCTCAAAAGTACCATCGGCATACACGCGTCCGACGTCTTCGGTGGCGATGAAGCTACAGGTGTCTATGTTAGCTAAATCCATGAAACACAGTACGCCGACACGGCCCGGCTCCGCCCGAGAGAGCGGGTCGTATACTTCTGTGGCAGCAGCACGCAGGGTAATGGCTGGTGAAAAACGCGCTGTGCGGCCAGGGCGCGGTTGGCTGTAGGCCTGCGAGAACAGCTCCGTCATGCCGTACTCTGAGTGCACACCCGACAGCTGAAAAGCGCGGCACAACACCTCGTGCAGAGCCTCGCGCGTCATCTCTTCGCGCCGCCCTTTCATACCGCCCGTTTCCATGACGACGACGCCTGATAGCGGCATGGGGTGGCGCTCAGCAAAATCTAAAAGAGCAAAACTGACTCCCAACAAAAGCACAGGTATTTGCTGTTGCTGACAACGCTGTAAAGTGTGCGCCAACGCTTCGTCGTTGCGCAGGAAAAAACCACTCTCCGAATACGGCGACAGGCGAGAGAAATACTCGGCCATAGCGACCAGCGATGAGCCTTTTCGCTCCAAATACGAAGGCAACAACGCCAGCAAGCACCATTGCGAAGGGTCGCCATAATGTTGAGCAAAGCCGCGTCGAGCATTCTCTAAATAAAAAGACCGGTCGCGAACAGCATGGCGCGAGGGTTGTTGTCCGGTAGTACCGCTACTAATAAATACGTCCTGGGGCCGCCAGTGGCCGCTTTTCAGCAGGTAGCGTCTGAACAGACCGATGGGTAAAAAAGGGATGTCTTCCGGCGCCGAGACACGTGCCACCTGGCACCCGAGCAATTGCAGAAAGCGCGCATAGACGGTGTTGTGAGCCGCCTGGTAGCGGAAAATGTCCAGAGCGAGCGCCTCCCAAGACTCGATGCTTAATCGAGCCAGCCGGAGCAATAATTCTGCCCGCCGAGGTGTTCGAAAAGACACAGAAAAGCGTTTTTTTGTTGGCAAAATAAAAGACTATGAACAAGACAACGGGTATAACGGTGCTGCTGTTGGCTTTTGGGTGGACGTGGTGGCGTTGTGTGCAGCCGCCAGATTACCCTATCGAGCCGGTGATTGAATTCGTCAGCCTGTCGAAGAACACTATGCGGCAAACACCGTTGGGCCAGGACAGTATTGTGATAACCATTGGCTTCACCGACGGCGACGGTGACCTCGGCTTCCAGAGTGATGAGCCGAGCATCTTTATTACGGACGGACGCGACTCCTTCGCCAAACCGCCCTATCGACTGCCCTACATAGACCAGCAAGGGGCTGGTAACGGCATTTCAGGAGAAATCTCCATCTTACTGCCTACCACCTGCTGCATTTACACCGACCCACTGACGGGCTTCAAATTGTCCTGCGAAAATGTGCCCGTCAAGCAGGACAGTGTTTTCTACTACATCCGCATTCGAGACCGCGCTGGGCACTACAGCAACCAAATAGCTACCCCCAAAATTCGGCTCATCTGCCGAGAATAAGGCCGCTACGCTGGAGCAAAAAAGGAGAAGTACGTCTGGCCATAGTGGCGCACCTCTGTCAGATAAGGACGGTTGGAAAAATCGCGCTGAGGGTTGTGTTCCAATACAAACAGGCCGCCGGGCTTCAAGAGGTTGGCCTGAAATATCCGGTCGGGCAGGGTTTCGAGGGCTGGCAAGGCATAAGGTGGGCCGGCAAAGATGTAGTCGTACTGTTCCGCCGTAAACTCAATGAAGCGAAACACATCCATTTGATAGATTTTCAAATACGCCTCAATGCCCAGTTGGGCTGCCATTTGGCGCACAAAGCGCACGCAGCCGGGGAATTTGTCCACGTAGGTAGCGTCGGTGCAACCGCGCGAAATGAACTCATAGCAATGGCTACCAGTGCCGCCAAAGAGATCGAGCATTTTGACCGCCTCAAAGTCTATGTGATGGGTCAAAATGTTGAATAGCGCCTCTTTGGCAAAATCAGTGGTAGGGCGCGTTGGCCAACGGGCCGCCGGCGGCTCAAAACGCCGGCCCTTGAATTTTCCTCCAATGATACGCACAGGCGTTCAAACGGCGGATAAGCTCATGAGTTCAAAATAGCAATGAACAGGAAGCACGCCCAGCGCTTCCTGGGGCAATCGCCACTTTGCCGATGGCGCAGCAAACCGAGCATCGCGCACGTAGGCGTGGAACCGGCGGTAGAGCTCCGACTCGGCGGTGATATTACCCGCCAGCCACAGGGGTATCTCGTTAGGCGACAATCGGAACTGGTCGTAGGCCAACAAAACGTAGTACAACAGATCGTTGGCATCCGTGTAGGAGAAGGTGTTGTAAAAGAGGAGATTCTGCCGTTCGAAAACCACCACCTGGGCGAACCGATGGCGAACATTAACCAGTATCGTGTGTTCCTGACGGCCAGCCACCTCGCGCGCTGCCAACAGTAAAGGAACAGCGGCATGCCGCAGCCGCGCCCCGGGGAACAGGCTCTGATAAAACCGCGCGTGAGCGCGCTCCGTAGCCGAGATGAGGTAGGCCTCCCAAGGCATGAGCTCTTCGCAAGCGTAGACATAGTCGCCCGGCTCCAACAACAACCGAAAGTAGCCCGACAAGTCACCATGCTGGAAAAGCCGCCTCGGCACCAGCGTAACATAGGGATGAAACAGAAAGCCCTGGCGTTGGCCAAAAGGCAAGTGCCACACTGGCGACGATTCCATTAGCCGTTGCACATGAGGCCCGATACGCCAGAACGGCGCGCCAGGCTCTGCGTATTCGCGAAGCACTGCGGCCAACACTTCACCGCGCCCATCAGTGGCCACATAGGCGGCGCTGTCGCAGCCCACCACTACCCACAACGTGCAGGCAGGCGCGGCTTCCGCCGTCAACCGGCTATCTATCCAGTCCACTGTGTGCCGATTCATGCTTCCGCCAAGAGATGCCTCTTTCGAGGTGTAAAGATGCGGCGAACTGCCGAAGTGTGGGCAGGCAAGCGCGCATTTTACCGGCATTTACAAACAAAAAACCCAATTTGGCGCAGCCGCGCCGAATGAGAAGCGCACAAGATGCTCCTAACCGCTCAACTGAGCTAACACCTCTCGGATGCGCTGAACGTCGCTCTCCCAATAGGGCAAGTCGAGCCCTGGAAGGGTGAGAGTGGTGGAATACGGCGCGTAGGCGCGCACTTTGGCGCTGAGGTGGAATTCCACGGCTCCGGTGGTCTTAGCCAGTGCTCGGATGTTTTGCGCCGTTATGCCTCCACCCGGCATGACGGCAATGCGCCCGGCAGCCTGCTCGACCCACTGACGCAGGGCCTCGCGGCCTTCGTATGCCGTTGGCGCCTGGCCCGACGTGAGCACACGCTCAAAACCCAACCCAACGAGTACCTCTAAAGCTTCCGAAGGGTTGGGCACCATATCAAAGGCGCGGTGGCAAGTAAGCCCTATACCCTGGGCGGCCTCGGCTAATGCGCGCAAGTGTCTCTCCTGCAAGTGCCCTCGAGCATCCAGCGCACCCACAACTACCCCATCGGCGCCCGCCTCGCGGCACAGGGCTATATCGCGCAGCATAACGGCCAACTCCCCGTCGGAGTAGTTAAAATGGCCCTCGCGAGGGCGTATAAGCACGTAAACAGGTAGGCTTACGCAAGCGCGTACGGCCTGCAGCAGCCCTAGCGAGGGCGTCAGCCCGCCCACCTCCAATCCGCTGCACAATTCGATGCGATGTGCGCCGGCTGCCTGAGCAGCCAGGGCGGAAGACAGTGTCGCGGCACAGATTTCAAGGGTGAACATGGTGTTTCCGGTGTGTCCTGTGGCTATTACCTAAGCCGCAACGGCTAATACCACGCGCGCCCTACTCAGCTAATATGCCAGCGCTCCACAGGAGGGCAGCTTCGGTTTTGCGGTAGGAAGCCATCAGTTTGAGGTATTTGATTTGAGCGTCTAGCCAGCGCTGCTCCCGGGTGTTAATAAGGAATACCGAGCTCTCACCAAAGCGAAACTTTTCGTATTCACCATCGAGCAGCGCGCGGTAATTAGCTGTGATGTCGCGGAAGAGGGCTACTTGCCCAGACAAGGTATTGATCTCGTTGAGGTATTGGCGGGTTTTGTTCTCGATTTCTAAGCGCTTTTGCGACAGTTCGAGGTTGTTCTGAGCAATTTTTATCTGGGCGAGTTGCCAGTCGCCTCGAGCTTTGCGGTTGAGGATGGGGTAGCTGAATTGCAGCCCCCATTTGATGTCGCTAGCCAATACTTGCGGCCCTTCCACTCCTGGAGTGGTGAAGAACTGCCAGCCGTTGCCCAACAGCTGGTAGGTGAGGTCGAGTTGAGGCTTTCGATTTTCTACTTTGAGCCGCCGTTCTATTTCTAAAGCGCGCAATTTAGCGTCGTAAGTGCGCAGCAGTGGATGGCGTGTTTGAGCCTGCCGGAGCAGTTCTTCAGCAGTTTCCTCCGTCAGAGGTGGGTAGCGGCCGGCCATGAGCACTTCGGCCGGTGCAGGGATGCCGTCGAGGCCAGCAGGGTCGCCGTTGGGGCCCCACAGGAAAGTCGTCAAAGCAATGGTGGTATTTTGCAGGTCAACGCGGGCAAAGTTGACATCAAGCAAGCGATTTTGCACCTGAATGAAGGCCTCCAAGGTGTCAATGGCGGGCTTGTCGCCCTGCCGATAACTTTCCACAATGCCTTCAAAGCGGATTTGCGCCTGTTGAAGGGCGGCTTCATAGATGCTCAAGGCATTTTGAGCGAAGACCCACTCCCAATACACCTTTGCCGCTTCAAAGAGTAGGTCGTTGAGCAAGGCGGAGCGCTCGGCTCGACGCTGAGTGAGGCCAATTTGGCCGATTTGCAAGTCGGCGCGTCGGTCGTCAATGAAGAGGCCGCGCCCTAACGTCCACTGCAAGCCCATGGCGAACTGACCTCGATCGGGCAGGGTACTCTCGGGATTGACGAAGGCGCCAGCGGCCTGGTTGTAGTTGCTTTTCACCTCAATACCCAGCCAGGTAGGGATTTTCACTCCAACCTCGGAATAGTAGAAGTACTGCTTGCCGTTGAAGTGCTTCCCTGTCCAGTCGCCGTACACTTTGGGGTCGAAGGCACCGCGGGCACGCAGCAGCTCCACCTGCGCCTGTTCGAGCAGCAGATCAGCCTGTCGGGCCGTCGGGTGCTGCCGGAGCACTAAGGAGCGAAAACCAGGCCAGTCCCAGTAGGGCGAGGACTGGCCCGGCAGCTTTTCACCAATTCCTGCCAGACAAACCAGGCAGAGGGCGAGGAGGCGAAGATACATGGGCAGGCAAGGGTTATTTGACCTTCTTGATAGGCGCTTTAGGGAAGAGCGACTCGTCTTTTTTGTCTCCGTCGTCTTTCTTGGGGTTGTAATAGTCTGGCGGGAAGCCATTTAGGATACGCCATATTTCGTACCACACTCGTACGACGTTGAGCAGGGCGATGCCTTGAGCGCCCCCTCCGACCTGTATTTCCTTAGGCCAGGGCTCTTCGTTAGGATCAGGTTTTATCAGCACGCGAAAACGGCCATTCTCGCTGATGTTTCGGTCAATGGCCACTACGCGGCCCGCATAGGTGCCTACGGAAATGCCTGGCCAGCCACTGAAGAAAAAGGCTGGCCAACCATCGAAGAGGAGGCGCACTTGCTCGTTTACTTTGATAAGGGGTAGGTCAACAGGGCGAACGTACATTTCCACCGCCAAGGTGTAATTGGCCGGTTGTATGCTGACGATAGGGTCGCCTTCTTTAATGATCTCTCCTATGCCGGGCGTGATAGCCTGCACAATAAAACCATCCTGCGGTGCTACGATGTAGTAGAAAGCCGTGCGGCGGCTGTAGTTTTCGTAGTCAATGCGCAGCTTGTTGACGGTGGCTTGCGCGTCGAGCATTTCCGACTCGGTGCTGAAAATCTCGCTCTCTGCCTTGGCAATTTTGTTGGCGTACTCGTTGCGTGTAAGATTCAGTTCCGTGTACTGGATGTCCAGTTCGTTTCGATTGGCTGCCAGCCTGTTTTCGGCACTGACGAGTTTGGCCTCGCTTTCCTGGAGTTTGGCGCGCTTCTCTTCCAGTTCTGTGAGCGATTTCAGGCCGCGATCGTAGAGGTTTTTAGTCCCATCAAATTGACGGCGGGCGATTTGTATGTCCACTTTAGCTTGACTCACGAGAGCGCTGTCGGCTTCCATTTTCAGTTCTATTTGGCGAATTTTGTTGGCAATCTGTTGCAGCTTATTGTCTCGCTCGCGCTTCATGGCCTCAATTTGGTCCCTCAAAGCGGCTATTTTATTTTGGTAGGAGATGATAGAGCCTTCTTTGGCCAATATTTGCTTGCCCACTCGGTTCACTAAGTCTGCATCCAGATACTCTGCTTTTACCTCAGAGAGGCGGGCAATCGTGTCGCCCGCTTTTACTCGCTGACCTTCCACAATTCTCCACTCTTCTACTCGCCCTGCGATGGTGGCATGTACTGTTTGAGGGCGCTCCTCAGGACGCAGCGTAGTTACTCGCCCATTCGCCTGGATGTTCTGCTGCCAGGGTAAAAATAGAACAATGAGGAATAGGGCCATGAGGAACAGTAACAGGCGGCGTGCCATGAAATGCCAGTGCACCAGTTGGTTGCGCTTTGGTGCTTGCAGGTTCTCCAGGTCGCGATGGCACTGAACAGCGTTGTTAGATATTCCCAGCATAGCTCGACGAGTTTTTTTAGTTTTCTTCTGTGGTTTCTAATTTAGATCGAAATATCCGCTCGTAGTGCTCGGATTTCTGAACGTCTTCGAACGTCCCGTCGAGGACTATCTTCCCCTCGCGCAGTACGATGACTCGATCACACAGGGAGGCCAACAAGGGATCGGCTGTAGCGCAGATAAATGTCCAGCGATTCTTGCGATCAGTTAACAAATGCCCAATGCGCAAACGGTCGCGAAAGGTAAGGTTGCCTAAAGGTTCCTCCATGACCAGCAGATTGGGCTCCGTGATGATAGCCCGAGCAATGAGAATTTTGGTAATGGTACTGCGAGGGATGTTCTGACCACTCGGTAACAGCTCTGTGCTTAGCCCCAGAGGATGTTGGCGAATAAATTCCGCTATGCCAATTTGCTCGGCTATTTCTAGGACGCGTTTAGTGGAGAGCTCGCTCCGGCCAAGGGTAATATTTTCCAAAATGCTGCCTCGGAAAACGTCTTCTTGTGAAGAGTAGTCACCAATATGCTCGCGTAGGCTGCGCAGGTTGATGCTGTGTTTGGGCATGCCATTAAACAGGAGCATGCCGGAGAAGTCCCGTTTAGTGACGGAGAGTATTTGCATGAGGGTACTCTTCCCTGAGCCAGAATAGCCTGTGATGGCCAAGCGCTCTCCTGGCTTTACAGAAAAAGTCAGGTTTTTAAGTACCGGCTCAGCCGAGTCGTCGAACTGGTAAGAGAGGTCGCGCAGCTCTACGCTGAAAGGTTGGTGGTTATCGCAAAACTCCTCTACCCGCAACCCATCCTCGCGCTCAAGGGGCAGGTCAGCGACCTGGCCAATTTTTTCTGTCGCCGTCAGGACGTCATAACCAGTCTCGTGCAGCAGAATAAGCTTCTCTACAGAGTCCACGATAAAAATGACTAAAATCTCTGCAGCAACAAACTGGCCAATGTTGATTTGGTTATCCATCACCAACAAGCTGCCCAGGACCAAATAAATACCCAACACCAACATCCGGAACACCACACTGGCGCTAAACTGGGCTAGCAAGATGCGCCAATGGCGCGCGCGGGCGTCCAGGTACTTGACAGTCAGCTCATCCGTATGCTCGATAGGGAAGCGATTTTCGCCGGCCAGCTTAAAAGTGCTCGACACTCGGCTGACCTCCTCTAGCCAGTGTACCAGTTTGTACTTATATTTGGACTGCTCCAAGCTGGACTGCATGCCCAGCGGCACCGTCCACCAGAAAAGGATACCTATTGCGCCTAACAACAACAGCGATGTCAGTACAAACGTGGAGTGATAGAAGGAGAGCAAAATCAGGCTGAAGATAATCTGGAGCACTGCCGTTATGCCCTCCAGTAGCATCTTAGGCAGCCCTTTCTGGATAGTCAGCGTGTCGAAGAACCGGTTGACCAGCTCCGGCAGATATTCCCGACGCAAGGCCTCTAGGTTCAGCCGTGGAATACGCACAGCAAATTCAATGGCAGCGTCGGTAAACACTTGTCGTTGCATGCTTTCCAAAATGGATAGCTGCATCAATTTTAGTACACCCACCAAAATGGCGCCTACCACCACTACTCCTACCAGCAGCATCCACGAGATGGAGATAGTAGCGCCTGCAATCAACCCAATAATCGCCTGAATACCTAGGGGTAAAGAAAGGTTGATTAACCCCGAAACCACGGCATACAGCGCGATGAAACGCAACTCGCGCCGGTACTTGGACAACAGGCGGATAAAACGCTGCAGTGGGGTTAAGGTGTTTGTTTGTTCTATGGCCATTACTTCTTTTGAAACAGGATGAGATCCGTCATCTCCTTACTCTTTGAAGCGTACAAAACGGTCAGAGGGCTTTGTGGTTCAGCCAGCATCAGCCCAGAAATGTCTTTTTCAAGCAAATAGGCATTCTGCGCATAGGCGGCGGACCTCCTGCTGCGACGGTCAACCGCCTTCTGTCGCCCTGCTCATCGGCGGGCGAACACGCCCGAAACCCAATGCTGGCCTCCCGCTTGCACTAAGACAGCATAATGCCCTGCGGGCAACGCCGACACATCGAGCACCCAACTGCCGCTGCTCAGCCCAGGTGTTGCGCCGCGCTGCACAAGAACGACCTGCCCCAACGCATTGACTACCCTTATCTCGATATTATCAGGAACTTCATAGCCCTGAAGAACTACGTTCAACTGCTCGCTAGTGGGGTTGGGGAAAAGGCTCAGCGCACCTCGCCATAGCGATGCGTTTCGCGTCGAGACCGAATTGACCACCACGATGGTCTTCTCCGCTACATTGGAGCAGCCATTTGAGGTAGTGACTATCAACCGGACGCGATAAGTACCTTCTCGGACGTACGTGGCGGTCTCTTGCGCGTTTGCGCCTTGTTGGCCATTGCCAAAGATCCATTGCCAGCTCACGGCATTCGGTGTTTGGTCGCTAAACGTTACTGTGCCCGGTCCTGGCAAGAAAACCGTGTCGGTCGAAGCCGTGAAGGAGACTGCCGGTGCCGGCGTCGGTTGTATCTCGATGGGCACGGCTACGCGACCGCACACGGAAGGCACCTCGATTTCCCAATCAAAGAAATAGTAGTAGAAAAGCATCGTGCTGGCTCCGGAGGACGTTCGACCACTAATTATGCTAACTACATCTGGCACCTGGTAGGGGAAGCCCGTACCGCCAAAGGAATGTCTCAACTGAAAATTGCCTGACAGCACAAGAGCCATTCGCTCGCCTTTAGGAACGCTCAGGTTGAGTGCCACGCGCTGCTCGCCCGTTTGGGTAATGATGATTGGTCGGCTAATCAAAATGTTGCCATCGCGATCGAGCAGTCGAACGCTGCGAACCCCCGTTTGGTCAGCAAATATTTTCACCGACCGTAGAACAAAGGGCTTGGAAGCGGTAAAAATCAAACCACCGTCAGAACTGTTTGCACTATTTATACCCCCCGAAAGGTCAGGGCGTCCCACCTTATAGTAAGCTGTTCTGCTGACATAGTACGTGGTGTTTTGTGTCAGCGGCGGCGTTAGGAAGTATTGCCCACTGTCGGAAGGCACCGCGATGGAGGGCGAGCTGAACCATATAGCCCGCTCTTGGGTGGCCAAGGTGGCGTTGTACTGCAACAGCACACGCGCCCCGGAGCACACAGGCTGAGGCAGTAGCGCTTCGCCGCTCGGGTAATCTTCGTTAGCCATTTCAAAGACGCGCTTAAACCGATTGTTCAGCGGGCGGTCGTCGGGCTTGCCGTTGGGAGCGTGCAGTTCCACTACAAAAGTGCGCTCTCCCGGTGCAACACCATCGAAAGGCGGCAAGTTCACTGTAGCTATCTCATTGGTGAGCAAATTGCCCTCCCACAAATATGACTGCAGAGAGCTGTCTTCGATGCCATACCGAATTTCAAGCGACCGAATAGCTTCCTGCCCAGCGTTCTCAAAAGTTACCGACGCCGTTACTGCCCCTCTGCACTTGCCATTAACTTGGACGTTCACGACTAAAGCGTCCTGGCTCCAAGGCACAGGTGGCACTGGGGTATGCCCTTGCTGCAACAGGTACTGGTAGGCTGCTTCCAGATCAATCATGCCGCGGCCGTAGGCGTTGTCTTCTCCTGGGGTACCCAAGTCTATTGCCGAGAAGTAGAGAGCTAACTTGAGTTGAATGCCGGAGAGATAAGGGAACGCCTCGCGCAGCAGCAGCAGGGCGCCTGCGGCATGAGGAGCGGCCATCGAGGTGCCGTTGAGCGACTGATAGCTCCCTCCAGGTATGGCGGAGCGCACCGCCACCCCTGGGGCCACCACTTCGGGTTTGATAGCTAGCGGCCCCAAGCCGCCGCAAGGACTCGGTCCTCGGCTCGAGAAATTAGCGATGGGAAAGTTCGGGAGGGTCCCCTGCACAGCACCTACAGCGAAGGTGTTTACCAGGTCCATGTTCATGGCCGCTCCGGAGTCCACGGTGCTGTTGCCCGGGCCTTGATTACCAGCAGCCCACACTACGCCGATACCTGCGGCTTCCAGAGCGTTAAGAATGTTGATGGCTTCAAAGCTACCGCAAAAGAAGGGCGAGGCCCGCCACGAGCAGTTGACCACATCGGGCTGGTCGCCAGTAGTCGTCGGGTCACCATCCGGGTTGAGCGCCCACTGCATAGTGGCGACGTTAGAAAATATGGTTTGATTGAACGAGGAGGAACAGCCCAATTCATTACCCACAGGGAATTGCATGGGTCCTCCCATCCAGTGAGCGTTAAAGGCCACGCCAATGGTGTCGTTGGTTTGCCGGTCGAGCCCACATACGGTGCCCGTAACGTGCGTGCCGTGGTCGGCGCAGTCCTCCGGATAGCGGCTGCCGTTCCAGGCCTGTGCTCTAGGCACGATGTGGCCCCAGTAGTTGTCTCGCAGGGCGGGGTGCTCTCCGTCGTTGCCCGTATCAATAACGAGCGCTTTTCGGCCATAGCCGGTGTAGCCTAAGTTCCACATAAACGGCGCTTTGATGGCGGCCAGCCCCGGCTCCTTGTCGTTGGGCGTGGCCAAAGCCAACTGACGGCTAACGGGCAACATGATTTCTACCGGAGCATTCCAGAAAATTTCTTTGACCTCTGGCCAGCTAGCGATACGCTGCAAGGCTGCTGCATTGCCCTCCGCGTAGAGCGCATTGATGATCCAGACCGGATAAATACGGTCCGCCTCCACGCCCGAAAGGCTGCGCAGGCGCTCCACTACTGCCGGTTGTGTAGCTGCTGCCTTGGCTTGCAGCTGAGTGATGACGCGATAGGAGCGCTCCGCCAGCGGCAGCTGTTGCGATTCAAAGGCGATGAGTAGTGCGCGTGTATCTACCTGGTCGGCCAACACGACCACCACTGGCTGCAAGGCATCGGGGGCTGCGGCCATGCGACGAGCCAGCTCCGGGTCAATTTTACCGTATTGCGCCAGGAGAGGAGAAGCGGCGCCTGCTAGCAAGAGCCCTGCGACTATTCGCACCCAGCAAGTCCTTATCGAGGCGGGAGAAGAAAAAGTCATACTCATAAATTCCCTGTATTTAATTAGATGTGCAAATGCATGTGCAAATGTAATTCAGCGAGGATTGGGCCAGACCTTACACTTATTACTCTCCTGCCTATTTGCGCCCGATTAGTTGCCGACTGACAACATGGAGCAGGGCCACTGTGGCCCAGCAGCCTAACCCAGGCTGGGGGCATCGAGGCATGCGCCCAACAGACGATGCGACGCATCCTCGGGTACGTTGCAAAAGTGCCAACCACCTACACCTCGGTGTGGCATTCAAAGTACGCCTTACAGGCGAAGAGTAGAAGGAGCCATGCCCGTTCCTCCCATGTGCAGCCTTCTTAGCGCTCTGCCAGTCGCCTGAAGGAGATTAACATACAGAGGTGGTTCTTTGCGCTATTTTTTAGCGTTTTCGCCCATCCACTGTTGGCCGGCCAATGCTGGTGTAGTAGAAGCCTTCGGCTTTCACCATATCCAGATCGTAGAGGTTGCGGCCGTCGAAGATAAGCGGCTGACGAAGACGGGTTTTTATCTCAGAGAAATCAGGTGTGCGGAACTCGCTCCACTCGGTGGCGATGAGCAGACAATCGGCACCTTCCAGGGCCTCGTACATCGAGCGAGCGTAGATGAGGCGGTCGCCGTACTGGGCGCGCACGTTGTTCATCGCCTCAGGGTCAAAGACCTGTAAACGCACGCCTTCGCGGAGCAGTTCGTCGGCCATAGCCAAGGCCGGAGCCTCTCGGATGTCATCCGTGTTGGGCTTAAAAGCCAGTCCCCAAAGCGCCATAGTTTTACCGGCGAGGTGGCCTTGGAAAAAGTCGCGCACTTTGCGGGTGAGCGCGCTCTTTTGCTGATCGTTGGTGTTCATCACCGCTCGGAGGATGCGGAAATCGTAGTCGTACTCTTCGGCAGTGTGAGCCAGCGCTTTTACATCTTTAGGAAAACACGACCCGCCGTAGCCAATGCCGGGGAAAAGGAAGCGCTTGCCGATGCGGCTATCGCTGCCAATGCCAATGCGCACCATGTCCACATTGGCGCCCACGCGCTCGCAGAGATTGGCCATTTCATTCATGAACGAAATGCGCATAGCCAAGTAGGCATTGGCCGCGTATTTGGTCATTTCCGCCGAGCGCTCGTCCATGAAATATATGGGGTTGCCCTGCCGAACAAAAGGCTCGTACAGCATCCGCATTAGCTGGCGTGCCCGCTCGCTGGAGGCACCAACCACCACGCGATCGGGCTTCAGAAAATCCTCCACAGCTACGCCTTCGCGCAAGAATTCCGGATTTGACACCACGTCAAACTGATCTTTGCGCAAGCGCTCCGACAGGATGGCAGCTACCTTTTCCGCCGTGCCCACGGGCACTGTGCTTTTATTAACTACCACCCGGTAGGCCGAAATCATCTCCGATAGCTGACGTGCTACGCCAAGCACATACGACAGGTCGGCGCTGCCGTCCTCCCCTGGGGGGGTAGGCAGGGCTAAAAAGATAATGGCGCTCTTCTCCACCGCCTCGCGCAGATCGGTCGTGAAATGTAAGCGCCCTTCTTTAGCGTTGCGCTCAAAAAGGACGTCTAAACCCGGCTCATAAATGGGAACCTGGCCGGCTTGAAGCGCCCTCACTTTGGCTTCGTTATTATCCACGCACAGGACGTTGTTGCCTGTTTCGGCAAAACAAGTACCCGTTACCAGCCCTACGTATCCCGTACCAACGACGGCTATGTTCATGTGTTTTTTTGTTTTTTATGGAAAAAATGGCAAAAAGCAATAGAAAAAACCAATCCGTATGAAAAAACCCGCGTATCCTTACAGGCAACGCAGCGCCACCTACGACAGCTGCTCGGGCAGCCCTACCATGTCTTCGGGTCGTACCCAGCGGTCAAATTCCTCTTCGGTCAAGTATCCCAACGCCAGGGCAGCTTCTTTCAAGGTCAGCCCTTCGCGGTGTGCTTTTTGGGCGATTTCAGCAGCCTTATAGTAGCCGATATGCGGGTTGAGGGCTGTTACCAGCATCAGGGAGTTGTTGACGTGGCGGCGGATATTGTCGTGGATAGGCTCGATGCCCACAGCGCATTTGTCGTTGAACGACACACAGGCTTCGCCAATGAGGCGGGCGGAGTGCAGGAAATTGTAAATGATCATGGGCTTGAACACGTTCAGCTCGAAATGCCCGGTAGCGCCGCCCACGTTGATGGCCACGTCGTTGCCTAGCACCTGGGCCGCAACCATGGTGAGCGCCTCGCACTGGGTAGGGTTCACCTTGCCCGGCATAATGGAAGAGCCCGGCTCGTTGTCGGGGATGTGAATTTCGCCGATGCCTGCGCGTGGGCCTGAGGCCAGCATGCGGATATCGTTGGCAATTTTCATTAGGCTAACGGCGGCAGTTTTCAGGGCGCCATGGCTTTCCACGATGGCATCGTGGGAAGCCAATGCCTCAAATTTGTTGGGCGCTGTGACGAAAGGCAGCCCCGTCAGCTGGGCGATGTGGTGTGCCACCTTTTCGGCGTATCCAGGTGGTGTGTTGATGCCGGTGCCCACCGCGGTACCGCCCAGAGCCAGTTCGCTCAGGTGGGGTAAGGTGTTGCGAATGGCCCGCAGAGCGTGGTCCAACTGGGCCACATAACCCGAAAACTCCTGGCCCAGCGTCAGCGGCGTAGCGTCCATGAAGTGGGTACGCCCGATTTTCACGACGTGCATGAATGCTTCTGATTTGGTCCGCAACGTATCGCGTAGGCGTTCGATGCCAGGCAGGGTGACTTCTACGAGCATCTTGTAGGCGGCGATGTGCATCGCCGTAGGGAAAGTGTCGTTGGACGACTGGGACTTGTTCACATCGTCGTTGGGATGGAGCACCTTTTGCTCGTCGGTCAGCTGCCCCCCGCTGAGCACATGGCCTCGGTAAGCGATGACCTCGTTGACGTTCATGTTGCTCTGAGTGCCCGAGCCGGTTTGCCACACCACCAGTGGAAATTGGTCGTCCAGGTGGCCCTCGAGGATTTCATCGCACACGCGGCAGATGAGGTCGCACTTGTGCGCCGAGAGCACGCCCAGGTCGCGGTTGGTCAGGGCCGCGGCTTTTTTCAGGTAGGCGAATGCCCGAATAACCTCGATAGGCATGCGGTTGGTTTCGCGGGCTATCTTAAAGTTTTCGATAGAGCGCTGGGTTTGAGCGCCCCAGTACGCATCGGCGGGCACCTGCACTTTGCCCATGGTGTCTTTCTCGGTGCGGAACGTCATGGCTGAGGAAAATTTTTGCGCGATGAGATGGTATGCGGGCGCAAAAGTAGGTTGCGCCAACGGCTCGCAATAATGACTAAGCAAGGGCGCATACGCCTGCTTAACGGAACGGGGACAAACAGCTCAGTAGGTCCGCCATTGTTTAGCTTCTGCTGGGGTAGCAGGTCGGAGGCTGACCGCCGCTCCGCCGCCCGAAGCCAAGCGCAGCCGCAATACCGACGCGCTATTGACAAGGTATTTTTCGATGCGGTAGGCCATAGGGTTACTTTCCCAATGAGCGTCGGGCGCATCGGTGTACAGCGTGGCCATATAGGTGCGGCCTGGCTGTAAGAATCGCAGCGGGACGACAGCCGTTCGCGGGTTTTCGTCGGTGATGGCGCCCACAAACCACTCGTCATTGCGGCCTTTAGCTTTGCGTGCCACCGTGAGGTAATCGCCAGGCTCGGCCTCAAGGTAGCGCGAGTCCTCCCAGTCCACTGCCACATCTTTAATGAATTGAAAGGCGTCGAGGAAGCGCTCGTAGTTTTCCGGCAGATCAGCAGCCATCTGTAGCGGGCTGTACATTGTTACATAAAGGGCCAGCTGTTTGGCCAAGGTGGAGTGTATTTGTTCGGTTTTGCTGGGGTGGTAATAGTTTAGTTTAATCTGGAAAATACCCGGCGTGTAGTCCATAGGACCGCCCAACAGGCGAGTAAAGGGTAGGATGGTTTCGTGCGCGGGCGGATTGCCTCGACTCCAGGCATTGAATTCGTTGCCGCGCGCCGCCTCACAGGCCAGCCAGTTGGGGTAGGTGCGATGCAACCCTGTTGGGCGTACCGACTCGTGGCTGTTGACCATGATGTGCTGCTGCGCGGCCTTTTCCACGGTGCGCAAATAGTGATTAACCATCCACTGCCCGTCGTGGTATTCGCCGCGTGGAATGATGCGCCCCACATAGCCTGTTTTCACTGCGTCATAGCCGTGCGCCTTCATGAAGCGGAAAGCCTCGTCCATACGGCGCTCATAGTTAGTAACAGAAGCCGCCGTTTCATGATGCATGATAAGTTTCACGCCTTTTGCCGAGGCGTATTGCTGCAGGGCGGTCACGTCGAAATCGGGGTAAGGTGTGACGAAGTCAAATACCTCTTCCTTCCATTGGCCAAACCAATCTTCCCAGCCTACGTTCCATCCCTCGACCAGGACAGCATCAAATCCGTGTTGGGCTGCGAAGTCTATGTACCGCCGGGTGCGCTCCGTGGTAGCGCCGTGGCGGCCGTTGGGTTTCAATTGATCCCATTGAGTGGTTGCCAGGTGTACGTTGTTGGTGTCTGCGTAATTCCACGACGATACGCCGACATGCATCTCCCACCAAATACCCACGTATTTCTGCGGTTTTATCCACGATGCGTCGGCGATGCGGGATGGCTCGTTGAGGTTTAGGATGGTCTTGGAGGCCACTATGTCGGTAGCCTTATCACTGACCAGAATGGTGCGCCAGGGTGTTTGAGCCGGTGTTTGCAAATAGGCCTTGTTGCCCACAGCATCTGGCGCCAGCGAAGCAATGAAAGTATACTCGCTGTCTTTCAGTGTCAAACAAAGGGCCGGATAGTTCACCAGCGCCGCTTCAAATAAGACGATATACAGGTCATCTGCAGACTTAAGCAACACAGGCGTTTGTACGGCGCGCTTGCCGATAGGGTTGCGAGTAAAAATCTCGATAGCTTCTCTTCCCACCATAGCGTCAATTTGGCTTAACAGGGTTTCGCTATAGGCGTACTCGTTGGTGTCGAAATCGCCAGGAATCCAGAAGGCCTTGTGGTCACCCGTTAGGCGGAATTCCGTGTGCTCGTCTGCCAGCGTGAAGTAGGTGAGAAACGGCTGCACGGGCAGCTCATATCGGAAGCCCAGCCCGTCGTCGAAGAGGCGGAAAGTGAGCACCAGGGTGCGCGGCCGACTGGTACGCTCTTGCAGGGTTACTCTTAGCTCGCGGTAGTGGTTGCGGATGCTTTTTACTTCGCCCCAGACAGGTTCCCAAGTTTCGTCCACCAACGCTGAGTCCACACGTACCAGGGCAAAGCCTTCGCTTAGAGGCTCTTGCCCTTTCAACGCCAACCCTAAACGGCTAGGCTTAACAACTTCTCTTTCGCCCATGCGCAGCGCATACATAGGCGCACCTTCAGGGGAAAGCGAAAAAACCAACGACAGCCGTCCGTCGGGCGATGAAAGGGTTTGCCCTGAGGAAAGCACATCAAAAGCGCATACCCAAAAAAGGAGCAAAAGATATCTCATGACGTGTGGCGGCATTTTAGCCGCAATGTTACCACGTTGGCACGAGCGAAGTACCTATCGTTGATAGCCTTCTCTGCCTCTCCTCCCGCCCGCGATAGCGCCCCGTCTTGAGAGGCGGCAGGGCCTCCTCCTCCTAAAACCGAGACAAGCGCGCCCGCTCAAAACCGAACGGAAAGGCCGCCTAGTACATTAATGCCTAGAATAGGATAATCGAGCCAGCGCTGCCGGCGGTTGTTTAAGATGTTGTTGACATCGAGGAAAATACCGATGTTATTCGTGATTTGCATGGCAGCGCCTGCGTTGAGGTCAAACAGCCCTTCGGTGAAATTAGGTTGGTTTTCCTGGTTGCGAAAAGGAATGTCGTCGGCCACATACAGCTCGCCTTTGAGGGTGATTTTGCCGTCATAGGGGCGATACAGGATGCGGCCGTTGAGTTCCAAGTTGGGCAGCCCCCAAGGTTCATTTTCATTGCTCAGTTCAAAAGTGCGGTAGCTGGCCGTACCGCCAACGGTCAGCATATCGCTTACCTGGACATTCACGGTAGCGGAAACGCCGAAGACCTGGGCCGTGTCGTAAACGGTGCGGAAACGCGTAATACCAGGTCTTCCGATGGAGTCGTACTGCGTCTGGAAAAGAGCCAAGTCGGCAGCTTTCCCATAAGAGATGCGCCCTTCGTAGTTGAGCCAGCCGGTGTTTCCTTTAACGCCGCCGTAGAATTCGCGCCAGACAGTGTTGCGCAACCGCGAGGCACGTATTTGAAGGAAGGGGTTGTATTCGCTCATAGAGCGGTAGGTGTTTTTGCGCAGGTCACCGGTGGCACCGCCGAATACCTGCAGCCCATCGCCCCACAGGCGCAGCAGCAGCTCAGCATCAGGGAAGATCGAGAACTCGTCGCGGTTGTTGACAAAATTGCCGCCCAGCTTGAGCCGGAGAATGGAGAAGTGCAGCGTAAAGCTGGGCTGCAGGTAGATGTTGTTTAGCCGCTGATCAGCCGTATCCTTGTAAGTGGTCAAGTCGGGGCGTACGCCCAAGCGCAAGGCATGTTTTCCAGCAAACCACTTAGTGACGTGCATATCGAGAGCAAAGCCCGTCTCGCTGTTGGCGTAATAGTCTTTGAGCAGGTACAGCCGCGGCGCAATGCCGAAGTTGATGTCCAGGTCGTTGCGCTGGCTGTTGTAGAAGCGACCGCCGATATCGAGCAGGTTGAACTCCTGCCGCACTTGGTCGGAGGTCAATTGCAAGGAGTCGTGGTCGTAGCCATAAAAGAAGACACGGTCGGCAGAATAGCCGACATTGCCCTCAACGGCAAGGTCGTTTTCCAGGTAATAGTTGAAATTGAGACGGGCGTCGTTGTTGGCAAACCGCTGGTTTTCTAAACGTTTATTGTTGGCCTGATGATGGCGAAACCATGCCTTGCCGTCGAAGCGATTTTTGACTTTGAAAGCATAGCCACCCTCGCCATACCAGGCGTTTGGAGCACCAGCGCCGAGTTTGGCGAAGCCATTGAAGGGCTTTTCGGGCTTCACTGTGCGCATACTCAACGGGCGCAGGACGGGCGGCTCGTAGGTGATGGCCTGCGGGCGAGAAGGCACCAGATAGTCAAAGCGTTTGGAAGAAGTATCCAACGGCGGCAGCAGAGGCGGCACGTTGATTTTGTTTGACTCCAGCAGCCGGGCCTCAAAGTCCTTGATAATGATTGCCTGCTCCGAGGGCAAGTCTCTTTGCGCCTGAGCAATAGTGGTCAAAGCAAAAAGGCAGATAACAAGGGAAATATGCTTTTTCATGATGAGAAATTCCGTGTAGAAGTGATGAATGGGCGAGAGAAGCGGCGAGACCAGAGGAAAAAAAGAGCGGGTCAGTTGCCCCCGCCCAGGTCAATCACATCCGGAGGGTTGACGCCGCGCGGCTGAAGATTAGGCCGAAAATTGATTTGGCTGTGTTTCTCGCGCGCCTCTTTCAGAATTTGCGGGTCGCCTTTGTAATTGTCCAGGACAGCCTCCAGCGCCGCGGCAGCGCTGCTCTTGTCGTTGAGCGCCAAATACACGTCGGACAACAAAATGAGGTTGCGTGCAATCCAGTCATCGTAGCCAGCGCTGGCCTGGTTGGCCGTAGCGATATAATCCTCTGCCTGCCGGTATTGGCGTTGTTTATACAGGATTTGCGCCAGCAAGTGGTACGACTCCGCCATCATTTCCGTGGTAGAGTTTTTTACTACCTGCTCTAAGTAAGGCTTGGCCCGCGCCAAATCACCGTTGTCGTAGGCCATCTTGCCTAGGTAGTAATTCGCCGTGGCCATCTGCTCGGCAGAGGCCATCGTAGCACTGACGACCTTTTGCGCATACTCGTTGAGTGTCGAGTAGTTCTTCGTAGCGTAGGCGGTGCGCATGAGGAGCACCTGAGCTTCGAAGCGTGAAGGCTCCGAGGTAGACGACTCCTCCCATTTCCGAGCAAACTCAAGTGCCTCTGCGTAGCTCTGCGCCTGATAGGCCAGTAAGGCGGCCTTTTCGGCGGCTTTGCTGTAGTAGCGGCTTGGCCCCTTGTTCACTACGTAGGCGTAATCTTTACGCGCCTGGTCATACTTGGCTATGCTGCGATGCGCGTAACTCTCCGCGCGAAGGAAATACGCCTGCAGGGCATAGCGACCATTAGGGTATTGTGCCAGATAATTTGTAAAGCCGTCAAGGGCCTGTTGGTAGCGGCCATTCTGGTACTGGATTTCCGCTGCCTGGAAGGTAACGCTATCCTTAGCTGCCGTGGTTACGTTGTATCCCGGTACCGTAGCCAAGAAAGCGAAGTACTCGTCGGGGCGGTTGAGGTCGCGCACGTAGATTTCTTCCAAGGCAGCCAGCGCATCTTTAGCCTCTATGGCGTCGGGATTGTTACCCATCACCTGCTTGTAGTAATTGATGGCAGCCGTGCTGTTGCCTTGGTTGTAGGAGATAAGACCCAGCTTGAGCAGCGCGCGGTTAACCAACGCAGAGCGGTTGCGGTAGTCCGTTACAATGCGCCGAAAAGCCGAGATGGCCTGATCGTAGCGTCCTAAGTCGATGTAGGTATCGCCGATGTGGAACAGAGCATCGTCGGCAAAGCGGCTATTGGGATATTTGGAGACCAAGTCTTCCAGGTTAAGAATTTTATCCAGGGGCGCACCGGTCAGTCCTTTGATAATGGCCTTTTGGTACAGCGCGTATTCGAAACCGTCGTTTTTACGCTCAATGGCCTCGTTGTAATAGGCCAGCGCCTCGCGGTACTGGTTGCGCCTGAAATGGCAATCACCGGCGCGCAGGATGGCATCGCCTAGCACCCCCGATTTAATCTGGTCAGACTGAATGCTCCGAAGGTCGCGTTTGATACCGTCCACAGCTGCTCTAAAGTGCGTCAGGGCGCCCACGAAATCGTTCATCTTCATCAGGTTATAGCCCTGGATGTAATTGCCCATGTATAGGCTGCTTTCCTCGGGCAGGTCGTTGTAGTTCTTTGCCTGTGCCAGGAAGGAGGCCATGTGGTTTTTGCTAAAGTTGTACTCGCCCTTTTCGTTAGCAATAGCACCTAACCAGAAAGAGCACAGCGCCGCCGTGCGCTTGTTGATGGGATTTTCCAGGGACTTATTGAACATCCGGCGCGCTTCTTCAGGCTGGTTGTTTTGGTACAGCTGCAGCCCGCGCAGGTAGGTTACTTGCTGGTAAATTTCGTTGAGCCGAGCGGTTCGGTTGGGAATCTTTTCCAGTGTGGTGATGGCCCGCTCATAGTCGCGCGTGCTGAGGAACATTTCGCCCAACAGCGCCTGTGCGTCCTCGTAGTGGCGCGAGGTGGGTGGAATGCTTTGCAATGCCACCAGCGCATCGCGGTCAAACTTCAGTTCGATGCTTAGTTTGGCGTAGTTGATTTGCGCATCTTCTTTGATAGCCGGGTTGAAGTCCAGGGCTGCCGCTTGCCCGAAGGCTGTTCGCGCGGCAAACTTGTTATTAGTGCGCAAGTAGCTATCTGCCAAGTGGTAAAGGCCGCTTTGCCCCATGGCATTGTTGCGATCGTATTTCGTCTGAGCTTCGAAATTGGCAATGGCCTGTTGGTAGAAGCCCGCCTGGTATTGGGCGTAGGCCAGTTGGTAGAAGTCGGCGGAGTTCATTGGCGCTCCTTCTTTGGCTGCGTATTCCAAGTAAGGCAGCGCGCGCTTATAGTCGCCCTTTTCAAAATAGGCGCGTCCAACCAATTGGTTGAGTTCAGCGCGGTTGCGCACTTTGTCGTCCTGGGCTTTGGCGCTGCCGTAGGAGATGACCTGGTCGTATTTTTTTTGGGCAAAAAAGATCTGCGTTAGGTGGAAAGGTACGTTGCGGCCATACTCTGGTGAGTCTTCGCACCGCCGAAAGGCGCTGGCCGCCTCGTCGTAGCGGCCTTCCAAGTAAGCGCAGCTGCCGTAGTAGTAGTTGGCGGCGTAATACCAGGCGCCGCGCTGGTTTTCGCGCAGCGAGGCGAAGGCGGCTTTCGCCTGAGAAAAGCGCTTCGTTACGAAATAACTGTACCCTTGTTTGAAGCGAATTTCGTCGCGCACAGGGCCGGGCGCCGACTCTTTAGGCGCCATGTCGTAGTAGGCGATGGCCTGGTCGTACTTCTTGCTGTCGAAGTAGTAGTTACCGATTTCCAACGCCGCCTGGCTGGCCTCTAGCGAGGGCGCCTGGCTGCGCAGGATGTCGAAAACTAACTTTTCAGCTTCGGGGTGTTCCATGCGAACGGCGCACTTAGCATAGTGAAGCTCCGCATCGGCTTTGATGGCCGCCCACTCCGGCTCATTCACCGGGCGCAGCGTCTCTACGGCCTCGCGAAACTCCTTTTGCGCCAGCCCGTAGAGACGCTGTTGGTACAAGTCCAGCCCGCGCTTGTAGGCTGCGTTGGCTTCGGTGTAGATGGTGGTTTGCTGAGCGCTCAAGAACAGCGGTAACCCCAGCAAAACCAGGGCGAGAGTATTTTTCCAAACAGATGCCATACGAGGAGGTTAGTTTTTTAAAAGTCTGCTTCGCAAAAATGCCCAGCGAACGCTAGCGCCGGCCACTTCATTTTTTAGTAAGGTAGGAAAAACGCAGATGGCGCGGCGAAATTAGCGCGAGCCGGGTTAGCTTTGTTGTTCCTTTGGGTTGCCCTAAAGAGGAATGACGCTTTGCAGTCATTTTTTCAATTGCGAATTACAGACTACTATTTGCGAATGGCTGACCGAGTTGCATCCGACTCCAACGCGTGGCGTCACACCCTATGGTTAGGGGCGGGCGCCTGCACTGTGCTGCTCGTGCTGGCCGCCGTTTTTTACGTTGAGCGAATGGCTACGCTGGACATGGCTTTTCAGGGCTTCCACATCTTGCGCACGGGGGCGCTCCAAATCCAGAGCGGGCGCTTTGGGGCTGCTGCCACACAGGTATTCCCTTGGATGGCGCAAGCACTCGGGTGGCCACTTCGCGGGGTGATGTTGGCGTATTCGTTGGGCCATGTGCTCTATTTCAGCGCTCTTTTTGCCCTCATCGGTTGGGGCCTTCGGCAATGGCGCTGGGCGCTGGTGCTTCTCCTCGTTGGCACTCTGATGACCACGCATACTTTCTACTGGCTGTCGGAAATGCCGCAAGGGTTAGCCTTTCTGACGGTGCTGCTGGCGTGGGCACATACGGACACGTTTCCCTCCCGTGCTCGCGCATGGGCGTACCTGCCCTTGATGGGTGCTGTCGCTACGGCGTTCTATTTTCACCCGCTGGTGTTGCAGGCGTTCCTTTTTTGCGCAGCCTATTTTTGGTTCGACCGTCGAGCACCGCGCCACCTGAAGAGGAACTACGCCCTGCTAATGGCGTTCTTTGCTGCCTGTTTTGTGCTCAAATACGTTGTCTTGCCGTTGGATTGGTACGATGCCATGACGCTGGAGCGCTCACGCGCCTTTGCAGAGCTATGGCCTAACTGGTTCAACTTGAGGAGTCAGCGCGATTTTTTCAGCTGGCTATGGAGCGACTACTACTTGCTTGGGCTTGCGGTAGGGTTAAATGCCGGCTACCTGCTGTGGCAGCGGCGTTGGTGGTTGGCCGCGCTGTCCGGGTTGGGGCCTGTCGTCTTTGCGATGATGGTTAATATACCTCACCACTATGGTGCGCCTCAATTTTACATGGAAAATCTATACTTGCCGCTGGCCATGATGGCCGCAGTGCCGTTAGTATTCGGCGTGTTGCCTGGCTGGCTTCCGCCGGAGCGACTATGGCTCCCGGTGGCCATATTAGTCATAGCGGGACTGCTGCGTATGGGTTGGGCGCATCGTTCCTGGTCGGCGCGTTTGCAGTGGGAGCGCGCTTTCCTGCAAAAAACCGCCTCATTAGAGCACCGCAAATGGCTGTTGTCCGAAGCGCAAGTGCCCATGGACACGCTCATCCTATCGTGGGGCACGGCGTACGAGTTTCTTGTTTTGTCTGCGTTGGAGCATCCCGACAGTGCCCGTTGCTTGCTCGTAGACGAAACACCGGAGCGCTTCGACTCGCTGCGCACCCAGCCACGGCTGTTCTTGGGCGAATTCCGCAACTACCCCTTCGACGAACTGCCTGCGCGCTATTTCCGGCCGCAAGACACCTCAGCCTATCGCTACTGGCCACCTCAGTGAGCGTGATAGCCCTGCAGGTCGGAAAGCTCGCTAAGTGCAGAGAGGGCTTGCCTCAGGTCTTGCGGCTGCTACCGACCTTTGCCCGCTGCCCAGGGCAGGCTCATCTTTGCGCCGATGGCTCCAAGAAGCAGCACCTACTGGGCTGTTGAAATTTTTCACTCAAACTACCCCTGCGTGCTATATCTATTTTCCGCTGTTGTCTGCTCGGTGTTGCTGGGCTTCCTTTTCAAATGGTTCGAGCGCTTCGGCGTGCATACTTTCCAGGCCATTGTGGTTAACTACTTCACCTGTGTGGCCTGCGGCTGGCTGCATGCCGGGGTGTTGCCCTTTGGGGCGGCGGAGCGCTCGGCGCCGTGGATGCCTTACGCCCTCCTGTTGGGGCTAGTGTTTGTTTCGGGCTTCAACGCAGCAGCCCAGACGGTGCGCTATTTTGGAGTAACCGTTAGCCAGGTGATGCAGAAGATGTCCATCCTGTTATCGGTCCCTTTTGCCATTTGGGTGTACCACGAGTCGTCGGAAGCGACCAAATGGCTGGGCTTTGCACTCGCTCTAGCGGCTATTGTGCTGGTCAACTGGCGTCCTAAGCGCCAGGAAGTGCCCTCAACCTTGGGCATGGGCTTGCTGTGGGTGCCGCTGCTAACATGGGTATTGGCGGGTGTCATTGAAATGGTACTGATAACCGTTCAGTACGAGCGGCTGACGGACACCAGCAACCCTATTTTCCTCACTACTGTGTTTGGCACCGCCGGGCTTTTGGGCGCCATGGTGGCCATAGTAGGGCTCGCCTTGGGCAGGCTGCGTTTCTCTTGGCGCAACGTGGTTGGTGGTGTCGTGTTGGGGGTGCCCAACTATGCCAGCATGTGGTTTTTGCTCCGCGCCCTGGACAGCGGATTAGAGTCCTCAGTAGTTTTTCCTTTAATGAACATCGGCATTATTCTAACAACAACCATCGGTGCCGTGTGGCTGTTTAGCGAGCGCCTGAGTATACCCCAACGCTGGGGTATTGCGCTGGCCATAGTGGCTATTGCAATTATTTCTACTTGAATGCTATGGAAAAGGAACCGCGCGCTTTGGAGGAAGACCTTACGTTCCATCCGCACAATGTCATGCTATTCTTGCTCCTGTTTGGCCTGACGTTCTTGTTTTTGGCCCTAACGGCCAGCTACCTGTACATCCGCGTGACCATGAACGTGCCGCCAGTTCGGTTGCCGTGGTTGTTTTTACTTAATACAACCATTCTCTTGGGCAGCAGCTACACGCTTATGCAGGCCAAAAAAGCCTATCAAAGTGACGACACCTTGGGTTATCAACGGCAGCTCAAGCGCACGATCTGGCTGTCCGTCTTATTTTTAGTTATGCAGGGCATGGCGTGGCTGTGGCTATTCCACCTCAATCAGGTCAGTATGCAAAGCTCCACAACGGCGGGCTTCCTGTACGTGCTCTCCATCGCTCATTTCGCGCACGTGGTGGCAGGCTTGCCTTTTCTCGTAGCCTTTTACCGCACCGCGCAGAAGCGGATGGTAGATCCCATCACGGTGCTCATTTACTTTTCAGACCCAGAGAAGCGGCTCAAGCTGCGCTTGCTAACCATCTACTGGCACTTTCTGGACCTCCTCTGGATTTATTTAGTGCTCTTTTTGGGGGGGAACTGGCTGATTTAGTTGCTGCAATTTGCTCCAACGTACCTGCGTTTAGGAGCACGCTACAAGACTGAGATATTCGTCCAGATGCACCTCCTCGCTGCTTTCAGCTCCGCTTTTGCTCTGACTTCTGCCCCGGGGAGCCGGTCTGCGCTTCTTTTGCTACTGACGTTAGCAAGCGCGCCGTTGGCCTTTTCCCAAAAAAAAGAACGCGCCGGGCAACTCTCGCCTGAGGCGCTCCAACAATTGCACCGCGCGGAAGACACCCTGGCCGTTTTTGCGTTTGCCATCACAAACGATACCTCTGCAGAGATGCGCTTTTTAGCCTGCAAGAGTCTTATCACCGGCCTGGTGCGTGCGCTAAAAACGGAGAATTCCTTTCGATATCCCTTTAGTCGGCTAAACAGCGTGTCCATTCTGACACCGCCGGACAGCTCGTTTCGCGTGTTCACTTGGCAGCTGTTTGTGAATGATTCTACCTATCGTCACTACGGCACCATTCAAATGAACCAGCCCGACTTGAAGCTTTTCCCCCTCATTGACCGGCGCTTTGAACTGGCCGACATGCCCACCCATGAGACGCTGCCGCCTAACCGCTGGTACGGCGCCGTTTACTACAACCTCCTCCCGTTTGAAACGCGCCAGGGGCGGATGTACCTGCTGTTTGGGTTTGATGGCCACACGTTTTTGGAAAAGCGCAAAGTCATGGACGTGCTCTCTTTCAACGCCGCAGGTGAGCCAGTGCTGGGCGCTCCAGTCTTCGAGCGCAAAGGCCAGCGCGGCGAGCAACGCCTTATCTTACAGTACTTTGCAGAAGCCAAAGTGCGCCTCAATTGGGACGATTACTACAAGATGGTCATTTTTGACCACCTCATCCCGATAGCCTCGCCCCACTCAGGCCAGACCGTTTACGTGCCCGATGGCAGCTACGACGGTTTCCGCTACGATAAAGGCCGTTGGGTATTTGTAGAAAAAGTTTTCCGCGATGCGCAGGAGGAGGCTCCGCGCCCCTACCCTGTACTGGATGAAAAAAACCGGCGCGACTTGCTGGGGCGCCCACAAACCACCAAGCCTAAAGGGCGCCAACGTTAAGACCAGCTCACTCTCTCCGCCGAGGCGCCTCGGAAGAGGGCGATAGCGAAAACTCCATCTCCCAGTTAGGTCGAAGGCTTTCTAATTTCTTGAAAAAAACGCGCTCCGGCTGACGGCGAGCGAAGTAGTTTCCACCGTCCCAACGGCCGTTGCGGTTGATATCTTCAATAAGTTGCACCGAATACACCACCGGCGCCAGGTCAACAAACACTTCGCGCCGCTGTGTGGACTCTGCAATAAAAAAGCGCTCTTCCTCCAGCGTGTTTCCGTTCAACAGTCGCAGGACGTAGGCACCTCCGGGAGTGAGTTTTTCCATGGCCAGCGCTAAAGTGCCTACCTGCTTCTCACTAGGCGGAGCGAAGAGACGCGTCAACGTATCGGCATGAGTAGCTCCCCAGAGGTCTGTCAATGCACCGGGCAACATCGTCAGTGTGTAACGGCGCCCGCGCTCCCAGGGCAAGTCCAGGCGTAAAGCCAGCGGAGTGGACGGGTCTATGGTTAGGGAGAAATTGCGCCACGGCACACTGTCGGCCAGCAGCACAACCAAAGCCGTATCTATGGCCGTGATGGGCGCATTCAGGGGTATGAGCACCGGCCGCCCCGCGCGCACCGAAACCGTGCGCGGCGGCGGCAATGCCACCGGCGGTGCGGGCTGGTTGGGGCGGCGGGAAGGCGGTGGGCTAAGACGCTCATCGCCAAAAAACAGGCGGTGCTGTTTTAAAAAGGCGCTCTTCAGCAAGGGGCGCACAGGCACTGTGTCGGCCCCAACGATGAGGTTCCAGGTCAAGGAGTCGGGATTGTCGTACCACACCACCAGCGTATCCTGATCGCGCGAGGCCATCCAGCGCAGCGTTGGCGGCTCTACCTGCACGTCGAGCGCCTCCGGCAAGCGTCCATAACCCAGGCGTACCGCGCCGTATTGGTTGACACGGCGCATCATCAGGCGCCCCACAGGCGCCGGCGCGCTCACGCGCAAAACAGGCGCTGACACCAGGGTATCGGCCGGGCGCACCACCAAAAAGGAGTCCAAAAAGCCAAGACGCTCGACATCAGCCCTCCAGCGCAAGTTTTGATCGGCATCCTCTATGGCCAAACAGCGATAGACCCCCGGGCGTACATTAGGTATCCTAAACTGGCCGCTCTTGTCGGTGCGCGCCAAGTAGTAGGGGCGCTCAACAAGGATAGCACTATCGGCCAGATTGTCGTACAACATCACAGCGATGTTTTCCAGCGGGTCGCCGTTAAAAGCATCCACAACAATACCAGCCACGGCAGCACTGTCTATATGGTCGCCTGTGGAAAAGACAAAGCGAAGGTCTTGCGCTGCGTTGCCCTCGTGCAAGTCGCGCACCGCTGAGCCAAAATAGATGGTGTAGGTAGTATTAGGCCGCAGCACCTCGTCCTCATGGAAGCGAACGATGACGGTGCGGCCCTTGAGCGTAATCTCCGGCCGATGAGCCAACGGCGGAGACACAAACACCTGGCTGTTGACCTCTTGCAAGGTTATCCACTCATCAAATGTCAGGAAGATGGCGCGCTCGCGAAAGAACAACGCCCCATTGCGGGTACTCTTAGTCGCCACTACTTGTGGCGGCGTAGTATCTTTTGGGCCGCCTTCGGGGGCTATCGGGCGGGCACACGCCCATAACACGAGCGCTCCCACTAAGGGAATAAGGTAACTCCTCATGCGAAACAGCCGCAAAAGTAGGCAATAGCATCACCAGCCGGGCAGGATGTTGAACCCCCAGCGCCATTGTCGCACTTCAGGCTTGACCGACAGCGGCAGGGCGTAGTACGGCTCCAAGATCAGGGCGCCAAACAGGTTCACGCGAATGGAGGTGCCCACACTAAAGATAGGCTGGTGTATGGCTCCTGTTCGAGGCGAAGGCTGCTCCATGTCGCTGAAATCGTAGAAGGCCACTCCGCCGTCAGCAAACACCCCTAAATCCACCGGCAAGAAAAAGTTGGCTAGGCTAAGTGGCTTGCGCCCCAAAAACGGGAAGCGTATCTCAGCGTTGGCCACCGACATCTTGCTACCTATCATGCGGTTGGCCAACTGGGGGTCCGCCGTGTAGAGATCGCGAGAGCCATATCCTCGCACAAACCACGGGTTGCTGAGAAACAAGGGAAAAACCTGCTCAGAGTTGCCTCCAAATCGCCCATACGACATACTCCGTAGAGCCAATGTGAAAGGGCGGAAGCGGAAATAACGCCGCCCGTCAATGAGCAGAGTAGAAAAGTTAAAATCGCCAAAGAACTGTTCTACCCCGACGCGATAGCGCCAACCCTGCATCGGTGCCGTAAAGCCGAAGAAGGCGTTGTCGCCCACCAAGGCCGCGTTCAAGCTGCCCAGCGATAGCTGGGCTGAGCCAGGCACTCGCTGACGGCGCGTACCTATAGGAAAGAAAGTGAAGCGGTCGTAAAAGGTGGAGTACTCCGTCGTGCGCGTACTAAAAAACTCAAAGGCACCGCCAAACTCTAAGCGCCGCGTCGAGGAAAAGGGGTACATGATAAACGTGCTAAGGCGCTCCTGAAACAGCCGCTCTAACCCTAATACTTCCTCTAAAAAAGTGTCCACCACGCCTGGTCGAACTTCCAGCGGCGTCAAGCGGTAGCCGAAATAGCTTACCGTGCGGAAGGGGATATGCGAAAACGCCCCACCCCACGCCCAACGGCTTTTGTTGTTGATGTAAGAAAATATGCCGGCGGCGTCTTGAATTTCACCATTAACAGCTAGCCCGACATACAACTGGTTGTTGCCCAGGATGTCGTCAAACAGCATATCCACCCCGCCGGCCAGGCTGTTAGTGGCACCGAAAGAGGTGTTCCCAGTGGCTACACCGATGCCTCCACCGCCGCCCATGTAGGAGAGGGAGAAGTTAGCCCTGTAAGGCACTTGGCGTAAAGTCACCGTATCCAGCCCCTCTTTCAGGTTAGCGTCCATCAGGCGCAAGTTGGTGTTTACCACATCGCGCTTCCCCGGCAAAAAAGGCGGCAAGGCAGCCGGGGACATGTCCACCGACAACGCGTTGACCTCTTTCTTCTCTAAGTTCTCGGCGCGGGTTTGATAGATGGCATAACTGCCGTTGGCATAATAGGTGTACAAGATGCGGTCGCCCGACACCGCGATGGCAGGCGCGTAAGGCGTGATGCCGCTAATGCCCGTCTCGAGCGTAGTGGCTTGAAACACTTGCTTCGTAGTGCGGTCGTAATAGTACAGATTTCGCAAACCGTCGCGGTTGCTCAAGAAGTAAAGATTGCCTTGCCCATCGAACTGCGGGTTGAGGTTGTCAGCACCGGGGAAGATGTCCAACATTTCCGCATAGCCATTAGCCATGTCCATAATGGCGAGGTTCATGCGCCAGGCACCATCGTTACGGCCTCGCTCCACACTTAGTTGGTCCGTAGCAAAAGCCAAGACGGAGCCATCGCGATTCCAGGTAGGATGTATCTCAGCATAGCGGTCGTTGGTCAGCCGGCGGGTTTTCTTGGTCTTCAAATCGTAGGCATACAGGTCGGTCTGGCCGTTGACTAAGCCACACACAACGATGGTCTTGCCGTCGGGGCTCCAGGCAGGATGGCTAAATTCAGGCACACCAGGTATAGGGATACGATCCACCGTTTTTCCCGAAAACGCATCTTTGACGATAAGCACGCTGCGCCCTTGCTCGTACACATCGAAAGCGAAACGCTTGCTATCGGGCGACCAGGTGCCGGCACTTTCGATAAAGTCGAACTGGTCAATATGCCCATCTTGTGCGCTACTGGCCACCTTGCGCAGCACCCTGCCTGTGCGCGCATCGGCCAGGTACAAGTCAATAGAAAACAAGTTGCGCTCCGAAAGAAAGATGAAATACTTGCCGTCAGGGCTGATAGACGGGGAGATGTTCATCGAGCCAAAGTTCTCTTCCGATAGGAGGCGCTTGCCGGGCAGGCGCTCCTTTTTGCCTTTGCTCACCCATTGGCCATAGTGATTGCGCAGCGTGCTCGTCCAGGCCGTCGACAAAGAGTCAGCCGTCGTGCCCAGCACCAGCTGGATGGCGCCTTCCAGCCCAAAGCGGGCGGTGTTGACAAACAATGGTTGAATGGCAGCATCGCCATACACGCCGGTTACGTAAGCCCAGAACGCTTGCCCCCAGCGATACGGGAAGAAGTTGCCTACGCTGAGGTCGCGGAAGTTTTTCGGCAGGGCGTCGTTTTTTACCGCATCGCGCATCCACATAGCGGTGTGTGGGTCAATGCGGCCAATAGACAGATACTCGGCCAGACCTTCGACCATCCACAGTGGCAGGTTGCCCAGGTTCTGCATCGTCGTCGAGTCGCCCTCCAAAATGAGTTTGTACTGGAAAGCGTGTACCAGTTCATGGCCCAGCACATGGTGCGTCTGCTGGTTAGTCATGGCCACAGGGAACACCACGCGGTTGCGCAGGGCTTCCGTTACACCACCTGTACCCACGCCAATGTCGCCCATGATGGTGTTGGTCTGTTGAAAGCCCGCGTGGTCGTTGTAAATGATAAGGGGGTTTTTTTGGGTAAAAGTATCCAGCAAAACAGCCTGGTGCATGCGATACCATAGCTCCGCCGAAGCGGCCAGTTCGCGCAGTTTGTCCGGATTCTTCAAGTAATCGTAGATGCGGAAGTGCGCCGTTTCGTGCACTTGAAAATCGTGTTTCTGATAGCGAGGCTTATTTCGGCCGAAATACTGGGCTTCTGCTGGTGCAGTGCACAGCAGCCCTATAGCGAGCAAGAGCAAGTGAGCGTATCGCATAAGATGTAGTTTAGTATATCTCAAAGTAAGTTTGGCACAACAACACCCTTGACGCTTGAATGGCTTAGCAGGCGCGTTGCCAAGATGTTAAAGCGCAGCGAAAAAAACGAAGTTTGCCTCTCTTGGTGACTTGTCCATGGCTTTCATTCTATTGTCAAAAATACAGTGCTTAGCGTGAAAGCTCCCTGCCCTTGCGCGCAGCTCTTGAGGAGGGAGAATACAATGGCGAAGCGGCTGCGCAAATTCGGGCGCTCGACCAAGGGCAACAATGTGTTTCGCCGGCTGAATGCCTACCTTTGCGCCACTTATTACTCGATCAAGACACAAGAGCCTCTCTTTCTGTAGATTTGAAAAAAAGACCCTCACACCCATGGCGCGCGTAGAACTTGTCATGCCCAAGATGGGCGAAAGTATCATGGAAGCCACCATCCTCAAATGGCGCAAAAAGCCCGGCGACCGCGTGGCACTGGACGAGCCTGTGTTAGATATCGCTACCGACAAAGTCGACAGCGAGGTGCCTTCTCCGGTAGAGGGGGTGCTGGTGGAGATTCTCTTCCAAGAGAACGACGTGGTACCCATCAACACCGTTATAGCCGTCCTTGAAACAGAGGCGGCTGCGGCTGCTCCGGCAGCCTCGCCGGCAACAGGTGCCTCCACCAACGGCAGTGGGCAGAACCCTGCCATTGCAGAACCCGCCACTGTCTCGGTGCCGTATGTACCGGCAACCCAAGAGGCCGTGCCTGCCGCTGCCTCATTTGGAGAGCGTTTCTATTCGCCGCTGGTGCGCACTATCGCCCGGGAAGAGGGCATCAGTCAGGCCGAACTCGACCGCATACCAGGCACAGGTCAGG
>Ga0101944_10001375_pt1 | contig 51584 bp, 40 predicted proteins | sample DewCreD2012metaG_FD_75245 | JGI IMG/M metagenome (GOLD analysis project Ga0101944, IMG submission 75245) | Hot spring sediment bacterial and archeal communities from British Columbia, Canada, to study Microbial Dark Matter (Phase II) - Dewar... ... | reverse complement strand
GGAATAGCCGCAGGGCCTGCGGAGCGGCAGAACGGCCCTTTTCTCGTCCGCGGGCGAAACGACGCCTCCCGCGGCGTCCTACGCGGCCGCCCCCGGCCCGCCGCTTACGTCTGAATCACAGCGAGCGCGCTGGCGCCACGCTCCCTGCGTCCTCAACGCGACGGCAGGCGACGCCCGCTGGAGTCCGAGGCAAGGCGCCTCCGCGGGCCTACGTGCCGAGGTCCAACGCCAGGGCCAGCGATCGGTTTTCGCGGTACCAGGCCACGCTCCGCTGGAGTCCCTCTTCGATGGTAATCTCCGGCGACCAGCCGAGCAGGCGGTTCGCCTTGGCGATGTTGGCCCAGGTGGCGGGAACGTCGGCCGGATGGGCCGGGCGGCGATCGAGCACCGGGCGTTTGCCCAACAGCGCAGCGATCTGGTCGATGATCGCCGACATGGCCACGGGCCGGTCTCCGCCCAGATTGATCACCTCATAGGCGCAAGGCGCCAGGGCGGCGACGGTGCCCCGCGCGATGTCGTCCACATAGGTGAAATCGCGCTGTTGGCTCCCGTCGCCGTAGAGGATCAGCGGCTCGCCCTGGTCGATCCAGCGGATGAAACGGAAGATGCTCATGTCCGGCCGGCCGGCCGGGCCGTAGACCGTGAAGTAGCGGACGATCGACACGTCGATGCCGTGCAAATAGTGGTAGGTGTAAGCCAGGGTCTCGGCGGCCTTTTTCGAGGCGGCGTACGGCGACAGGGGACGATTCGTGTCGGCGTCCTCGCTGTACGGCAGGGGGTTGTGGGCCCCGTAGAGGCTCGACGTGGACGCCAGGAGAAATTTCTTCACGCCGAAGCGCCGGCACAGGTCGAGCAGGTTGAGAGTGCCGTCGCAATTGGCCTGGTAATAGACCCAGGGATTCTCAACCGACGGCCGCACGCCGGCCCGCGCCGCAAGGTTCACCACCGCCGCGAACGGCCCGGTGGTTGCGCCCGCCCGTTTCGCGTCCTCCGCCGCGGATCGGAAAAGTCCTTCCAGCGCCGCCCGATCGGTGATGTCGATCGGATGAAACCGGAAACCCGACCGGTTCTGGAGCTGTTGGAGGCGCCACTGTTTTAATCGGGGGTCGTAGGCGTGGTTGAGGTTGTCCACGCCCACAACCTCACGGCCCTCCGCCAAGAGTCTTTCCACGACCTTCGAGGCGATGAATCCAGCGCATCCCGTGACGAGATAAGGAGCAGGCATGACGATCATTCCTTGCGTTCGCGCGGTGGAAAAGGGTGGAGGCATTCCCGGGAACTATCCCCCGCCGGGGAATGGTTCCAACGGGGTGAGTCGCTGGTCGCTGAGAAACTGGAAATCGGCGGGCGGCGTCGTGGTAACCGTTCACACGCCGTGGACTAGCGCGTTGTTCGGGCCGTTTCGCGCCGAAAAATGCGTTTACCCCCTGACCGGCCAGGGCGACAGTCCCATTTTCGCGGACTTCGCCGCGAAAATCGGGACAGTCCCCGTGAACGGTTACGCGTTTTGAGTGTGGTTCCATGCGGAGGGCCACGGTGGTTGCGTGCGGCGCGGCTTGGGCTACGACGGAGGGGGCGTTGCGGCCTCGGTTTCGGACGGGAGATATTTCGGCAGAATCACTCGGCATCGAAGCGCCTCCAGCGAGTCCTTCAGCCGGTTGAGCGTCGCCTGATCAGGATATGTGCCGATGATCGCCCCGCCCGAACCGGTGAACGACGCCGTGGCGCCCGCCGCGCGGGCCGCCTCGACCATGTCCACATGCGCCCTGGACAAACGGCAAATCGATCGCCGCAGCTCGAAATTGCGGTCGATGGCCCGGCCCAGGGCCTCGGCGTCTCGAGCGAGGATCGCCTCGCGGGCTGCCACCGTGAGTTCGGCGAGCTGCTTCATGGCGTCGAGCACGGCGGGCTCGCCGCGTTGGAACCGCTCGCGAAGGTTGTTGTGGATCACCTCGGTCGGCTCGCTTTCGCCCGCGTTGTAGGCCACGTAGAGCGGCGGGAGCAAGGCGGCGTCGAGCGGTTCGTAAACGCCGCACTCCAGCCCGTCGATCCGTTCCATCTTGTCGCGGGCGAAGTCCATGTACACCAGCCCTTCGTAAACCTGGATCACCCGATCCTGAAGCCCCGCCGCGATCCCCAACTCCTCGGTTTCCACGGACAGGACCAGCGACGGCTGGACGCGCGGCGGGATGGCGACGCCGTAAAACTCCATCAGGCAGCGGAGCGTGGCCACGATGATCGCGCTGGAGCCGGCCATGCCAACCTGGCGCGGAATGTCGCTCTCGTAGCGGATCGAGAAGGTCCGGTCGTGCAAGGGGATCCCGCGACGTTGGCAATACTCCACGAACTTCTTGATCGTCGCCTTCACCAACCGGAGGCCGCCATAATAGCCGTGGAGGTGGACGTCGTGGACCAGTTCGTTGACCGAACGGAACCGGCTCTTGTCTTCCTGGCTCGGCACCAGTTCCACCTGGTCCCACTCGTAGAGCGTGACTTCCGCGCGGAAGTTCCGGACGATCAGGGAAATGGTCTTGCCGTGGTAGCCGTCCGAGGGATTGCCCACCAGGCCAGCGCGGGCGAAAGCCCGTTTGCGGATCAACAGCATCGCGGCACCTCAACGAGCAAGGGCGGCGGACGATTGGACGGCTGGGAGCTGGGCGAGCCGTCTGGCAAGGTCGGGACCATAAAGGGGGTCGGACAGGGCGAATTCGACAAAGGCCTCGAAGTAGCTCTCGAAGTTGCCGATGTCGAAACGTTTCTCGTTTTCCGGCAACGAGACGCCGAACACCCGGCCCCCGTCGCGCAACAGTAGCCGAACCGCGTCGGTCAATTGAATCTCGTCGCCCTTGCCGGGCGGCGTGCGCCGCAAGTAGTCGAAAATGGCCGGGCTGAACACATAGCGCGCGGCCACGGCGAGGTTGCTCGGGGCCTCGGCCACGTCGGGTTTCTCGACCAGGTCGTCCAACGCGTACACCTCCGCGCCGTTCTGCCGCGGCTTGGCGATCCCGTAGTGGATCACCTCGGCCGGCGGCACGCGCTCGAAGGCAATCACCGCGTCGGCGCCGCGGCTCTCAAACTCGTCGATCATGGTTCGGACCACGCTCGATTGGGCGTGCAGCCCGATGATCGAATCGCCCAGGGCCACCACAAAGGGTTGGCGCCCCACGACAGGCTGGGCGCACAGCACCGCATGGCCCAGTCCGAGCTGACGGCGCTGCCGCGTGTAAAAATACTCCAGATCCTCCCGCTCGAACGCCAATTCCTCCAGCAATTCCTCCTTGCCGGTCTCGCGGAGGTGATCCACCAGTTCCGCGTCGATGTCGAAGTGGTTTTCGATGGCCGCTTTGCCCGGGCCGGTGATGAACAACAACCGGCCCACCCCGCAGCGGGCCAATTCCTCGACCACATACTGGACCACCGGCTTGCGCCCGACGGGAAGCATCTCCTTGGGCTGACTCTTGGTCAACGGCAGCAAACGGGTCCCTCGACCCGCGACGGGCACTACCGCGATATCCACGGACATGGCGTTCTCCCTTCAGGTCGTACAAATTCCGGCAATCCTGGGAGCCCTGGGTGCTGCGGCACGATGGCCCTTCGGGCGCCGACGATCCCGTTGGCCCCTCCCGTTGGGCCGTTGGGGAACCAACGCCGAAGCGGTGGATCGAGCCCCCTCTAAAATGCCGTCTCGCCCCGTCCCTGTCAAGGCATTTGGTTGAACTTCATCCCTATCGCCGATACACTGAATGATTCGCCGGGATCGAAGCAAACTATGCCTATTTTACCTTCGGAGTCGGATATCTTCCCGGGGAATCTTCTCGAGGAAGATTACTCGCCGGAAATTGCCCATTTTGGGTGGTGGGCGCTTTACACCATGGCCCGCCGTGAAAAAGAACTGATGCGGCGTCTGCGGGGCATGGAGATCCGGCACTATGGACCGGTGATTGCAAAACGGGGAAAAACTCCCCGCGGCAGGGTTATTACCTCGCACGTGCTGCTTTTTCCGGGCTATGTGTTTTTGTGCGGCAACGAGCTGGACCGCCACCGGGCGATGGGGACCCATTGCGTGTCACGTTGCTTGCCCGTCGGCGATCCAGGCCAACTGGTTTACGACCTTCGACAAATCCGCCGTCTGGTCCTCAGTGGCGTCCCCCTGACGCCGGAATCGAAGCTTCAGCCAGGGATGCGCGTTCGCATCCGCAGGGGGCTGCTGGGCGGCATGGAGGGAACCGTGGTCAAGCGTCGCGGCGGCGACCGGCTGCTCGTGGCCGTGCACTTTTTGCAACAGGGCGCGTCGGTGCTGCTGGGGGATTTCGAGGTCGAACGGATCGACGGTTGAAGCGAGGAAGCGGCCCCATGTCGCAGGCTGAGCAAGGCCCGCAAAACGACGCCGTGTGTCCTGTCTGCGGCCGGACCGCCGGGGGATCGCCGCCCACGCCCGAAGAGCTTCAACGATGGTTTTCTCCGCCGGTGGCTCGCCTCCTGGGCCTGTACCGCATCCCGCCCGAGCTGCGCCTCTCGGTGGTCATGCCGGTTTACAACGAAGTGCGTTCGGTGGAGGAGATTATTCGGCGGGTGCGGGAGGTGCCGATCGCCAAGGAGATCATCGTGGTGGACGATGGGAGCACCGACGGGACGCGGGACCGGCTCGCCCGGCTCGAAGGACAGCCGGACCTCCAAATCGTCTATCATCCGCGCAACCGGGGCAAGGGCGCGGCGTTGCGAACGGGGTTCGAGCGGGCGACCGGCGACATCGTGCTGATCCAGGACGCCGACCTCGAGTACGACCCGATCCAGTACCCCCTGTTGATTCAACCCATCGTCGAGGGCGTGGCCGACGTGGTCTATGGTTCGCGGTTTGCGGCGGGCTCTCCCCACCGGGTGCTGTATTTCTGGCATTCCGTGGCCAATCGCGTGCTCACCACCCTTTCCAATGCGGCCACCGACCTCAACCTGACCGACATGGAGACTTGCTACAAGGTGTTTCGCCGCGATGTGATCGCCCAAATCGCGCCGACGCTGAAGGAAAACGGATTCGGAATCGAGGTGGAGCTGACCGCCAAGGTCGCGCGCCGCAAGTGCCGCATTTACGAGATCGGGATCAGCTACTTCGGCCGCACCTACAAGGAAGGCAAGAAGATCAAGCTCCGCGACGCCTTTCATGCCTTGTGGTGCATTTTCCGCTATGCGGTGGCCGATTGACGGGCGAGGGCATGTGCCGTTTGCTGAAACCCGACCTGCGGATCGACAGCGTCCTGGAACTCGCCCCCGAGAGGCTCCGCGGCCTGAACCTCGAGGCCCTCCTGCTGGACGTGGATTGCACCTTGAAGCCGTATCGCTCGGAGACGCTCGAGCCGGGAGTGGAAGATTGGCTGAACGAAGTTCGCGCGTCGGGGATCGGCGTCTGCCTGGTGTCGAACGGGCGAGCCGCGCGGATCCGGCGGCTCGCCGAGGCGCTGCGGTTGCCCGTCGTTTGCCAGGCGTGCAAGCCGTTGCCGTTCGGGTGCTGGGCGGCCCTGCGCCGGACGGGCGCGGACCGGCGGCGGACGGCGATGGTGGGCGACCAGTTGTTCGCCGACGTGATGGCGGGGCGCCTGGCAGGCCTGATCTGCATCCTCGTGCGTCCGATCCACCCCGAACAAGAGCCTTGGTTCACCCGGATGAAACGCCCCCTCGAACGCCTCCTTCTGGCCCGCATGAGGACGCCATGACTGCCGCCCCCTCCACTTCCATGCATGACGGCCCCGAATTCCGCGAAGGCCCCATCGAGGGCGTGACGTTCCGGCCCTTGAAGCGATTCGAGGACGCCCGCGGTTGGCTGATCGAGCTGTTTCGCGAGGACGAACTCGATCCGGCGTGCCACCCGGTGATGGCTTACGTGAGCCAGACCCTTCCGGGCGTGGTTCGCGGCCCCCACGAACATCGCGAACAAACGGACTGTTTCGCGTTTGTCGGCCCTGGCGATTTCAAGCTCTATCTCTGGGACGCCCGGCCCGATTCGCCGACCCGTGGAAACAAGCAAGTCGTTTTGGTGGGGGAAACCAACCGGACCTTGGCGATCGTCCCGCCCGGCGTCGTCCACGCCTATCGGAACGTGAGCCCCACGCCGGGCTGGGTGTTCAATGCGCCCAACCGTCTGTATGCCGGCGAGGGCAAACGGGAACCGGTGGACGAGATCCGGCACGAAGATCAACCCCATTCCCCGTTCCGCATCGAGCCATGACCGTCGTCGTCACCGGGTGTCGTGGACAGTTGGGCGCCGCGCTGTGCCGCCTTTGGGGGCAGGAAGCCGCCGGGCTGGATCTGCCCGAGTTCGACCTCACGGATCGGCCGCGCGTCGGGGAGATCTTGACGGCGATTCGGCCGCGGGCGGTGGTCAACACCGCGGCGTACACGCTGGTGGACCGGGCCGAGCAGGAGCCTGAACGATGCCGCGCGGTGAACGTCGACGGCGTGACCCACCTGGTCGAGGTCTGCCGCCGCCTTGACTGCACGTTGGTCCAGATCAGCACCGACTACGTGTTCGGCAAGGACCGCGGCCGAACCACGCCCTACCGCGAGACCGATGTTCCCGGGCCGCTGGGGGTCTATGCCCAGAGCAAACTCGACGGCGAGCTGGCGGCGTCGCAGTGGTCCAAGCACCTGATCGTTCGCACATGCGGGCTGTACGGCCGCCTGGCCGAGCGGTCGGCGGGCAATTTTGTGGAGACGATGCTCCGTCTGGCGGCCGCCGGAAAACCGCTCCGCGTGGTCGATGACCAGCGGTGCGCGCCGAGCTACATTCCGCATGTGGCAAGGGCCTTGCGTTTCTTGGTGGACATCGATGCCCGCGGCGTCTACCACGTGGTCAATGCCGGCGACGCCACCTGGTACGAGTTCGCGTGCGAGATTTTTCGACTATCCGGTTTGAACGTCCCGGTCGCGCCGATCACCTCGGCCGAGTGGAACGCCCCCTGTCCACGGCCCTCCTACAGCGTGCTCGACACGTCGAAGTATCTCGCGCTGCCCAACCGGCCGGACCTGCCACGCTGGCAGGCGGCCCTGGCCGAGTACTTGCGCGAGCGGGGGTGATCGCCGCCGTGCGAGCCGACCGCCCGGCGGCGCGACGCCGTTTTCGGCGAGGCGGCCCGGCCCGCCGACTCCAGCTTGCCGCCTCCGACCAAGGGCGGGGGGCAATCCGGCCTGGCGGCGAATCCGTCCACCGCGACTCCAGCGAAAACGGCCGCTGGAAAACGCCCTTTGGCGGCTAGGGGCTGAGCCACGCGTCGCGGTGTTGGGCGACGAAATCGTCGTCGGCCAAATGGGGATACATCCGGTAGACGCGGTCGATCTCCGCGTCTTGGCCGGGGCTGAGCGTCTCGTTCGGATCCAGGCACCAGATGCCCTCCAGCAGTCCCTGGCGGCGGAGCACCTCGTGCAATCCGGCGATGCAGCCGGCGAACCCATGGGCCGCGTCGAAGAAGGCGGCGTTGGCGTCGGTCACCTCGACGGCGCGTTGCAGGAGGACCGAAGGCGCCGACGGCGCCGCGGCGGCGGCGCGGCATTCCTCGAGCAACTCGACGGCGCGGCGGGTCCACACCGCCCAATGGCCCAACAGCCCGCCAACCAACCGCCGCACCACCATGCGGCCCTGGACCGGGAAGGCGTAAGGGGTGAGCAGGTCGAGCACGATGTTGTCGTCGTTGCCGGTGTACAAGGCCACGTCGTCGCGGCCCGACTCCGCCGCCGCCCGCATCACGTCCAACGTCTGATACCGGTTGAACGGGGCAATCTTGATCGCGGCCACGTTGTCGATTTCGAGGAACCGCCGCCAGAACGCGTAGCTCAGCACGCGTCCCCCGACCGCCGGCTGGAGATAAAACCCGACCAGCGGAAGGATTTCCGCCACCGCGCGGCAATGGGCCAGAAGGGCATCGTTGTCGGCGTCGCGCAAGGCGCTCAGGCTGAGCAAGGCGGCGTGGAAGCCGAGATCTCGGGCCAAGGCGGCTTCGGCCGCGGCTTGCGCCGTGGGTCCGCAAACTCCGGCGATGCGGACGAGCGGCTCGGGCCGGCGGGCGTCCAGCCGGCCGAGTTCATCGGCCGCCAACTCCAGCACCGGCCGCAACAGGCCGATCTTGGGATCACGAATGGCGAATTGGGTGGTGTGCACGGCGACCGCGATCCCCCCCGCCCCCGACGCCTCGTAGTAGCGCCACAACGCCCGCTGACGCCGTTCATCGAGCCGGCGATGGCGGTTCAGGGCCAGGGGGCTGGCGGGGAGGACCACGCCGCGAAGGAGGATCCGTTGCACGTCGGCGTTCATGGAAAGGGCCATGATCGAGGTTCCCAGGTTGGTGGAAGGCGTTGCAATTGTCGAACCGTGGGAGCGCCGCGGACTGGTCCTTGCCGCGTCCCCGACTTGCTTTCTCAAACCACGGCGTCCCCCAACGGTGCCCGCCGCACCAGGAGCCAGAGAAAGAACGGTCCGCCGAGGAGCGCGGTGAGGATGCCGACGGGCAGTTCGGCGGGGGCCATGAGGGTCCTGGCCAGCGTGTCGCACAGGCTAAGCAAAATCGCGCCGCAGAGCAAGGCGGCGGGCGTCAGGAAGCGGTGGTCGGGCCCGACCAGGAACCGGCAGATGTGCGGCACGATGAGCCCCACGAAGCCAATCGGCCCGCACACCGAAACGATCCCGCCGACCATCAGCGAGACCGCCACGAACAACAGCGCCTTGGTTCGGTTGACCGCCACTCCCCGGCTGATCGCCAGTTCCTCGCCGGTGGTCACCAGGTTCAGTTCGTGGGTCAGATAGAGGACGACGATCGTTCCGATGAGCACCAGCGGGAGCACGGTGAGCACCTCGCCAAAACCGACCACCGTGTTCAGTCCGCCCATCACCCAGCGGAGCATCACAAAACTCTGGGTAAAGTCGCTCAGGTACTGCATCAAGAGAATGAGGCTGGAAAAGCAGAAACTCACGGCCACTCCGGCCAGCAGCATGGTGGCGGTGGAAAAACCTTGCCTGGCGCGGGTCATGCCGTAGACCAGCGCCACGGCCAGCAGGGCCCCGGCAAAGGCGAACCACGAACTCCCCGAAATCCACAACAGCGAAAACGGCAACTGAAGATGGATGTAGACCGCGGCGCCCAAGGCCGCGCCGCTGGCCACGCCCAGCGTGAACGGCTCGGCCAACGGGTTGCGAAACACGGCCTGAAACGCCAATCCGCCCGCCGCCAATCCCGATCCCGCCAAAAAGGCCATGATCACCCGGGGCAGGCGATGCTTCCAGAGAATCGTGACGTCGATCGCGTCGCCTTGACGCCACAGCGCGGCGAACGGGATCCGTTCCATGCCCACAAACGGCAATCCGGCCAGCGCCAGCGCGGCCAGCACGGCAAGCAACGAGAGCACGGTCCAGCGTCGGATCATGGTTGGGCGGCGGCTTGGCGGGTCATGGTGCGGGAATCGGGGCCCAGGGATCGTTTCAGCGGCCTCTGCCTTGGGGCGGTCCGGGCACGATGACCGGGATCGCCGCTTGGGGGTGGGGGGTCAGGAGAAACGGGGTTTGAAACAGCCGTTGGAGGGCGTCGGCGTTCATGATCTCGGCCGGCGAGCCGATGAACGCCACCCGCCCGCCGCACAGCGCCACGATCCGGTCGCTGTCCAGCGCCGCCCGATTCACGTCGTGCGTCACGCAGACGATCGTCGTGCCGCCCTGCTGGTTGATGCGGCTGAGCAGGTCGCGGATGTCGGCCTGGTGCCGGTAATCGAGAAACGTCGTCGGTTCGTCGAGGAGCAGGATGTCCGCCCCCTGGGCCAGCGCGGCGGCGATGTAGACTTTCTGCCGCTCGCCGCCGCTGAGCGTATCGAGGCGGCGTTCGGCGAACTCCGCCGCGCCGGTCATTTGCAAGGCGTCCTCCACGGCCCGGCGGCCCTCCCGATCGACCGACGAAAACGGATTCAAGTAGGGATACCGGCCCATCAGCACGAATTGCCGCACCGTGAAGGGGATGACGCGGCCGTCGGCCTGCGGCACGTAGCTGATCCGCCGCGCCAGGTCCTTCTGCCGGTAGCTTTCCAGCGGCCTTCCGAAGACCTCGATGCGGCCGACGCCGCCGACCAACAGCCGGTCAATGCACTTCATCAAGGTCGTCTTGCCCGCTCCGTTCGGCCCCACGATCGAAAGGAACTCACCCCGCAACACCGAGAACGACACGTTGCGCAGGATCTCCTTGCCGCCGAGGCGGAAAGAGAAATCGCGGATGTCGAGGACGGTTTCAGGGAAATGGGGAGCCATCGCCTGCCTTGGTTCAGGAATCGTTGGGGCGGCGCCGGCGCCGCGGGCACGCGCCAGGCTCCGCAATCCGGGCCATTCCCTCTTGCCAGCCCTGGTTCTCCTCCAGACCCTCGCCGAAGATCCCTAGGGTTGCCGCTTCAGTTCCGGGTGGAAAAGCCCCGCGAGTTTCTCGACAAGCTGGACGAACCGCGGCCCGGGAATGAACGCAAAGTCGTCGTCGACCAGGTGCACGCGGCCGGACTTCACGGCCTCGACCTCGGGCAGTTGGCGCCAGTCGGAGAGGATTTCGTCGGCCGAAAGGCCGCCCCGCAGGTCCCGGGCCACCAGGTCGATGATCACCTCGGGATTCATGCGGATAATGCCCTCGCCGGAGACCACGGGAAACCCGACCGAAACGTCGCCGCAGGCGTTCTTGCCGCCGGCCAGGAGGATCATGCGGTTCATGAAACTGTTGGAACCGGTGACGTAGACGTTCTGGATCTTGCCCGCCCCCAACGTCCGTTCCACCACGACGATCACTCGAGGCCGCGGGAGCCTCGCCGTCTGCTGCGTGATGCGGTGCATCTGGGCCTGGAGGTCGTCCACCAGGCGCCGCGCCCGCTCTTCCGCGCCGCCGCGGCGCCCCAGCTCGATCATCGAATCCAGAATCCCCTCGACGCTGTCGTGATTGACTTCCAGCAGGTTCAAACCCAACTCGCGGAACGAATTGACGAATTTCGGGTTGCCGCCGCGGAGCACGACGAGGTCCGGCCGCAGGGCAACGATCGCCTCGTAGCTCGGATCAAGATAACCGCCCACCTGGGCCTTGCTGCGCGCCTCGGCAGGATATCGGCAATAACGCGACACCCCCACCACGCGGTCTCCCAGTCCCAGGGCAAACAGGATCTCCGTGGCGCTGGGCGAAAGCGAGACGATCCGTTGCGGTTGCCCGGCCTCGGCGAGTTCGGGCCCCGCTCGTTCGCCTTCCGAGTCGGCGCGGCCCAAGAACACCAACCCTCCCAGGGCGGCCACCAACAACAGTCCAGCGGCAACCAAGAGCACGCGCATGGCCATCGAAATCTAGATAATAATCTGCCAACAACGCCTAAGCAAGCAAGCCGAACCGCGGACATCGACAACGCGCCGCGCTTGCCCTGAACGGGTCTCGGCCGTACAAATCCTGGGGACCGCTTCCGCCGTCGTGCCGCCGCAAACGGGCTCGCTCGGAATCCCCGGCGAGCAAAGGCCCCTCCCGTGCCTCGGCGTCCTTCCGCCGGAACACCCCAACGACGATTTCCAAATTCTTGTCGCTATCTGTCCAGGAAAACGCGATGCTTCGTTTCGGGATGCGAGCGGGCCTTGTCGCCCGGCGGTGTTTCTTGTTGACCATCCTCGGTTTGGCCGGGTTTGGCAAGGTCTGTCTGCTGCCCGCTCAAACGCCCGCGGCAGGCAGTGCGACGGCAAGCCCCGCGAAGGCCGCGGCTTTGGCGGAGGAGAAGCTTCCGCCGCCGCTGACCCACTACCTCGGGCGAGAGATCGCCACCACGATGCACTACAGCGGGGCCCCGTGGCTGGTCCGCGAGAGCCGTCAGCGTGAGGAGGACTGCAAGCGGCTTCTTTCGGCCTTGAAGATCCAGCGAGGGCAGACCGTCTGCGATTTGGGCTGCGGCAACGGTTTCTATACGGTCCGGCTTGCCCGGCTCGTGGGACCCGAAGGCAAGGTCTACGCAGTCGACATTCAGCCTGAAATGCTCGACATGCTCGCGGCCTGGAGCAAGAAGGAAAGGCTGACCAACGTGACGCCGATCCTTGGTTCTCCCATCGACCCTCGCCTGCCGGAACGCCAACTGGATCTGGTCTTGATGGTCGACGTGTACCATGAATTCTCCCACCCCCAACAGATGCTCGCCGCGATCCGCAGGAGCCTGAAGCCGGGGGGACGGATCGCTCTGGCGGAGTTTCGGGCGGAGGACCCCCAAGTGCCCATCCTGCCGCTTCACAAGATGTCCAAAGAACAAATCTTGAAGGAATTCTCCGCCAACGGGTTTCGCCTGGTCGAGGAGTTCGACGGCCTGCCGTGGCAGCACCTGCTGTTTTTCCGAATCGCGCAGGAGCGAGGCAATGGAACGCCGCGTTGACGCGGTCTGACCCCGCGGACGCCGGTCGTTACGACCACCCGTCACATGGGTTTGTGCCCGTTCCCCGGCAGTATCCCGGTTTTCGCGGCGAAGGTTGCGAAAGTGGGCCTTTCCCCGACGGCGGCCTTGCCGTTTTCGGTGCGGAGAGAATGCCCGCGAACTTGGCCTGGACCCATCGGGTCTATCCCGAGAGGGGATGAGCCGTCCGGTTGAGCCGGGCGAGCGGCCGCGCCGCTTCCCGACGACGAGTTCCCCGCCCCTTGTCTGCTGTCTGGACGGGGGGTAAGATGCCCGTTTTCCATGATCAGGGAGTCGTTCATGCGTCACGTCCTGTCGGCCTTGGTCCAGAACCGTCCCGGCGTGCTTTCCCACATTTCCGGAATGTTAGCCTCGCGGGGGTACAACATCGACAGTCTCGCGGTGGGGGAGACGGAAGACCCCCGATTGTCGCGGATGACGTTCGTGGTGGTCGGCGACGACAGCGTGTTGGAACAAGTCCGCAAGCAGCTCGAGAAGATCGTCACCGTGGTGCGGGTCGACGACATCAGCTCGAAGGATTATGTCGAACGGGACTTGATGCTCATCAAGGTTGCCGCCCCGCCCGGCAAGCGGAGCGAAATCAACGAACTCGCCGGGATTTTCCGGGCCCGGATCGTCGACGTCGCCGCCGACATGGTGATGATCGAGATTTCCGGCAAGGAGCAGAAAATCGAGGCCTTCATCGAGCTGATGCGCCCGTTCGGCATCATCGAGCTGGTGCGCAGCGGCCGGATCGCCATGGTCCGCGGCGCGGAGAGCCAACAGGCGAAGGAGAATTAAGCAGTCTGTCCGTTGTCCGCTTTCGGCTTTCAGCCCGCCGCCGAACGCCGGCGGAAGAGCGACGATTCGCCAGCGAGATCCCGATCGCGGATGGCGGAAAGCCGACGGCTACGCATCCGAAACCCGAATTACGCCCACCCTTCACAGGAGTTTTCGTGCATGTCTGCCAAAATCTATTACGACCAGGACGCCGACCTGTCGCTGCTGAAGAACAAGACCATTTCGATCCTCGGGTACGGCTCGCAAGGCCACGCCCACGCCCAGAATCTCCGCGACAGCGGATGCACGGTCGAAGTGGCCGAACTGCCCGGCACGGCCAATTTCGAGCTGGCCGTCAAGGACGGCTTCAAGCCGTTGAGCACCGAGGAAGCGGTTCAGAAGGGCGACATCATCACCATCCTCCTGCCCGACGAATTGCAGGGCGACGTGTTCCGCAGTCAAATTCGCGGGAACCTGAAGCCGGGCAAGTTCATCGTCTGTTCGCACGGGTTCAACGTCCATTTCGGCCAGTTCGAGGTGCCCAAGGGGGTCTCGACGCTGCTGGTCGCGCCCAAGGGGCCCGGCCATCTCCTCCGGTCGGAATTCGTCAAAGGCGGCGGCGTCCCCTGCCTGATCGCCTTGGGCGAGGGAGCGGCCGACAACGCCTTGGCCATCGGCCTGGCCTACGCCAAGGGGATTGGCGGCACCCGGGCCGGCGTGATCGAAACCACCTTCGCCGAGGAGACCGAAACCGACCTGTTCGGCGAGCAGGTCGTGTTGTGCGGCGGCCTGAGCGAGTTGATCAAGGCCAGCTTCGAGACCCTGGTCGAGGCCGGCTACCAGCCCGAAATGGCCTACTTCGAGTGCTGCCACGAGCTGAAGCTGATCATCGACCTGATCTACCAAGGCGGGCTGAACTACATGCGGTACAGCATTTCGAACACGGCCGAATACGGCGACTACACCCGCGGCCCGCGCATCATCACCCAACAGACCCGGGCCGAAATGAAGCGGATCCTCGAGGAGATCCGCAGCGGCCAGTTCGCCAAGGAATGGATCCTGGAAAACAAGGCCAACGCCCCCGCGTTCAAGGCCATGCGCCGGCGCGAACGGTCGCACCCGGTCGAGGAAGTGGGCCGCCGGCTGCGAAAACTCATGTCGTGGATCAACGCCAAGGAAGTGTAGCGCGGCGCGGGGGCCGAGGTCGCGCCGTTTTTCCAGGCGGTTCACTTGGTTGGGACGCGGTTCACTTGGCCTGCGCGGCGGGGGCGGCGGACAAGCGCCGCCACTCGCCGTGGTTGGCGTCGAAAACCTTGTCGCCAGCGTCGCTGGCGCGCATCGTCACGGCGTAGACTTCCACCCCCAGGGTGCGGTCGTCCTGGGACCCGGCGTGCAACTGCTTGGGCACCCAACCGCGGCAGCGGAGTTCGAGCACGACGCGGTCGGCCGACGCGGGAGGCAAGGAGGCCGTGAGTTTGGCCGGGCCGGGCGCGAGCGGCGCCAGGCGCTGCCCGTTCAGATAAAGCCCCGCGTCCGGCGACGCGGCCTCCTTGGGAGTCGACAGCTCCAACACGATCTGGTAGGGCTTTCCGGGCACGACGGGAAGGTCAAGCACGGAGGCCTCGGTCGACCAGCGCATCGCGCGGCGCAAGAGGCCCGAACCGCGGTGCTCCCGGCCGTTCCATTGCCGCAAGTATTGGCCGTCGCCCAGTTCCCCGACGTGGATGCGGTAATGGGCGCGTGCCTCGGGCGTGGCTTCCAGCGGATCCACTTCGTTGGCGATCAACTGGACGCGGACGCCCGCCTGGTTCGCGACCCGAAACCCGCCCGCCGCCTGGTTGCCGGTCAGAATCGCCGAACGGACCTTTTCGCCCGCCGCGACGTGGATCCCCTCGTGCGCGAACGTGCAGCCTTGGACCATGGCCTTGCCAGCGTCGAGCTGGATGGCCGGGGCGCCTTTGCCGTGGTTGTCCCAGTGGACGAAATGGCAGGCGTTGGCGGTGAACTGGCCGAACGGACTCTGCATCCAGACGCAGCGGTCGATGGGCCCCCAAAACGAGCAGTTGACCAGGCTCACCTTGCCCTCGACTTTGGGCCCCACCTCGACGCACACCGAATCCGTGCTGCTCCACCGGCCGACGAACTCGCCGTTGGTGATCAACAGTCCGGGCGGCTGGGCCTGCTCGACGAGCACGGCGCGGCGGCAGGAATCGGCCCCCAGCCCGAGGAAATTCCCGTTGGTGCTGCCTGCCTTCGACTCCGAGAACTTGTAACCCACGCCGTAGCCGAAACAAAAGGTGTTGAACACGTAATGCCAGTCGGTGCGGGCCAGCTCGAAGGCGACGCCCTGGGTGTTGACCCATTTGCAATACGGATCGTCGGGCCGGTAGACCACGCCGAACGGCCAGAAATGGACGTTTTCCACGTGGCCGATGTCGTAGCATTCGTCCACGTACAATCCGCGCCAACTGGGATAGCCGGTGACGTTGCGCACGAGGTGCCGGGCCGCGCGGACCAGCTTGATCGCCTCGTAGGGATTCAAGAAGCAGCACTCCGAGATGCCGACGTTCTCCGTGTCGCGCGACTCCACGCACGGCGGGTAAGGGACCGGCGGCACGTCGCTTTGCTTCCACTCGGGATAGACGACCACCAGCCCGGCAATCGCCGCGTTGCGCCCGGCAAGGAGGATGAACGGCGGTCCTTTTTGGGAACCTCGGCCGGCGTAGGCCATGAGCACGGTGCCGTCAGGTTTTTCGTCTTTGTTGGCCGCGGTGGGCGGCACGCGGTACGTGCCCTGAAGCGTCACGCCCTTGGGCACGGAAAGCGTGCCGTTGACGCGGAAGCGGCCGGCGGGCAATTCGACGACGCCGCCCCCGGCCTGGCCGGCCGCGTCGAGGGCCTTTTGGAGGACCGCCGTATTGTCGGTCTGCCCGTCGCCCACCGCCCCCAGTTCCGCCGCGTTCCATCGAACCGGCGGCGCCGAAGCCGCCACGGCGAGTGAAACGGCCACGTTCACCATCGTAGCAAACCCAAGGAAGGACTTTCTCACGAGATTCTCCTTTGCCATCGCAATGAGGTTGGAGCACGCCCGCCAACTCGTTCTCAGGACTTGGAGCCGTTCGCCGGGGACTGTCCCGATTCTCGCGACGAAGTCCCGATTCTAGCGGCGAACTCCGCGCAAATGGATCGGTCCCCTGCCCACGAAGCGGTTGGGCGCATATTTCGGTCCGACATTCCGGCCCGAAACGGCCCGAAACATCAGCCAGTTTCCGGCCTGCGAACCGCTAGCTGGGCTTCGCGCCGCCGCCTCGTCAGCCCTCGCGGGACTTGAACCCAACGCTTTGCTTGCTGGGTACCGAGGCCCGCGATTCCTGATCCCAGGCCCGTATTATGGACCCCGGGCGTGGGATTGCAACCGCATGGTCGCGCGGCGGGGTGACTGGCCGGGCGGATTCGTTCATTTTCGTCATCCTCCCTGTTGCCTGGTGTGGCGAGGAGTCAACAGCCGCGAAGTCCGAGCCGATCGCTGGACACGCCGCGCCGAGGGATCAAGGGCCGGAATCATCGCTACGATCGCCATAAGGCGTCCCGGTGGCCGGAATCCTCGGTCTGACCGGCCCGTCGCAGCGTGGCGGATGGCTTGCATCGTTTCCGCGCCGCTTTTGGCACGCGGTGTGCTTCACCTTTCCAACCATGAACACGCGGCGGGGCCAACGACGAACCAACAACCCACGACGGGGCTTCCAGGCCTTGGAACTGCTCTTCGCGGTGCCCATCCTGGTTGCGGTTCTCGCGGCGGCCCTCCAGTGTGGCAAGGCGATGGTGATCCGCTCCGGCGTCGTGCAGGCGGCGACGGTGGCGGCCCGCGAGGCGGGCAAGGGCGCCGGCCTCAGGGAAGTGGTCCAGGCCGTTAACTGCGTCCTGGCGGTCCACGGCATCGCGGTGAGCGATCGGCCTGGTTCCGGGACCAAGCTGGCGGTTCAGGTCGGGCAAGGGAACGTCCAGGAGTATGGCGACCCCCGCATTGCCGCCCCTCGGGCGGCGATCGGCGCGGACGAGACCCTCGCCACGGTTCGGATCAACTTTGAGGCCGGGCGGACCGATGGACGCAAGCTCCTCGGCGATTCGTTCGGCGTGCTCGGGCTGGCGTTCGGAGACAAGGGGCTCAGCGCCAGCGCCTTGGCGCGGCAGGAGCGGGCGATGCAGGCGGCCACGGCGGGCCGCGAAGCGTCCGGCGGCCGGGATGGCAAGCGAGGCGTCTCCAACACGCATTGGAATTGAAGATGACAACGTTCGAAAATCACACCTCTCACAAGGAGAAACACATGTCCCTGGTTCGCAAATTGTGGAGTGACGACGCCGGTTTCATCGTCTCCGCCGAACTGGTCCTGGTGGCCACCGTGCTGATCATCGGGTTGATCGTGGGGCTCGCCTCGCTCCGCAACCAGGTTGTGCAGGAACTGGTCGACGTCGGACAGGCGATCGGCTCGATGAGCCAGAGCTACGCCGTGGCCGGCACGAAGAAACACGGGGTGGGTTGGAGCGATGCCTCCTCCTACGTCGACAAGGTCGACTTCTGCCAGGACCCCTGGCAACAGGCGTATCAAGCGCCGGGCGGCATCTCCGTGACCATGTGGCCTGAGAACGCCCCCCACGCCCCGCCAGGCGGTGAACGGGGGTGGTAAACTTGCCAAAATGATCGATCCCCATGCGGCGACGTGTCGCCGCTTTTTTTTTTCGCTTTCGAGCGCGCGGCCGTTCGCCTCTTGCCAAAGCATGTTCCCCTGGACAAGATAAAGCCTAACCGTTCCCGGGGACTGTCCCGAGTTTCGCGGCGAAGTCCGCGAAAATGGGACTGTCCCCCTGGCCGGTAAGCGGCCAGGCACATTTTTCGGCGCGAAACGGCCCGAAAAACGAGCCAGCCCCCGGCCTGTGAACGGTTGCGATAAAGCCGTTCGATGGTCCCGCTTCGTGTCCGTTCAGGAGAATGCAACCATGGCTCAACTTGTCCCCGGCGCCCGGCTGACTTCGATCGCCTCGCTCGTCCTGCTTTTCGGTTTGCGTTTCGCCTCGGCCGCGGAATATGTCAGCGGCAAGGTCTGGCCCGAACCCAAGGTGGTTGATCCGGGCGGTGTTGGCAAAGCGCCGTCGGACGCCATCGTGTTGTTCGACGGGAAAGACCTTTCGCAATGGGTCGACGGCGAAAAGTGGATCATCCAGGACGGCGCGGCGACGTCGCACGGCGGCGGGATCCACACGAAACGGGCATTCGGCAGTTGCCAGCTCCACCTGGAGTTCGCCACGCCGGCCAAGGTCGAAGGCCACGGGCAGGGACGCGGCAACAGCGGCGTGTACTTCATGAACACCTATGAGCTGCAAATCCTCGACTCGTACCAGAACCCGACCTACTTCGACGGCCAGTGCGCGGCGATCTACAAGCAATATCCGCCCCTGGTGAACGCCTCGCGCAAGCCTGGCGAGTGGCAGACCTACGACGTCATCTTCACGGCGCCGAAATTCGACGCGACCGGCAAGCTCGTCAGGCCGGCCTACATGACCGTGCTCCACAACGGCGTGCTGGTGCAAAACCACGCGGAGCTGCTAGGCGCAACTTTCTGGGAACGCCCCCCAGCCTACACCGCCCACCCCCCCAAGCTCCCCTTGGCGCTGCAATACCACGGCAACCCGGTGCGCTTCCGCAACATCTGGATCCGCGAACTTGCGGATTGAGGCGCGGCCGATCCTTGGCACGCGCGATCGGGCGAGCCGCGCCGAAGCTATTTTGTCGTCAGCGGCGGCTCGGCCGCGTCGCGGCGGCCGGGAGCCGGCACACCGCGTCCGGGCGCCGGCGCGGCGCCGCCGTCTTTTTCGACGACCGGAATCTGCTTCCACCTCGCGGACTGACTCGTTTGGGGTTTGCCGTCCACGGTTCGAACGAAATAGGCGGCCATGCCCGGGGTCTCGTCGACCAATTTCAAACCCTTTTCCGGCCCCAGAACGCTGGCGGCGGTCGCCAGCGCGTCGGCGACCATTCCGTCGGGCCCGATGACCGTCACCTGGCTGTGGTCCGTGAGCCCCAGACCCGTGCGCGGGTCCACGATGTGCGAATAGCGTTTTCCGTCGAGCACGACGAATTGCCACATGTCGCCGGAACTGGCCACGAACGTGCGGGCCAGGCAAACAAAGAAACGGGGGGGCCCCTTCGGCTCCTGCGGGGCAACGCCGACGGTCCAACCCGGCCGATCAGGCGGCGGCGCCCCCAGGCCCAAGTCCCCGCCCCCCTGAACCATCGCCCGCTCGATTCCGCGGGAACGCAAGACCGCCAAGGCCTCTTGAACGGCATAGCCTTTCGCGATCCCGCCAAGGTCCAGGCGCATGCCTCGCCTGGTCAATTCCACGGCCCGCTCGCCCGGTACGAGGCGCACCAGGCGATAGTCGACGAGCGCTCGGGTGCGGTCGAGCAATTCCTGGGGGGGCATTTTCTGGAAAGCGCGAGCGAGCCTCCAGACCCGAATCACTGGGCCGATGGTGGGGTCGAAAGCCCCCTCCGAACGCTCGGCCATCGCCCGGGCCTGAACCAAAACCCTCCATAAATCCTCGCTCACAGGAACCGCTTTTCCCTCTCCAGAACTATCGCAGAGCCTCCGGAGTTCGCTTTCGGGGTCGTAATCGCTCAGGATGGCGTTGAGTTGCCGGATTCGGCAAAAAACGGTTTCGGCCGCCCCGTTTGCAGTCGCTGCGTCGGCAGCATACAATACGAGCTTGAATGGGATGGCCATCTCGGTCTGTTCAAACTCGAAGCGGACCGCGGAGGCCTCGGCTGGTGGGGCCGTGCAAAGGCCCATTCCGGCCACCCAAGCAAGAACCAACCCGCCCATGATTTCTATCCTCGGGCCGCGACGGCCTGTTTCGGGCATTGGAAAAAAGCGGCCGAGAGTCCACCTGAACCGCGAGAGGAACACTGTATGACCATTCTAAATGCACCACGGGTCGGTGTGCAGGCCTGCCTGGCGTCGTGTCTGGGGGGAATGCTCTTGCTGGCGTTGGCCGTCGGGGCTGGCGCCGCCGAGCCGGCGGCTGCCGCGAAGGGCCAACCGGAAATTAGCGACATTCCCGCCGTCAAGTGGATGCCGAAGCCTTTCCCCGTGCCCGACGCCGACGCCAAGACCGAGGCCGAGATGAAGCCCTATACGGAGAACCTCGGGGCGGCCGACGTGAAGTTCGACATGGTTCCGATCAAGGGCGGGAAGTTCAAACTCGGCAGTCCCGACTCCGAAGCGGGCCGCAAGCCCGACGAAGGCCCCCAGGTGGAAGTGATCATCGAGCCGTTCTGGATGGGCAAATGCGAGGTCACCTGGGAGGAATACGAGAGCTGGTCGTTCGATCTGGACAAGCAGCGGCGCAAGGCCAAAAACCTGGAACCCACCGAATGGGACAAATTGGCCGACGCCATCGCCCGACCCACCAAGCCCTACACGGACATGACGTTCGACATGGGCAAGACCGGCCGCCCGGCCATCTGCGTCACGCAGTATTCGGCCCAGATGTACTGCAAGTGGCTCACGGCGAAGACCGGACGCTATTACCGTCTGCCGACGGAGGCCGAGTGGGAATACGCTTGCCGCGCGGGCACCACGACGGCCTATTCCTTCGGCGACGACCCGGCGAAATTGGGCGAGTACGCCTGGTTCGGGGAGAACAGCAACGACAAGTACCAGAAGGTCGGCCAGAAGAAGCCGAATCCGTGGGGACTTCACGACATGCATGGCAACGTGTGCGAGTTGGTGCTCGACCAGTACCTGCCCGACGCCTACGCCCAGTTGCTCCCCAAGCAGCCGGTGAAAAACCCGTACTTCTACGCGACGAAGGAGTATCCGCGCACGGTCCGCGGCGGCTCGTGGCAGGACGACGCGGAGTCGCTCCGCAGCGCCGCCCGCCGCGGTTCGTCCAAGGATTGGAAAATGCAGGATCCGCAGATCCCGCAAAGCATCTGGTACTTCACCGACGCCACCTTCGCCGGCTTCCGCGTGGTGCGCCCGTTGCGCACCCCGACCGAGGAAGAGGCCAAGCTCTACGAACCGGATCCGAAGATCCGTCTCGATTACAAGGAAGCCCAAGGGGGCAAGCAGTAACGGGCCGAGACGGGCGTCGGGCCGTCGGCCCCGGCGAAACGCGACGGCTCGACGCCGCGAGGCTGAGATCCGCATAGCCGTTCCACGGGGACTGTCCCGATTTACGCGGCGACGTCCGCGAAAAGGGGCCAGTCCCCGGGCTGGGAACGGTGACGGATCGCAGAGCCGCGTTTGCCCTGGCGCCAGCGGGCTTCCCCGTTTTTTTCGGAATGTCGGAACTCGGTGGGAAGCGATTCGCGCGAGGTCGTGTTATGAGGTCCGTGTCTGTCGACCCGTCTGACGCCCGCCCCCCCGCCGGGCACCAGCCCTACGTGCCGGACGAGGCGCGCATGGCCGAGTTCACCTGGCCGGCGGTCCTGGTCGGCGCGGCGCTGGGCATCGTTTTCGGCGCGTCGTCGCTCTACCTGGTGCTGAAGGTCGGCATGACGGTCTCGGCCTCGATCCCCGTCGCCGTGCTGTCGATCACGCTGTTTCGCGCGTTCTCGCGGGCGTTCGGCATCCGCCGGTCGACGATCCTGGAAAACAACGTGGTGCAGACGGCGGGTTCGGCGGGCGAGTCGATCGCCTTCGGGGTGGGCGTCACCATGCCCGCCCTCTTGCTGTTGGGCTACTCCATGGACTTCGCGCGGATCATGGTCGTGGCCGTGCTAGGCGGTCTGCTCGGGATCCTGGCGATGATCCCGTTGCGGCGCGCGTTCATCGTCAAGATGCACGGCAAACCCGGCGAGCCCGGCACGCTGGTGTTTCCCGAAGGAACCGCCTGCGCCCAGGTGCTCATCTCCGGCGAGCAGGGGGGCACGACCGGCAAGACCGTCTTCGTGGGGTTCGGGGTCGCTTTCCTCCACAAGTTCGCGACCGAGGGAATGAACCTGCTCACCAGCACCCTCAAGGCCCCGCTCGCCGCGGTGAACCGCTCCGCGGTGTTCGCCGGGGAGTACGCCTCGGAACTGCTCGGCGTCGGCTACATCATCGGGTTGAGGACCGCCGCGATCATGATGTCAGGGGCGATCCTCGGCTATCTGGTCATCATCCCGTTGATCGCTTACGTGGGCGACTTCGCGGCCTCGCCCGTGCCCCCCGGCACGAAACTCATCCGCGACATGAACACCCGCGAACTCCGCGACAATTATCTGCTCTTCCTGGGGGCCGGCTGCGTGGCGACCGCGGGGATCCTCAGCATGTTCCGCACCATGCCGATGATCGTCCGCTCGATCCGTTCGGGGCTCTCCAGCGTGGCCGCCTCGGCGGGCGGGGCGGGCCAGCCGTCCCGCGTGCGCCGCACCGAGGACGACATGTCCATGAAGACCGTGCTGCTCGGCAGCCTCGGGCTGGTCGCGCTGCTGGCCGTGTTCCTCCAGGCCGAGGTCGGCCTGGCCGGGGCGATCGCCGGGGCGCTGCTGGTCGTGCTCTTCGGCTTCCTGTTCGTGACGGTCTCCGCGCGCCTGACCGGCGAGATCGGCTCCTCGTCCAACCCGATTTCGGGCATGACCGTGGCCACCTTGACGCTCACCTGCCTGATTTTCCTGGCCCTGGGCTGGGAATCGTCGCCGATGCGGGTGTTGGCGCTGTCGATTGCCGCCGTGGTTTGCGTGGCCTCGTCCAACGGCGGCACCACGGCCCAATCGCTCAAGACCGGCTTCCTCGTCGGCGGCACGCCGCGGTTGAACCAATGGGCGATCCTCGCCGGGGCGCTGACTAGCGCCTTGGTGATCGGCGGCACGCTCTTGGCCTTCAACGCGGCGGGCACCGTCCACAGCGCGAAGCCCGAGAACCTTCCCGCCGTGGTCCTCACCCCCGAAGAACGCGCGCTGCTTCCCGAAAAGGAAACCTACCGCGGCCAGACGTATCTGGTCTGGGACACGCGGCGCGACACCTTCGCGCCGCGGCCCGGTGTTGCCCCGCGGCCTGAGCTGGCCAGCACGCCCGCGGGCCGCTATCTGGTGGACCCCGCCACCGGCGCCGTCCGATGGCTGGTCGATCCGGGGATCATGGGCAGGCTGACCGAGACCGACGAGGGAGTCAAGGTCAAACGCGATTTCGACGCGCCGAAGACCCAGGTCATGGGCATCATCATCACCGGCGTGTTGGAGCGGAAGTTGAATTGGGGTCTGGTGCTCGCCGGAGGACTGATCGCCGTGATGCTGGAGCTGTGCGGCATTTCGTCGCTGCCGTTCGCCGTGGGCGTGTATGTGCCGATTCAGTTTTCGACGCCGATCTTCGTCGGCGGGCTGGTTCGCTGGGGCGTCGACGCCTGGAACCGCCGCGCCGAGACCGCCAGGGCCGACGCGCCGGCGGACGCGCCCTCCAAGGCCCAAGCGGAAATCGAAGCGATCCGCAAGTCGGAAACCAGCCCGGGCGTGCTTTTGGCGTCGGGCTACATTGCGGGCGGATCGCTGGCCGGGATGCTCGTGGCCTTCAGCAACTTCAGCGACCGGCTGCCCGCGATCCTCACGGCCTGGCAGCTCCCCGAGAATCAGGCCACGGCGGCGATGGCGTTCGCCGGCCTGGTGCTTTTCCTGGCCGCGGTCGGCGGCGGTTGGTGCTTGCGATCCCCGCCCAGCGCCGCCGCCCCGAAGTGACCAGGCCGTCAATGTAACCGTTCACGGGGACTGTCCCGATTTTCGCGGCGAAGTCCGCGAAAATGGGACTGTCCCCCTTGGCTGGTCAAGGGTAGACGCATTTTTCGGCGCGAAACGGCCCGAAAAACGCGCCACTCCCCGGCCTGTGAACGGTTACCCGTCAATCGAGGCCGGCGACGAACTGGCCCAGCTTCTCATAATAGTCCACGTCGCGCAGATCGTTGTGGTCGCCGCCGGGGAAGGTGACGAACTGCTTGGGCTCGTTGGCCGCCTCGAACAGGCGGCGGCCCAGATGGTAAGGGACGATGGTGTCCTGATCTCCGTGCGACTGGAAGAGCGGGCCGCGATAGTCCCGAATCCTGGAAAGGGCGTCCAGCCGCGTGCGCATCAGGAGGCGCACGGGAACCCAAGGGAAGTGATGCGCGGCGACGTCGGGGAGGCTGGTGAAGGTGCTTTCGAGGATCAGGGCGCGGGCCCCGCCTTCCGCGGCGAGGTGCACGGCCACGGCGCCGCCGAGCGATTCGCCCATCAGGATCAACCGCTCGGCCGGCACGCCCTCGCGGCGTGCCAGCCAGTCGCGCGCGGCCTTGGCGTCGGCCAGCACGCCCGACTCCGTGGGCTTGCCCTGGCTCCGTCCGTAGCCGCGGTAGTCGAAGATCAACACGCTGACGCCTGTCACGCGGTGCAGCCGGCGGAGGATGTCCTCGCGGTGCGTGATGTTGCCCGCGTTGCCGTGACAGAACAAGACCGCGCCGTGAGGCTTTGGGTGGGGCACGTACCATCCGTGCAGCAACGTGCCGTCGGACGCGGCGAACTCGGCGTCCTCGAAAGAAAGGCCCCGCGGCCGCCAGTTGCCCGCCGGATAGGGCGCGGGAAAGAAAATCAGCGAGTTCTCGAGGAACATCAGGAGGACCACGGCCCCTGCGTAGGCGATCAGGATCAGGCCGACGATTCGGATCGCCGTTCGCAAACCACCGCTTAACGAAAACGGCGACCCCGCGCCGGCCGAGTTCCCGCCGCGAGGTCGCCCGAGTCGATCCCGAAACCGCCCTGGGCGGCCGCCCCCTTCCGCAAGCGGGGAAGCCTCGGCCTCCCGCTCGCCGGCGGCCGACGCGTCACCGGGGCTTGCTGAAGCCATAGTTGGGATTGCGGATGTCGAAGTCGGCGTCGGTGAAGCCGTTGTTGAACTTCAGATTGAGGTACGTGTATTCCTCGATCAGCTCGGGCGGCCCGCCCGGCGAACTCGGCCAGTCGTGGGCCTCGAAACGGACCGGCAAGTCGTATTCGTCGTCGACGAAGATTCGGGCGATGTGGAACTGGAAGTTCTTTCGCGGGACGGGATGCACGACCTGGATGCACGTGCAGGACCGGCCGTTGAGCTTGGCGCCCTGGAAGTACTTCACCTCGCACTCGCCGTAGTGCGTGTCCTTCTCGCCTTCCTCGACCAGGCGCCGCACGAGGTTCAGGATGCCGATCTCGGTGATCGGATAGCGATTGCCTCGCATGGCGATCGGACCGGTGGGATCCAACGGCACGGTGCCGAACACCTTGCGCATGCCGGTCCCGTGCCCCCACATCTTCCCGTTGTTCTGGCCTTGAATCCAAATCACCTCCTGGCCCTTGAAATGGTCGGGCTTGAGGAAGTACATGTAGACGCTCAGCGGCTTGTGGCGGACCTTGATGAACATGTACTCGGTCTCTTGCAGCTTGCCGTCGTGGCGCTCGCGCTTCACCAGAGTGGCCGAGTAATCCTGAATCGCCTCGGCGATCTTGATGCTCTTCTGGCCCCAGCGGAGAACCGGCATCAAGGGGTGCTCGTCGTTTTGGGCCGGCGCGAGTCCCCCGCCCAACCGGGGTTCGTCGGTCGGGGTGTTGGATCGTTCCGCCACCCGTATCGGAGAATGCTTCTCCCCCTCGCCCGTCGCCTGCCCCCAAGCCTCGCGGTCCACCCAAGTTGCCGCCACGACGAATCCCGTCGCCAGGATGGCCGCCCCAATCCGCCGAATCCAACTCCCCGAACCCATGAAATGACTCCTTTCGATTGCCCCAAACGGAGGTTGGTCCAGAATCTCCGTGGCGGGCACACTCCATCGCGACCCAGTCGCCTTGTGGGCCTTATCGCTCGTTTACGGCAGGACAATATACAATGTTTCCTAAGATGGGAGCGGTTTGCCCAATCGTCCTCTTCCGAACCGGCGGATTTAGCTCGGCAACCCATTGAGTTTATCCAATCCCACTATTCCCTGGGAGACCATTTCGCCATGCCGTCCGAATTCCACGTCGCAACCATCGTCTCCGACGGGTTCATGGAAAACACCTATGTGGCCCATTTGAGGGGACGAACGGACTGCCTGATCGTCGATCCCGGCCTGGAACCGGAAAAGATCCTCGACTATCTCGACGCGCAGGGGCTCTGTCCGGCCGCCATCCTGAACACCCACGGACACATGGATCACATCGCGGGCAACGGGGCGATCAAACAGCGGTGGCCGTCGTGCCCCTTGGTTGTCGGCCAGCTCGATGCCGAGAAACTGGTCAGCGCCAGGGCAAACCTGTCGGCGGCGTTCGGGTTGCCGGTCACCAGCCCGCCGCCCGACGCCACGGTCGCCGACGGCGACCTCTATTCGGCGGCGGGTTTTGACCTCCAAGTGCTCCACATCCCCGGCCATTCCGCCGGGCACGTGGTCTACCTTTGGAAGTCATGCCAACCGTTCGTGGCCTTCGTGGGCGACGTGATTTTCGCGGGTAGCATTGGCCGCACCGATTTTCCGGACGGCGACTTCGAAGCGCTCGCCGCCGGCATCCGGGCCAAACTGTACACGCTGCCCGACAGCACGATCCTCTACAGCGGCCACGGCCCAACCACGACCGTGGGCGAGGAGAAACGAAACAATCCCTTCGTCCGGGGCGACTGACCCGACGTGGAGGCTTCCATCCGCGAAGCGTTGGAGGAGCGCGGTCGGCGATCGGACCGCTCGCGGGGCGCGGCCCGCCGCGCCGCGACCCCCGCCGGTCCCGCTCGTTCCGCCGCGCGACGCGGCGACTTCAATCCGCTCAATCGACCTTGATGCCGACGTTCAAGGTGACTTGAAACTCGTGGATTTTTCCATCGCGGATCGCCCCGCGGAGCTCGGCAACCTCGAACCAACTCATGTTCTTTTCGCTTTGGGCGAGCCTTGCCACGGCGTTGGCCGTCGCTTCGGCGTACGAGTTGGGGGAAGTGCCTACGACCTGGATTTTCTTGAACATGCTGTGTGCCATGAACAGTCTCCTCCAACGGTTGCAGGTCCATGATGGCGCAGGTTGCAGCGTCCAACGCAAACGCCCAATGTTATGCTTTTTCGCGGAATTGGCAATAGCCCGAAGGCTCACACGGGGGGACTCCCGCAAGGTAACCGTTCACGGGGACTGTCCCAATTTTCGCGGCGAAGTCCGCGAAAATGGGACTGTCCCCCTGGCCGGTGAGGGGACAGGCACATTTTTCGGCGCGGAACGGCCCGCAAAACGAGCCAGTGCCCGGCCTGTGAACGGTTACCCTGCAAGGTATACTGAAGGGGACCAGACCCTTGGGGAGGCACGGCATGAAAAAGACGTTGGCGCCCGGCGTGGTCGGCGAGGCTAGGCACCGCGTGGTCACGGAAAACCTGGTGAACTTTCGGAAGCCGGACGCCCCGCCGGTCCTGGCCACGCCGTGGCTTCTCTACGTCATGGAGACCGCGGCCTACCAGGCCATCAAGCCGCACTTGGACGAGGGCGAGGCCTCCGTAGGCACGGGATTTCACTTCGAGCATCTGGCCCCTACGCCCGCCGGCGACACGGTAGTCGCCGTCGCCAAGGTCACCGCCGTGGAAGGCAACCGAGTGACCCTCGAACTGGAAGCCCGGGACAGCCACGAGGTCGTTGCACGCGGCACCCACGTGCGCGCGATCATCGACAAACGGCGCTTTGCCCAGAGGCTCAAAAAGAAGGTCAGGTGACGCGGGATTTCCAGCGGCCGTTCACGGCGACTTGCTTTCCCCGCGCCGCCGCTACCGCCGCGTGAGCACCAAGGCCGGCACGAGCTGATCGCCGGGGATGGACGAGGGGAGCACGGTCAACGCGTATTCCGCGATCGCCTGGTTGTAGCCGGTCAAGGTTTGCAGGAACGCCAAAGTCTCCGCCGTCTGCCAGCGCATGGCCGCGAGCACCGGCTCGATGCCGCGGCCGCCCGACTCGTAGGCTACGGTCGCCACCGCGCGGGCCGCGTCGGCCTCCACGACCGCCCCGGCCCGTTGCTGGAGCGCGTCGTAAAGGGCGGGCACCGTTGCCGCCAGCCGTTTCATCGAGGGCTGTTGAACGATTTCTGGCTTTTGCTCCTCAAGCCGGAGCCGATAGGGGCCCGCGTGCGGAGCCGTACTGGGCAGCAGCCAGGCCCCCTGGAGGGGACGCCCCGCCCGTTGGGTCAAGTCGAACTGGGCCCGCAGCAACTCCACCTGGGCTCCCATCCGGTCGGCTTCGCCGGCCAGACGCGCTGCCCGGAGTTGAAGCATGTCGAGCGGGCCCAAGGGCTGGCGCCGATGGTCCAGGACCAGCGGCGCGAGTTGTTCGATCAGATCGCCTTGTTCGGCGAAAACCTGATAGGCCGCGGCCTGTTGACGCGCGGTCCAATAGGCGTCGACCACGCTTCGCCGATCGCCGCTCGAAACCCCGCGCAGACATTCTTCCAGTTCCACCGTGCGGCCGGCTTCCGTCGGCAACCGGCGGTCCCAATGCAGCGCGGCGGCCAGGTCCTGGACCCTGGCGATCGCCGACGCCGAGACCAGCGCGGGATAGAGCGCCGAGGACTTGCCTGACGCGCCGGCCGCTCGGTCGGAAGCGGGGACGCGCTGGGCGGTGTGTTCGGGAATCGGTTTTGGCGGAAGGGGGAGGGGTTCGTCGGAAATGGCGTCGGGTTGCTTTGGCTTGGGCGGGGCAAGCGTCGGCTGGCGAGGCGACGCCGGGAAAACGTCCGATCCCAACGGCGAGGAGGGAAACACCGCGGAGGCGGGTTCCACGCCCGTCGCTGGCGAGACGGCCGCCCGCTTCGCGGGCAGGCCCTGGGGCGAGGCGAGATTCTCAACCGGACGCGACGACGGCTCCCCCCGCGACGCGGGAAAGATCAGCATCGAGACCACGGCCCGCGGCGAGGCGTCCGGCGGGGCGACCGACAACGCATAGTCGGCGATCTCCTCGTTGTATGCGCAGACCTCGGCGACAAAGCCCTCGCGTTGTTCCACCGCCCGAGCCAGGCAAGAAAGCACCACTCCGAGTTCCAGGCCTGACTCGCGATACGCGTCGAGGGCCGCCTCCAGGGCGTCATCGGCCGCTTGGACCGCGGCGGCGCGTAATTCCATCCCTTGCCGCCTCAGGGGGAGCGCGCGGTGGATGAGACGGTTGCGTGGCGGGAATGTGCTCGAAGCCAGGCCCTCGTTGAAGCCGGTACGATACGGCCCGGCGTGCGGCGCGTCGGCCGGCAACGGCGCGCCGAACGACCAGCCCGCCGCCTCGGCCAAGGATCGCTGCGCGCGCGACCCCCTGTCGCCCGCTCGCCAGAGGGCTTCGGCCGCCAGGGCTCGTTGGGAACGCAGCGGGACGACATCCTCGGCGCGGGGCGAAATCCGCTGGAGCCACTCCACCGCAAGGAGTCGCGCATGGTATTCGCCCACCGCTGCGGCCAAGCGCCAATAAGCGCGCGCAATGACCGCTTGCTGCGAGCGGTCCGCCGCCCTCCCCATCGCTTCCAGCAGCGTCGTCGGACGGCCCACCAGCGAGCCGTTCGTTGGCGCCGCGAACGACTTGGCGGCCAGCTCCTGGGCGATTGCCCGGCGCGGAGCCGCAGTTGCCCCTGCCGTGCCAGGGCTTGCCCCGCGCAAAACGGCGGGATCGCGCTCGCCTCCGGAGGTCGAGGGCGACCTCGCTGGCCAAGAGCCGTCAAGGGGTCGCAGCGCGTCGGGGGAGACTTGAACAAAGCCATCCCCGCTTGCGCCCTGAACCTGCCCGAGCCACAGCGCCCCAAGCATGAGAGTGAACAATCCCATGGGACGACCTCCAGCTTCCGTGGGACACGCTTCCCTCAAACCGGGCGCGCCGCCCGCGCACCGCACACGCGAAGAACCTCTCCTGTAACCTCCCTTCTCCCGCTAAGCGGGAAAAGGGCCGGCGGCGAGGGGAACTCAAGTCGCCCCGGATTTTCTCGATGATCTTCGAACATCGCGAACCCTCGCCCGAACCTTCTCCCAAAGGGAGAGGAAGCTTCCGGGACTGGCTCTAATAGCCTGACACGTCCGCGATCCGCCGTCAATCTCGGTTGCCCGACAACTTCACCCCCTGGATTCTGCTGAGCCGTTTGGCGCATCGGCCCAGACGCAAAGGAAAAAATGCCCGCGAACGGTTGCTCAAGAGGGAAGCAATCCGCGGCGTCGCGTTACCGTGGCCCGCGCTTGGGCGGGGCTTCGGCATCGTCGCGGTCATCAGGGTGCCAGAGCGGGAGGCCGCGGCGAACCCGTTCGGCTAGAATCTCCACCTTCTCCCACGTGCCGGGCATCGCGTCCGCGCCACTGAACAAGGCGCTGTGCACGTCGGGTGGTTCAAAGTCCCAGTGCCCTTCCTTGATCGCCTCGAGAATGGACTTCGGCACGTCGGCCCTCCTTCCACTTTCGAGCCACGCGACAACGAGTAGGACGACGACTAGGACGCCAAGTATGCTAGCATTGCTAGCAAATGTCAAGTTATTGGTGAGAAATCGATGAGGGGATCATCGATCGGCCCCCGGCGACGCGGCGGGCAAGCTGTTGCACAAGATCGCCGTCCAAGGGGCCTGTCCGGCCGTTGCGGCAGACCGCACCCCGCACGGCCACATAGTCAGGCCCGAGCGCGGCCACCGGCCCGACCGTTTCCAGGGTCAGCGACCCGCCCAAGACGGCCAGCATCCCCTCTTGTTGAATAGCTCGAATCCACGCGGGAAGCTGATCCAAAGTCCAATAGTCCAACAAGGTTCCCTGCCCTTTGGCACACGTATCCACGAGCACCGCGGCGCAATTCAGTCGGGCAGCCTCGACGAGCACCTGGTTCGGCTCTGGAGCACCGACAATTTCCCAGTCCGCATAGATTACCGCAACAGGTCGGGCGGGGAGAGGAATTCCACGGACAAACTCCGCCCAGCGCTCGCGCCAGTCTGGCAGACTTGCGCAATGGGCCAAGCCCACCTTCACGAAGGCCAAGCCGCCAGGCAGGCAAATCCTTTCTCGCCCGCCCAGCTCGCGCAGTTCCCCCAGCGCCACGCTCACCGGCGCTTCGCCCGCCACGGTGGCAACAACCTCCTCGACGGCCTGCGTGGTCGGAGCGCCGAGCGAGCCTTTGGCGGGCTCCTTGACATCAATCAGATCCGCGCCCGCTCGAAGGGCTGCCAGGGCTTCCTCGGCATTGCGGACGCTGACCAGAAGACGAGTCATCTTGATCGGCAGGCTACCATCGCGGTTGGCCAGCGTCAACGGGCGTGATGGGGCCTCCTCCCCTTGCGCCACAAAAAAAGCGGCCCGTGGCCGTTTCTCCTGTCAAAGTACGCGGAATGTTGAGAATAGGGGGAAATTTGATTAGGATCTACCATAGGCGCGTTCGACCTCGCGACGAGAACGGCGAGGAGGAGGTTGAGGTGGGATTGACGGGAGATCGTGAGCGATGGACTTCGGCGAGGGCTGGCGGGGGGATCTCGATTCCGCGAGGGCGAGGCCGATTGTGGGCCGAACGCGGTCTTGAGGCCCAGGGACGCCCGACCGACGCGGCGCGTCGGCGATCGCGAGGGTTCACGCGCGTGCCATGGGGATTTCGCTTATTCATCGCGGTCGTCTTGGCTGTGGCCGGTTGCGAGAATGACAAGCCGGCCGCGGGACTGCCGGCCGCTCCGGAGGTTTCGGTTACGGTCGCCAGACCGGAGGTCCGCGAGATCACCGACTATTTCGAGTTCCCCGGCCAGACCGAGGCGGTCAGCGAGGTCGAGGTTCGCGCCCAGGTCAGCGGCTACCTGGTGAAGATTCCATTTCGCGACGGGCAGGACGTGAAGGCCGGCGACCTGCTGTTCGAGATCGACCCCGAGCCTTACCAGGCCGCGCTCGATAAGGCCCAGGGGGACTTGGATCGGCTGCGGGCGTTGCTGGCCAAGGCCCAGAAGGACGTCGAACGCAGCGAGCGGTTGCTTCCCACCGGGGCGATCAGCGAGGAAGAGCATGAACAGCACCTTGCCGACCTCGATGTCCACAAGGCGTCGATCCGATCGGCCCAGGCCGCGGTGCGCGACGCGGAATTGAAGCTGAAATTCACCCGCGTGCTCGCCCCGATCGATGGCCAGGTGAGCCGGCGCAGGGTCACGGAGGGAAACCTGGTCCAGGCGGGTTCGGGCAATTCGCCCGTGTTGACGACCGTGGTTTCCATCAATCCGGTGTATGTGTGTTTCCACATCGAGGAGCCCGTGCTGTTGAAGTTCAAGCAGCTTGACTGGCGACTCGGAAAGGAGGGCCGTCCCACCCAACTCCGCGATCTCAAGATTCCGGTGGAGATCGGGCTGCCCAACGAAAACGGCTTTCCGCACCGCGGCGTCCTCGATTTTCTCGACAACCAGGTGGACCGCAACACGGGAACGATCCTTGCGCGCGGCGTGTTCGACAACGCCAGCCGCGATTTGACGCCCGGCCTGTTCGTCCGCGTGCGGGTCCCGTTTGGAAAACCGCGCAAGGCCCTGCTCGTGCCGGAACGGGCCATCGCGTCGGACCAGCGTCAGAAATACGTTCTGACGGTCGGGGAGGACAACGTGGTGCGCCGCCGGGACGTGGCCCTGGGTTCGCTGAACGAGGGGCTGCGGGTGATCGAATCGGGCATCGGGGCGGAGGACCTGATTGTTGTCAACGGGCTGCAACGCGCCCGGCCCGGCGGCGCCGTCCGTCCGCACTTCGCCGAGGGCGCCGCGTCCCCGGCGGCCCGGCCCGATCCTCAACCCGAAAGGAGCAAACGCGCCTAGGGCGCTTCGCCCGACCCGGCTTCGCCAGTGGATATTCCCCAACCAGCCTTCCCCCCTCGGCCTTCCCCCTTCCTTCCGACCTTCCACCCCGATGTTTTCCCGATTCTTCATCGACCGTCCGATCCTGGCGGCGGTGCCGTCGATCATCGTGACGTTGTTGGGCCTGGTGGCGGCGTTTTCGCTGCCCGTGTCCCAGTATCCCGAGGTCGTGCCGCCGACGATTCGAGTTTCCTGCGCGTATCCCGGGGCGAGCGCCCAGGTCGTGGCCGACACCATCGCGCAGCCAATCGAGCAGTACGTGAACGGGGTGGAGGACATGCTCTACATGTCGTCGCAGTGCAGCAACGACGGCACCTACCAGCTCAACGTCACGTTCAAGGTGGGCACGGACACGGACATGGCGCAGGTGAACGTCCAGAATCGCGTGGCCCTGGCCATGCCCGTCCTTCCCGACCTGGTCAAGCAGACCGGCGTGACCACGATGAAACGGTCGCCGGACTTGATGATGATCATCAACTTGATCTCTCCGGATGGACGGTACGACCAGCTTTACATGAGCAACTACGCGACGACGCAGGTGCGGGACGAGCTGGCGCGTCTGGACGGGGTGGGCGAGGTGATGGTCTTCGGCCAGCGCGACTACAGCATGAGGGTCTGGCTCGATCCAGCCTTGTTGACCTCGCGGCGGATGACGGCCGGCGACGTGGTAGCGGCGTTGCGGGAACAGAACGTCCAGGTGGCGGCGGGGCAGATGGGCCGCCCCCCGGCCCAGCCCGGCGTCGATTTTCAATACACCATGAACACGCTCGGCCGGTTGACCGATCCGGAGCAGTTCGCCGAGATCGTGGTCAAGACGGGGCCCAACGGGCAGATCACCCGGCTTCGCGACGTGGGCCGGGTGGAACTGGGCGCGAAGAGCCAGGACACGGCCAACTATCTGGACGACTCCCCTTCGGCCGGGATCGGCGTCTTCCAGCTTCCCGGCTCCAATGCCCTCGACACCGCCCGGCGCGTCAAGTCCAAGATGGCCGAACTCCGGCAGCGGTTTCCCGAAGGGCTTGATTTCCGCATCTATTACGACACGACGCCCTACATTTCCGAATCGATCCACGAGGTGTTCAAGACGCTCCGCGACGCGGTGATCCTGGTGGCCGTGGTCGTGCTGGCGTTCCTTCAGAACTGGCGGTCCGCGTTGATTCCGTTGGTCGCCGTGCCGGTGGCCATCGTCGGCACCTTCGCCGCGATGGCGGCCTTCGACTTCAGCCTGAACACCCTCTCGCTGTTCGGCCTGGTGCTCGCCATCGGCATCGTCGTGGACGACGCGATCGTGGTGGTCGAAGCCACCGAGCACCACATCGAGCAGGGAATGAACCCGCGCGACGCGGCCCGGAAGGCCATGGACGAAGTCTCTGGTCCCGTCATCGCGATCGGCCTGGTCTTGGCGTCGGTGTTCCTCCCCTGCGTGTTCATCACGGGGATCACGGGACGATTCTTCCGGCAGTTCGCCTTGACGATCGCCTTTTCGACGATCCTGTCCGCGCTGAATTCGCTGACCCTCAGCCCCGCGCTGTGCGCGCTGCTTCTGCAACAGCGCCACGGCCAACGCGACCCCCTGTCGCGGGTGCTTCATTTCCTCCTGGGATGGTTCTTCCATCTCTTCAACCGGACGTTCAGGGCCTCGACGCGGGCCTACACGTGGGCGGTGGGCAAGCTCCTGCGGGTCAGCCTGGGGGTGCTGGCGGTCTATGGCGGGCTTTTGTACCTGACGGGTTGGGGCTTCCAGCAGATGCCGATGGGCTTTATCCCCAGCCAGGACCAGGGTTACGTGTACGTCGCCGCGCAGCTTCCCGATTCCGCCTCCCTGGAGCGGACGGAGGAGGTGATGGGCCGCGCGGCGAAGATCATCCGCGAGGTGCCGGGCGTGGGGCACGTGATCCGGATATGCGGCATGTCGTTCATTCTCGGAGCCAACGGCTCCCACCTGGGCACGATGTTCGTCACGCTCGAGCCCTTCGAAAAGCGCCGCGATCCGCAACTTCACGCCGACGCCATCGTCCAGACGCTCCGCCAGAGGTTGAGCGTCATCGAAGACGCCATGCTGTTCGTCTTCGGCGCTCCGCCCATCCGCGGCCTCGCCTCGACCGGCGGATTCCGATTGATGGTCGAGGACCGCGGCAGCGAAGGTCCGGACGCCCTCCAGACCCAGGTCGAAAACCTCATCCAGCGGGGGAATCAGACGCCGGGGCTCGCCGGCCTTTCCACCGTGTTCCGCGCCCATACCCCGCAGTTGTACGTGGACATCGACCGCACCAAGTGCAAGGCGCTCGGGGTGCCGTTGACGGAGGTGTTTCAGGCCCTGCAAGTCAACCTGGGCGGGTACTACGTCAACGACTTCAACCTGTTCGGCCGCACCTGGCAGGTGAACGTCCAGGCCGACGCGCCCTTCCGGATGCAACCCGAGGACGTGCGCCGCCTCCAGGTCCGCAACATGCGCGGCGAGATGGTCCCCTTGGGGACGCTGGCCACGGTGGAGGACCACAGCGCGCCGTTCGTGATCGTCCGCTACAACATGTATCCGGCGGCCGCGATCAACGGCAACATCCTCCCCGGCACGAGCACCGGCCAGGCCATCGCCCGGCTCGAGGACCTTGCCCGAGAGACCCTCCCCGCGTCCATGGCCTTCGAGTGGACCGAACTGACCTACCTGCAAATCATCGCCGGCAACACGACCCCGTTCGTGTTCACGGGAGCCGTGGTGCTGGTGTTCCTCGTGTTGGCGGGCCAATACGAAAGCTGGTCGCTGCCGCTGGCGGTCATCCTCGTCGTGCCCATGTGCATCCTTTGCTCCATCGCCGGCGTCGCGCTGGCGAAGCTGGACGTGAACATCTTCACCCAGATCGGATTCGTGGTCCTCGTGGGCCTGGCCAGCAAGAACGCCATCTTGATCGTCGAGTTCGCCAAGGCCAGGCGGGAATCGGGCATGCCGCGCGGCGAGGCCACGCTTGCGGCCTGCCAACTCCGCCTCCGCCCGATCCTGATGACCTCCTTCGCGTTCATCCTCGGCGTGGTCCCGCTGGTCGTCTCGCGGGGGGCCGGAGCCGAAATGCGCCGGACCTTGGGCACGGCGGTGTTCAGCGGGATGTTGGGCGTCACCTTGTTCGGCGTCTTCCTCACGCCGGTGTTCTACTACGTCATCCAGGGGTTCGCCGACCGACGGAAACGGCGCGGCGCCGAGGTCGCCTGATCCGGGCGGAGGGGACTAATGCCGCCGGCGGCTGGGAGTGGACTTGAGGATCACGTCGAGGGCCTTTTGCACCCGCTCCGAGCTGGCCTTCTTCAGCGGAACGATGCTCACGTTGCGCGAAGGGTCGCTCCCGGCGGCCTCATCCAGCGTGTTGACCACGCGCTTGATCTCCTCGACGAGCGGGGCGGAGGCCATCACGACCAGCGAGTTGGTGGTCGCCTCGACGCTCAGGGCCTCGACCTGGTTGCGGAACATGTCGCGAAGGATTTGCTCGATCCGCGCGGCGTCGGTGTTTTTGACGGGGATGAGGTGCATGCGGTCGGCGGCCAGGGAATCGGGCGGTTCGGACGTGTCGAGGACCTTGATCAGGGCCTCGATGGCCGCGCGGTCGGCGCGGCCGGCGTAGGCCACGATGGCGTTGAGCCGGTCGTCGGGCACGAAGACCACGGGCCCGCCCGCGCTCCGCCACCCGGCCGAGGTCCGGCGAAAGACCTGCTGGAGCGTTTGGGCCACGGAACTCGCCCTGGCGTTCTCCAGGAGATAGACGCTGTAGTTCCGCCCCACCGTGCCCCGCTGGCGCGTCAGCGCGCGAAGCAATTCCTCGAATTGCGCCAAGGCCGCCGGGTCGTCGGACCGGATGGTCACCGATCCGTCGCCGGGGATCACGATCACCGGCGAGTCGGGGCTCCCCGCCAAGGCCTTGGGTTTGCTGGCCCGCCAGCCTTCGGCGTCGGCAGACGGGCCTGGTCCGCCCCCCGGGGCCTTGGGTTCTTGAGGGGGCGGGGAATCCTTCGGCCGAGCGCCGCTGGGGCGCCAACCTGAATCGTCCGGCGGCGCGACCGCTTCATTCCGCGGCAGCACGGCGGTCGGCGGCTTGGGACCCGCCGCCGGCCGGATCCGCTTTTCCTCCGTCTTGGCCGGCCTCGACCCGCGGCCCTGGATCGGGATCTCGTTGGCCGGTTTCATGACGTGGATCGGGTTCTGCCGCATTTGCGGCCAGATCTTCTGGATCTCCTCGATCGCGGCCGACAGATCGCCGTCGAACGAGACGGTGCGCGAGCGGCGGCCGTCGCCCTCGGAGAGCGTCCCGATCCCGCTCTCGCCCAGCTTGACCAGCAACTCGCGAATCTTCGCCATCTGCTCCTTCGTGGCGCGGACGAAGAGTTGCTGGCTCGTCGGGTCGACGTCGACGGACGGGCCGTGATCCAGGTACCCGTATCCGTCGCCGAACAGCCGTCCGATGGCCATTTCAGCGGTCCAGGGATCGACCACCTCGAGGGTGAAGATTTCCATGGTCCGCTCCTCGCCCTCCATCTGGTCAAGCACCTTCTGGATGGCGGCCTGCTGCTCGGGCCTGGCGATGGCGACAATCTGGTTGTTGCGGCGATCGAGCGAAAGCTTCGCCTTGACGCCTTGCTTGGTCATCAGGTCGTTGAGCACCCGGAGCACCGAATCGCCGTCGGCCTCCTTGAGCGGATAGAGCTGGAGCCTGGCGGCCGAGTCGGCCTTGGCTTCCTGCTCCAACTGTTCGATGAGGGTCTTGATCGTTTCGTGCTGGGCGGGGGAGGCCATGGCCACAATGGCGTCGTTCTGTTCGTCGAGCGTCAGTTGGACGTCGCGGCGGGCGCGGAACAGCCCCTGGAGCACCGTGAGCAGGTTGGCCGGATCGGCAAAGGTCACGCGATGCACCTGCAAGCGCGGGGCCTGGCTCTTTTCGTCGCGCCGATCCATTTCCTCGACGGCGGCCTTGATTTTGGCGTGGTCGTCGGGGGTGGCCGTCACCACCAGGCTGTGCGTCGCGCCGTCCAGGGCGATTTCCGCCCCCGGCACCAGCGACGTCAGCACCGTCATCGCCGCCTGCGCCTCCGCCCATTGGAAGCGGTATACCTGCGTCGTCCGCTCCCCGAGCTTCGATTCCGCGTCAAGCTTGTCGATGGTGGCCTTGATTTCCTTGTGATCCTCGGGCCGGGCCCAGGCGATCAATGCGTGGGGCTCGGAGCCGGTGGAGAACCGGGCTTCGGGAAAGGCCGTGGTCAGGAAGGGAATGGCAACGCGGGCGGTCATCGCCTTGAGCTGATAGACCGCGGCCTGGGCGGCTTTCTCGGGCGGCTCTTTCTTGCCGAGTTCGGCGATGGCCGCTTTGATCTTGGCCTGGTCGTCAGGCCGGGCCCAGGCGAGGATTTTTCCCGGCTCGGTGCCCGCCGTGAAATGGGCCTCGGGAAACATCGAGGTGAGCATGGCGACCGCGCCGCTCGTCCCCCCCGTCCCGGTCGACTCCATCGTGTAGGCGACCAGCCGGAACGCCCGCTCCGGAGGATCCTCTTGCGACAATTGTTCCACCGTGCTGCGGATCGCCTCGTGGTCTTGAGGCCGGGCCCAGACGACCAGCTTGTCGGGCTCGGCGCCCATGGAAAACGTGGCGTCGGGGAACATTTCCCGCAACATCGAGATCGTGTAATACGCGGATCGAGCCCTCGCGGACTTGAAGGGATAGACAACGATCTTGCGCGCCTTGTCGGGGGGCGCTTTCTTGCCGAGTTCGTCGACGGCGGCCTTGATTTTTTCCTGATCGGCCGGCCGCGCCCAGGCCACGACCTGGTCGGGCGCCGCGCCGGCGCTGAACTTCGCGTCGGGAAACATGGCGGTCAAGATGCTGATCGCGCCGCTCACGCCCGCCGGTCCCGTGCTTTCCAGGCTATAGACCGCCATGCGGTGGGCCCTTTCGGGCGGGTCCTCTTGCGACAACTGCTCCACGGCGCTCTTGATGGCCTCGTGTTCGGAGGGCCTTGCCCAGACCGCCAGCTTCTCCGGGTCCGCCCCGATCGAGAACAACGCGTCGGGAAACATCGAACGAAGGCCCGCCAGCGTGTAGTACGACGCGCTGGCATTGGCGGACTTGAAGGGATAGACAACCATTTTGCGGGCGGTTTCCGGAGGCTCCTTCTTGGAGAGTTCGGCCACGGCCGCCGCGATCTTCTTTTGGTCCTCCGGCCGGGCCCAGGCGACGATCTTGTTCGGCTCCGTCCCGGCGGCGAACTTGGCTTCGGGGAACATCGTCGTCAGGATCGAGATCGCGCCGCTGGCCCCGGAAGGTCCGGTCGCCTCCACCGCGTAGACGGCCAATTGTCGGGCCTTTTCCGGCGGTTCCTTGGCGGAAAGCTCCTTGACCGCGGCGGCGATCCGCTGGTGGTCCGACGGGCGAGCCCAGACCGCCAGCTTGTCCGGCTCGCTTCCCGGGGTGAATTTGGCGTCCGGGAACATGGACGCGAGGATGGTGATCGCCCCGCTCATTCCCGCCGGGCCCGCCGTCTCCAAGGTGTAGACCGTCAGCTTGGGCGCGGTCTCGGGCGGATCTTCCTCGGAAAGCTGCTCGATCGTGGACTTGATGGCGTCGTGTTCGTCCGGCCGGGCCCAAACCACGAGCTGATCGTTCTCCCGCCCCGCGGTGAACTGCGCGTCGGGGAACATCGATCGCAACAACACCATCGTGTAGTACGGCGCGCCCGGGGTGGCCGAACGGATCCGGTAGACGACGATTTTGCGGGCCTTGTCGGGCGGTTCCTTCTTGGACAACTCCGCCACGGCCGCCGCGATCTTCTTTTGATCTTCCGGCCGGGCCCAGGCCACGATCTTGTTGGGCTCCGTCCCGGCAGCGAATTTCGCCTCGGGAAACATGGTCGTCAGCACCGTCATCGCCCCGCTGGCGCCCGCCGCGCCGCTGGTCTGGATCGTGTAGACCACCATCTGATGCGACTTCTCCGGATCCTCGCTGGAAATCTGGTTGATGGTGCTCTTGATCTCGGCGTGTTCGGCCGGCCGGGCCCAAACCACGAGTTGATCGTTCTCCGTGCCGATCGTGAATTGGGCCTCGGGAAACATGCTCTTCAGCAGCGACAGGGTGTAGTACGACGCGCTGGCGTTGGCCGCCCGGATCTTGTAGACCACCACTTTGCGGGCCTTGTCGGGCGGTTCCTTCTTGGCCAGTTCGTCGAGAACCGCCTTGATCCTCTCATGGTCGGCCGGCCTCGCCCAGGCGATCAGCTTGTGCGGATCGGGGCCGGGGTTGAACTTCGCCTCGGGAAACATCTGCGACAGGGCCGCGATCGCCCCGCTCAGGCCCGCCGAGCCGGTCGTTTCCACGGTGTAGACGACCATCTTGCGGGCCTTCTCCGGGCCTTCGGGCGCGGCCAGCGTCTTGAGGGCCTCGCGGATCTCGGTCTCCTGCGAAGGCGTCACCCACGCGACCAATTGATCGGGCTCGGCGCCGGCGGCGAAGAGGACCTGAGGGAACATCGTCTGAAGCACCGAGATCACGCTGGACGCGCCCCCCGGCCCATGCTTCTCGAGCGTGAACACGGCGAGCCGATGGGCGCTTTCCGGCGGCTCCTTCTTCGACATCTCGTCGATCATGTTCTTGATGGCCGGATGATCCGAGGGCCGAGCCCAGACAAACAGCCGGCTCGAATCGGCTCCGTAGCCGATGCTCGCGTCGGGAAAGACGGAACGCAGGATGGTCAACATGCCTCGGCCCGACGCCGGCCCGGTGCGGTCGACGGTGTAGATCACCAGCTTGTGGGCGGTTTCGGGCGGTTCTTTCTTGGACAACTCCTCGATCGCCTTGCGGATCGGCTCCTGGTCGGCCGGCCGGGCCCAGACCACCAGCTTCGTCGCGTCCGCCCCGGCGGCGAACGTGGCGTCGGGGAAGATTTGCCGGAGGGTGGGAATCAGCGAGGCCGCCCCGTTGGGCCCCAAGGTCGGCAGGCTGTGGACCGCCATTTCGGGTCGGGTTCCCGAGGCGTGCTGTTTCGACATCTGCTCGATCGCCGCCCGAATCAACGCGTGGTCTTTCATCACCGCCGTGGCCATGAGGCTGTTCGTCTTCGCCTCGACGACGACTTGGGCCTTGGGCACCAGCGTCTTCAGCACCGCGGCGAGCGCGGCGGCGTCGCCGCTTTCCAGCGGGTAGACCACGAGGGTCTCCTTGTGCTCGGCATCGGGCTCGACTTTGAGTTCCTTGAGCGTTCGGGCGATGATCTGATGCTCCGAGGGCCTCCCCCACGCGAGGATCGCGCCCGACTTCGGCTCGGCGACGATCTTGACCTCGGGCAACTGCTCCTGGAGGACCTTGATCGCCGTCGCCGGATCGATGTCCGGCACGGGATAGACCATCAGCTTGTCCTGGCCCTCGGCCGCCGTGCCCGTGTCGATCTTCTCCAGCGCCGCCTTGATCGCCTCCTGATCGGCGGGAAGCGTCCAGACGATGAGCCGCCGGGTCCGCGCGTCGAGCACGAACTGCGCGTTGGGGAAGAGCGTTTTCATCACGGTGAGGACGTTTTGCGGGTCCGCCGACTTGATCGCATAGGCGACCAACTGGTATTTCTCCGCGGCGGGCGTCTCGAGCTTGAGCTGCTCGAGGATCTCGGAAATCACCGCGTGCTGCGAGGGTTTGGCCCAAACCGCCAAATGGTCGGGGTCGGTCTCGGAAACGACCTGCATTCCCGGCAACTCCGACGCCAGCGAAGCGGCCACCGCTTGGAACCGCTTCTTCTGGTTCGGCGTGACCGGGTAGGTTACGAGCTTGCTTCGCTCGTCGAGGATCGCCACGGTCTGGATCTGCTCGATGGCCGCCTTGACGATCGCGTGATCCGCCGGCGTGGCGACCACGGTGAGCCGCTTGCCGCCGGGCTCCAGCGTGATCTGCGCCTTCGGCGCCAGGCCTTGCAGCACGGCGACGATCGTGGCCGGCTGGGGCTGCGCCAGCGGGTAGAACCGCAATTGGGGATCATCCGGGGCCGGCTTTTCCGGCTGGAGCTGCTCCAGCACCGTCCGGATGGTCAAGTGGTCGGCAGGGACCGCCACGGCAATGAGCGTTTTCGTCTGCGCGTCGACCGAGATCTTGGCGTCGGGCGCCAGCGTCTGCAAGAGCGGCACGAGCGTGGTCGGGTCGGCCTTGGTGAGCCGGTAGACCTCCAAACGCGGCGCGCTTTCCGGCGCAGCGCCGCGCACCATCTTTTCCAACGCCGCGCGCAGCGCGTCGTGATCCGCGCTCGTGCCCCAGGCGACGATCCGCCCCGCCTTCGCGTCGGCCACGAGTTTGGCGTTCGGCACGAGGGTCTGAAGATTGGCGACGAGCGTCGTCGGGTCGGCCCCGTGGACCGGATAGACCTCGAACCGCGGAAGCTGGCTGGCCGGAAGTTGGGCTTGGATCTGGTCCAGCGTCTTCTTGACGGCTTCGTGCTCGGCGGGAGTCGCCGTCACCAGGAGCCGATGGGTCTTGGGATCGTGGGTGATGGAGAGGGCGGGAAAGGCGCTCTTGAGCGCTTCCGTGACGCTCGCCGGATCGACCGTGGTGATGGGATACAGGCGCAGCTCCGCGGCCTGGGAACCCGTCTTGTCCGGCTGGAACTGCCGGACCACGCCGCGAATGGTCTGCTGGTCGGCTGGAATGGCGACGACGATCAGGGTCTTCGTCGCCGCGTCGACCGACACCTTGGCGTCCGGCACCAGGCTCTGCAACAGCGGCACCAGCGTCGCGGGATCCACCCGCGTCAAGCGATAGGTCTCCACCTGCGGCGTGTTCTCGATCGACGTGCCGCGCCCGAGCTTGTCCAGCGCCGCGCGGATGGCCTCGTGCTCGGCCGGCGTGGCCCACACGACCAGCCGCCCGGCCTTCGCGTCCGTGGTGAATTTCGCGCGGGGCACGAGCGTCTGCAAGTTCGCCGTCAGGGCCGTCGGTTCCGACCCGTGCAAAGGATAGCTTTCGAATCGAGGCGCCTGGTCGGCCGGCGTTTGGGCTTGGAGTTGATCCACCGCCTTCTTGAGCGCTTCGTGCTCCGAGGGCGAGGCCCAGACCAGGAGCCGGTTGGTTTTCGGGTCCACGACGATCTCGAGCTTGGGAAACATGCTCTTCAGCACGCTGGTCACGCTCGTCGGATCGGCGACGGAGAGCGGATAGGCGGTGAGGACGTGTTCGGGCGGAGCGCCCTTTTCGAACTGCTCGACGGCTTTCTTCACCGCCTCCTGTTGACCGGCCGGCGCCACCACCGCCAGCCGCTTGTTCGCCGCGTCGACGGTCACCTTGGCCTTGGGCACAAGGCCCTCGATCAGCGTCGCCATGTCGGCGGTCGGCGTGTGCGTCAGCGGGTAGAACCGCAGCTCGGGCGTTTCCGGCCCCGGCTTGTCGGACTGCAACTGCTCCAACAGCGACTTGATCGCCTTCTGGTCCGCCGCCGAGGCGATCGCCACGATGCTGTTGGTCGGGGCGTCGATGGCGAGCCGAGCGGTGGGCAAGACCGCCTCAAGCATGGCGAGCGTGGTCTTCGGGTCGGCCTTGGTCAGCCGGTAGACCTCGAATTGCCGGGCCTGTTCGGGGATCTCGGCCATGCCCAACGTCTGGAGCGATTTCTTGAGCAATTCGTGGTCGGCGCCGGTTGCCCAGACAACCAGCCTGCTCGTCTTCGCGTCCAGCGTGAGCTTCGCGTTCGGCACGATCGCTTCCAGGCCTTTGAGGATCTCGGCGGCGCGCGTGGGATCCACGGGATACAGTTCCAGCCGCGACTGCTTCTCCGGCGGCTGGCCGGTCTTCATCATTTCCTCGAGAATCGCCTTGACCGACGCCTGCACCGAGGCCCCGGCGTGAACGCTGAGTTGGTCCGTCTTGGGGTCCAACACAAAGCTGCTGGAAGGATACAGCGTCTTCATCACCGTGAGCACCGACGGCGGATCCACGCCCTTCAACGGATAGATCGCGAACACCGGTGGCTCCGACTTCGAGGGCTGCGCGGCGGGCGTCGCCGTTCCCGACACCGGAGGCATCGCCTGGATCAATGCGCGAATGGCCCTCATGTTGCCCGCCGCGTCCGTCACCAGGAGCTGGCCCGTCGAAGGCAACGGCACCACCTTGCCCAGCGGACTCATCAGGGGCTTGATTTCTTCGGCCACCGCGGCGGCAGGCCGCTTCTCCAGCGGAAACGAGACCCGAACCAGCTCGAATTTTCCCCGGTAATCGAGTTCGTCCAACGTCACTTGGGGAACGAGGTTCTCCGGGATCCCGTCCTCGATGTTCACGCACACCAACATCCGGTCGCGGCGGATCAGCGTGAACCCCTTGGTCAACAGGACGCTGTTGAGCAAATCGATGGCCTCGGTGGGCGTATACTCCTTGTCATCGGCGTAGTTCAGAGTGCCGGGCGGGGGGGCATCGAGGACCAGCGAGAGCCCTGCCTGCCGAGCCACCTCCTCCAGCACATCCACCCAGCGCTGAAAACGAAACTTGAAACGCAAGAGCGGCTCGGGCGGAATCCGGGCGAATTCGGCGCGCTGCTCCTCCGTCAGCACCGCCGCAAGCTTCTTTTCGTTTTCCTCGATAATCTTCGGACGCTCGGCCTCCGCGGCCTTGGAAAGCCCCTCCCGCCGCTCGGCCAACAGCGCCGCAATCTTCGCCCGCTGCTCATCGCTCAACTTCAGACGGTCAGCCGTCGCCGGACGGGCCAGCATGGTGTAGCTTGCCGACGCCTTGCCGACCACGGCTTGTTTCGGTTCCGCCGGCTTGGACTCCGCCGGCTTGGACTCCGGCGGCTTGGACTCCGGCGGCTTGGACTCCGGCGGTTTGGACTCCGCCGGTTTGGACTCCGCCGGTTTGGACTCCGCCGGTTTGGACTCCGCCGGCTTGGATTCCGGCGGCTTGGATTCCGGCGGCTTGGATTCTGCCGGTTTTGGTTCTGCCGGTTTTGGTTCTGCCGGTTTCGGTTCTGCCGGTTTCGGTTCTGCCGGTTTTGCATCCGGGGCTGGGGGGGCCGACGGAGGCGTGGGCGATGGAGGACTAGGCGAGCCTGCCGCCCCTTCCGGTGCACCGCTCTTTTCTGCCGACTTCGGGGCAGGGGCCGGTTGGGCCTTCGCATCGGGGGCGCCCTGCTCGGCTCCTCGCGCACCGTGGCGAGGTTCCGCGAAGAATCCAGCGGTCCCCAGGACCGCAAGGCAAAGCCATAGCGAACCAAGTCGCTTTATCCGGTGGCCATTGTTCATCGGCTTCATAACGCAAGCTCCCGAAAAGCCGGACGTCGGGTTCGGGGCGCCGGAATACCAAGACGTAGCCCCCGACCTGGCCCAAACTTGACTGGGTGGGTTGGGAATGTGAGGAAGGATAATTCTAAGCTATCCCCGCGGCAGGCTTGCGTAAAGCTTGTGGGCCGCCTTTTCCCCCAAAACCCCCACTCAAGATGGATGTGCGCATAAACAACTTGTATGGGCATCCACAAGGAACGCTGGGTTGGGTTCGTGGGCTGTCAGCCTTTGCGTCGCGATTGCCTTGCCGAAACGAGGCAACTCTTGTAGAAGTAGATTGACTCTTGCGATTCGTCAACCAAAGCGGCGCGTCCGGAATCGACGCGCAAAACCGCTGTGTTGCGCGCCCAGAGTCACACCCCTCTTGGGGCGGTAGCTCAGTTGGGAGAGCACGGGCTTTGCAAGCCCGGGGTCGAGGGTTCGAACCCCTTCCGCTCCACTTGACGCAAACTCTTTCCGAATCGCTACGTGCGACATCTCCCGGCGGTCGGCAGCGCAGCCCCTAGCCAGTGACAAGGACAAGGCCTTGCACGTCGCGGAGCGAGGCGAAACGTCCTGTCTCTTTCTTTCGGGGGCCATCGGGACTTGGTACGATGGGATCGGGGCACGATACCCCGATCTTGCCGCAATCTTTCCCACCGAAGCCGAGGAGACTGTCGATGCCTGTTTCCCGTACCCTCCAAGCTCGCCGCGCCACTCGCCGCCAGGTCCTTCGTCGCTCCGCCGCGTGGGCCGGCGCGGTGGCCGTTCCGGCGTTGGTTCCTGCTTCAGCCTTGGGTCTGGCCGGCGCCGTGGCCCCGTCGAACCGCGTGGTTCTGGGATGCATTGGGATGGGCATCCAGGGGATGGGCAACATGCGCACCTTCCGCGGCAATCCCGAGGTCCACGTGGCCGCCGTGTGCGATGTCCACGAGAACCAACGCACCAGCGCCAAGCACTCGGTCGACGAGTTCTACGACAACCGCGACTGCGCGGCCTACCGGGACTTTCGCGAGCTGCTGGCCCGCAAGGACATCGACGCCGTGCAGGTCACCTCGCCGGACCATTGGCATCCGCTGATGGTCGTCGACGCCGCCCGGCACGGCAAGCACATTTACTGCGAGAAGCCGATCGGCTGGAGCATGAAGGCGGCGTTGGCCGTGCGCAAGGCGGTGAAGCAGAGCAAGGTCGTGTTCCAGTTCGGCACGCAGCAACGCTCCGGGCGCAACTTCCGGTTCGCCTGCGAACTGGCCCGCAACGGCAAGATCGGCCAGCTCAAGACGATCCTCGTCGGCGTGCCGGCAAGCTGGACCTGTCCCAAACAGCCCACCGAGCCGGTCCCGAAGGAGTTGGACTACGACCTCTGGCTCGGTCCTGCGCCGCTCGCCCCGTACTGCTACCAGCGGTGCCGGCCGTGGACTGAGAAAGAAGGCTACAGCGTCTGGTACTGCATCTCGGACTACTGCATGGGGATGATCGGCAACTGGGGCGTTCACCATCTCGACATCGCCCAGTGGGGCAACGGCACGGAACTGAGCGGGCCCACGGAGGTGGAGGGCAAGGGCGTGTTTCCCCAGGGCCTCCTGACCGACGCGGCCACGAGCTGGCAGGTCGAAAACCGCTATCCCAACGGCGTGACGCTGGTCCACATGGATGACAACACCGCCGCGAAGCATCCCCTGCAAGTCGCCGGCTACGGCCACGGCGTGCTTTTCCTGGGCGCCGAAGGCTGGGTCCACGTGGACCGGTCCAAAATTGACGCCCACCCGAAATCGCTTCTGAAGGCCACCATCGGTCCGAACGAAGTCCATTTGTTCAAAAGCGACAACCACCACGTCAATTTCATCGACGCCATCAAGGGCCGGACCCAACCCGCCGCGCCGATCGACGTGGCCGTGCGCGTCGACACCCTCTGCCACTTGCAGCAGATCGCCATCAAGCTGAATCGGAAACTCCGCTGGGATCCTGAGAAAGAGGCTTTCGTGGGCGACGACGAGGCCAATCGGATGTTGGATCGGCCGATGCGGGCGCCGTGGAAGCTCGCGTAGCCCAGCCGCGGCGTTTTCGCCGTCCCGCCTGCCGCTTCGCGACGGCGCGCCTGGGGGCTATGCGGCGGGAAACACCGTTTCGGCCCGCTGCGGCCGCTCCTTGGAAGCGGCTGTCCAGTCCCGGCCCCGAATCTTCTGCCAGATGGCGGCCAGCAGCTTGCCCCAACGGACGTTCTGGGGCCGGGCCACGTTCTCGACGCTCACCGCCCCATCCGTTCCTCGGCGAAGGACAAACGAGAAGGCCACCGGCCGGTCGTCCGCCTCGGGCGTGAGCATGCCAAACTTCAGCACGTCGAACACCAGGTTTTCGCCCTGGCGGCGAACGGCGTAGTAGCCGTTGCTGAACCACATCAGCCGGGCGACGACCGGGCTGGCGTTGAAGCCGTCGAGCAAATCGCCGTTGCGCGGCACGTAATGGAATCGGATCGGGCGGCGGGGGCTGAAGACCGACAAGTAGCCGACGTGGTACCCTTGTGGACCCTCGGAGATGCAATACCAGAGCACCGCATTAAAGGGCGTCGGGGCGGCCATGAGCCGCCGCGACTCGAGGCCCTGGTCGTGGATCGCCCCGGCGAAGACCCCCTGGACCCAATGCCCCAGGATCAGCGTCATGGCCAGATAGCCGCCACTGCACCCCAACCCCGCGCGGGCGAGGATTGGACGTTTCCGGCTGTCGCGGCCGAGCCGCCAGCAGGCGACGGCCGCCGCGGCCAAGGGCAGCGTGAAGAGCGGATCGATCACGAACAGATTGTTCAGAGCGAATCGGTGGTCGCTCCACGGCATCAACAACGGCGTGCCAAAGGCCGTGCACGCGTCGAGGAACAAGTGAGACAGGATGCCGGCAAGGAATAGCGCGGTCCAATGCCAGGCGGTTGGCGGGGGGCCCGCCCCATGTGTTGCCATCGGCTCGGCCGTCTTGCGTCCCCACGCGGCCACCAGGTGAGCCAACACGAAAGCCACGGGCACGGCCACAAGAATCGAGTGGCTCAGCCCGCGGTGGTGGACCAGAAAACTGAGATCGTCCTCAAACGGCCGGAGGATGATGTCCACGTCGGGGAGGCTGCCCGCGATCGCCCCCCAAACCATGGCGCGATTGCCAATCTTCTTGCCGAGGATGGCGTCGCCCAGGACGGCGCCCAAAGCCACGTGCGTCAGAGAATCCATGATGATGATTCTAGAATCCCGCCTGCGTCCAGCGAAGTGCATTTTTTTCCGGAAGGATGCTTTCCTGGTTGCGACGCGAACCGGCCTGCGGCGTTTCGAGTCTCCCCATCAAGCGGTATACGATCCCGCCAGAAACCACCGACGATTGCCGGTGTTGAAATTATTGGGCGTTCCCGTTTCTTAAGAATAACAGCAGGTTGGGAAGCGCAGCCCAACGAGGCGATGGAGCCGACGCGGAAACACCGAATTGGGTGATTCGGCGAGGGTTGGATTGGGGATGGACAGCCTCGGTCGATTTGCGATACACTTGCTCAAGGTTGGTTTGCCGCACGGCGAACGACCGAAGGAGCTACGACGTACAGGTCCTCGCATTCCGTTATTTTGTTTATCCCGCCTAACCCGTTTTGATTCCCAATGAGGTCTCCCCATGAGCGACGTATGAGATTTTAGGATGTCGCTGGGGCCCTCGCCGGAAATCCCCGCCTGGGTTGATTTGGGAAGCGTAGTTGGACCGTTTTTGTGCGGTCGCTCATGAGGGGCGGCTGCCGCAATTGTTTGCACGGTGACGCGAGTCGATGGCGGTGCGCGCCCGCGGCGCGCTTCCTGCCATGGGCTTGGCGATGGCCGTGCGAGTCACCAAGAAGGAAAGGCAAGGAGGAGAATATGCTCGGTCAGTTGACCACCGAACCGCGAATCCACGAGTTCGAACCGCTCGGCGACGCTGCGCCCCAAGGCTTCGTGGACAGGGCCACAGCGCTGTTGGGCATCTCGGCCCAGGGACTTCCGGCCGTCTCTCCCGGCAGCCGGCGCGATTTCCTCCAAGCCTTGCAAATCCTCGGCGCCCGCTCCTACCGTTGCCGGTTGGGCAACCGCGACCCGATTCCCCGAACCATTCCCATCCAGATCAGTTGTCCTTACCAGACCTGGCTGAAGGTGTTTGGGCGGCCGCGCGAACTGGAGAAACACTCCCACTCGGCGACGGGCGTGGCAATCCATACGTGGAAGCACGACTGCAAGGAGGGACCGGTGACCTGCATCGGCCAGCTCTCCGAGCGATTGCCCGGCTTGCGCTGGGTGGTCGTCATGCGATTGGGGATGTACGGATAGCGTTCGGCGGGTCGCGTGAGCGGGCCGGGGGGCGCCGCGCTGCCCAGGTCGCTTGGCGGCGACGCGAAGCCGGCGTTCAGTCGAGATACTTGGCGATGAACGCCACCGCGTCGCCGACGGTTTGCACCTTCAGCGCGGCTTCGTCGTCCATCTCGATGCCGAACTCGCCCTCGAACGCGGCCACCAATTCGACCGACTGCGTGCTTTCGGCGCCGAGGTCGAAAACGAAATGGCTGGCCGGTTCGATCAGGTGGGGATCGACGCGGAGCACGTGGCTGACGACTTTCTTGACGCGCTGTTCGATTTCGTTCTTGTCCATGGCCTTTCCTCCCGGAGGTCCTCGCATCATGGCGGATCCAGCCGGATCCTCACGTCGGCCACGGCGTTGCCGATGCCCGCCGGGCCGGCGATCAGGGGGTTGACGTCCAATTCGGCGATCCGCTCGAAATCGCTGACAAGCTGCCCGACGCGCACCACGCACTCGGCGATGCCGGCCACGTCGGCGGGCGGGCCGCCGCGGGCGCCCTCCAGGAGCCGATAGGCCTTGACCTGTTGCACCATGCGGCAGGCCCCGGCCCGGCCAATCGGCGCCAGGCCAAACGTCACGTCGGCGAACAGTTCGACGTAGATCCCGCCCAGGCCGAACATGAGCGTGGGCCCGAACACCGGGTCGCGCTTCGCGCCGAGGATCAATTCGTATCCACTGGGGATTTCGCGTCGCACGAGCACGCCGTGGATTTGGGCGTCGGGCAGGCGTCGGGTGATCCGGTCGAGCGTGGCGTCGAACGCCTGGCGGACCTCCTCGGCGCTGGCCAGGCCCAGCACCACCCCGCCGACGTCCCACTTGTGGACAATCTGCGGGCTGACCACGCGGAGCACCACCGGATAGCCCACCTCGTCGGCAAACGCCGCCGCCTCGTCCGCAAACATCACAAGTTTGTCCTTGCGAACGCCCAGCGCAACCGTAGGCGGCTGATCCTTTTCCACGGCAACCTCGAAAGACAGCGGCCGGCTCATCTCAAATCCCGGTCCGTACCTGCCGGTGAGCATTATCGTTGCGCGGTTCGGCCGGTCTGCCACGAACGCAAAATGACCGAACCTGCCGTTAATGGTGATGGACTGCCTGTCCCCCTCGAGCCATTCCACGCGGCTGAGATCCGGATGCAATTCGGTCGTGGCCGCAAAACTGACAAGGATGCTCGTTCCGGCCAGCGCCTGCAGCCTGCTCATCCGTCCTGTCAGCGTGCGGGGCGGCTGGCCGACATACGCCGGATAGACAAGTTCGTAGCTGATGGCAGATATCTCCGGCCGCTCGCCCACGCTTATTGTGCCGGCCCTGCTGGTCCTGCTGGCGTACGCGAAGAAATAGGAGAACGTGCGCTCAACCGCGTCAATTGCATGGCTTGCCCGGCCCGACTGAAGGGACAGGACCACATTCGTCCGGACGCCCGATTCGGAATCTGTCATCACCAGAACCACGCCCGGCCTGCGCGCACCCTTCACCGTCACCGAAAGCGTGATCGGCGCGCCCTTCACCACTGCCGTGTCTCCAGGCTCTATGACGAAAGTGACCGGAAACAGAGCATCCAGAACCGCCAGCCAGCCGTCTCTCAGACGGGCCTTCCTTTCGAGCACCGCGCCTGGCGCAGCAAGCGCCAGCGCAAGCCATGCCGCGACAATGACACAGGCGCCAGTCGCTGCTCGCCTGGCTCGCTTCAGATCAACCAGATGCCTCGGTTGAATCTCCAGGAGCTTCTCCTGCGCCGACCGCACCAGGGCTTCGCCCAGGAGAGGAGAATGGCGCTCCACTCCCCTCCCGAGTGCCTTCTCCATTCCGAGCTGGAATGCACCGATGAGGAGATTGTCCAGATTCCCGTGAAGCGCCTCGACAACCAGCGCCTCACGTTCCGGCCTCACACGCCGCGCCATGGCCGGCACGAGCCGCGCAGCGAAGGCCGCCGCGCAGGCGACGCACGCAAGGCCGAAAATCGCAACCCGCGGCCAGGCGGAAAGAAGCTTCAACCAATCCAGGACGAACCAGACGAGAAGCAT
>Ga0101944_10001371_pt1 | contig 51692 bp, 38 predicted proteins | sample DewCreD2012metaG_FD_75245 | JGI IMG/M metagenome (GOLD analysis project Ga0101944, IMG submission 75245) | Hot spring sediment bacterial and archeal communities from British Columbia, Canada, to study Microbial Dark Matter (Phase II) - Dewar... ... | reverse complement strand
GGAACGCAGGAAGAAGTATAATCTTGAATGCAGGAACATTAACCAAAACAATGCCTCAGGCCAGTGCTAAACTGCAAACTTGCTATAGGCAAAAGTGTCCAATAAGGTCTGAAGATATACAGATTTTGCGATGAGGCTCGCATAATGCCTAAAAGGCTGATAGCTTCTACTAAAGTTTAGTAGGAGCTATTTTTTTAAAAAAGATTATGGAAAATATAATAGGCAGGGAAAAGGAACGCGCGGCGATATCTGCTTTGATAAGTCAGCGGAAAAATATTATTATTTTCGGTGCAGAAGGGACAGGCAAAAGTACTATTATCAAAAGCGTACTGGAAGAGAAAAACATAAAAAGTTTACTTTATTCTCAAGACAGCAGGACGCTAAAAGGTTCGCTATCCAATCTTATTTTATCTGCTCTTGGTAATACGAAGGCTGTTCAAGGGGCGAATACGTTGGTTTTAAAGAAAGCACTCTACGGGATTATAAATGAGAAGAAGCCAGAGTACATTGTTTTTGACCATCTAGAAAATGTTGAGCCAAAATTCTATTCTTTTTTTGTATATCTCATGGAAGCAAGGATTCCGCTTATCGTGTTAAGCCGCGGGCTTGAGAAGAAAGATATAGGGCATCTACGCATGTCTTTATTTAACTTTGAGAAGGTTGAGATATCTAATTTTGACAGGACAGCCGCGGATATCCTAATAGGCCATTTTATAAATGAGTTTGGCATAAAAATCACCAAGGAAGCCGATTTCAAAAAGGAGATATACCATTTTTCTAAAGGTAACCCGAAAATAATCAAAGACCTTTGTTTTCTTGCCAGGGATGTTAAATATCAAAAGAGTGGCAGCCTAGACGTGAAGCTTATGGATCTAGACCGCAGGATAAGCGAAGTTGTGCATTAATTATGTTTAAGAGCAAAACAAAATATACATGGGAGGGCTGGGATTCATCCGGGAGGGAAGATTGGGTTTTTAATGTTAAGCACCCTTGCGAACTTATCGGCGTTCATGCCAAGCTCATCGATAATCAATTAAGGGAAGGCGAAAAAATTGAATACTGTATTTATGCGCCTCGCATATCTTCTACCTCAACGCCCTTTGGATTTAAGTCAGAGGAATCATCCTGCGGAGTTTGCATGACGGATAACAGGTTCATTGTAACAAAAAACAGGCATATTAAAGATATCGCGCCAAGCCTTACTTCCATTGATTTTAAGGATATTGTTTATTTTAATATCGGCAGCGCTCTGCTTCTTAGCTGGGTCTCGATAGCCTATGTTCAAGATGGTAAGCTGCAGCAGATGCCTATTTTGTTCGGCTCAAACGGCAGGCACCATTTTGAGAAAGCCCTGCGCGCATACAAAAAATATTGTTTAGGCTTAAACACAGAGGAATTTAACTTTGACACTTTTTCTGCTTCGGGTTTTATCCATAAAATTTCCGACAATATTCACCGTAGTCATTTAAAGACGCTTATCAGCCAAAATGAGCGCTGTATCTTGACTTTTTCCTGTCAGTATCTCTGGCATAAAGTCACAGAGAATAGATCTTTATTTAGGAAGAGCCGGGAGTCATACGTAGCAAGCAAGGCCACAGTTTTATTCACAAGCAAGGCGCTGTTAATTGCGCGCGACGGATTGGGGACTTCAGTAGGCAACTGCGCGAATGCGCTGAATATCCCATTAGATAAAGTAAGCTCGCTTTTTTTCCTGGAAGAAAAGGAAAATGACAATGCGATCCATAAACTAAGAATAAATTTCATTAAGGAAAAAGACCCTTTGGATATTTCCTTAATGTCTTTAGATGAAAAAGCAGAGATATTCTTAAATAATATCCAATCGCTTTTAGGCGATACAAAACAAAAGGAGGAACAGCGATGAGCGGGTTTAACTTGTTGTGGCTGGCGCCGATAGGTTCTGTATTGGCATTAGCTTTCTCGGCATATCTGGCTCGGAAGGTTCTTAAAAACAGTAGAGGTAGTGAGAAAATGAAAGAGATCGCCGATGCGGTTAAAGAAGGCGCTAAGGCATATCTAAGGCGTCAATATTCGGTAGTGACAATCTTCTTCGTAGTAGTGTTTTTCATTTTACTTTGGTTAAGTTTTAAAGGATATCTTGTGATATTCGTGCCATTTGCTTTTTTAACCGGAGGATTCTTTTCCGGTTTGTCTGGATATATAGGCATGTCCATTGCAACAAGCGCAAGCGACAGGACTGCACAGGCAGCACGGACAAGCCTAAATGGCGCGTTAAGGATTTCATTTTCCGCTGGAGCCGTGATGGGGTTTGTGGTCGTTGGTTTAGGCCTTTTGGATTTAACCATCTGGTATTGGCTGCTCAATTGGTATTATTCAACGCATGCGTTACCGCAAGGAATAGATAAAATCGGAGCAATTACCTCTACCATGCTTTGTTTTGGGATGGGTGCCAGCGCACAGGCTCTTTTTGCCCGAGTAGGCGGTGGAATCTTCACCAAAGCAGCTGATGTTGGAGCAGACTTGGTAGGAAAGATGGAAGCGGGGATTCCTGAGGATGATCCGAGAAATCCTGCGGTTATCGCGGATAACGTGGGTGATTGCGTGGGTGATTGCGCCGGTATGGGTGCTGATCTTTACGAATCATATGTAGGTTCGATTGTCGCTACGATGGCCTTAGCTGTTGCTGCCGGATTAGGAGTTGCAGGAGTTACAATTCCTATGGTTATGGCTGCGGTTGGCGTAGTCGCCTCTGTCATAGGCACATTTTTCGTTAAATCAGAAGAAAAGGCAGAGCAGGGTGTATTACTTAAGGCTTTGCGCAAAGGGATTTTCGCCAGCGCAATATTAATTGCGATTTTTTCGTACCCAGTAGTTAAGTTTACGTTAGGCTCAGGGCATATGGGCGTGTATTGGTCGATTATTTCCGGGCTCGTAGCAGGGCTTCTTTTGGGGCTTTCGACAGAATATTTTACCTCTGATAAATATCCCCCTACGCGCTCAATCGCTAACATGGCATTAACAGGCCCTGCCACAGTTATTATCGGAGGTTTATCTGTGGGTATGCTTTCTACGGCTTTGCCTGTTCTTCTTGTGACCGCGGCGATATTGGCAAGTTTCTACTTTGCCGGAGGCGCGCACAATTTTAATGCCGGGCTTTATGGCATAGGAATTTCAGCGGTAGGGATGTTATCAACCTTGGGTATAACCTTGGCTACCGATGCCTACGGTCCTATTGCAGATAATGCCGGAGGCAATGCTGAGATGTCGCATTTAGGGCCGGAAGTAAGACAGCGCACTGACGCTTTGGATGCGTTAGGTAATACTACAGCAGCCACAGGAAAAGGTTTTGCCATCGGCTCTGCAGCTTTAACCGCATTGGCTCTGATCGTTGCCTATAACGACAAAATTGCCTCCTTAGGCAAGACCATGGATATGAATTTTATGAATCCGAGACTTATCGGCGGCTTGTTTATCGGCGGGATGTTACCGTTTCTATTCTGCGCCTTGACTATGGGAGCAGTAGGCCGCGCAGCGGGAAAAATTGTAGACGAAGTAAGGAGGCAGTTTAAAGAGATAACCGGCTTAATGGAAGGAAAGGCAAAGGCAGATTATGCAAGATGTGTGAGTATTGTTACCGGCGCGGCACAAAAGGAAATGATTTTGCCTGCGCTCCTTGCTGTGGCTTCGCCTATACTTGTTGGTATATTTATGGGGCTTGAAGCAGAAGTTGGCCTATTGTCCGGCGCGCTTGTTTCGGGATTTGTGTTGGCAGTTATGATGGCAAACGCAGGTTGTGCCTGGGATAATGCTAAGAAGTATATTGAAGCAGGCAGGCATGGCGGTAAAGGTTCTCACAGCCATAAAGCAAGCATTGTTGGCGACACTGTCGGAGATCCTTTTAAGGATACTTCCGGGCCGTCGCTTAATATATTGATTAAACTGATGTCTATGGTATCAATTGTATTTGCGTCGTTTATTGTAGCAAAAACAATATTTAAATAAAATTAATCACACGATAGGATCATAAAAGGAGGATTTTCTGTGGAAGGAATTTTTACTATTGCAGCGGTGTGGCTTGGATTGGCAGTTTTATCTACAGTTATTGCATATCACTTGAAGATGTCAATTGCTCTTATTGAAATTTGTATCGGAGTTGCGGCAGCTGCCGTAGCCAATCATTTCTTTGGAGCGAATGCCTTGGGGAGCAACCAGGAATGGCTCCGGTTTTTAGCCTCAACAGGTGCTATTCTGCTTACTTTCCTAGCGGGAGCGGAGCTTGATCCTAAGGTCATAGCTTCCAAGAAAAAAGAAGTGCTTGTGGTAGGGTTTATCGGATTTCTAGCGCCGTTTCTTGGCTGCGCAGCCTTAGCCAAATTTATTCTCCATTGGTCTACTCAAGCAAGCTGGCTAACAGGGATTGCTCTTTCTACCACCTCTATGGCTGTTGTGTATGCGGTGATGCTGGAAACCGGTTTTAACAAAACAGAGTTCGGCAAAGGGGTTTTGGGAGCCTGCTTTATAAATGATTTAGGAACAGTCATAGCGCTGGGGCTTATATTTGCGCCGTTTACGTATAAAACGCTTGTTTTTGTGGTCGTGAGCGTTGTGGTTTTGGGGTTATTTCCATTTGTGACAAGTTTCTTGACGAGAGCATACGGCAATAGAACTGCTGCTATCAGGGCTAAATGGGTAGTTTTGGTATTATTCGGGCTCGGAGCGCTTGCTCTATGGTCTGGCAGTGAGGCAGTGCTTCCCGCATACATAGCGGGGATGCTTTTAGCTGAGTTTGCGGCAAAGGAAGATCATTGGGTAAGGCGTATGAGGACATTGACAATAGGTTTCCTTACGCCGTTTTATTTTTTGCGCGCCGGAACATTGGTTTCAGTGCCAGCTTTAATTGCAGCGCCAATTATATTTCTGTTTTTATTCGGAGGTAAGGTCATCTCAAAGATTTTTGGGCTATATCCGGTTATCGGACGCTTCCGTAAGGAACGCAAAGAAAAATGGTATTACGCTCTAATGATGTCTACCGGTCTTACTTTCGGCACAATTTCCGCTCTTTACGGATTATCGCATGGCATAGTCACCCCAGAACAGTATTCTTTTTTAGTAGCGGCCGTTATCGCCAGCGCAGTTATACCGACTATGATTGCCAGTTTTGCATTTATGCCGAAGCATCTTCTTCCTGTTCACAAAAAAGGCGAAGGCAGGATAACGGTTAGGGAATACGGGATAGATGAGGAGTAAAAAAATTAAAGATCGAACCAGGAGGAGATATGAATACTGATAGGGTTTTACTGAAAATATGCGTGTATTCTGATGAGCAATCCAACGGCATTACTCTTTACGAACGGATTACTTTAAAGGCAAAAGAGCTTGGATTGGCAGGCGCTACCGTCATTAAAGGAATCTCGGGCTTCATCGGAGAGGATGCGATACACAAACCGAAATTAACGGCTTTAACTGAAAGTTTGCCGGTGACAATCGAGATTGTAGATGCTGAAGCGAATATCAAAAACTTCTGCCATTTCTTGATAAGTTTGTCCAGGATGGATTGGTTGTTTTGCAGCCTCTTTCTGCTTTAAGGAAGTAAAGATTTGTTACTATATGCTGTCACTTTATGTTGTTATAGGCATCATGTTTGGATCCATTGCCGGGCTGATGGCATTTATTATTACTTGGCGTGAATACGAGAGGCATAAGTTTACAGACAAACGGCTTTTTAAGGAATCTTTTCAAACCGCAATTTTCGCATTCCTTATTTTCTTGGCTTTATCAATTCTTACCGGATTTATTCTCACTTGTTTTATTGTCAAATAATCATTGCGGATGGCGCTACGGAGGTTTTTTGTTTCCAAAAGCAATGCGTTGTGATATAATCCATAAATATGGGTATACGGGTATAATACTTAAGCAACAATCAAGGAGCGAAACATGCCTACCAATAAGCGCATAAAGAAAACGACCATCGAAATTACGCAAGACCAGTATTTTTTCCTGAAAGAGAGAGCCCTCGAGTTACAAAAGCAAAACAAAAACGCATCCATCGTTTCTATCATCCGGGATTTAATAGAGAAAGAGAGGAAGCAATAGAGAAATCAAAATAAATAAAAGAAGCAATTTTCAATATATGGCTAATAAACAATTAAAAACCGATGAAGGAGTTAAAATTATGTTTGCTAAAATGATTTTGCCTGTTTTTCTTGTCTTTGCATTAGCTGGGTGCGCTACGGGCTCTAAGAAGCAGGCCGCGCAATCGCAGCCGGTGACGTATGAAAAATCCCAAAAAACCTATCAACAAGAATCATATTCCCGGGATTATGACTATGATGATACACGGTCCTCTGAGAGCTATGAAAAACCAACGAAGAAAACTTATTCTGAACCAGCAATACAATTAAGCCCAAAGCAGATTCAGCGGGCATTAAAAAGTGCTGGCTTCTATCAGGGGCCTACCGATGGCAAGATTGGCCCCAAGACAAAAGAGGCGATTATAAAGTTTCAGAAATCCAAGGGCCTTAAGGCCGATGGTATTGTCGGCAAAAAGACTTCGGCTGAGCTAAACAGATATTTATCCCAATAAGAAATGAAAGCAAAGAAAATATTCTTATTTATCGCGGTTGTTATTCTTGTGGGGCTTGGAGTATTTTTCGGCCAGCGGTATTATGCTGGATTTCAAAAAGCCAAGCAAGAGCGGATTCTATATGAGGCACGAAAAGCCGCATGGCAGGAATTACAGCAGCGTATCAAAGCTGAAATAAGCCAGTTCAAAGGTGAGGCCGGGATAGTGATTAAGGACTTAGAAACTGGTTGGGAGTTCTCGCATGACAAAGAGAAGCTATTTCCTTCGGCAAGCTTGGCCAAGATTCCCCTTATGGCGGCATGTTTCTTGGCAGCAGAGAAAGGTAAAATTAAATTAGACCGTAACATAGCACTAAAGTCATCGGACAAGCTCACCGGCTCAGGCGTGTTAAAAGATATGCCTGCAGGCACCACTTTTAGTGTTGAGAGGCTTATCGGCCTTATGATTTATGATAGTGATAATACCGCTACTAATATTGTCACGAACTTAGCGGGCATTGATTACTTGAATAGTTCATTTAAGAGTTTTGGGTTAAAGAATACAGACTTGTCTCGTAAGATAGCCGATTACCATTCCCGGGATAAGGGTATCGAAAATTACACAACAGCCGAGGATATGGCTTTGTTGTTAGACAAGATATACAAAAGGAGTCTCGGGAATAAGAACGTTTCGGATCAATGTATCTCCATGCTGAAATTGACGCGCATGAACGACCGTATTCCAAAGTACCTGCCGGTTGATTTAACTATTGCGCATAAGACCGGCCTTGAGAAAGAGGTTTGCCATGACGCAGGCATCGTATTTACCAATAAGGGCGATTTTATCATTGTCGTATTAACCAAGCATGCGAATTCAAACAGCGCGCCTTCCAAGGAATTTATCGCAAAGGTATCGCTGTATGCTTATAACTATTTCGAACAATTAAAGAAGCAGAAAATATGATAAAGATAAAATGAGCTTAGCAATAATTAGGCAATTAAGCAGAGTTTTTATTGCCTTGGTGGTATGTTTCGGATTTTTGATGATGCTAAGCACTGCCGAAGCAAATCTTCATAAGAAAAAAACAGAGACGGCGTTGTTTACTGGCATGGGGACTCAGCCCAAAACAAAATCGCCTTGACTTTTGATGACGGCCCCCAAAGCGTTTATACGCCTCAAATCCTCGATATCCTTAAAAGGTATAATATAAAAGCGACGTTTTTCTTAATTGGAAAGAACGTAGAAGCTTTTCCGGAGCTGGTAAAAAGAATAAAGGATGAGGGGCATTCAATCGGGAACCACACCTATGACCATCCGGATATCAGGTTCCAGAACCATAAGCAGATAAGGCAGCAGATAGAAAAAACAGAAAAAGCGATTATTGATGCGACAGGCGTAAAGCCATACCTTTTCAGGCCGCCCTATGGTTTCGACAGCAATCTGCTGTTAAAAGAAGCAGAAAATCTCGGGTATGCAATAATTTTGTGGTCTGTAAGCGGCTTAAACGGCAGGCAGGATGCGCCATCTGCCAAGATTGTGCATAGGGTTGTGGATAATGTTCAAAACGGCTCGATTATCCTGCTTCACGATGGCAACCGTCTATCGAGCAAGACAGACCGTAGCCAGATCGTGAAAGCATTGCCTGTAATCATCGAGGCCCTGCAAAAAAGAGGGTATCAATTTGTGACGATAGACGAGCTGCTTTTTGAGAAGGGGGAGTAAGGGCATGAAAACCAAATTTACGATTATTCTGCTTCTGGCATTCACAATGTCCGGCTGCGCCTATATCCAGAAGGCCAAGAGGACCGACGAGCTGGAGATAGAAAATGCCAATCTAAGGAGTAGAATTGCTCAATTAGAAAATGAAAAGACCAAAGAAGTTAAAAAGGTTTACGAGCAGAAAGACAGAGAACTTTCGGAGCTAGAGCGGGCAAAGCGGGAGCTTGAGGAATCGCTCAAAAAGGAAATCGGAGAGTATAAGGCAAAACTACAGATGACCGAGCGGGGACTGGTCATAACCTTTGTTTCCGAGATATTCTTTGATTCGGGTAAAGACAAGGTAAAAAAGGACGGCAAAACTACGCTTGATAAAGTCGCAGAGGTTTTAAACAGGGATGTGCCGAATTCCAACGTAGCAGTCGAAGGCCATACCGATAATGACCCGATAAAGTATTCCGGCTGGAAGTCGAACTGGGAGCTGTCATCAGCCCGTGCGCTTGCGGTTGTGCATTATCTTGTTGATGAATGCAAAGTCGAACCGCAGAGGCTATCCGCAAACGGCTACGGTGAATATCATCCGGTAGCACCCAATGACTCTATTCAGAACAAACAGAAAAACAGGCGCGTTGAAATCGTGATACTGCCTTCTAAATTAAGTAAGGTGAAGGCGAATTAAAAGGAGGGGAGAAAAAATGAGAAAATGGCTGGCGATTTTTACAGTTGCGGCACTTGGGATCATGGGGCTAAATGGTAATGCTTTTGCTATGGGGCAGGCGCCTGAAACTCTTCAGGTAATAGGGAAAGTTGCCGAGGTCAATTTGAAGGCGTTGACTGTCAAGATTACCCTTGCTAAGGGAGACAGTGTAACGCTTCAGATTAACGAAAAGACGAAGTTAACAAAAGGCGGGAGAAGCATCACCCTTCCGAACCTTAAGAAAGATGACGAGGTTACAGTGACGTATCAAACAAGCTGGGGGAAGAAGATTGCTTTGACGATTGCCGTAAAGGAGCAGATCTCCGTTCCCATGAAAACTACTCCAACGAAAAGTAAAAGATAAGAATCTACTAGGGTTTTAAGATTGGTTATAAGTGTGCTTGGGCTTTAGGCAAGAGACGTTCTATCTCGCTTCGGCGGTCTTTTTCGGTTTTGAGGCGGGAGATCTTCAGAAGCCGCCGACCGTTAAAGATTTTTAGCATGTTTTCATCGGTGCAGGATTTCATAGTTTCGACGAAGTCCGGAGGCAGTGTCTTGACTATTTTCAGCAGGTGTGCTAACTTGGCCTCTGAGATATTCAGCTCTTTACGGGTTATTGCCCAGGTTATTCTTTGCGGGTCGCTATTGATAAAAGCCTGGATTTTTAGGCCTCCGGCTATGGTATTTTGATAAACCGGTTGCCTAGGAATGGGCGCTGGCGGCAGGGGCTTATCGAAACTTATGAGGATTCTTCTCCTGCGGCGAATATACATTCTCACAACTAAATGTACCAGTTGACGCTGTGACGCTCCTGAATTTCTTCTCGTGTCAAGTTCGGGCAGCCAATTTTGAGCCTAGATTAGAACCAGAGAAGAGGCTCGAAAATGACAGAGCAATTGAGCAATAGAAAATAGAACAATAGAGTCGATGCTCGATTGCAGTTCAATGTTCTAGTATTCACCCCCCTCTTGGTGTTCAGGCCAGGGGCAAAATGCCTAAAGAGCACCTTTCCCAATCTGTATCACAACTAAATAAATATTTACCTCAGCGCGTCTTAGTGCTATTATTCAGTTAGCTGCTGGGTAGTAACAGGAGTGCCTCTTTTTGCTCGGGTTATGTAAAAGGAAGGAGGACATCGTATTGGATAAGAAAAAGTCTTTCCATATTTCCGGTTTTGGCGTTTTTCTTGTCATATTGTTCGGGCTGGGGGCGGTATTTATTAAAAAGGCTTCTGGCATCCCCTTGTTTGATGAGCTGCTGATTGCTATGACATTAGGCATCATTGCCCAAATTTTTGTCACCTGCGACCAGAGGACTGAACGTATATTACGCTGGACTCCCCGCGTGCTTATCCCTTTCGGCCTGATATTATACGGCGCTGCCAACCTTGATTTTAAACTTTTTGCCGCTGTCCCCGATACCTATAAGATTACCCTTTTTATAGCGATATTGACATTTTTGGTTACCGCTTTGACATTGGCAGGGCTATTCGGATTAAAAGACAGGACAGGCTATCTTATCGCAAGCGGCTCTTCGGTGTGCGGGGCCTCTGCGATTGCGGCCACTGCCTCGGCTATCGATGCCGAACCCGACGATATATCCTGCAGCCTTGTGGCGGTGTTTATTTCTGCCTTGCTTGGGCTCATTATCCTTTTTCCTCTGCTCCGCCGGGCCTGCTCTATGAGCGATACGGAATACGGCATTTTCTGCGGAACGGTTTTCCAGTTCACCGGTTTTGTGAAATCAGCGGTCTCGGGCCTTCCTGCCGAGGCGCAGAAGGTCGCATTGGCGGTAAAATCCCTGCGGTATCTCTGCTTGATCTTTACCATCCCGCTTTTCACCAGCCTTACCAAAGGCAAGATGTCTATGCCCTGGTATCTGGTTTTATTTCTTGCGGGAGGGGTCCTTTGCAGTTTTGTGTCTACGCTCTCCGGGTTGCGTCATATCAGCGAATCGGCCCTCTCTTTCATTTGGAGCATCGCAATGGCCTCAATCGGATTTAACGCAAATATGCGGGTACTTTTTTCTTCTTACGGGCTTAAGGCATTTCTTGTTAGTTTCCTTTCAATGCTGGTGACCATCGGGATATTCCTCGTGAGCAGAATGGTATTTTAGCTCCCGGCTTCCGCATAGAGCGGCAGGTTTTGTAGCATATATGAGGTTGCTGTTCTGTATAAATATACTATACCGAAAAGGCGGTAAGAAAATTATCCCGCCTGAAACAAAATGATAACCGGGATAATAATATGATACGAAATATCTTCCCCTTCGCCGTTTTTCTTTCCTGCACAACATTGTTTATTTTACCTAAAGGAGCAGCGGCTATGGATGCCAGAACCGTCGTAGTATTAGAGACTAATCAGGGGAATATCGAGATTGCGCTTATGCCTGAAGTGGCGCCCAAGGCTTGCGAGAATTTCGTTAAGCTTATCGAAAAGGGTTATTACAACGGAATAGTTTTTCACCGGGTCATCAAGGGTTTTATGATCCAGGGAGGAGACCCTACGGGGACCGGGAGGGGAGGTGAGTCTGTATGGGGGAGGCCCTTTGAAGACGAGGTAACCCCGAGCGTCCAGTTTGACGCTCCCGGAATCCTGGCTATGGCAAATGCCGGTCCCGGGACCAACGGAAGCCAGTTTTTTATTACAACCGCCAAAACGCCGTGGCTTAATATGCGCCATACCATATTCGGGAAAGTCGTCTCAGGCTACGATGTGGTGCAGAAAATCGAGAATACCGCAACAGACCCTTCAGATAGGCCGCTGTCAGAACAAAAGATAATCTCCGCCTTTCTTAAATCCAATTAAGGAATGGCAGGAGGCCGGTAAGGTCGCCGGCGCCTCAACCTTTATTGAGACTATCACAAACAGGAGTACGCCCATCCCTGCGGACAATAATCCTGTCCGCACACATTCCCATACGCATCTTCATAGGCATCCCTTAACCCCTTGAGGAAACTGTTTCATATTCCGGGCTCCTTGTGTATAATAAGGTTTGTCAGTTTAAACAATAACAGAAAATGACAAAGGCGGTTTACCTATGCAGGAGATTTTGTTTGTTGATAAGCCGAAAGGCATGAGTTCTTTTTCGGTTATCAGGGCGCTGAGGAAGAAGCTTAAGATTAGGAAAATGGGGCATGCCGGCACTCTGGACCCCCTTGCAACCGGCCTTTTGATTATAGGTATTGGCAGCGGGACAAAGAAGCTGGCAGGGTATTTTAATCTGCCCAAGGTATACCTGGTTGACATTCTCCTGGGGAAACGGACCGACACCGGAGATATTACGGGTAAGGTTGTCGAAGAGCAAGTCGTGCAGGAGGTGGACGAAAAAAAGGTCAGGGAGGTCCTTAGGAGTCTTGAAGGGGTGGTTGAGATGCCTGTGCCTCTTTATTCGGCAGCCAAACATAAGGGACAGCCGTTTTATAAATATGCGCGAAAGAAGATACAGCTTGAGCCGAGAATGAGGAGGTCGGAGATATTTTATATAAACCTCCTTGAGGTCAAACGCGCAGACGGCCTGATTTTGACCATTGAAATGAAATGCCAGAAGGGGACTTATGCCCGCTCTGTGGCAGAGGAGATCGGCAAGCGACTGGGCATTCCGGCAACGGTCTGTGACCTGCGCAGGCTTGCAGTGGGTGATATCAGCGTCTCCCAGGCAAAGAGGATTGATGAGTTTTAAGAGCGGGTTCGTCAGTATTATCGGTAGGCCGAATGTCGGCAAATCTTCCTTACTCAACGCCCTTCTTGATACCAAGATCAGCATTGTTTCCCCTGTTCCTCAGACTACCCGTTACAAAATCAGGGGGATTATGCATTTGCCCGATGCCCAGGCGGTCTTTGTGGATACGCCGGGCATGCACGCCTTAAAAGAAGAATTGGCCTGTCGGCTCAATGATGTTGCCAGGAGTGCGATTCCGGACACCGAACTGCTATTGTATGTTACGGATGTTACCCGGAGAGTAGGCAAGGAAGAGGAGGATATTATGCGCCTGGTCCTGGAGTCAGGCATTCCGGCGGTTATGGTGTTTAATAAGATAGACCGCGGGAGCAGATTTCTTTCAGATTACACCGCTGCCTGGAAATTTCAGCTTAAAGGTTCCCGCGCCTCCCATGACCCCATCCGTTACTATATCCCTGTTTCCGCAACTACAGGCAAGAACCTTGGGAAACTTCGCCAGGCTGTTGTCGAGCTCTTGCCGGAGCACCCACCTTTTTACGAGACACAGACGCTTACGGACTTTCCCCTTAAATTCAGAATTGCAGACAGCATTCGGGAAAAACTCTTTCTTTCTCTCAAAGAGGAATTGCCGCACAGTGTTGCTGTTGTGATAGAGGAGATCGAAGACCTCCGCAGATTTTCCCGGATCAAGGCAACCGTATACGTCAATACCGAATCCCAGAAGGGAATCGTTATCGGGAAAGGAGGCGCGCTTTTAAAAGAGATCGGCACTGCCGCCCGCAAGGACCTGGAAAGGATGCTTGGAAAAAAGGTCTTTCTTGAATTACGGGTAAGCGTTTTAAAAGGCTGGCAGGAGAAACCGCGTATCCTGGCAGAGCTCGGCTATACGCTTTAGTTGCAGGCTCTAAGGCGGTATTTTTGTTGCATTTTTTCTGACCGCCGATATAATAAAAATATAAAAAATTTTCAAAATTTATTTGCATTTTTGCAAAATATATTTACAATAGATTATTATGAGGAATATGCTTAAGGAGCCGGTGAACGGGGTGTTACTAAAGGATGCGCCATTCAAAGAGGAAGAGAGCGTTTCCGCGGTCCATCTGATCGTCGATTTTATCGCTCCGAAAAATTTCATTGACGATCCCGACGAGATCGAGAAAATCCTTTTTGAAGCAGCCAAGGCCGCCAATAACACGCCGCTTAAGACCGCTATCTATAAGTTTCCCGTTCAGGGGGTTACCGGCGTTATACTCCTGGCAGAATCGCATATCTCCATCCACACCTGGCCGGAGTTTGATTACGTATCAATCGATATCTTTACCTGCGGCAAGAAGACAAAGCCCCGCAACGCCCTGGAATATCTGAAAGATAAATTCTCCCCCCGAGAAGTCAAAGTGCGAGAGATCAAAAGAGGCAGCGCGTGAAGGCATTTCCCTCCATAAATAATCGCCCCTGGTTTGTCGAAACCTCATTCCCTGGAGTCAGAAGGTGCAAAAAAGACGCATTTCTCATCGGTAAAGAGATCTTTAAAGGGAAAAGCGCCTTCCAGGATATTTATATTTTTGAAAGTCCTGGTTTCGGCAAGATCCTCGCCTTGGACGGCATAATCCAGTTTTCCCAGAGCGACGAATTCATTTACCATGAGATGATCGCCCACGTTCCCCTCTTCTCTCATCCTGCGCCGAAAAGATTCCTGGTGGTAGGAGGCGGAGACGGGGGGGTCTTGCGGGAAGCGTCGAAACATCCCCTCAAGGAATTATATCAGGTAGAAATAGACAGGGAGGTAGTAGCCCTAGCGAAGAAGTACCTGCCATTTGTTTCAAAGGGCGCATTCGAGGACAAAAGGCTTTCTATCGCTTTTGAGGACGGCAGGAAGTTCATCAGGCGCTATAAAGATTTCTTTGACGTGATCGTCGTCGACTCCACTGACCCTGTCGGGCCAGGCAAGGTATTGTTCCGCGGGGATTTCTACAAGACAGTGTTCGATGCGCTTACCTCTGATGGAATCGCAATATTCCAACTCGGTCCTTTTCTTGACTTCGACCTTATTATCAAACCGACCGCGAAGAAACTTAAAAGCCACTGCCGCTATGTATACCCGATAAGGCTTGCCATGCCTTCCTATAGTTGCGGGTGCGAATATTGTTTTATGATCGCTTCCAAAAAGATCAATCCTGCCTCCCTTGCTCCTTCGTTGATCGCAAAGCACCTGAAGGAACGTCTTGGCGCACAGGCTTCTTCCCTGAGGTATTATACTCCGCACCTGCATCCTGCCAGCATGGTTATGCCGAAGATCTGGCAGCTCTAAACAATGCAAAAAAAATCCAGAGTGCTTATTTTAGGTGACGGCCGGATCGGCCGGGTAGCCAGGCATTATTTCTCCCGGAGCCCCTGGGTTGCCGAGGTCAGCTTTGTGCGGCAGGATCAGGATGCTAAAAAGTGCGACCTCCTGATCGGTGCCCTCGCAGGAGAACTGGGCCAGAGGGGGCTTGAGCTGGCCTTAAAACACGGGAAGAGCCTGCTCGATATATCCGACATCGACCCTCCTTTTTATGTCAAGAAAAAGAAGGAAATCGAAAAAAAAGGTATTCTGGTTATACCTGGGTGCGGATTTTCTCCGGGGTTGGTCAACCTGTTGATAGGTAAGGAGCTTTCTGCCGAAGGCCGCATCAGGGGCATCGGCGTCAAGGCAGGTTCTTTATCCAGGAGGCAGTGGTTTTTCCCTTTTCTCTGGTGTTTTGAAGACCTTATTCTTGAGCACAGCATTCCATCCTGGCAGATAGTGCGCGGGCAAAAGAAGCGCTACCCCCCATTTGCTTCGTATATGCCTGAGCATTTTAACGGCATAGAGGCAGAGAGCTATCTGTGCGCCAGCGGGTTCGAAAACGTAATGCAGGAGGCAGGGGTGAGGAATTTTACCTGCAGGGTGCTTAGGCCCAGAGGGTTCATGGCTTTTTTCCGTTTTTTGCAGAACCACGGTTTTCTCACAAAGAAAAATTTGCCTTTTACTAAAACGGTCGCAGAATCAGTTGTACCGGATAACCTCACCGTAGCCCAGATCGCTGTAGAGCGGCATGGCTCAAAGACCAGTTGGACCATTGTGGCATCGTCAAGAAAACAGGAGGCTTTCAATTCAATGCAGAAGATAACCGCTTCCGTCCCGGCTGTCATAGGCAGTATGCTTGCAGGAGGGGTTATTCGCAGGAAAGGCCTTGTCTTTATGCACGAACTGGGTAAGGATGAGGGGATTGTACAGCGCCTCCTGCAGGGGCTTAAAGGCTTCGGTGTTACCTGCAAGAGAATGACTACCCATGATTAAACACTCTTACTTAAGCGATAAAGTCAAAGTATATTCTTCCGGTATCCACCGGAAAGGAGTCTTTGCCCGCAAGCCCATAAAAAAAGGCGAGATTATCGCCGTATGGGGAGGGTATATCATTACGCAGAAAGAATTCGATCGGCTTGCCAAAAAGCGGTTCAAAAACATAGATGATTATGCAACCAAGATCGCAGATCAATTTTATATGGTCTCCTGCAAACAGGGGGGCCTTGAGGATGACGATTTCTTCAACCACAGCTGTAACCCTAACGCCGGCATCAAAGGTAATATTCTGATGGTTGCCATGCGCAATATTAAGGCAGGAGAAGAGGTCACCTATGATTATGCCATGACTGATGCCGATTTCGATTATTCATTTCAATGCAGCTGCGGCTCCCCAAATTGCCGTAAACGCATAACCACAAAGGACTGGAAGATACCTGCGCTGCAAAGGCGCTATAAGGGGTATTTCTCCTGGTATATCGAAGAAAAAATCAAAAAACTCAAGGAAATGAAATAGCCGGGTATTACCGGAAGGCCCGGTTAGAGGGCTGAAACGTTGCCGAGGGCGCTTTAGAAGGCACAAGGAGAAGAAACGTGTTTGAAAAGATGCTTGATCTGGCACTGCGCAGGCCAAGAGCGGTTTTTGCCGCGGCTTTGATCCTGACGATTTTGGCGGGAGCGCAATTTTTACGCGTTAAAATAGACACCGACCCTGAGAACATGCTCCCCGAAACCGAATTCGTACGCGTCTTTCATAGAGAGGTTAAGAAAGAGTTTGGCCTTTATGATTATATAGTGCTTGGCGTAGTCAACGAGAAGGATCCGGAGGGCGTTTTTAACCCGGATACGCTCCAGAAGGTGTACGCGTTAACCGAGGCAATTAAGGGGATCGACGGGGTCATTGCTTACGAAATAATGAGCCTTGCAAATAAGGATGATATACGCCAGGGCGAGGGGCCTGGTGAAGTTTTGTTTACCTGGCTGATGGATAAGCCGCCGTATTCTGCGGAGCAGGCCACGCGTATTAAAGAACGCGCGTTGGCCAACCCCCTGTTTTACAACACGCTCATTTCACAGGACGCAAAGGCCCTATGCATCTATGTCCCGATCAAGGATAAGCATATAAGCTACCGTGTTTCAAGAGAAATTCGATCGATCCTCAGGCAATATGCCGGCAACGAGCAGTATTACCTTACCGGCCTGCCGCTTGCCGAAGACGCTTTCGGCAAGGAGATGTTCGTTCAGATGGGGATTTCCGCTCCCCTGGCAATCATTGTTATTTTCTTTTTGATGCTCTGGTTTTTTAAACACATTTCGCTGGTGTTACTACCTATTATCATGGCAATAGATGTGGTGATTTTGACAATGGGGCTTATGGTTGGCCTGGGATTTCCTATTCATATAATGAGTTCGATGATCCCGATTTTTTTGCTGCCTATTTGCGTGCTGGATTCGATACATGTCCTAAGCGATTTCTTTGAAAGTTACCCTTCATTCAAAGATAAAAATAAGGCGGTCAGGCATGTTCTGCGCACTCTTTTCATTCCCAACCTGTTCACCTCTTTAACTACGGTAGCCGGTTTTTTTTCTCTCTCATTCGCCCCTATCCCGCCCATACAGGTCTTTGGCATATTTGTGGCAGTCGGGGTTGCCGTCGCCTGGTTTACGACAGTCCTCTTCATTCCGGCATATATAGCGCTGCTGCCGGAAAAGAAATTCAAGAATTTTGGCGCTACGCATGCGGAGCTCCATTCAGGATTCCTGCCTCGGTTTTTAGCCGGGATGGGAAGGCTCACAGTCGTTCATTGGAAGCTTGTCATCGGAATAACCCTGGCAATTGTCGCGCTTTCGGTCTACGGTATCTCGCGCATCCGCATTAATGATAATCCGACGAAATGGTTCTCCAAAAGGCATCCAATCAGAATCTCTGATATAGTCCTGAACAGCCATTTCGGAGGCACCTACAGCGCTTATCTGGTCCTCGATGCGCAGGATAAGGATGCCGAGATATTCAAAGAGCCAGCCATGCTGGAATATATCGATAGTCTGCAGCGTTACCTCAAAGAAAAAGGCGGCGTAGGCAAGTCAACCTCCTTGGCCGATATTACCAAAAAGGTGTATTATGAGTTATCCGGAGGTGATTTGCGGAAGAATGTTATTCCGCCCACAAAACAAGCGGTAGCGCAATGCCTTTTTTCATTCGAAAGCTCCCACAAGCCGGATGACCTTTGGCATTTTGTCACGCCTGATTACAGCCGTTTGAACCTATGGCTTCAGCTGAGGTCAGGGGACAACCAGGATATGACCAGAGTGGTACGGGATACCGAAGCATTCTTAAGCCATAACCAGCCGCCCTATGGCATCAAACATACCTGGTCCGGCTTGACCTACATAAATATGGTGTGGCAGAATAAAATGGTAACGGGCATGCTTTGGAACTTCCTCGGGAGTTTCTTTATCGTGCTTGTCATCATGACTATGTTATTGCGTTCGGCAGCCACAGGCCTCGTTGCCATGGTGCCTATGACGGTAACGGTTTTATTCATCTATGGCATGCTTGGATTTCTCGGCCGGGACTATGATATGCCTGTCGCCGTGCTTTCCGCTCTGACTCTCGGGTTGGCGGTGGATTTCGCGATCCATTTTATCGAGCGCGTAAAGGCTCTCTACGCTCAGAACCACGATTGGCGGGAAACCGTCTTTCAGATGTCAGGCGCTCCGTATCGCGCGGTCCTGAAGAACGCCCTGGTCATTTCTATCGGATTTCTGCCGCTGTTTGCCTCCCCCCTTGTTCCCTATAATACCGTCGGATTCTTTATGTTCGCAATAATGCTCTGCGCGGGTATCGGCACACTCCTTATCCTGCCGGCCCTTGTATCGGCCAATCTGAAATTGCTGTTTTCTCAGCCGTCAAACAGATTCTTGTGTTCCTGCGGGCAATGCCTGCTTGCTTCGCTTATTGCGGGTACAGGAGTAGCTTATGTTTTGATTGCGTATTTATCTATCCCCTGGAACGCCGCCTCCTTAATCGCCATAGGCGCAATCGGGGCACTTTCGATTGTATGCCATTTTGTATCTAATGCGGCGCTCTGCAAAAAACAGGAAGGAGCATAACATGAAAATAACAGTTTTTTCCGCAGTATTCTTTTGTTTGGCTCTTATGACAGCTCAGGCACGAGCAGGGGAGATGGGGGCTGATGAGATTGCCTCCCGCGCCAGCCGGGTTTCTTATTATCAGGGGGCAGACGGCCGCTCAGAGGTAACGATGGTTATTACTGATTCTCAGGGCAGGCAGCGTCAGCGTAGTATGACGATCCTGCGTAAAAATGTAGGCGAGGGAGGGGAGCAAAAGTATTACGTATATTTTCATAAGCCGGCCGATGTGAAGGGGATGTCTTACATCGTCTGGAAACACGCTGGGAATAAGGACGATGACCGCTGGCTCTATTTGCCTGCCCTGGACCTGGTAAAGCGCATCGCATCCTCTGACAAACGTTCAAGCTTTGCAGGAAGCACCTTTTTATATGAAGATATATCGGGCAGAAGCATTGAGCTGGATACTCACGAGCTCGTCAAGAGCGGAGACGGATATTATGAGCTTAAAAATACCCCCCGCGACGCAGCGAGTGTTGAATTTTCTTACTATACCGTTACCATTGACGCAGCGAATTTTGTTCCCCGGAGAGCAGAATATTACGATAAAGAAGGGAAGCCCTATCGCATCATAGAAGCGCTAGAGGTAGGCGAAATCCAGGGGTTTGCCACTATCACCAAAATGAAGGCCGTTGACCTTAATTCGGGAGGTTCGACCGTCGCGGAATTTTCTAATATCTCATATAACGTCGGCTTGGGGGAAGACATCTTTACTGAGCGATATTTGCGCAAACCACCGATCCAGTGGCTTAAGGAGTAAGATAGAATGCGTCTTTTTGCCATATGTGCCGGCACAGCGCTTTCCATGGCCGTTTGTTGCGCCCGGCTTTATGCTTCCGCGATGCCAGAAATCCACGGCTTTATAGAACATGCCGGCGCGGTAAAAACAAGCGATAACGAACTTGTCAAGCACGGAAGCTTCAATCTTCTGGAGCAGCGCCTGCAGCTAAAGGCAAGCCATGCCTTCCCTGTCGAGAGCATACTTGGTACATGGCAGTCTGTAGCGCGTTTTAAAGGTGATTTTACGGTTGACGAGCATTACGCAGGAAAGACCGGATTCGATCTCAGGGAAGCCAACCTCTCAATGAGCCCGGCCAGTTTCGTGGATGTAAAATTAGGCAGGCAGGTCCTTACCTGGGGGACAGGGGATTATATTTTTATTAACGACGTATTTCCGAAGGATTACGAGTCGTTCTATATCGGCAGGGATGATGAATATCTCAAAAAGCCGTCTGATGCCGTGCGTCTTTCGGTGTATCCGCCATTTTTAAATGCCGATTTTGTTGCTATTCCCTTCTTTGAACCTAATGCCTTGCCTCAAGGAGACCGATTGTCTTTTTTTGACAGTTTTCAGGGCGGCATTGCGGGAAGAGAATCAGACCGGCACCTGATCGAACAGCCAGGGCAGGGCCACAATATCGAATATGCCGTACGCCTTTATCGCAATTTTAAAAGCACCGAGATTGCGTTTTATGCGTTTAGAGGATTTGATAAGATGCCCCGCAGTTACAAAAGTGAATCATCCCGGCAGCTTTATTATCAGCGGCAGAATGTTTTCGGGGCAAGCCTACGGAGCCCGGTGTTTTCCGGTATAGGGAACCTTGAAATGGGATACGTGCACTCCCCGGAAGACTCCGCCGGCACAAACCGGTTGGTTGAGAACTCGATATTTAAAGCCTTAGCAGGCTATGAGAAAGACCTGGGCAACGACCTGAAAATCGGTGTGCAGTATTATTATGAGCAGCGCCTTAATTATGCAGATTATATGCAGGCGTTGCTTTCCAGGGATTTTTTCTGGGATGAATACCGCCATCTGCTGACACAGCGAATCACTAAACTGTACATGAACCAGACCGTTATGGTATCACTGTTTAATTTTTATTCACCCAGCGACCATGATGGCTACGCGCGCCCCTCGATAAGCTATGCGATTACAGACCGCTGGAAGATTACTGCGGGAGCCAATATCCCGTGGGGGAGCCATGAAACGACTGACTTCGGGCAGATGAAAAAGAATAAAAATATTTTTTTGCGCCTGAGATACAGTTTTTAATTCTGTGGTATAATAATAAAGGGATTTTGACGGAGAGAGGAAGGCATGCTTGCTGTTTTTGGGCTTTTGATTATCATTCTGGTTTCTATCATTGCCGTGCGTATCGGCGCCATAGCACTTGAGCTGACCGGGTTATCTCCCGAGATCGCTTCTTTTCAAGCGCAGTCTGCTTTTTCAGGCGCCGGGTTTACTACTTCCGAGTCTGAGACGCTCGTCAACCATCCGGTCAGGCGTAAGATTATACGTATTCTGATATTGTTCGGGAGCGCCGGTATAGCGACCTCCATGGCGACACTGGTCCTTACGTTCCTGGGGGCTACCGGTCACGACATGTTGCTTAAGGGGGCATTTCTTCTTACCGGGCTTATCTTCCTTTATATATTCGCCCGTTCCCGGCACGTCTATGTCCTCATGAAGCGCCTGATCAGCGGCCTTCTGCGAAAATGGACGAAAGTCCACATCTTCGATTACGAGCAGCTGCTTGGTTTTAACGAAGGGTATATGATCTCCAGGATTAAGGTTAAGCCTGACAGCTGGGTGAGCAATAAAAAGATAAGCGAGCTTAAGCTGGAACAAAAAGGGGTTTTAATCCTGGCTATTTACCGGCGCATAAACAAAAAGGAGAAATTCATCGGCATAGTAACCGGAGATACGCTCATCGAAGCCAACGATGTCCTGATCTATTATTCTCACCAGGATGTCTCAGGGTTTTTGCTGGAGGGAAAGGAAGAACCTGCATGAACGGATACCGCACAAAACGGGCTTTGCGCCGCAACCCCCTGAAGGTGAGGCTTAAAAGCGCCAAAAGGTTCCTGCGCCTGCTGGATGACGCCTCCCAGACTATCCGATTGCGCAGCGGCCTGGTTACCCTTCAACCTTCCGAAGATGTAGGGGAGCATATAACTGATGGTAAGGAAGAAGTCATTATAGTGCTTCGGGGGAAAGGCAGCGTTTCCTGTAGCGGCCACAGGGATTTTAAGCTTAAGGCCGGGGAACTCCTTTATATACCACCCGGCATAAAGCACAATGTTACCAATGCCGGCAAGGGTGCGCTTAGCTATGTATACGTCGTTACGCCGGTTGCAATAGGGTGATTTTTCGTTTGACTAAGGGTTGGCCCTACCGTACAATAAGCATACTGTTTGGCCTTTATCAAGATGAATTCTGCGAGGATGGCGGAATGGCAGACGCGACAGTTTGAGGGGCTGTTGCCCGCAAGGGTGTGAGGGTTCAACTCCCTCTCCTCGCACTGAATTTATCAAAAGGGAATTGTTAAAAGGCGAGTGAAGAACTCGTCTTTTTATTTACAGCCAGGGGGGGACACTTCCATCACAACTCTTTGTATTGTAAAGGGATAGGAAGAAACGGTCCTGGGGTTATTCGCGGGTTTCGCGGCGCTGGTCTTTGACGTAATTATTGCCCTGCAGTTTTTTGGCGTATGATTTCAATTCAGCCCCGATTTCGCCTACCTGGGCCACATGTTCGATCTTACGGAATTCGTTGGTAACCACACCTATTGATACCGAGATTAGAGGGATTTTCTGTTCGTTTCCCTGCCGGTCACAAGCAACGATGTAGCCGTTTTTCCTGTCATTTTCGTTATAAAACATAGGCGCCCGTTTTTCGAACTCCTCAATAATGGCCTTACAGAGCGAGTCGGCGGTTGCAGGGATGGTGATAATGACAAAATCATCCCCTCCGATATGGCCGACAAAGTCGTCGGGGTTGCCTACCTGTTGGGTTACCTGAATGAGAATACGCGCGGTTTCGCGTATGACTTCGTCACCGTGTTCAAAGCCGTACTTATCGTTATATGCTTTGAATTTATCCAGGTCTATGTAGCAGACGGCAAAGAGGGTTTTCTTTTCTATGCGCCGGTTAAGCTCCCCCATAATGGAGACATTCCCCGGCAGGCGCGTGAGAGGGTTTGCCTCCAGGTCAATTTCGGTACGCCTCAGTATCATGCGGATATGCGCCAGTAGTTCTTTCGGTTCAAAAGGTTTGACCAGATAGTCGTCGGCTCCCGCATCAATCCCCCCGACCTTATCTTCAACCTCACCTCTTCCGGTGACCATAATAATCGGCAGGTGCCTTAAGAGTATATCCTTTTTTACCTGGGCGCAGACCTCCCGCCCGTTCATCTTCGGCATGTTATAATCAAGGAGCACCAGGTCCAGAGGCTTAGACTTAATAATACGCATGGCCTCTTCTCCGTCATGCGCTTTAGAGATTTCAAAATTCTCCTCCGAGAGGGTTATCTCCAGGACATCAAGGATATCGGGATCGTCATCGACTAGTAATACTCGGTGTTTTGGCACAGCGCTAACCTCTTTCTATTTAATGGGTAAGGTAAAACTGAATGTAGTTCCCTGTCCGGGTGTGCTTTGTACCCAGATCTTCCCCTTATGCGCCTCTACAATATGCTTTACCAGCGAGAGTCCCAGACCGGTTCCCTTAACCTGCTGGTTGATCTCGTTATCCACGCGGTAAAATTCACCGAACAGCTTGTCGATGGCATCGGGAGGGATGCCAATCCCGGTATCCGTGATGCTAACCTCAACCGTCCTGTCGCGCTTGACCTCGGCGCGTATGGTGATCTTACCGTTTTGCGGGGTAAATTTGACGGCGTTGCCAAGGAGGTTGATAAAGACACGCTCAATCTGGCTCTTATCCGCTAAGATCGCAGGCATCTCTTTGCTGACCTGGGCGGTCAATTCGATATTCTTATTCTTGCACTGGATGAAGATGAGGTCCATGACATTGGCGATAATGGCCTTAATATCCTGTTCCTCGATTTTCATCACGGCCTTGCCTGATTCGATACGGGCTATGTCCAGGAGGCCGTTTACCATGTGTACGAGCTCATCACTGTGCGAATTGATCTTCTCAAGGCGTTCCTTAACGGGCTGGGGCAGGGCCCCCAGTTTTTCAGCAAGGAGTATGGCGGCATACCCTTTGATGGAAGTCAAAGGGGTACGCAGCTCATGGGAAACAGCAGAGATAAAATCGGTTTTACGTTTATTTATCAGCTTGACTTCGTTTAAGACTGCGGTGAGCTCACGAGTACGCTCATCGACTTTGTTCTCAAGCTCCTGCTGCGCCATCCACGTTTTTTCAAAAAGGCGGGCATTCTCAATGGCCTGGCCTATCTGGTTGGTCAAAATAGTGATGATCTCTTCGTCGCCGGCGGTAATCGCCACATCGACGTCTTCGGTTCCCAGGACAAGAAGGCCTTTATTTCCTTCTTTCGGGGAAATAGGCGATATAACAAATGAGTTTACCTTAAAGATTGAATTTATTTTTTCTTCGGTCAGACCCGTATCCTGCGACAGGGAAATTGAGGAGACGGTCTTTTCTTTGAATATAAGGTCCAGGTATTTTTCCTTTTCAGCGTCAACCGCAGCCTTTATCTTATAGGCCTCGTCTTCGAGGTAGCCGATACTGAGATTAATGCTGAATTTGCCCTCTTTCTGGTTCCAGACCAGGGCGCAGGCTTTTTCAAACCCGAGCTCCTGCAGGAATTCCGGACGTATCCTTTTGAGGATTTGGCGTTCTTCTAGAGTAGTGCTGATCGAACGAGAAAGCTTTTGCAGTGCGTAGAGACCGGCAATCTTTTTATCAAGCTCTTCCTGGGTTTTATTCAGCGCCATATCGGTACGCATGATGAGCTTTGCCTGTTCATCCATCTCCTCAACCGCTTTTTTTAATTTATCGATCTCTGCTTGTTTTTGTTTCTGTTTTTCGGCTTGAAGGAAGAGGGCTATCGACAGGCCGGCAACGATGGCGATATAGATAAGCTTGAGCGCTATCGAGAGTATATTGAGCAGTGGATCGGGGTTCGATGGAGGCATGTTAGTTGCTGACCGCCAGCATGGTTACGGTTTGGTTGTGAAGATGCGTCTGTCCCTGGTAATTGATCGAAAGGAGGGGGGCCTGTTCTCCGTATGTGTAAAGGCCCAGAATGGGCGTATCTTTTTTTAGCCCGCTCTTTATGATCTCCAGCTCCCTGTCGGCATCCCTTTTTAACAACATATACCTCGAAACCGAGTCAAAGACAAGAAGAAAATTGATATCCGGCTCTTTCAATAATTCCCTGCGCTGCGCAACTAGATTTTTCTTTGCTTCTTCCAGTGCCTGATGGGTTGCGGCAAGGCAGGATTCCTTTGTGCCGATCATCAAACGTACGGTAGAACCTTCTTCAACGTTACCCTGCATGTGCAGGGACCCGTCGTTTCCGATCAGGCGCGCATTGCGCAGGAGATACTCCTGCTCTCCGGGGAGGAACATCCCCAGGGGGTAAAGTACCGAAATGCGTTTTATCTCCTTCTGGAGTTCGGTAAACCCGCGCCCGAGATACTCCTGGTAAATTTTAGCCGCTGGCTGGTTGTTTATCTCATATACGACATTGCCTTCTGCCCTGGTTACGGTGCGGGGTTTACCCAGGGGTTTCCATCCGTGTTTAAGCCCCAGGCCGAAACTGACCTTGCCGGCAAAAAGTATGCCGGCTATTGCGTCATTGAGCATCTCCTGGTTGAAATAAACATAGGTCTTAAGGAACCTGAGGTTATCCGATGCTGAAGCCCCGATAAGCGGGAAGCTCCTTCCCAGCCTTTCCTGGAGCCCGCTGATAAGGCCGGAGCCCTCTTCTATGAGGCCGTCGCAGAAGGTGACGCTGAAGACCCTGTGGGTATTTTGAAAGCCGGCCATCAGCTTGACGCCAAGTTCCCTGCCTGCCTCAAGGGAAGTTTTTTCCTTTATATCCTTGGCGCAGGCGATATTAAAATAGGTGCCTTTGGGGAAACCCAGGAACATGACCGCAACGGCATTTTTGAATATGCCTTCGTTGGACATGATCGCAGCGCCCGTTGAGCCTATGATCGGTATGCGGTTTATGAGGATGCTCAGCGTCTTAAGCAAGACAGGATACGCATGATTGAATGAAGTGAAGACGATTGCCAGGTCGACCTTTGCTCCGTGCAAATTGATCGCGGCGATCTTAGCTGCCTCTTTCACCGCAAGAACGGGGTCTTTTTCCGTGCTCAGCCCTAAACCTACATACATATCATTTGCAACAAAAAACGTTGACTTAGAAAAAGCTATAGATTAAAATAAATGCACTTTAGATGTCTTTCGCGGCCCCATCGTCTAGCCCGGTCTAGGACGAATGGTTCTCAGCCATTAAACACCGGTTCAAATCCGGTTGGGGCTACTCTGATTTTCTTTCAGAGAATCAGAGTGCCTACTCGCCTATATGCGTGCTGGCTAGAATTTTCCGCGAAGCGGAAAATTCATCCCGATAGCTAAACGTTGCGCAAATTTCGCAGAAATTTGCTTGCAGCTATCGGGGTAGACAATATCTCCCCTACAGACTCAACTCTTCCAGCCCAACGATTTTCACCGGATAATTATCTTTTAGCTCTCCCTGTGCCTCAAGGACGACCAGGTCATTGGGGTTGAGGCCTTCAAGTATCTCTACGTAATCGCTTGTTATATACCCAAGGCTTACCTTACGCAGCCTCACCGTTCCGGTTTCCACTTCGTCTTCGTCTTTTTTGAGCGATTGAGTAGGGATGACAGGAAGGAGCGTGGTATTTCCTGCCGGAATAATGGTAGTTGCCGGTATGACCAGGGCATTTTCAAGCTCGATGATCAGGATTTCGACCCTGCTGAACATCCCCGGGAAGAGCAGCCAGTCTGTGTTTGCGACTTTTATCTTTGCGGTCAGGGTCCTGCTTTTTCCTTCCACTACCGGGTAGATACTGTCTACGATCCCTGAAAAAACTCGGTTGGGATGCGCATCGACATAAACTTGCGCGATCTGGCCTGCTTTAATCTTGTTGATATCGCGCTCGACCACGCCGACCTCCACGAATACTTCGTCTATTTCATAAAGGACTGCGATTTTATCCTGTGGGGTACAGAATTCTCCTTCTTCTATGTCCCGGGGGCCCATTGCGCAGTCTTTGGGCGCGTAATAAAAAGTCTTGCTCAATTCATTCTCCGCCAGGTTCCACTCGCTTTTTGTCGTCTCCAGCTGGTATTCTGCGCTTTTGGCCTCCAACTCAATCTCTTCCATCTTCGATTTGATGATCGCGCCGACTTCATAAAGTTTTTGATGTACCTCCAGTTTTTTGAGAGAAGCGTTATAAGCTGCCTGAGCAGCATTGTATTTGCTCTTTGCGTAGCTTAATCTCAATTCTGCATCCTTAGGATCGAGGCAGGCGACCAGGTCTCCCTTTTTGACTTTTTCTCCTTCTCGAAAAAAAATATTCTTTATTACTCCGCTTATTTCAAAGCGTATCTCGATCTCAGTCTTACCCTTAATGTTGCCCATAACAGGGAGAATATCTTTGAAATTGGAAGGTCGCGCCCTAAATACGCGCACAAGGATCGGCCTGACCTCCTGTTTTGCCTGCTGCGGCGATCCTTCCGGGCCTTTAGGTTGCACGGCCTCTTGCCCGGTTCCTGGCGCGCCTTCTTCTTTGGCTGCCTGGAAGGGAGTCTTGGTCTGGAGTTTAAGGGTTGTCTTAAGCATCCCCCACCCTATAACGACGATCCAGAAAAGTATGAATATGCCGAAAAAGATAGTGGTTTTTTTAAACTGCATACCGCCTCCTGTCTATCGTTTTGTCAATCGTAAATCCACGAAGATCATATAAACGCACGGAATAATGAATAAGGTTAAAAATGTTGCCAGGGTCATGCCTCCGATGACCGTAATGGCAAGCGGAGACCACAGGCTTGAGGATTCGCTTCTGTCTAAGGCCATGGGTACCAGACCCAGGATTGTTGTCAGGGAGGTTATCATGATCGGCCTTAGGCGGTCAAAGGATGCGGTGATAACCAGGTCCCTGATACCGCCCTTAAGGCCTAGTTCAGCCGCCCTTTTATGGCGGAGGAAATTAATCCGGTCGATTAAGACGATGGCGTTGTTGACGACAATCCCTCCAAGCATGATCGAACCGATTAATACCCCTGTCCCTACCGGTTTATTCGTCAGGCGCAGCGCAATGATTGCCCCTATCGCAGCCAGGGGAACGGTCATTAAAATGATAAAAGGCTGACTGAAGGATTCAAAAAGCCCGGCAAGGAGCATGTAGACCAAAATAAGGCTTAATAAGAGCGCCAGGCTTAACTCGCTCTGGTTGCGTATCATTTTATCATAATTGCCACCCAGTTGCCAAAAGTAATCCTTGGGAAGCATAAAGTTTTTCATTACCTCTTTGACTTTGTCAGCTGCTGTACCCAGGGCGACGCCTCCGGTGTTGGCGCTTACCTGGACCATGCGGAACTTATTCTTACGCCAGATCTCGCTGGGGCCGATATCAAATTTAAAATTAGCAAGTTGGGACAGGAAGACCGGCTCTCCGTCTTTGGTCACCAGGATAACGCGGCGCAGTGCTTCGAAGGTTTTGCGGTATCTTTCTTCCAGGCGTACGATGGTTTCTGTTTCTTTTCCTTCCGAAGTGCTCTCGAGGGGGCTCATGCCGGTAGCCGGTATCTCTCCGGGTGTGAATTCTGGTACGGGTGCTTCTTTTTTCTGATAACGTAGCAGGGGGCCGCTCTTGCCGCGGTAGTGGGTAGCGACCATTCCGCGCATGTGCGTATGGAGCGTCATGGCAACGTCGCGCGTGGAAAGTCCCAGGAGCGCGGCATACATCTTATTGACGTTTAATCGCATCTCAGGCCTTCCTTCGCGCATCCTTATTTTTGTATCGGTGAATTTCGGTATGGTCTGGATGCGTTGTGCGATCTGGATGGCGAGGCCTTTGAGGACCTGGTAATCATAGCCATAGATTTCAATCAGTATCTCTTTTGTGCCGATCTCTTCGGGCTCTTCGTAATAGATAAACGCCGGATCCAGCTTTTCCGTATAGGTGCGTAATTCTGAAATGATCTGCGGGGTTGTTCTCTCCCGCTTGCTCAGTGGCTGCAGCTCTACGTAGATCTTGCTTGACCAGGGCTCGATCTTAGAGGTGGCAGTTTTTACCTCCTTTACGCGCGAGACAAATTCCTCAACCTGGGCGACGACCTTATCAGTGACCTCAAGCCTGGTGCCGGTAGGCATCTCCACGAAAATGGTAAATTTGTTTTGTTCTGCTATGCCGATGAATTCTTTCTCCAGCTTCTTGGTCTCCTGCAGTGCCCTGGTAAAACCGAGGATAGCCAGAATAAGTATGAGATAGCGCAGGGAGAGGCAGACCGAAACAAAATTTTTATAGAGGTTTCTGAGCCGGGAGGAGAAAGCCATCGGCTCGGCAACAGGTGTCACTGTTCCTGCTTCCTTTGGCTTCTGGGTGGCTGTTTCTTCCGCAGGAGCTACTACCGGTTGAACCGGGTTTTCCGGAGGAAGAGGGAGGTTTTTAAATCGTATTCGCGCGGCAAGCATGGGAACGAGCGTAACCGCGGCTATCAGTGATGCAAACAGGGAATAGGTAATGGTGAGGGCAATGCCGCTGTAGAGCATTCTGATTTCGGGGTTAATAAAGACAAGGGGTAAGAAGACTATAATGGTGGTCAGGGTTGAGGCGATGATGGCGATGAACATCTCCTCAGCTCCTTCGATCGCGCACGACTTCGATGTCTCCTTCAGTATCTGGTGGGGGGTTAATTGGTCAAGATGAGGAAGCGCCTCCTCGCGTTTTTTAAAGGTATTATCGAGCACGACTATGGCGTTATCCACAAGCATCCCGACGCCAAGGGCAAGCCCGCTTAAGGTCATAACGTTGATGGTTAAGTTGTTGAAGAACATAAGGCAGAAAGTCAATAGTAGCGAAATGGGTATGCTCGTTGCGATAATGAATACCGCGCGTAAATTGCGCAAAAAGATAAGCAGGATAATCGTTGCCAGGGCTGCTCCGTAGAGCAGAGAGGTCTTGACCTGGTTTACTGCCTGCTGGATTGCTTCCGCCTGGTTGAACGTAGAAGCGATCTTAATATCCTTGTCGAGCACCTTTTCCAGGGATTTAAGTTCCCTATGTACGAGTTTTGCGATCTTGACGGTATTTCCTGTTGATTCCTTTTGTACGTAGATGGAAACGACCGGCTGGGCATTCAGCCTGGCAAAGGCAACCGGATCGAGGTAGGAATCTTTTATTTCGGCGATGTCTTTAAGGCGGATCACCGAGCCTTCTTTGCTGGCAGCGATAGAGAGGTTTTCGATGTCGGCGAGGGTGCGGAATTCTCCAATCGTCCTAACCAGGTATTTATCCTTGGTGCGCTTGATTTCCCCGGCTAACAGATTGGCGTTATTGATGTTAATAATACCCACGATTTGGTTGATGGATAAGCCGTACGTCTGGAGCTTGAAGGGGTCAATCTCGATAAGGATTTTGCTCTCCCTGCCTCCGGAGACCTCTGCGCGGGCTATCCCTTCGATCCTCTGTATCCGGTCCTTAATGAGGTCATCAACGACCTTACGCAGCTCTTCAGGGTTGCGGATCTGGCTAGTTACCGCCAGGATCATTATCGGCACATCCATATATTCATATTTGGCGATAACGGGCTTTTCGATCTCCGAGGGGAGTTTGTTGCGGATACGGTTGAATTTCTCGCGCACCTCAAGCGCGGCAAAATCCATATTGGTCCCGGGCTCAAATTCCAAGATAACCGTGCAGTTCCCTTCTTTTGAGATGGAGAGTATATTTTTCAGGTGGGTAACCGAGCCTACAGCTTCTTCGACGGGTTTGGCGATGCTTTTTTCTATCTCGGATGCAGGGATGCCGCCGCGCACATCGATGTTGATGGTAATATCGCCGAAGCTGATATTCGGCATCATTTCAACCGGCAGGAGATTAAAGGTGATGACGCCGATGAGGATAATGGCGGCGAAGAACATCGATACTGCTGTGGGCCTTTTAACGGAGATACTGGGTAATCCCATCTTTTATTTTAGCTCAGTTCATACCACCTGCCCGGGCCCAGGGGGCCTTTGGGGGTGAGGAGCTTCTTGTCTACCAGTTCCTTGAGGTCGCGTGCGGCAGTGGGAACGGAGATACCGAACATCTGGGCATAATCTTTGCGGGTTATTTTGCCCATAGTTTTGAGTTTTTCAAGGAGTTCTGTTTGTCTTGGGTTAAGCGCCCCTTCAGACGGCCCCTCTGAGGCGACGGGTTTCTTTTTCTTTTCAGTTTCCTCAGGAGGAGCTTGCGGTTCTTCAGCAGGCACTTTGGGTTTTTGCGGAGTTTTTTTCTTTGGCTCTGGTTTTTTAATTTCCGCTTTTTTTTCTTCCTGCGCAGGTGCCGGCGGTGCGGGAGGCTCCGCCTCTTCTCTTGGCTCAGGTGCCAGAGGCTCCTTTTGTACCTCCTCTGGAAGCTCTTTTATGACTGGTTTTTCTTCTTCAACAGCCTGCGGCTGCGGTTTCTCTTCAGGGGGCACTAACGTCTCCGGGACCTGCTCCTGTAGTTGCTTTTCCTGTTCCGGTTGTTCTTTATGCGGCTCCTGCGGCGTTTCTTTAGTTTCAGCAGGAGGAAGGGGCTCCTGTGGCGATGTTGGTTCTGTCGGCAATTGTTCCGGAGGAGGCGTTTCCGGTTTTATTTCCTCTTCAGGCGCCTGGGGCTCTTCTGGTTGTTTAACAGGCAGTTGCTCTTGAGGTAGCTCTTCCTTGGGTGCTTCGGCAGCCTCTGGTTGCATCTCTTCTTTGGTAACAGGCTCTGCAGGTTGCGGGGGTATCTCTTCCTGTTGAGGCTCCTTTTCTGTTGCCGGCGGTTGTTCTTCCTCTTTCGGTTTGGCTTTCTCCTGGATTATTCGCGGCTTAATGATTTCTATTTCTTGGGGTATTTCTTCTTCTGGCAGCGGTTGTTGCTCTGGGATAGGAACGCTTTTTTCTCTTTTTGTCTCTTCAGGCTTTTCGATGTAGCGTTCCTTCTCTCCGCCAGGAGGGTGCATGCGGGAGATCTGTTTTTTCCATTCCTCCGCAGCATCGGTGGCGCCTATTTCATAGGCATCCTCTTCAGACTTTGCCTCGGGTTCGGGTAGTTTTGGTTCTTCTGTCGGCTGATGAAATACCTGCTCCATTCTTTCAGGCGCTTCTTCATGAGGCGCAGGCTTCTCTTCATCAGCCGGTTTTGTCTGTGGTTTTTCACGCAGAGTGCTGAGCGCATCTTTCCAGGCAGGTTTTTCAAGCTCGGAAGGAGCCTCAAGCACATCTTCGGTCTTTTCTGTAAGCGGTCCGGACTCCTTGATAAATTGCGAAACAAAAAGGTAAAGGCATGGTATGAATACCAGGGTAAGGAAAGTAGAAGACACCAATCCTCCCATAACAGTAATAGCAAGCGGGGCCTGAAGCTCAGAGCCTTCTCCTATGCCGAGCGCAAGAGGGAGCAGGCCAAAGATCGTCGTAAGGGAAGTTAACATGATCGGCCTCAGGCGTGTTTTACTCGCATGCACCAGGGCCTCGTATATGCTGTATCCTTCTTGTCTAACCAGCTGGTTGACGAATTCAATCAGGACAATGGCGTTGTTGACCGCGATACCGCCGAGCATGATGATACCCAGGTATGCCACTGAGCTTAAAGGGGTACGCGTTGCAAACAAGGCAAAGGAAACCCCGATCAGGGAGAGGGGAATGGTAAACATGATCATGAAGGGCTGCCAGAGGGATTCAAATTCCCCTGCCATGATCATATAGACCAGGATGATCGCCAGCGCCAGCGCAAAAGCCATGCTCTGGAAGGATTCCTGCATGCGCTGCTGCTCACCGGTGAGTTCGATCGTATAATCTTTTGATACGCGGTAACGCTGAGAGCGCAGGATATGATTAATGTCGATGACAACGTCGTTAAAGTTACGTTTGTAGACGTTTGCCGTCACCAGGATACTGCGCTGCTGGTCTATGCGTTTAATCTCGGTAGGCCCTCTTCCGCGGGTTAAGGTCGCCATCTCAGAAAGTGACACGTCAAACCCAAGGGGAGAGTGGACGAGAAGGCGGCGTAAATTGCCCAGGTCGCTCCTGTCTTCGGGCCTTAGGCGCACGCGTATATCAACGTCTTCCTGCCCTTCTTTTTCCTTAAATTTAGTCGCTACGTAGCCTTTAAGCGCAACTTGGGCAGTGATAGCGATGTCGCGGACAGACAGGCCGTAAAGGGAAGCCTTATCCTGCAGGATGTGCAGCTTGGTTTCCGGGCTTGGAAGGGGCATATTGCTTTTTACCCCGTATACGCCTTCTACTTTTCTGAGGTCGTTTTGAATTGTATCGGAGATCTCCACAAGCCTCGCCAGATCAGGCCCTTTTATCTCAACGGTGATCGGCGCCCCCTGTTCAAGCGCGCTGCCAAAGGAGCTTTCTTGAGCAACGTATTCTATTTCCGCGCCTTCGAGGTTCTCTTTTTCAAGGTTCGTTTTCAGGTAATTGATGACTTCATCCGTTGAAAGCCTGATGTTCTGGCGCCTGGATTTCTTTTTCAGGTTCACCATAACCTGCGCCTGGTGGCTTCCCAGGGCCTGGAGGCTGGTTTCCTCTAGCGACGCCTTTTGTTCGCTTGAGCCGATATTTACCGTGATGTCTTTTGTCTCGGGCAGCTTCAAAAGGAGGCGCTCCATCTTTTTAACCACGCTATCAGTCAGCTCAAGGCGGCTTCCAGGGGCAAGATCGACCTTGACCACGAACTGGCGCTGGTCCACCTTGGGGAGGAATTGCCTTTCCGTGGTAAAAAGGAGAAAAAGGCTGACGGTAAAAAGCGCGCCAATAACCACCAGGACCACCAGTCTTTTATCAAGCATGGAACGGATGAAGTCTTCGTAACTTCCGCCAAAAAAGGAGTTGATTTTATCAACCCTCAGCAGTTCTTTCAGGCGTTTTCTCCAGGGAGACTCATCCGGCTTCTGGTATGAGATCCGCTGTTTTCCGATGGACATCAGCACCGGCACCAGGCATACGGCAGTGATAACGGACGCAATCAGCGAGAAAGTGATGGTCAGGGATAACTGTTTGAAGATTTGTCCTACCACGCCTACCACGAAAGCAAAGGGCAGGAATACCGCTACGGTCGTCAAGGTGCTGCCCAGAACAGGTGAGAGCATTTCCTCCGCGCCTTCTATGCAGGCGGTCTGGGGGTCTTTTTTCATGTTGCGGTGCCTAAAGATGTTTTCAATAACCACAACCGCATTATCGACAAGCATGCCTACTCCCAGCGCCAGCCCTCCCAGGGACATGACATTGAGGTTGATATTGGTAAAATACATCAGGCAGATGGTTGCCATAATGGAGATAGGTATAGAAGTGGTGATGACCAAAGCGGAGCGAATATTGCGCAATATGAGCAGCAGGATAAAAAAGGCGAGTATTGCGCCCAGGACAGCGGCATTCAGCACGTTTGAGAGCGCTTCCTGGATGAATTGCGATTGGTCATACGTCACCTGTATGACGATACCTTTGGGAAGTTTTTCGGAGAGGAGCTTTTGTATTTCCTTGCGCACCCCACGCACAACCCGCAGGGAATTGGTGCCTGACTGTTTTCTGATGACCAGGGAGACGCTATCTTTACCGTTATAGCGGGAGATGCTTGTTTTTTCCTTGACCGTATCCTTTATCTTGGCGATATCCTTCAGGAAGACAAGGCGTTTCCCTTGCTTTTCCTTTTCTTCCTGTTCCTTGACTGTCTTGGCCCGGTCCTCCGGAAGGTCAAGCGCAGCAGGCACGTCCTTGATCTCCTCAACCTTCTGGAATTCACCCATGGTACGGATCAGGTATTCGTAGAAGCTTTCCTTGATGGTCCCGGCAGGGTAGTTGAGGTTGGTGGCCTTGAGGCCGTCCACGACCGAGACGATGGAGATCTGCGAGGCGCGCAGGCGGGGCTGGTCTATTTCAACCAGGATTTCGCGCTCCTCTCCGCCGCTGATACTGGCGGAAGCTACTCCCTCAACTTTCTCGATACTATCCTTGATGTGCTTGTTGCACATCTCCCGCAGTTCAAGCGGAGTAAAGAGGCCGGTGATGGCCAGGTTCATCACCGGCAGGTCAAAGGGGTTATATTTCATGACCACCGGTTCCTGCGATTCCCTGGGAAGGCGCTCTTTGATAAGGTCTATTTTTTCGCGGACGTTGAGTGCGGCAAAGTCCATATTGGTCCCCCAGTTGAACTCAATCATCACCAGGGAGATTCCTTCTTTGGAAATGGAGCTGATCCTCTTGACGTTATTGACGGTGCCGGCAGCCTCTTCGACCAGCTTGGTAATAAGGCTTTCGATTTCTTCGGGAGCGGCGTTTTCGTAGGAGGTAACTACCGTCAGCTGCGGATAGGCGATTGAAGGAAAGAGCTCCTGCGGCAGGCGTGACCAGGAGATAAAACCCAATAGGATCACCGCCGTGAAGAACATCATGGTGGTGACCGGCCGCCTGACACAAAGCCTGGATATATTCATAGGTATGGTTAGGTTAATAAAAAAGGGGTATACCGGTGCCTTTAAGCAAAGGCAGCGGTTTACCCCCTATAGTAAAACCGTTTTTGCCAGTCCCTATCCTTTTATAGTAAAGTATAGCATAAGAATAGGAAAAAACCTATTCTTTTAAGATCGTGATAAATAACGCCGAATTCTTGTCTTCTTCAGAGGAATATTCAAGATGGATCCTTTGCCCCGCAGCAAGGGCGTTTGACTCCAGGAAAACCGGCTCGGCGGAATCAATGCTCTTTTTTGCGATACGCGTATCTCCGGTCAACAGGATGTCTTTCTTGATGAGGTTTCCGTCTTTATCCTCAAAAGAGACATTCATAGTTTTTATTGCCGATTTTATATTAAGTGATTCAATCTTGGCGTCAACCGTCACCAGAGACCCCCGCGTGGATTCCCTCTGGTGCTGATAGGTAGTGGCAGAGCGCTGGGCGCGGCGCTCTTCGCCCACGTCTCTTTCAGGAGAGGGCATCTTTTCGTCGGACTTCTTGGCTTCGAGTATCTTGGTTACCCGCAGATGATAATAACGGATGCATTCATTCTCGCTGTGCTTCTTGCCTTCCTCATCTACCGTGTGTTTTATAGAGCAGCCGATGTCATAGAGGCCGTCTGCGATCCCCATTACGGATACCAGATTTGTCTCTCCCAGGTCAGCGAGCGTGCCTTTGAGTATATCGACAAAATCTCCGCGTACCGTATACGCCCTGCCGTTCTTTCCGTAGAGGGCCAGGCGTTCCATACGCTTGCGCGGCTGTAATACCAGCCTCCCCACAACGGAGATCTCGGTTTCTTTCATAACGAGTTTCTCCTCGGCAGCCCAGAGCATATCCGAAGACACCCCCGGCGTCGGGGCGACCGCAATCAGTATGAAGAAAACAAGGGCTTTCGGCTTCATTATGCCTCCTTTTTATTTAATGCCGGCCAGCAAGGTATTGAGATCATATAAGAGGATATTCTCTCCGGCGACCACAAGAGTATTGCCGTCGGAGCTCACGTCTATACTGAAAACCACGTCCGATGCTTTGAATACCCCCAGTAATTTCTTGTTTTGGTAATCAAAAATCCTTACCTTTCCGTCTTTAGCTCCTGAGAAAAGGCACTGCCTGTGGAATTTCACCGTATTTATCCAGTCCGGATGTATCCAGGTGAAATAGGGCTTACGGTCGATGCCTTCGGGCATTTTCTGCCATACGATCATCTGGGCATCTCCGCCGCCTGAAGCAAGGAATTGGCCGTCTGCGGAGAAATCAAGCGCCAGGACCATAAATTTATGCTGAGTCAAGACCTGAGAGGGCCATTGTGCTCCTGCCGCAGTAGCGCTGATCTTGCGGTCACGAGAGCCAGAAACGATAAGACTGGCATCAGGCGAGAAGATCACGTAATATACGCCTGCTCCGTGGGCTTTAATCTCTTGTTTTTGTTCGTAAGTCTTTGTATCATAAAGGACTATATCCCCCTTGTTAAGATAGGCTACTGCCAGGAGGGAGCCGTCAGGAGAGAACCGTACATCAGAGATTGATTTACCGAACTCATAAAACGTATGGACTTTGCTTTTTGTGTCAAGATCAAAAAGCGTAACCCGGCTTTCTTTATCCCCGAAGGCAATAAGGTTTTTTGTGGGATGAAAGGCGACGCTGTAGATCTGATTTTTTGAGAAGCTCTGGTTCAGGATGGCCGCGTCGTTTTTGAGATCATAGACCATCACCTTGCCGTCCCTGAGCGCGAAAGCGCAGTAATCTCGGCTGCATGAAGCGCGGTAGGCAAAGGCAGAAAGAGAGATTGTCTTGGCAGGGGTAGGGCTGAAGGTTTTTGCCTGCTCCTCGGCAGCGGCTTCCGGGCTCTGGTTGAGCTTGACCCCTATCTCAAAGCCTTCTTTCTTGAGTTTATCAAGAGCCTGCTGCTGGCAGAAGGCGGGTGTCGCATGTATTAATAAGAGCCACGTAACGATATACGCAAGCCTTTTCATATCAACCTCCTGTGAATAAAACGTATTGGTTCCCGACACGCCAAAAGATTAATTTTTATTATAGGGAGGTTTAAAAGTAATGTCAAATGATTAATGTGTTTTGAAGGGCATTAAAAAAAGGAGTAGCCCCTCCGAGGCACGTGGCGTGAGTTGAGTGTGACCTCGAAGGGGCAATTCTACTCCTTTTTACAGGTGGTTGTTAATTATAACAACCCTAATTGCCTGCAGAGCCAGTTTGTAAAGTGACGCATGCTATAACCGTTTGCTACTAGCCTTGCTCCTGCACCTCCTGATCTTGCGTTATTTTCAGCAACGAGGCTGAAGGTTACTCCGGTTGAGGTTGTAATCGATCCGCCGATCTTCAGATCTCCGTTCTGGAGCGCCGTGTAGAGCTCATTCAAGGTTGTCCATTTGTCTTCGTTGCTCATACCTCCGAGCACCTGCCTCCAGTAAGGCGAGTTCTGCATCATGGCTACGAATTCAGCGAAATCCTCCTGCTGCCAGCCGATATTCGCCAATGCATCGGGAACATCGCCTTCGAAGTCATACGGATGATTGTCAAAGCTGCCGTTTCCAAGGCCGACGACCAACAGCGTTCCGCCGTTTACCAATACCTCATTAGCACTCAACCCGTAAAGGGTGAGCAATTCACCGGATTCAGCATACTGCTGCAGTATTTGTTCCATCGCTGCGCGTGCTTCGGGCGAAAGCGAGGTCAGGTCAAGCTTGATCGTGATGGTTTCATATTCAGTCTTTTCGTCGTTGGACCACACCTGCACGGTCATGTACCACTGACCGTCTGCACCCTGAAACACCGTTCCTGTTGCCGCGGGATCTCCCCAGCTGTCCCAATCGGTATCCAATACCCAGTCATATTCCTCGCCGGAAATATACCATCCCAATGCTGGATGCCACGATGCGGTTGCTACGTAGTTTTCCATATGGAATGTCATTTCCGAAGGCTGCCCGTCGGGCCCGATAGCATCGTGGATGACTCTGGTACCCGTTGCTGTCTGACTGATGCCGGTAACCTGACCGAATTCGTTCCTGTCGTAGGTCAATACCCTGGTTATGGTTTCCGAGTATCTGGGTGTATCGCCTGCGCCGAACATCTCCGTATGCGTTGTTGAGGTTTCTTTGACAACGACCCATTGTCCGCCGAGGTATGCATAATCGTAAGTTGTCGTTGTGCTGGTTGTTCCGATCGCCTCTCCGTTTGCGTCGTAGATGGTGCCAGAGGTAACCTGGCTCATCAGAAGAGCCTGACCGTTCCTGATCTCGAAAGTCCTGGTGATAGTACCGCTGGTTGTCTGTCCGCTTTCTCCATCATAACTTGAGAACGTTCCACTACCCGAACATCCCGTAAGCACGCCATTGGAATCATAGGTGTAGACATCGGTGAATTCACTATGCGAGTATGAACCGTCGCTGCTTGTCGTGTCGGATACGGTGTGGGCGGTATCGGTTTTCAAACTGCCTGCGTGCCATGACGCTTCGACTGTCGTAACCGAGGTTGTCATAGATGTCGAGCCGTCGTCGCCTGTGGTTGTCGTAACCGTCGTTGTGACCGTTGTCTGGCCGATAGCCATACCGAATGCGTTGTAACGGGTTGATACATGGATGGTCTGCGTGAAGTCGGTAATCGGATCTGCTGCAAGAGCATAGGAGCCTGCAAAGACCAATGCTGCGGCTATAGCTAATGCACAGATACTTCTCATATGTTTCACCTCCTTTCCTAGTTTATTTGTAAGCCTATTTGTTAACCCTAAAAGACCCTTCATGTCCCCTCCTTTTTAGAATGGGTATTCCCTGTCTTCGTAGTAATCCGTGCGCACCGGGAGCCCAAGAATGACATCATATTCTTCTGTGATGGTGGCAGTATATTCTCTCCAGGCTCCGTTGGTATATTCAAACCCGTGGCTTGTACCTGTTCCGATAAGATCTATAAGATTTCCGTTCTCTGCGTAAACATAGCTGGTCGTCATGTCACGGACAGTGATGTGGGAATTGTCAGGATAATCGAACATGGGCTGCGCAATCTCAGTGTGTTCGGATGTGCCGAGGACCCTTCTGAGGTTATTGACTAAGCCGTTGGTGTAGGTGACCGTTGAATCCTCGGTCCTGACAAGCTGATCTTCGCTGATTAATTCTCCATAGAAGGAGGTGTGGGTGGTGGTTTCCTTGACCATGGGCATGCCGAAGACTATTTCATACTGGGCATCGCTGGTGCCGACGTACAAGTCTCCGGCCTTCAGGGTGGTAATGACCTGGTCGGCGGGAACTTCAATGGCTTCCTGGGTAGCAGGATCGATGTAGCTATAGGTAACGTTGCCGTTTTCATCCACACGCATGTTGAGGGTATTGCCTGCGGCATCGGTGTATTCGTACCAGTTCGATTCCCGGCCGCTGAATTCGGTATGTCCGGAAGCGCCGATGAGGTTGAGTCCTGCATCGTAGGTATAGGTGGTTGTGGTGGTCTCGGTCCTGAATGAGCCGTCGGCGTTCTCAACGGTGGTGGTGATCGTGGATTCCACAAGCCTGCTGGGATCTGCCTGTTCAACGTCAGGCCCAAACTGCATGGGCACTGCCTGGTAGGTAAAGGTAGCGTCAGTGGTCGTCTTTGTGACCGTGCCGTCAACCATGGTGGTATATTTGACTTCGTGGTAACCGCAGAGCTGGCCAAGGTCATTGTAGGCGATATCTGTTCTGTCAAGGGTATAGCTGAGGCCGTCTGTGCCGATACCCTCTTCGTGATAAGAATAGACATATTCGGGATTATCATTGAGATACTGGATATTGGTGCGGGTGAAATCCATAATGCCGTAGACGCTATCTTCGACCCTCTGATGGAAGGCACGGACGAGTTTACCTTCGTAACTTAATGCGGTCCAATGAGTTAACTTTACGTTACCAGCGGAATCTATCTCTTCAAGATAGTATTCCATGACATTCTTGTTTGCTACGGTTTCGTTGTTACCGTAATATACGGAATCTGAGCTGTAGCTGGCTCCGTACCATCTCTGATAGCTGGTGTTGCCGAGGTTGTCAGTGATGCTGGCCTGATAGCTGATCATCAGGCGAAGGTCGTTGTATTGGATATTATAGGTGTTTTTAATGCTTAAATTGCCGAATTGATCAACTACTCTTTCGTTCTCAGTGCGTATCAGAAGGCCGTCTTTGAAGTAGTCAACGCGTCCGTCTGAATGGGGAATGTAGCTGAAACCGCTGGCGAGTTCTGCTGTGGCGATCTGCTGGCGATGAGCGTTCTGTTGATTGATCTCCTGGTTCAAAACATCGGCATTGTATTTAGTCTGGCCGGTTACAGCCAGGATTCCGTTTGAGTTCTGAGGGCCTGCCTTGTAGGAGTAATCAACCAGCTTCTCTATTTCGTTCCTTCTGTCAACGCGCGCGTTCTGGCGCATATCCATGTCAGCGAATACCTCTACGAAGTAGCCGTTCTGGACCTTACCGCCTAAATAATCGCGGTATCCGCCGCCCATGTATGTAGGGTGGTCTTCAGCAAGGACAAAGGTAGGTGAAAGGGCTATAATAAACGAAACCAGGAGGGAGGTTATTTTTACGGTAATATTGGTTTTTTGGGAGGTTTTTCCGCTCATATTTTTCCAATAAAAAAGCCGAGTTGCATCCTTAATTGGCAACCCGGCTATCGAAAAAAGTACGGGCAGAAGATGAGAGAGTTGGAATTCCTTATCGATCCGTGGCTTTCCGTCCCCACCTTGCGATGGGTTTGGCGTTTATCGTTAAGGTTTGCGTAATACTTTTTTAAAGTATTTAATAAAGAACAAAAAAAATTTCAACTCACACCTTAAATATACCTTATATGTAGCTACTTTTCAAGGTAAAAATCTAACTTTTTTTTCTGCTAACAAATCAGAATTTTATGCCGTAACCTGTTGCTTTTCTGAGGTTTGCAAGAGAAATTTGATAATTGGCAAGAGCTTGTATGTAGCGGGTGTGTGATTCGGATAGACTAAAGATAGCTTCTATGGCTCCGGAGAGGCTTGATTCTCCCACCATAGAGCGTATTTTGGCTATTTCAGCCTCATTGCGCCTGTATTTCATTTCAGCTTCAGCAGTATTAAGCTGAAGGACTGCCTTCTGGTAATTAAGAAAGGCATCCTGGACCTCAAAAGCAACGGTTTTAAAGGCTTCATCAAGGTCGCTGATAGCCCGGTAAAGGTCAATATCAGCCTTTTTCTTATCTGAGAGGCGCTTCATGTTATCAAAGAGGTTGAATTCACCTGAGATAGTGCGGGAGCCGGTGGCAGAGGTTTGGCCAAAGCGAGGTTGGCTTTCTTCGCTGGCATAGGAGTTATTGATAGTACTGGCGCCCCAGGGAAGGCTTGCCTTAAGGCCTATATACCAATTAGAAGAGCTTTTCCAGGGTTCGGTAAGATAATGCCCCTGGTATTTAGCCCAATTACCGGTGAAATCAAGGGTCAGGGCAGTATTCCTGATGGCCTCGACCTTTTGGCCGTAGTCGTTGAATTTTACAAGCAGTTCACTTAAATAAATCTCAGGCCTGTGTTCCATCGCCGCAGCCAGGCAGGACTCATAGTTAAGGTCCAGGCGCTGCGGCTGGATAAGCTCTGTTTCGATCTTAGGGGTCTCTTTGGTATTGAGGACCTGTTTGAAGGTGAGGTCAGCCATGTAGAGGTCCTGCCTGATACCATCAATCTTAAAGCCCATTTGCTCAAGCCAGGACCTGGCGCTGTTGACCTCTAAAGGAATAACCATCCCGATTGAGGAAAGCTTTTCAATCTTGGCAACCAGGTCATTGGCCTCTGCCAGGAATACCTCCTGCTGTTTCAGGTTCATCCTGGTGGCCACAAGATTGTAATATGAAGTCTCGGTTTTATGGATCACATCGAATTTAAGGCGGTCATAATTCTTTTGGCTGATCTCAAGGTTTGCCTTGGCCTGCTTCAATGAATATTTAAGCCTTCCTCCGTAGAAGAGGGGTTGGTCCAGCTGGACCTTTGCCTCGCGCTCTTCGTAATCTACTTTGTATACATCTCCTTCGGTGCTGTACGCCTGTATCTTAAAAGCCGGGAAAAAATTACGCTGTGCTTCTATGACTTTAATCCTGGCATATTCGACTTCTTCTCTGGCAACCTTAGTAGGCTGGTTGTTCTTCAGCGCCATCTCCACATAATAGAGCAACTCTTTTGCATCTTTTTCTACATTCGCCTGGGGGTCACTGAGAGAAATCGCTGTCTGCAGGTTTTCTGAAGCTGCCGCAGACAAAGAGGCCGTAGGCGGTATTTCTTTCTTTGCCGCTGGTGTTGCTGGCTGAGCCGGGCTATCAAGCAGCCAGGCGTAGTCCTTTCTTTCTGCTGGCGCAGGCGCTGCGCTTTCTGTCTGTGCAGCTGGTTGGGGGTTTACATAGCTGACAGGCAGGATGATCTCAAGGTCACCATTTTTCTTAAAGTCGTAATTTTTTGGGAAGGGATAGGGACTGGCGTCTTTTATGGCTAATATTGCCGCAGCATCAAGTAGGGGGTAGCCCGATGATTCGGCAATATCTATATCCTTGACACGGCCATCCTGCGCAAGAGCGAACCGCACCTTAACTACCCCTTCCCAACCTTTTGTAAGTGCTTCCTGAGGATAGATAAAAGAGGAAAGAATCCGCTGCTCAAGGAGCCCCATGTATTCGGGGGTGAGAAGCATAAACTGGGCATGGGCATTGACGCATGGTACGCCCAGCGCCATGATGAATACAGTGGTTGAAAGCGCAAGAGACAATATTTTCTTTATCATATGAATCTCTTATCGGTAGAAACAAGTATAGGTTATGTTTTTGAATTTGTCAAGCAAAATTTTGATACGGTTTGATACGGTTTTTAGATGCAGGCTGTTAATAAATTTGTAGAAAAATAAGAAGTATTCAAAATGAGTGCAATATAAACCATGAATGATACGGTTATGATTGTTATTTATTGTAAAAATTGACTTGACTCTTATCTTTCCTTTATGGTATAGTTAGGCTGTGCGTTGCCTTATATGTAACAAAGAATTTACCCCAAACAAATACCGGCCAAGCCAGAAAGTTTGTTCAAACGTAGAATGCCAGCGTTTGAGACAGATAAAAAACGAGCGGGATTGGCGGCTGAAAAATCCAGATTACTTTAGATACCTGGATCAAGAGCAATATTGGAAGGATGCCAGGAACAGATATAATAAACTCTGGAAATCTACACATAAATCCTACATTAAGACTTATGAAGAAAATCATAAGTCACAACGTAGAATATATATGCGAGAGTATATGAAAGAGTACAGAGAGAAGTTGAAAGCTGTAAAAGGAAAAAAAAGTTAGATTTATTACCTTGACATTTAACTTCTAATTGAGTATACTTGGAGTGGATTATAAGATTTTTTCAGCTATTTGTAAATAGTTTATAAAACTGTTTCAGCCTTACGATAAAGGCAAACCTCGACGAAAGTCAGGGGCGCAAAGCCACGGATCTAAAAGCCACGGATCGCGAACTCGTTATTTGGCCATGATAGCCGGGTTACCGAAAAAGGTAATTCGGCTTTTTTATTAGCGAGGCAAGATGAGCAACTGGCGGAACAAAATTTGGGTAAAAATAGTAGCCTTGACAGTCGCAGGGGTTTTTGCGTTTTCTGAGGTTACCTGGGCAGCAAGAGCTGATGGAGGTCTTTCCCTTCCTAAGGTAGCGCAGGAACCGTATCATCAACCCGGTGGCACTGGATTAGGTTCTGTTTTATGGAATATATATCAGGAAATCACCTCTTTCTTAATTCCTGCTGCTTTTGCCGGACAAGGAGCTTATAGTTATTTATATGATGAAGATTATTCAGCCATTCCTTCTTTAAATCCTAATGGTTCATTCCAGAAGCCAGCAATTGGTGTTGATACGGTTCCTGGTGATGATACGGTTGTTGTGCAATCCGAACCTTTACCGAATGGCAGTTATGCTGCTTATGATGATGCTAGTAATTTAGTTGGCTATTTTGGGCCTGATGGTACTCAGGGTAATTTACCAGCAGCCAGTGCAGTTCCTGAGCCAATTAATCCTCCTCCTACCCAGCAGGTTAATCCCGAAGATACGGTTCAGATTGGAGAGGATACTTTTGTAGTAGTAAGCGCAAGCGGAATCATTGAAAATTATACCCCGTATCACGGAGCTACTGCTGATAATGTTCCTTTTCAAACAGTAAATAATAACGCTGTTACAGGAACCGTATCAAGCGTTCCTGGTGACCTTCCTGTGAATAGCGACCAATATGCCCCTACTCAAAACGGAGCAGCACAACCAAACAATATAGGATTGCCTCAAACTATAAATTATAATACGGTTGATGCTACAGGTCCTCCGGCCATGGACTACAACTGCGCAGTTTATGCTTTATCTACCCTCCTGAATATTTCCTACGACGAAGCAGCGGCACTCCTCGCACAGTATTCTTATCAGGATGCTAATGGGCAGTGGTGGACCTCTTTATACGGTTTAGAGCAGGTTACCGGCCTTAATGGTATCAATCTGAGTGTTTCTGATTTACAAAACCTCGAAGAAAACGCAATTATTTACTTAAATGGCCATTATGTGGTTTATGATGCTGCTACCGGCACTATCATTGATAATGGACAGTCCATGAGCCTTGAAGAGTTCAAGGCCAAGTATGGCTTAACCGATGATACGGTTCTCCAGGGTTTAGTTGGCGATGCTGATATGGATAAGGGTACTGCCCTGACTGATGCCCAGATGAAGGGTATTTATGGTGCTATGTTGGATGAAGGTGGTGGCGGCGGAAGTTACACTCCTCCTAAGAATGAAGAGAAGAAAGAAGTAGAGAACGACTGGGATGGAGATGGCGAGTGTGATACGGATGGCATTGAAGGGCTGGCATATGATGATAATGGCGACGGCATAGTTGACAATAATGAATGGGCAGATGTCGGCAAGGATACTCAGGATTGGGATAAGGATGATAACGGTAAAATAGATTATTATGAGAATAATCCTTATACCCCTGGTTCATGGGCCTCTGATAAGTGGGAACAGGAAGCAGCAAAATACAATGCAGCCTATGAACAGCAGGTTGCTGCCCAGCAGCATGACGCAAGCAGCGAAGTAGCTAATGACGGCCAGACCTTATGGGATCAGGACCAGTCTGTTATTGACAGCTTTGTGGCCACCTGGGGCGAAAACGCAGCCCAGCAGTGGGCTATGGAGCACAATGCTGAGATTGCCAGCCAGGGCGGCCCCGGCCCCTACACCCATGATGAGCAGGCTGCTGCTGCGGATGCAGCGGTAAGCGCTGCTTACCAGGATCCAGTAACCGGAGAATGGCTTGCCGATTACGAGACCTGCGCGAAGTTATGGAACCAGGTTTACTGGGGGCTTGAGAACCTTACAGAGCCTTTAACCAATAAAGAAGGTGAAGTATTACCTGATGATGTTGCTGTAGCTCTGTATGCAACCTTTGCCGCAGCAAAGGCAAATCCCGGCCTGGCAGCCGATCAGGCGACCTTAGCAGAGACCTACGAAGATATTTATAATGATATTCAGGAAGCCCTGAGCGATCCCCTGGGCGCAGCAGGTGCTACCAACTGCGCGGTTGACAGCATTTATGATATCGTAACTGCAGCAGGTATTGAAACAACTGCGGATGAAATTGCCCAGGCAATACAGAATATTACCGGGGTTGAGCCAGTTGCAGGCGTTTATGTTCCTCTTTCGGTTGTGCAGCAGGTGCTTGAAGGTTACGGTATCGATCCTTTAAGGGATCGGGTTTCCTTCAATGAAATCTTAGATATGGATGGTTTTAGCGGCGTTGCCTACATCTTGATTGACGGCGTTGCCGGCGCTCCGTTAGGCCATTTTGAGGCTATTACCGTTACCAACGGAGAGATCTTTACCCTTGACGGTGAAAATATTACCGATAACTTTATCTCCGGCGACTGGATCTGGGGCGGTAGCGTCTTGGATACCACTGCTGCCATGGCAGAAGATACAAGCGATGACCTGTTTGATTTATTTTGCTCCCTTCTTGGTGGGTGGGTTCCGGAAGATGCAGGTGCCGTGGCTGGTGGCGATGATGGCGGCCTGCTGGGCGCTATCGGCGACGCAGTTGGTGCTGTGGTTTATGCCGTAACCGGTGTTGTTAATGCCGTGGTTGATGTCGTTGCCAGCTTGTTTGGCGGCGAGCCCACTACCCCGGCGACCACCTCTTCCTATACTCCTGCTCCTGCGACTACCACGGGCACTGATTTCTGCAGCGCCCTTGATCTTGGCTTAGATATGTTAGGTTTAGGGGATACTTTCTTAGGTAATGCAGTCGCAGCTGTCTGCGGCGGAGATACTTCTACTCCCAGCAGCGTTGTTGCTCCAACCACCACTGGTATCACCACCCCGACCACTACAGTTACCACCCCCACTGTTGAAGCTGCTTCCAGCAACCCGATCGTGGATGCCTTCTATAGCGTGGTTGACTTCTTTAGCGGCCTCTTTGGCGGCGAATCTACTGCTGCTCCGACCGCCGATGCAAGCGTTCCGACACTTGATGCTGTCCAGGTTGATCCTTTGGCAGCAGCTTTGGATTTTGCAAGCGCACTCAATATCCCTGGCCTTGACTTTGCTCTTGATATAGCCGCAGTTGCTTACGATGCCTTTACTGCTGATACCGGCCTTGCCGCTGCTCCGGAGGTTACTACTCCCGATGTTGTTACCGCCCCTGAAGCAACCGGTTTTGACCTTGGCAACTTTATCAGTGATCTGCCGGTAATCGGCGATATCTATGATGCCTTCTTTGGCGGTGAGGACCTTCCTACGCTTGGTGACGAAGCTGCTACTGTTGAAGGCGTCCAGCAGCCCGGTATTTTCGAAACTGTTGTCGAAGCTTTAAGCGAAATTCCGGTAATCGGCGATATCCTGAGCGCATTCGTTGATACCGCTGATACTGCAAACGTCCAGGTTCCTTCAGTAGAGACCATGGATGCAGCAGCCGTTACCGATAACCCGATCGTCAATGCAGTACTCGATGTCTTAGGTACCGTCAATATCACCGATAACCTTACCCTTGCTGATATCATGGTTGATGTCTTTGACCTCGGTAATACCGAAACCCCGGTTGCTGAAGCTTTAGCAGCTGATTTTGCCGCGATTGTCGAAGCCAATCCTGAGTTGCTTGAGAACCCCATGGTGGAAGCGGTCTTCACCGCCCTTCAGGACCTGGCAGCCGGCAACTTAGATGCAGAGACCTTCAGCGCGCTGGTGGATGTGATGCTTGGCGCCAGCGCCAATAATGCTACTGCCGAAGGCACCATCTCCTTTGATTCCTTGAATGGCTTAATCGCTGTTATGCCTGAATTCTTGACTCTTGCAAATGCCGTTCTCAGCGGTGATATGGCTTCTGTCCCGGCTGAGACTTATGAGTTCCTTTCAATTGCTGCTGCCGAGATCCTGGCTGTGCTTGATGCACAAGCAACTGAAACAGGTGTCAATCCTATCGAAGGCACCCCGCTGCAGGCCGTGCTTGAAGACCTGGCAAACGGCCAGGTACCCACGCCTGCGGATTTAACCAACCTACTTGGGATTCAGCCACCAGCCACAGGAGGCGAAGTTAATATACCGATGCTTATCCAGGCACTCACTGATTATATCAACCCGAATACCCCCAGCAGGGCAGGGCCGGAAGGGGCAAACGCCGCTTTCTCCTCCCTCATTCAGGATACCATCGACACCTTAACTCCCATCTTCGTATTAGCAGGCATACTTCCCGAATCAGCACTTAATTCCCAAGAAAACGCCGTTGATTTAGGTTCTTATATTGATGCTTTAACCCAGGCCACCCCTGAAGACATCTTCATGGACCTGGTTTCATATATCTTGGGTGCCGCAACCATGCCGGCAACAAGCGCAGGGACGGATCAAAACCTACCCTTTGGTCCGTCCCCAGGTAATCCCGGTTCGCCTGGAGGCCCGGACCTTGCCTCCGCAGCACTGGCGGCCTTCGTAGAATTCATAGAACCCATAGTCGATTCGAACCCGCTCTTGGGTGCAGTAGTAGATGCCTTGATAGGTCCCGATATGACACCTTATGCCGGACGCGCTCCTCCTGCTGAGACCGTGCTTGACGCTTTTGTCCCCGCACTCTCCGCAGTAGAAGCACTCACTCCCGAAAATTCCGCTATCAATCAATTCGTAGATGTTTTGTTAGCTGTTGCAGGTTATTCGCCTACCGTGGCTGGTGGTGAACCTGCAACAGCGCTTGATCCCACCGGTGCAGCAGGGGATACCAACTGCGCCGTTGACAGTATATATGAGCTTTATGTTGCCGAAATTGAAGCAGGCGTCAGAAGCGGTGAATATGACACCTGGATGCTTGGCTATGTCAACAACCATGAGGATCGGATCAAGGCCGATATTGCCGCTTCCCTTGAAGATATTACCGGTGTGTATCCGGCGGCAGGCGTTGAAGTACCTGCCAGCGCAGTGAATCAGGTACTGGCTGATTACGGTATTGATGCCGCAGTCGTCAGCGGTGTTGACCTTGCCGATCTCGAAGACGGATTTACCGGCATCGTCCACGTAGAAGTCGATGGCGAAGGCCACTTCGAGCCGGTTGAAATGGTTGACGGCGACCTTATTTCTCTGAATAGCGGCGATAACGTCAGCGACCTGATCGCTTCAGGCGAATGGGAATTCACCGGCACCGTTATAACCGACTATTTTGCTCCTACCGAAATCCCGGTTACTGTCTACGCTCATGCTCAAACCTATGTTACAAACGGTAATGAGATTGTTCCTTCTACTATACCTGAGTGGAGAACCGGGGAAGATTTTACCGTGAATGCAGTCGGCCGCGTGGGTACGGAATTCATTGCGGTTGCCAGTGGCGACGGGTATGTATTTTACAGCGCCGATCAAGTTACCCTGCCTACAGGTATGGATATAACCATGCTGCCCGAAATTGCGGGATTCCAGGCAACCATTGATACTGAAGCGAATACCTTTGTCGCAAAAGAAGAAATTCCGACTTTCGAGTTCCCTGGAACCGCCACTGAAGGACCCTTGGAAGCAGGACAGGCTATTCCTGTGGGAGCTGAAGTTGAGGTTATATCCGCGTACGGCAATTGGGCAGTGGTTGAGGTAGGCGGCGAGACTGCCGTTATCGATATTAATGCTGTTCCCGAAGTCCTCAGAAACAGCCTTCCGGATGACAGCTACGCTCCTTTACAGGGTGTGGTAGAAGCAGGGGCGAACCCGGGTGCGTATGAAGTGCTGGTATTTGATAACAATGCGTCCGTTCCTACTTTAGTTGGTACTGGTGTATATGTTCAGCCTGGTTCAGAAGTGGGCGTATATGGTGAGGCAGGCGGCTTGGTCGTTACCTCCCCTTATGCCCAGTTTATCAGTGATGCAGCTATCGATGTCTTGAGCGCCGAAGCATCCTATGCGATGGTCGAACAGGAGTTTAGTTACAATGCCGATATGACTGCAGCGCTTCTCGAAAACGCTGGTTGCGAAGATTGCTGGTTTGAAGGGCAGATTTTATTAGGCATGGCAGAGACAATCGCCAATATGCCTGATGGAGAAGCGCGTTATGCAGCGATGCAGGAATTTAATGTAGAGTATGATACCGCTATCGATAATTTACGCGACATGTATTTTGAGAGCTTCTTCAATGATATTATGGATGAGGCTGAACAGACCGTTCGCGAGAACGTCATTGAAGCCGGTGACGCTTGGGTTGAAATGCAGCAGAACGATATCATCGAACAATTACAAAATGACCCCAATGTTCCCGATTGGGTAGTCCAGGCATATAGGGAGTCACTCAACGCAAATACAGGCGACGGAGAGGTAAGTCTGGAGGGATATGATCCTGCCTACGCCTCTTGGTATATTGATTATATTGAAAGGGAGTATGGCTTCACTTGGGATGGAGACAGCTGGGAAGGGGAAGGGAATACCGCTTATGATCAGTTTATTGCTGATCGAGCATCCCTGGTTGCAGCTGATGCACAGGATGGCGAAGTTGAGCCTACCGATATCGGCTTTAGCGATCCTTTGAACAACCCCGAGCGCACTGGGGCACCTTTAGTTACCCCTGGTCCTTTGGGTGATATGTCTTTTGAAGTGGTTACCAGTTATCCTCCGTTTGCTGATGCAGATTTGACCATTAATAATCCCGAAGACGCTGCTTTGTTAGCAGACGCCATTGAGCAGTTGCCCGGGTACGCAAGCAACAGCGATTATCAGCTGGCTGTCGCTTTCTTAAGAGGAGAAATTACTACCCAGGATGCCGATGCTAGCAGTATACTTTTTGCCTTAGGTTATGCTACCGAACAAGTCAATACAGAGGCTATCGGCTATAATTGGGATGGCAACGGGACTGTTTTCCAGATTGATGCGGAATTGACCGATGTTCCTGATTCGATGACTGGTCAATACCACACTATCACCGGCATAAGCGTTTATGCCTATGAAAAACAGGGTGATATCTATATACCGCTTGGTACCGATAGGGAGACAGCCGAAGCACCTGTTGGAGCACCTGTTGCAGAACCTACTGAAGAGCCTGTTCTTGATGATGTATTAGCTGGCATGAACGCGTTCAACGAGGCCTTAGTTGACGGCGTACCGGTTGTCAACGATGCCGATATCCAGGCTGTTGCCAATGAGTTGGGTATCAGCTTTGATGAAGCCAAGACCTATCTGACTGAGACCTTAGGCTTTACCTATGACAATGCTGCTCCCGGCGACCACGAGTGGACCGCTGCTGAGCTTATGGGCTTATCTGAGCGTAACGGCGGCAACCTCACCCAGGATGAAGCTGAAGCGCTGGCAACCTATATGAACAGCGATCAGACCGGCGCTGACTACATTGCCCTTATCGAAGCAGCTCCGGAAGCTGTCGACCACTTCCTTGCCTTACAGGATACCTTACAGGCCGGCTATGCCGAGGCCTTAGCTAAAGTGGGCTGCGGCGTCAATGAAGAAGGCCGCCTGGTGATCACCAACGAAGAAGACCTTGCCAATGCCTATGCTGCTGCCAACGGCATGAACGCGTTCAACGAGGCCTTAGTTGACGGCGTACCGGTTGTCAACGATGCCGATATCCAGGCTGTTGCCAATGAGTTGGGTATCAGCTTTGATGAAGCCAAGACCTATCTGACTG
>Ga0101944_10001370_pt1 | contig 51698 bp, 45 predicted proteins | sample DewCreD2012metaG_FD_75245 | JGI IMG/M metagenome (GOLD analysis project Ga0101944, IMG submission 75245) | Hot spring sediment bacterial and archeal communities from British Columbia, Canada, to study Microbial Dark Matter (Phase II) - Dewar... ... | reverse complement strand
AATTCTTATAATCAAAAAGAGAAGGAGGGACTGATAGCTTTGATTTCAGATATATACAAGCCCTATCATGAGGAAGCTTTGCGAAAAATTAATCATCCGGAAAATTTAACCGACTCTTTGGAAAAACTGCGTCAGTATACTCAAGCGGCTCGCAAATTGGCTATTCATAGAGATTTGACTAAAAGCGAATTGGAACTGATAATTAAAAAAATAACTGAATTGGCAAAAACAGATAAAAATTAACATCTTTTCTTGCTTAAGCAATTTTTCTTTGTTATTCTAAGATTATGCAGGCGCGAGGATGGTTTAAGCTTAGATGGACATTGTTTTTTCTTGGTTTTTTTTACCTCTTAATGGTTCGGTTGCAGTCTGCTGCTACCGTTTATGCGGCTTATCCCTGCACGATTCAAGGATATAAGATATTTGAAAATAACCACGCCACGGGTAATCCCATAGATAACCAAACAGTTACAGTGGAGGGTCAAGGTTCAAGCAACGCCAATCCATACTCTATTTGGAGTGATGGTGGAGCACGAACTGTTTCTGTTACTTTTCCTTCCGGCTATGATGTGGTCGGTTATACCGTATGTTACAATAGAACAGATTGTCACAATGAGACTCCCGCAATATCCTCATCAGTGAACGTTAATTGTGACGGTGGCTATGTTGACTTATGGTGGCATTATTACGCTCCGCCAATTAATTTGGGTTGCGCTTATGACGGTTGGATGGGATCATGGTATTTTTATTGGGATGCTCCGTCAGGAAATTTTGCAGAAAGATACGCCATCAGGATAGATGACTTGGCCAATCCATGGTGCGATACTAGTCCTCCATGGAGCGGTTGTTTCGATCCGCCTAATTGTACGAGATACTCCGGCGATTATTGCGATGATTATGTTTACAGCAATTATTATTATTACAATGCTTTAGCGGGTCATACTTATCATTGGTGGGTGCACGGTATAGACGATAATCCGCATCCCACTATCTGGGGATCAGGTGGTAACGGTACTTGCGTTATTCCTACTCCCACTCCTACACCTACTCCCACTCCTACACCTACTCCCACTCCTACACCTACTCCCACTCCTACACCTACACCATATATAGCTGTTTCAATGATAAATCCAAGAGGAGTAGCTTCCTACAAAGAAATCTGCCGGGCATCTTGGGCAGGAACCAACTGTGACAGTGTTACAGCAAGTACAGTACAATCATGCGCGGTTAGGTCAAGTTATAATGTTTCCATCCTTCAAGACCTTACCTGTTCAGGAGTTTCCACCCCGCTTTATATATTTAATGATCTTTTGGGAGCAACGCCGGCACCGACTGCCGGCTACAAGAACCCTTACGATTCTACCAACGCTTTCTACGGCTGGCAGGAATGGCTAACAGGCGGAAGAAATATTAGCCTTGTTTTTGGCAATAATATTCGCGGTTGGGCGTATATGGAGAAAACGGGTAATCCTCCAACTAGAGATCCTTCCGATGATCTTCTATCCGGTTACACGGTAAATTTGACTGGAGATAAAATTGATTCAAAAACTACTCTGAGCACGAATGTCAGCGGCTATACCGATGCCAATTATATCTTTAACAAACTTACTGATGGAGTCTACAATATTACTTTAAACGTTACTCCTACAAAAGCAGTACTTTTGGCAGGCTACACAAATCCGCAGATAGGTATTATGATTGAAGGAAACACCTTAGTTAATTTTCCCTTTGTGACCGCTGCACCCACTTCTACTCCTACCCGTACGCCTACGCCTACTCCTTTACCTGCTACTTCTACTCCCATTCCTACTCCTACTGCTATTGCTACTCCCAGTGTTTGCCAGCCAATACCTACTCCCGTGCTTAACTCTCCTGCTCATGAACTATGTACAAATAATAAACCTACCTTTTCTGCCTATGTAGAAAACAAAGATAATGGAGAATCTGTTTGGGCCCATTTCTATTCAAATGCCTATGAAAAATTCAGTCAGATAGGATCAGTAGTTTCTCCTTCAGGAGGAAACAGCAGTTGGACGGCTGACAATTCTTTTCTCAATTATACCGGAGGCTACTGGTGGACGGCATACGCGGAGTCTCCTTCTTGTCCAGACACCTATGACGCACCGGCAAGATTGCTTAACATGGATTATCAAGCTCCTCCTAAACCTACTTCTCCCACGTGCACAAAGATCTACCAGAACTTTATTTCCGGACAATGTACGTTCAGCTGCACTTGGCCTGCTGATCCCGAACCTACTCCTGCTTCATGCAGTAATACCAGTGAGTACTATCCAAGCTTCTGGACAGATCTTAATCCTACTCCCTATCAGCCTGGTTGGGATGATACTCTTTCTGCTACTGTTTACACCGAGGATGGAGCTAAACTTTATTCAACAGTTCAAGCAAGAGACGGTTTGGGTAACACCTCTTTAGTATCCGATACCTCTGGTCCTTTTGAATGTCCAAAAATAAACATTAATGATACTCCTACTCCGGGAGGTCCAACGGTACCTCCAACTAGGACGCCTACGCCTACACGTTCTCCCACACCTACCATTACCTTAACTCCTACACCCGGAGCCTGGATACAGGTATTAGGCGGTGATGTCTATATGTCTTCTATCAATCAGCCTATTCCGGCGGGAAAATATTTCCTTGATAACCTAACAGGTATTTCCAATAGCAGCGGGGTAATAAGATCTGTTTCAGGATCGGGAACATTCGGCAGCGGTTCTTCATCTCCGACCAACTGGAAAGTAGCTGGAGCTCTTTCCAATAAATACAACTTTTCCTACTACTGGGAATCGCTTAAAGCCAAGGCAAAAAGCGTAGAGAATACTACCATTGTGGGCACACCAGGCGATCTTAACACCACAGATTCTATCTATTCTTATGAAGGTAAAGGCTATTATTCGTTTGACACGACTTTTAGCGGTCGTACAAGTGGTGCAGACGTGACTGTTTTTCTAATCACCGGTACTCTTGAAATTGCTGGAAAATTTACTTTGCCTGCCGAAGACAGGGTGATCTTTATCGTTAATGGCAATCTTTACATTGGAGGGAATATAGATACCACACAAGGTTTATTTATAGTCGGTGATACCTTTACTATTGGTCCCGGGGAAAGTAACATTGTTATAAACGGTATGGTTATCACAAACAAGCTTAGCTTACAGCGTACCTACCAGAGTCTTTCAACGCCTGCTTACCAATTTATCTACCAGCCTAAATACATGCTTGATCTTATACAAGTGATGGGAAGAACACAGATTAATTGGCAGGAGGTGGCGCCATGAGAAGGAAACGGGAAATTGCTGAATCAGGACAAATGGTATTAATTTTAGTTCTTCTTACCATAGTTGGTTTAACTATTGGCATTTCACTTATCTCCCGTTCGATAACGGATGTACGCATTTCCTCACAAACAGAACAGTCTATTAGAGCTTTTTCTGCTGCCGAAGCAGGAGTAGAAAGCGCTCTTCGTGGTGCAGTTGCTGGAGGTCCCACAGGCACAGTTTCTCTACCTGGTGCTTCTGCTAATTATGAGGTTACGAATCTTGGAGGAGTAGGAATTTATAATCTTCCAGTCGTGAATGCTGAAACTCCACAGACTGTTTGGCTGATACCTCACAATGAAGATGGTTCTCTCAATGAGGGAGGTTCCTCGTATCCTGCCAATCGTTATCTTGATATCTGTTGGGGGACAGCCGGCAGCAGTGGGATACCAGCAATAATAGTCTCTCTTTTATACAAAGAAGGTGCTACTTATAAGTTAGCTAAAGGAGCCTATGATCCAGACGCTATCACAAGAGGCAATAATTTTACCCAAGTTACAGAAACGGCGGGTAATTACTGCAGTGGCTCTTTCCGTTACAAAGTGAGGATTACTCCTACCTTAACTTTTGGTCTTAATCCTCCTCCTACGACTACTCTTTTGGCTTTAAGGATATTGCCTATATATGCTAGTACCGCTGTCGCTATAGAGCCAGAGGGAGGTCAGTCTCTTCCTTTGCAAGGGAAAAAAATTACCTCTGTAGGTCAAACTCAAACCGGAGTAGTTCGTAAAGTGCAGGTAACAGAAGAATACAAATCTCTTCCTTCTGTTTTTGACTTTACTCTTTTTACGGAGAATTAAAACAGGACAATAGGATTGACTTTTTACCATCCAGAATCCATACTTTTAATATATGGGAAAATTACTTTTGGGTCTTGATATAGGTACAAATTATATTAAGGCGGCGCAAATAATACAGGAAAATAATTTAAATCGGCTCTTGGCTGCCGGCTATATTGCAACTCCCATGAATATGCTTGCTTCAAGCAATCCCCGCGATGAACAAATTACTGCAAATGCTGTCAATAGGCTGGTACACGATATGAAAATATCAACAATGGATACTTCTGCATCCTTACCCTCTTCAAAAGTGATTACTAGAGTTATAGAAGTTCCGATTATGTCAGAAGAGGAACTTTCTTCTAGTATTAAATGGGAAGCAGAACAGTACATTCCTTTGCCTTTAAACAGGGTGAACATAGATTACGAAGTTATCAGCACAAATCAAGAGACTTCAAAAATGAAAGTTTTACTGGTGGCGGCTCCCATTTCTATCATTGAAAAATACATGCGGGTTATTTCTATGGCAGGACTTAATCCTGTGGCTTTGGAAACAGAAATATTAGCGGTGGGACGCAACATTACCTTTAATAATCCGCAGCTTTCCAATATTTTAGTTTTAACTATCGGTGCTACTACCAGCGAAATATCAATTCTACACAACAAAGTCCTTGTCTATACAAAATCATTCGCCATTGGCGGAAATACCTTTACACGAGCAATTGCTCAGGAGTTAGGTTTTGAGCTGCCACAGGCTGAAGAATACAAAAAAAATTATGGTCTTGATGAAACAAAGCTTGAAGGTAAAATTGCCAAAACTATTTATCCATTATTCAATTCGCTTATCACCGAGATGGAAAAAACGATCGTTTATTTTAAAGAACAGTATCCTACGGAAGAGATTAAATCCTCGATAATCTGCGGAGGAGAAGCAAAACTTCCAGGATTGGTGATGGCAATAACCAAATATTTAGGTTTAGATACGCAAATAAGCAATCCCTTCGAAAAACTTAATGTTGATTCAAACATTTTATCATCTCTTATGCCTGAAGCGCCTATTTATACAGTAGCAGTAGGTTTAGCTCTTAAAGATATCGAATAAATATATGGCAAAGCGACATTCGCTTAATCTGCTTATTTTTAAGACCCAGGAAAGTCGTTATCTTAAGTTAAGCAAAAAAATTCTTCCTTTAATTGCTGGTGTTTCTCTCTTTACATTTATCTGTGTTTTTATTTATTCCGTTTTTTACGTTAATACCAATAGTAAAGAATTTAATACGCTTAGGAATGAAGTGGAGATGCTTGAGAAAAAAATAGCTGATCAAAAAAATACAGAAGGGATTTATACATTAACTCTTGCAAGATTAAGTGTGCTTTCCCAAATTCTTAATCAAAGAAAAAACTTTTTTACTACTTTCTCGGAAATAGAAAGCTTAAAAAGTGGTAGTATTATGATAGATAGAGCGACAATAGATAAAAAAGGCACAGTGTCTTTGTCTTTGATAGCCTCTTCTTCTGCTGATTTGGATAATTTCGTTAATTTGCTTTTGAATAAAAACACAAAAAATTTATATACAGATATAACTGCAGGAGGGATTACCCGTGAAAAAAATGGGAGTTACAAATTTACGATAGATTTTAAAACTAATCAAGCGCTTCTTAAATAATATGGAAAATAATTTATTTATTAATAGATTATTAGCATTTATAAGGCGTTATGAAATTATAATCGTGTCAGTAATAGTGATACTTTCAGTGATTTTGTTTAGCATAATTTTTCTCAAATCGAATTTTATTCAAGCAGCCAAAATCAATAGCGATAAAAAAATTCTTACGGAAAAGTTAGCAATTCTTAAACAAAAAGACAATAAACTTGCTTCGCTTGACAGTCCGCTTTACCAATCAGTATTTACAAAAATGAATCAGATACTTCCTGAAGAAAAAGATTACTTCTCTCTTTTTTCTACTTTTGATAATCTTGAGAGAGAAACAGGTGTTGTTGTCATTAGCACTGAATTTCAAATAGGAGTAATTTCTACTTCTTCAGCAAGATTAACCAAAGCAGGCGCAGGCATTCCAGCCTATACGGTACCTTTAAGCATATTGGTGGAAGGAAACGCTGATTCTATTGGTCATTTCATTTCTAGCTTAAACAAGCTTACCAGCAGATTGATAGATGTGGAAGAGGTTAGATGGAGCAGAAATGCTTTTGGCAATACGCAGGCCTCAATTGATGGACGCGCCTTTTTCTATCCTTTGCCTTCAACAATCGGCAAAATAGATAATCCTCTGCCTAAAATGGAAAATGCACAGAGTGAGCTTTTTCAGAAAATAGCGGAAATCACGCCTTTTGAAAGTAATATTTCAGCAGGAGAAATGATTTCAAAAATAGAAGTAGGCAAAAAAAATCCTTTTCAATAAGTCCTTTTTGATCTTATAAGCGATTGTTTTTTATTCCATTCAGCAATTTCTTTATGGTTGCCGGAAAGAAGTACAGGTGGTACTTTTAATCCTTTATAAGAAGATGGTCTAGTATATTGCGGCGCCTCAAGAAGATAATCTACAGTGTATGATTCGTTAATAGTGGCTTCTTTTTTGGAAAGGACACCAGGAAGAAGACGAGTTACAGCGTCAGTAATAACCATGGCAGGGATTTCCCCGCCTGTTAGAACATATTTTCCTATTGAAATACTTTCATCGATAAAATGATGAATGCGTGCATCTACACCTTCGTAATGTCCGCAGACTAAGATTAAATGGTCCAGTGTTGCATATTCTCTCGCTTTTGCCTGATTAAATATTTTGCCTGTTGGATCTAAAAGGATAATTTTTTCCCTAACTTTAAGATTTGGATTTTGAGATTTAAGCTTAGAGAAGGCAATAGCTTTCTCTAAGACATCAACCCGCATAATCATGCCTAATCCTCCTCCATACGGTCTATCATCCACGGATTTATGTTTATCAGTGGCAAAATTCCTTATATTCACGGGGTTAATTTTGACGAGTTTCTTTTTTACAGCTTTACCAATAATAGAAGAAGAGAAGATATCACTAAAAACTTCCGGAAAAAGAGTAAGAATTGTGATTGTCACGTAAGTTATTTAGACAATTTCTATACGTATTTGCTTGTTTTCCTTAATAGCCAGTATTTTGGCAACATTTCTGATGGCTTGGATGATTTTTCCTTCCTTACCGATGACTTTACCCATATCTTCCTTGTTAGTGCTGATCGTGTAACTATAGAAGTTATTTCCTATTGCTTTTTCTTCTATTTGCACCTCTGAAGGATACTGGACTATTTGTTTTAAGATAAAAAACAAAAGATCTTTCATTTTGTTGAAATTAGCCTCCAGACGCTTTTTGTCGGTTTAGCCCCGTAGGAAATCCATTTTTCCAAAAGTTGCCGATTTAAATTTAAAGAATTTTTTTTAGGTTTATAAAAGCCTAGAAGAGCAGTTACTTTGCCGTTTCTTTTCGAAGCGTCTTCAGCCACTACAATCCGGTAGGAAACATCGTCGCGTTTTCCCGTCTTTTGCAGTTTGATTTTTAGCGCCATATTTAAGGAATTATATTATTATTTTTTCCATTTCTCAAGAGCGGTTTTTGCCGCGTTCATTTCTGCTTCCTGTTTGCTTTTACCGCATCCCTCACCGTGTAAAATATTATTGACAAAAACTCCCACTTTAAAATTTTTTGCATGATCTGGTCCGCTTTCTTTCAATACTTTATATACAGGAGAAATTTTCATTTTTTCCTGAACTATTTCTTGGAAAATGCTTTTTGCGTCTTTGTATGTTTTTTGCGAAATGATATTTTGAAGGCGAGGGAAAAGAAATTTTTCAAGGATGCTTTTTGCTTTTGCAAGTCCTTGATCAAGATAGACAGCGCCAAGCAGAGCTTCGAAGGTATCAGCAAGAATCGAGGTGTTTTGTCTTCCTCCGCCTTCTTCTTCTCCTTTGGAAAGCATAAGATACTGTCCCAGACTTAGTTCCGAGGAAATTTCGGCTAATGTGGTTGTTTTTACCATTGATGATCTTATATTAGTCAGTTCGCCTTCCGGAAAGTTAGGATAATGCGTATAAAGATAATCCGAAACCAAGAAAGAAAGGATGCTATCGCCTAAAAATTCCAGCCTTTCATTAGAGGTGGGTACTTCATCGGTTTCATTTAGGAATGAGCGATGTACAAAAGCTTGTTGGATTAAATTATTGTTTTGAAAAGATATCCCGAGAATTTTTGAGAGAGAAGAAAATTTTTGGATTTTACCAGTCATAATTTGACTCCTTGGTTTTTTATAATATTTCCTAAGACGCCGTTTACAAAAGACGGACTTCCCTCTCCTCCGTATTCTTTGGCAAGCTCAACCGCTTCATCAATAATCACTTTTTCCGGTTCTTTTTTTTCGTAAAGAAGTTCGTAAATAGCCAGTCTTAAAATTGCCACGTCTATTTTAGCGATTTTATTTACAGGAAATTGAGGAGCTGCAGATTCAATCAGAGAGTCAATTTTAACCCTGTGACGCATAATTTCTTTAGTCAGCTGATGAGGAGAATTAGTTTGCGAGTTGAAATTGAAACTTCGTGCAAAAAGATCTTCGATGATCTTCACCCGTTTGATATGGCGTGGATCATCATGTCTTTTCATAAGTAGGTTATTTGTAAAATCCGCATTTAGTGCAAACCCGATGGCTAAGTTTAGTGTTTCCGCATTTTGGGCAAAAACCAACGTCTATAAGTCTGGTTTTTTGATTAGTTTTTTCCCTTTTTCCTTGTCTTCTAGTAGAGTGGCGTCTTTTTGGCAATGGCGTCATAAGTTTTAATCGTTAGATATAGGCTTTATTGTATATCTTTTGAGCTTTTCCCGCAAGAGGGGAAGTTGTTCCAAAGAAGAATCTGAAGCCATAATCATTGAGACTGCCTTTTTAGATTCTTTAATAAGACCGACATCAGAAAAATCGGCAATTTTCAGATTAAAATTGCCATGTTGTTTGGTGCCGTATATTTCTCCGCTTCCTCTTATTTTAAGATCCAATTCTGCTAATTTTGGTCCGGAGTAAACTTTTTCCAACATTTTTAACCGTTTTAAAGTTTGTGTCTTATCAGATTCGGTAAAAAGTAGACAGTATGATGGTAAATTGCTTCTACCTACTCTTCCTCTTAATTGGTGCAATTGTGCTAAACCGAAACGGTCTGCTGCTTCAATCATCATAATAGTGGCTTTTGGTATATCAATACCTACCTCTACTACCGGAGTAGCAACAAGAATATTTATTTCATTTTCTTTAAAATCAGCAAGAATTCTATTTTTTTCTTTTTCAGGAAGATTGCCGTGCAAAAGATCAAGTTTAAATTCCGGGAAAACTTGTTTTTTTAATCTTTCAAATTCAGCTTTTGCCGCTTTAACAGAATTCATCGTTTCTGATTCTTCGATAAAAGGACAGACGATAAAAGCCTGTTCAGACTGGTTTATTTTCCCCCTTATCCATTCGTACGCCGCTTGTCTTTTTTGAGGAGGCACTACCCAGGTTTTGACAGGAATTCTACCTTTAGGCAATTGATCAATAACAGAAAGATCTAAGTCTGCATAGAGAGTAAGAGCAATGGTTCTAGGAATTGGCGTTGCGGTCATAGATAAAAGATGAGGATTATCTCCTTTGTTTTTTAATTTAGCCCTTTGTTCTACTCCAAAACGTTGTTGTTCATCTATTATTACCAAATCTAGACCGGTAATTTTATCCTCACTGCTTATAAGCGCATGTGTGCCTACAAGAACATGTGGTTTTTCGTCTTTCCATTTTTTCGAACCAGTCAAAAGTCCAACTTTCACGTGATAGGGCGAAAGTAATTTTTCAAGGGTTTGAAAATGTTGATTAGCAAGAATTTCCGTAGGTGCCATGAGCGCTGAAAATTTGCCGTTTAAATAGCCGGCATAAATTGCGACTGCCGCAACTACTGTTTTGCCAGAGCCGACATCGCCTTCAAGAAGTCTATTCATTGGTATGTCACGGGAAAGATCGGCTAATATCTCCTTTACTGCTCTTTTTTGTGCGCTGGTTAATTCAAACGGCAAATTAACGATAAATTTTTTTATTTCGGGAAGAAAAGAAGCGATTTGCCATCTTTTTTTTACTTTTTTCTCCTGCCAACTTTTTTTTCTTACTTGAGCTGCCAACTCCATTATCAATAATTCATCAAAAGAGAGTCTTCTTTTAGCGGAAAGACTTTCAGAATGATTGTTGGGAAAATGAATTTTATAGACTGCTTCTTTTTCAGAGATAAGCCCAAAAGTTTTAATAATATTTTCTGGAAGAAATTCCTTTATATCAGGTGAAAATTTAAAAAGAATGTTTGCAATTCTGCTCCTTAACCATTTTGAGGAAACACCGGCGGTTTCTGGGTAAACAGGCACCAATCTACCGGTATGGATAAATGACATTTTTTCTTTCACAATTTCATAATCTGGGGATTCCATAACTAATCTGTTGCCAAACCAGTCTACTTTACCGGCCAAAGTTACTTTCATGCCTGCCCGCAGGATATTTACGAGAAAAGGCTGATTATACCAGATAATTTCTATTTCTCCCGTTTCATCTCCGATTGTACCCTTTTGTATTTTCTTACCATGTTTGGTGTAAATATTTTTAATAGATTTCACTACTCCTACTATTGTAACTTTTTCTCCTGCTTGGAGAAGAGCGATTTTAGAAATAAGAGAGAAATCTTCATAGCGGGAAGGAATATGATAAAGAAGATCGCCAACCGTTTCAACTTCTAATTTTTTTAGTCTTTGGCTATAGACAGGACCTATCATCCTAAGAGAGGTTATCGGTACATTAAGGTCAATCATAAACATTATCTTAGAAGCAGGATGGGCGCAAGAGAGGAGGCAATCAAAGCAATGGAAGAAATAACCACAATTATTGTCCAGATACGTTTATGTTTGCGGAAGATATTCATAATAAGATTTTTATCTTAGCAAAACGATGTTTACCGATGCGTATTGTTATTTCTTTTTCTAAATCATTTGGCAATTTATCTATAGTATTATAAATTTTGCCATTTATTTCAACTGCATTAGCAAAAATTAGACGTTTAGCTTCACTGCGGCTTACAACAAGATTTGTTTTTACCAGCAAATCGATAAGATTGGAGATTTCACTTTTTACAATTTTTATTGTGGGAATATTTTGCGGAAGCTGTTTTTTTTGGAAAGCGGCTTCGAAAAAAAATTCTGCATCTCTTGCTTGTTTTTCGTCGTTTAACATTTTAACCAGCGTAAAAGCCAGTTTTTTCTTAAAAATCATCGGATTTTCGCCCTTTTCTAAAGCTTTTTGATAATTTGCGATTTCTTCAAGCGGTAAGTTTGTAATGTATTCGAAACATTTGATAATTACTTCATCTGGTAAGCTCATGATCATGCCAAAAAGATCATTTGGTTTTGAGTTTAAAGCAATCACATTTCCTTCAGTTTTTCCTATTTTTTTACCTGTTGCGTCTGTTAAAAGAGGAGTAGTCATAACAAATTTCTCTTTATGTAGATAATCTTTAACTAATTTTCTACCGCAAAGCATATTAAATGTTTGGTCAGTTCCTCCTATTTCAAGATCAATATTCATTGCGACAGAGTCATACCCTTGAAGAAGTGGATAAATAAATTCACGGAAATTTATTTCAATATTTGCTTTTTTCCTTTCTTCAAAAATATCCCTTTCTTCTAGTTGTTGAAGAGTAAAGTGTCCTGCCAGATCTAATATATCACTGTAGCTTAGTTTTTCTAACCAATCACCGTTATATAAAATTTCTGCTGGGTTTTTTCCTTCAAATCTAACGATTTTGGAAGCCTGCATCACATAATCCTTAGCATTTTCCCGAAGTTCTTTTCTAGAAAGGTATTTTCCCCTGCCCCTTTTTTTGCCTGATGGGTCACCTGCTTGACCAGTGCCGTCGCCAATAAGAAAAATTACATGATGTCCCAAATCTTGGAACTGTCGCAATTTCTGAAGACCTACCATATGTCCGATATGAAGTTGTATTCCCGTTGGGTCAAAACCCTGATAAAGGCGAAGTTTCTTTCCGCTTTTTAAGACTTTTTCCAGCGCTTCTTTCGATGGATAGATTTTATCTACTCCTCTTTCCAGCAATTCATCAATAACGTCCATATTCTTAAATATAGCATATTTTAATTGCCCAATCATGTATTTTTTGCTAAACTCAAGTTGGCGTTAATTTATGTGACTATGTCTATTGCTTATCACCATCTTAGCGTTTCCAGACGAAATCCTTATAAATCAAGACTTTTAAAAGTAAGAATCCTTAATTTTCTTATTCGTACGGTGATTATCGGGATAATCGCAGGTTTTATCCTGTTTTTTGTCTTTCTTATCTGGTATTCCAAGGACTTACCAGCCCCGGATAAAGTACAAAGAAAAGAAGGTTTTTCCATTGTTATTTTGGATAGATCAGGAAATCCCATTTATGATATTTTTAACGATAAAAATAGAATTCCGATACCTTTATCTGATATACCCGATGATTTGAAAAAAGCAACGATCGCCATAGAAGATAAAGATTTTTATAAACATCAAGGATTTGATCCTAAAGGTGTTTTAAGAGCAATTTTTAATATTTTAACCCTGCGAGGTATTCAAGGAGGTTCTACCCTTACCCAGCAATTAGTAAAAAATGTCCTTTTAACCTCGGAGAAAACAATTCCTCGTAAAATTAAAGAGTTTATTTTAGCGATTCAAATTGAAAGAAAATATAGTAAAGATCAAATTTTACAGATGTATCTTAATGAATCTCCTTACGGCGGAACAATGTGGGGCATAGAGGCTGCTGCTGCCGGTTATTTCGGCAAGCACGCTAAAGACCTTACTTTTATCGAGTCAGTGATATTGGCAGGGTTGCCACAGCGCCCTTCATATTATTCTCCCTTTGGTTCAAATTCCAAAGCCTATATAAGCAGGGCAGAAGAAGTTTTAAGAAGAATGCGTGAAGACGGTTATATCACTGAGGCTAAAGAATTTGAAACCAAAAAGTTACTTCCTGATGTGAAATTCGCCTCTCCTAGTGGTCAATTTAAGGCACAACATTTTGTTTTTTATGTTAGAGAACAGTTGATTAAGAAGTTTGGAGAAAAATTAGTAGATGCAGGAGGTTTAAAAGTGACTACTACACTTGATAGAAAATTACAAGAGAAGGCGGAAAACATTGTACGTGAAGAGATAGACAAGCTTAAAGGATTAAATGTTAGCAATGGGGCAGCTTTAGTTTTAGATACAAAAACCGGAGAAATTTTAGCCTATGTTGGCAGTAAGGCATATGATTCTGCCGATCAAGAATTTCAGGGAAAATTCGATGTTGTCAGTATGGGTTATCGACAACCAGGCAGTGCGCTTAAACCGATTACTTATGCTGTGGGTTTAATGAAAGGTTATACTGCATCAACTCTTCTTATGGATGTAGAAACGCATTTTCCAGGAGGAGAAGGTAAAAATGATTATATTCCCAAAAATTACGATAATAAATTCCGCGGCCCCATCCAAGTACGTTATGCTTTAGGTAATTCTATCAATGTGCCGGCCGTGAAGATGACTGCTTTGGTTGGTGTAAAAGAGGTTCTTAAAACAGCTTATGATATGGGTATAAGCAGTCTTGCCCCAACTGATGATAACATTAACAAACTCGGTTTATCACTCACTTTGGGAGGAGGTGAGGTAAGATTGCTTGATCTTACTGCTGCCTATAGTGTATTTGGCAATAATGGGATAAAGAATGAACCTTACTCTATACTTAAAGTTGTTGACGCAAATGGCAAAGTTCTTTATGAGCATAAAAATGCTGCCGGAAAAAAAATCTTAGGTGAAGATGTTAGCTTCATTATCTCCGATATTTTGTCACAAAATGATGCAAGAAAAGAGGTTTTTGGTGAAAGGAGTTATCTTGTTGTTTCGGGGAAAACCGTAGCCGTCAAGACCGGTACAACGGATGATAAAAGAGATAACTGGACAATTGGTTATACTCCTTCTGTAGTAGTTGGTGTCTGGGTTGGTAATAATGATAATACCGCGATGAATCCCAAACTTGCTTCCGGGACTACAGGTGCTGCGCCAATTTGGAATCTTATTATGAGAGAAGCCTTAAAAGGTAAACAGGATGAAGCATTTAGAAAGCCGGATAACGTTTTAGAGTTGGTAATTGACGCTTTTGGCGGAGGATTACCCAAAGATGGCCGTCCAACCAGAAAAGAATATTATATTAAGGGGACTGAACCTATAAGTATTTCCCCGATTTACAAAAAGATTAAAGTTTCTAAAGCGGATAATAACAAGCTGGCTAATGCTGTTGAGTTGGCTACGGGTGCTTATGAGGAAAGAGATTTCATTATTTTTACAGAGAAAGATCCTACCTCTAGGGACGGTAAAAACCGTTGGCAAGAAGGAATTGACGCGTGGGTAGAAAAACAGAGTGATCCTTTATATCATCCGCCCAAAGAAACCGCCAGCACTGATGAGAAAAAAGTGGTTGTTTTAATTAAAAAGCCGGATAATCAGTCACAGGTAGATTCGAATGAAGTCAGTGTAAAAATTGAAGCAAAGGCTGTCAAAAATATTACTAAGATAGAATTATACGTTGATGATGCGTTAAAAACCTCTGTGAACAGCAATTATTTTGATGAATCTCTAAATTTATCAACAGGAATACATAAAATCAAAGCCAAGGCATATGATGAAGATAAAAATAGTGGCGAAGCAGAAATTACAATAGGCGTTAAAACTTCGCCAAATCCAACTGATACCCCTGCGCTGTCGCCAAGTATTGCTCCTACACCAACTTAAACTTATTTTAATTTTTTAATTTTATTTTGAATTTAGCTTCAAGAGAAGAAATAATCTTTTCCCTTAATGTTTTGATCTCTTCACTGGAGAGATTTTTTTCAGGATTTTGATAGGTGACTCTTAATGTAATAGTGTTTTTATATTTTCCCAAAAATTCTATTTTTGTCACAAATTGTTTATACATTTCCTTAATAACCGGACCTATTTTTGTTTCGTTATTTATTATTAAGGTTAAGTCTTCTATTACAGGAGGAAATAATGGCAAAGGATGGTATTTTTTTATTGGTTGGAAATACGAAGCCATAGTTTCAAAATAAACCTCAGCGATAAAAAGTTTATCTTTAATTTCAAAATTAGTCGCTATTTGCGGGTGAAGAGAAGCAATATAAGCAATAACTTCTTCACTTTTCTTTAAAATTAGCGATTGTTTTGGGTGTCCAAATTGCCACGTTTCTACAATATTTTCTTTAACATCTGTTATCCCTAATTCTGAAAACAGACTAGTTATGATTCCTTTAAGAGAAAAAAAGTCAGATTGGCAGGTTAAAACAAGGCGGCTTTCTTCTTTTGGCAGATCATCTGTTTTGCGAGAATAAATTTTTGAAAGCTCAAAGAGGGCAAGACTCTTTTTAAGATATTGGTTGCATCTTACGTTTTCTAAAATAGAAGGAATAAGAGACGTGCGCATGTATTCCATTTCCGCAGTTAAAGGATTAGCAATTTTTAAATGATCAGCAGGATTAAGGCCGGCTTTTTCTATAAGCGTTTTGGAAATAAAAGAATAGTTATAGACTTCCGTAAATCCCCAATATTTAAGCGTTGTTTTAATCTTTTGTTCCAAGGATAAAATCGTCTGTTTTTTTGCCAGAGGAATTTGGCCGGCAGGTAAATTTGAAGGGAGCTTGTGATAGCCGTAGAGCCTTGCTACTTCCTCAACAATGTCTTCTTTGATTTTTATGTCTTTTGATCTGTTTGAAGGAATATTGATCACAATAGTGTTTTTGATTTCATGTTGAAAATTTAAATTAAAATTTAATGATTTTAGAATTGAAATTATTTCATCTGTGCTAAGTTTTATGCCGATTCGTTCATTTATAAAATCAGTTTTGATACTTATAGTTTTCGGTTTATATGGATAGGGATAAATATCAATGATCTTTCCTGCCGGTTTTGCTCCTGCCAATTCCTTGAAAAGATATATCCCATAAAATAATGTTGGCAGGACGTTTTCCGGATCAAGATTTTTCTCAAAAAGAGTAGCGGCTTCAGTGCGCTGACCTAGTCTCATCGAGGTTTTTCTTATACGGACAGGGTCATATGTTTGGACAAAAAGGAGTACTCTTTTAGTATTTGCGTCAACTTCAGAATTTTTTCCGCCCATAATGCCGCAAAGATCAATTAGCCTGCCACTTTTATCTTCAATAACGATATCTTCATTGGTTAAAGTGAAAGTTTTATTATCCAAAGTGGTGATAGACTCCCCTATCCTGCTTTCTCGAAGGATCATTACCGCGCCTTTTATTTTATCATAGTCAAAAGTATGAACCGGTTGTCCAAAAAGTTTCATGAGGTAATTTGAAATATCCACAACATTGTTTATTGCTCTTATTCCAGATTTTTCAAGCCTATCCTTTATTAGATCAGGTGAAGTTTTTATGATCACATCACTAAGAATAATTGCCGTAAAGCGCGAACAGAGTTTTTCATTTTTAATTTCCACCTTTAATGGCAGTTCTTTTTCAGGTTTTATTGTCAATTTACTGGTTTTTTCAATATCAGACAAGATCAATTTTGCCTTTATGCCGAAGCGCGGCAGAATTGCCACTGCTTCTTTTGCAATTCCTAAAACGGAAGCCATGTCAGGACGGTTTGAGGTAATTTCTATATGGTAAATGTAGTCGCTTTTAATTTTTTCCACTCTTTCTATGGACGGACCGCATAAAGAAAGACACTTTTTGATTTCTTCAGGAGAAGCGTCTGTTTTTAAATATTCTCTAAGCCAAGAGTCGGGAATAAGAATATTCATAATTAAAATTGCTCCAAAAATCTTATGTCATTAGTATAAAGCAATCTAATATCATCTAGTTTGGTGCCTGATTTCATCATGTATGTTCTTTCTATTCCCCAACCAAAGGCAAAGCCGGTATATTCGTAAGGATCGATTTTACCGGCACGAAGTACCTGAGGATGGACCATTCCTGAACCGCCAAGTTCAAGCCAGCCCTCCTTGCAAAAGCGGCATTTTTCTCCATTTTCTAATTTTCCTGTTCCTAGACAAATGCCGCAATTTATATCTACTTCAAAAGAGGGTTCTGTAAACTGAAAGTGAAAAGGACGAAGACGTGTGATTCTTTTTTCTCCAAAAAATTCCTTAGCAAAATAGTCCATTGTACCTTTAAGATGCGTAATGTTTATTCCTTTGTCAATCAATAAGCCTTCAAACTGATGAAACATTGGAGTATGAGAAACGTCCCAGTTAGGACGATAACATTTGGCAATATTAATCATTCGGATAGGAGGCTTTCCGCCGACTCTTTCCATTTCTCGTACCTGTCCTGATGAAGTATGGGGGGATAGAACCATTTTTCCATATTTGGTAGACGGTTTTGCCTCAATATAGAAGGTTTCGAAATCATCTCTGGCAGGATGGTCCTGTGGCATGTTTAGGGACTCGAAGGCAAACCATTCCCATTCAACCTCAGGATAGCTTATTCGGCTAAAACCGATTTTTTCAAATATTTGCGAGATTTCTTCGATTGCTTGCGTGATGATATGAAGGTGACCAATAGGGGGGGTTATACCTGGAGCAGTGACATCAATGCTTTCATCAAGTTTTAAACGTGTAAGAGCGTTTTTTTGCAATTCCAGCATATTTTTGAGTTCGCTTTTTATTTTATTAGCTAGTTGACCAATAAGAGGTTTTTTCTCCGACGGAAGATTTTTCATTTTTTTAATAAGGAGATTGAACTCGCCGCTAGCGCCGAAAATTTTAAGAAAAATATTTTCTAATTCTTTATCGTTGGTTATTTTTGGGATTGATGACAACCACTTTTCACGGAGTTTAATAAATTCCTCTTGCATATGCCAATTTTAAAACGAAATAAAAACAGATTCAATTACTTATAAGATAAATTAGAGGTCTTTAACTCTATTAACAATAGTATTAAATGAGGAAGGATCGGTTAGTAACATATTAGCAAGGATTTTTCTATCAAGCAGGATATTTGCCTTTTTAAGTTTATTGATAAAACTGCTGTATGAAAGTCCCTGCTGTGAAACTGCATTACTTATTCTAGTAATCCAGAGTCTACGGAAATCGCTTTTCCTTTTTTTTCTACCGTCATAAGCATACATTCCAGCATGCAGTTGTGCCTCTTTGGCTACCTTTACCAAGCGGTGTTTAGTCATCCGGTAACCGCTCACAGTTTTTAAAAGTTTTTTATGTTTTCGGTGAGAAACTATTCCTCTTTTTACTCTCATAATATTAATTATAGCTATTTAGCTATATTTGATCTAACAATTTTAGCCTGTTTTGTTGTCAAAGCTACAGGTTCTTTATATCTTCTAATATTTTTTTTCGATTTATTCAAACGAAGATGTCTTGTGTATTGATGCCCGCGAAGAACCTTTCCTTTAGCGGAAATCTTAAACCTTTTGATTAGTGATTTCTTGGTTTTTTGTTTGGGCATCTTGTTTTTTAGCCGTGTTAATTTTTGCCGGCGAAAGAATCGAAACTAAAACTTTTCCTTCAAAGTGAGGTGATTTTACCACTTTTCCTACTGTCTGTAAATAAGTAAGAGCTTTATTTGCTATTTCCATGCCAAATTCTTTGTGGGTGATTTCTCGTCCATGGAAAGGGATGGAGATTTTTAGCTGATTACCGGTTTTTAAGAAGTCTTCACCTTTCATAATTCTGATTTTGAAATCATGTTCGCTTATGAAAGGAGAGAGTCTGATTTCCTTAATACCTACATTTTTGACTGTTTTTTTTGATTGTCTTTCTTTTTTTGCTTCAAGATATTTGAATTTTTTAAAATCGATCAGCTTGACAACAGGCGGATTAGCATTGGGAGCAATTTCTACTAAATCTTTTCCTTCGGCTTGTGCTTGTTTAAGAGCGCTATTTCGTTCTACAACACCGAGTTGTTTACCCGTTTCATCCAAAAGTCTGATTTTGGGTGCGTTAATTTGATAATTAAGCCGGTAATATTTAGTGTTTTTTCTCAATCTCTTCTTGTAATTTATTCAAAAATAGACTGATAGACATTTGACCTAAGTCTTTTCCTTCTCTTGTTCTTATGCAAACCAGCGGATTTTTTTTATTTTGTAATTCCCTATCGCCAATTATAATCATGTAAGGTACTTTTTGTAAAGTCGCATCTCTTATTTTTGCCTGCATTGATTCGTTTCTATCGTCTAGATAGGTTCTTATGCTACTTCTTAAAAGCTCCTTTTGCACATTTTCAGCCATAATTTTATGCCTCTCCGCAATAGGAATGATATTAACCTGAATTGGAGACAGCCATAATGGAAAATTTCCAGCATAATGCTCAATGAGAATACCCACAAATCTTTCCAGCGAACCAAGAGGTGCTCTGTGAATGAGAGCGGGTTGTTTCCTTTGCCCTTTTTCATCGATATATTCAAGCGCAAAACGTTCTGGCAGCATGAAATCTATTTGGATAGTTCCGCATTGCCATTGCCGTCCTAAAGCGTCTTTTATCATTACGTCCAGTTTGGGTCCGTAAAACGCCGCTTCACCTTCTCTTTTTTCATATTTAATGTTCTTTTTTTTGACAGCCATTTCAATTGCGTTTTCTGCCTCTTGCCATATATTGTCATCGCCTAGATATTTATCTTTATTTTTTGGATCTCTAAGAGATAACCTAAATGAATAGTCTGATATCTGAAAAGATTTCAGTAAAAAAACAATATAGTCCAAAACAGAGATAAATTCTGAAACTACCTGTTGTTTTGTGCAGAAAATATGAGAGTCATCCTGCGTGATATAACGGACGCGAGTCATTCCAGAAAGTTCTCCTGGTCTTTCATAACGATAGACGGTTGCATTTTCCGCAATTCTCAAAGGAAGTTCTTTGTAACTGCGAGGACGGCTTTTATAAACCATCATATGCATCGGACAATTCATAGGTTTAACAAGATACTCGTCTTCGTCAATTTTTATCGGAGAGTACATTTTATCTCGGTATAGATCCCAATGTCCGGAAGTAACCCAGAGACTTTTTTTACCAATATGCGGAGAATAAACATGCAGATATCCTCTTTTTGTTTGTTCGCTGATGATGAATTTTTCGATTTCTTGCCGGATAACTGCTCCTTTTGGGGTCCAGATGAGAAGTCCAGATCCTAATTCTTCTGGAATAATAAAAAGATCAAGAAGTTTACCTAACTTTTTATGGTCTCTTTTTTCTGCTTCTTTCTGCTGCCAAATATATTGGTCAAGTTTTTCTTTAGTTTCAAAACATAATCCATAAATTCTTTGCAACATAGGTTTTTTTTCATCGCCTTGGAAATAGGCTCCGGCTAATCTTTCTAACTTAAAAAAGCCTATTTGAGATGAGTCATTGACATGGGGTCCTCGGCAAAGATCCAGATATCCTCCTAGATTATAATAAGTAACTTCTTTTTCACCTTGAATTTTTAGTTCTTCTAAAATTGCCACTTTATATACCTGTCCTAAGTTTTTTTCATGATTAATAGCTTCATCAATATTTTTTATCTGTTTGACAAATTTTATTTTTGCCTTTTTTATCTCTTCCATCTTTTTTTCTATTTTAGGTAAATCTTCCGGAGTAATTTTATAGTTTGGGATTTCTAGATCCTGATAAAAGCCGTTTTCAATAGCAGGCCCCACTCCTCTTTTAGTTTCCGGCCAAAGGGACATGATGGCTGCAGCCATTACATGTTCGCATGAGTGTCTTATAGTTTCTATCGGAAAATTATTATTTTTCATAAAATTTAGTGCGCGCGCATGGACTTGAACCATGGGCCTTTTCGATGTCAACGAAACGCTCTACCGCTGAGCTACGCGCGCTTAATAAACGGATTTATTATACTTTGAAATGCGTAAAGTGACAAGGAGAATACAGTTAGCCTGTTTGCGTGGCTAAAGTCCTTTCCTGTGAAAGACCAAAAGTGGTACCGTGTTTTTTATACATCTGCCAGTAACCCAATCTTTTTTTCTTGCGCTGGTTAAAAGTAGCAAGCCAAGCACGTCCCTCTTCGACTTTTATTCTTAGTTGTTTAACTAAAGTGAGCATCCATTCAAGAAAACGTACATAATAAATACCTGATTTTTGGGGAAGTTGTTCCACCTTTACTTTACCGACATCTGCCGCGAGATTTTTTTCTGATTTTTCTAAAAGCACAACCTGTTCTTTTAACTTTTCCATAATAATTTGAGTTTCACGACGTAGGTTTGCTTCCTCCATAGATTCTGCTCGGGAAAAAATGAGAGTTTCTCGGCGTTTTATTTGAGTTTTTTCTTTAGCAGATGATTCGCTAAAGGATTCTTTGACCGGTGTTTTTCCAAGTATTTGACTAAACCAATTATCCGGGTTTACAAATCCTGACATTTGGTTTTTTAATTCACTACTAAAATTTAATGTCTGATCAGAGTCCCTTGCTTTTTCCGGATTGTCAAATCCCCACGGATTAATTTTTTGTCTATAAGCAGTTTTCTTGTACATGTCGGCTTTGGTATATCACAGTTTAAATCAGGAGTCAAGTTGATGGATAAATGCTACAGGCTATTTAAAAAATCGAGAGTTTTTTGCTGTCTGATAAGGTGTGCTAGATAATAACTATCTTTTTTTATTTTTTCTCTTTCTTCAGGTTTTTCTATTTTGGCAAGAATTTTATTGAAATCTTCGTCAGTAACAACAATTTTTTCACTATCGGCTATTTCTGCTAGTACAAATTCGGTAGTTAAATTTGTTCGTGCGGCTTGTGCATATTCAGCACGGATTTGTTCTGTAGTTTTACCCTTAGCCATAAGATACTGTTCAACTGTTAGTCCAAGTTTTTGGGTTTGGTCAATAAGTTGAGCTAAAAGCCTGTTGGCTTCCTCTTGTATAAGAAGATCGGATAATTCTATCTCTACGCTATCAAGTAAAACTTTTAAGAGTTCATCAAGGGAAGGTTTTTTTTCTTCCTCTTTTTTTTCATCTTGGCCTGGGGTCCAGATTTTGATCTTGCTTTTTTTAAATTCACGGATTTTTTCTTTATAATTTTTAAGATTTATTTTTGGTTTAAGCGCAAGAGTAGCTTTGATTAGCCAGTCTTCATTTTCTTTAGCTTTGAGTACTTCTATCTTAGGGGATGTTACAGGTTTAAGATTATTGATAGAAATTGCTTCCTGATAAGCTTTGGGAACTATTCTTTTTATTACTTCTTCATAAATTTTAGTTTTATCAAGTTTTTTTTCAAGGAGATTTTTAGGAGCTTTGCCTTTACGAAAACCAGGTACTTCTGTTTCTTTAGCAATCTCCTCAAAAACAGTATCATAAGTAGATTTAATTTCATCCCATGGGATGATAATTTCTATTTCAACCGTTGATTTTGGTAGGTTTTTAACTGTTGATTTTGACATAAGATGAATTATACCACAAATTTTATTAAAAGCTATGTTAGAATAGTTTTAATGACTATTAACAGGCAAAAATGTCCCAGTTGCGGTAGATATGCGGGTCGGCCATTATCAATCGACGCGTTGATAGTAAAAGATGGAAAGATCTTGCTGATTAAGCGTGGTGTTAAACCGTATAAAGATTTTTGGGCTCTTCCGGGAGGGCACGTGGATTTCGATGAAACAGTTGAGGAAGCAGTAGTTAGAGAAATAAAGGAAGAAACAAGTTTAGATGTTATATCGCTTAAGTTTTTAGGCTTATATAGTGATCCAGGAAGACATCCAGATCAATCTGTAGCCGTATCTTATGTGGTAAACTTTATAGGTGAACCTAAGGCTGGAGATGACGCAGAAGAATGTCGATTTTTCCCCCTTGATTCTCTTCCTGAAAATTTAGCTTTTGATCACCAAAAAATTATCAATGATTTCAAAAATACCTCTTCAACCCCGGGAGTTTAATGGATTGTTGCGACGATCTATTTTTTATAAAATTTTATCGCGATAATTTGTAATATTGTAAAGTCTATGTTTAAAAAACATATATTTAATCTCTTTCTGTGCCGAAGAGAGGACTTGAACCTCCACCCCTTACGGGACAGGATCCTAAATCCTGCGCGTCTGCCAATTCCGCCACTTCGGCAGGAATATTTTAATTATATCGGAAAATACCATTTTTTGCCACAAAAAAATCCCAAAGCCCCTTGATTCCGAAGAGTCAAGAAACCTTAGGATCTAAAATATATTATATTATAATATTATAGGTCTGTCAAGTATTAGAATTATTTTTTTCATACTTGCGTATTTTTCCAATAAAAAAGTTCACTGCAGACGACCATTGCCCTTTACTTTGTGGTGCCCAACGATCTTCAAGAAGTGTTACGTTGGTTAAATTATTTTTAATATAGGTTTCTTTTATAGTTTTAGCTATTTTGGCAATTGCTTCTTCATATGATGAAAATTTTGTTAATTTCTCTCCATAAATTCCAAATCCCCAACAATTATATGAATTAGCAGGAATGCGTTTACAACCTTCTGATTCCTGCATGGCTATTGCTGGAATTAACGCATAATCAATTCCCCAAATATCTGCCTGCTTGATAAGCTCATCAACAGAATTTACCAGTGGTGAATTATATTCATTTAAAAAAATTGTTAAAGCAATATTTCTTATATCTTTTATCGGTTTTTTAATAGTAGGAGTTACGGGAGTAGGATTAATAATAGATAGATTTTTTGCTTCTTTATATAGTTTGTTTAAAGATTTATTATTAAGATAAAGATACGAAAAGATAAGAATAAGAAGATAAATCAAAAACCAAGATGTTCCAATTACAAATAGTTTCATTTAGAGATTATTGGCTTATTCTTTCTTGATATTCTCCTGTTTCCGGGTCAACGGCGATAATATCGCCTTTTTTAATAAAAAGCGGTACAGAAACAGAAACGCCTGTTTCTAAAATTACCGTTTTTTTTGCTCCGGTTACAGTATTTCCCCTGACTCCCTCTTCTGCTTCGTTTACTACCAATTTAACTTTTTTAGGAATTCTTAGACCTAAAGCTTCGCCGTTGTGGATAAATACTTGGTAGATCTCTCCTTCTTTTATGAACTTGCTGAAATTGCCTATGAGTTTTATAGGCATATTTATCTGCTCATAATTAATATTATCCATAAAGACTAGATTATTATCTGTTTTGTATAAAAACTGCATTTCTTTAACATTGACTGGCACCTCTTCTACTGTTTCTCCAGATTTATAGGTAAATTCTATTACTTTATCGCTTTTTATGCCTTTAAGTTTGGTGCGTACAAATGCGGATCCTTTTCCAGGATTAACAAATTGAAATTCTACTATCTGATGGGGTTCTCCGCGAAACTCTATAAAAATCCCTTTTTGAAAATCACTAGTTGTAATCTTGCTCATAAAAATTGACGACGGTTTTTAAAACCGTCTATTGTATTATAACTTAATTTTAATCAAGAGGAAACAGTAAAACATCTTTTATCGAATAGCTATCTGTAAAAAGCATAACCAATCTGTCAACTCCAAGAGCTATTCCCGAACAAGGAGGCAATCCAGTCTTTAGAGCTTGCAGAAAATTATTATCAGCAATTACTTTTGTCTTTTTTTTCTTTTTAATCAGTATAAACTCATTTTGAAATCTTGCTTTTTGCTCATTATAATCCGTAAGCTCGTTATAGCAGTCTCCTAGTTCAAGACCGGCAATATAAAGCTCAAAACGTTCAGCCAGTCTCGGTTCGTTTTCCTTGATTTTTGCAAGTCCTGCCATAGGTTTAGGATAATCATAGATAAAAGTTGGTTTACCGTGCGTTCCCAAATGAGGTTCTATTTCATTGAGGAAAATCTGATTAAAGATTTCTTCCCAAGAATTGTTTTTATTTACGTTATAGCCCTTTCTTTCTGCAACTTTTGCCAATTTTTCTGCCGGAAAAAGATCCGATTTTTTTTTCTCGGTTATATCATCAAAATCAATATCTGCGTATTTTTTCAAAGCATCTACTACAGATAATTTTTCCCATGGAGGTGCCAAATTTATTTTTTGCTTCTGGTAAACTATTTCAAAATCTGTCATTTTTAAAACCGAAGATAAAGATTTATGATTTAATTTATTTATCTGAAAAGCAGAAATTTGTGATTTAAGATTTTTATATAGAAAAAGGATTAAATTTTCACAGTCACTCATAATATCTTTGTAGCTTGCTTTTATTCTATACCACTCAAGAATGGTAAATTCCGGATTATGAGCAATACTTCCCGTTTCTCCATTCCGAAAGCTCTTAGTAATTTCAAAACAATTACCAAGACCTGCTGCTATTAATTTTTTGATAGAAGCTTCTGGAGAAGTTGCAAGAAACATCCGTTTTTTATTGCCATGTCTGTCTTTTAGAAATGTTTCAAAAACATCAAGATATGATTCAGGAATAAGCGCAGGAAGAAGAATTGGCGTTTCAACCTCATGGAATTTTTCTTTATAAAAAAAATTGCGAATTGTGCGGATTATTTGTTCGCGGAGAAAAAAACGTTGCCAAAGATCTGGATTTTTTTTAAATTTATACATAAAGACTTCAACCTCGGGAGTTGAATGGAGCGTAATAATAAGATAAATAACAAAATTTATAAATTGTGAGTCCGGAGCGAGTCGAACGCTCAACCGACTCCTTAAGAGGGAGTTGCTCTGCCAATTGAGCTACGGACCCAATATAAATAAAACAATAATAAATAAAATTACCCTAATTATATAAAAGTTTAACCATCATTAAAATGGTTATAATTTCTATTTCCGCTGCGCGCCTTGAGGGATTTGAACCCCCGACCTCATCGTCCGAAGCGATGCGCTCTATCCGCTGAGCTAAAGGCGCCGCACTTCGCCTCATATTATACCATCCAATAAAGTATAATACTTATTATGTCTTCAGAATTGCAAATAAGAAATTTTGCTATAGTTGCTCATATTGATCACGGCAAGTCTACTTTGGCTGATAGACTGCTTGAGAAAACTCATACAATTGATAGTCGTCACATGATGCAGCAGGTACTTGACAGTAATCCGATAGAAAGAGAACGCGGTATAACTATTAAGCTTGCTCCAGTGCGGATGAGATACACCTTACCTTTTCATTTACAAAAAATTTTCAATTTTCAATTTTTAATTTTTAATTTAATCGATACTCCCGGCCATGTAGATTTTTCCTACGAGGTCTCAAGATCGCTTAAAGCTTGTGAGGGTGTAATTTTAGTGGTTGATGCTACCCAAGGTATCCAAGCTCAGACAGTTGCTCATATGCAACTTGTAAAAGAGGCTAATCTTGCGGTAATACCCGTTATCAACAAGATTGATCTCCCCGGAGCTAAAATTGATGAGGTAAAAAAAGAGATTTACCAGACTTTCGGATTTAGCAATGATGAAGTTATTGAAATTTCTGCAAAAAACGGTACTAATATTGATCGAGTTTTAGAAGCGGTTGCATTAAAGATACCACCGCCAAAAGGTAATTCTTTTTCACCACTTCGTGGTTTAATATTTTCTTCTCTTTATGATCCGCATAAAGGAGTGATTGTCTACACAAGGATAGTAGATGGTGAGATAAACACCAAAAAGCCATGTCTTTTTTATGCGTCAAAAGTTGCTTTTACACCGCTTGAAGTGGGTGTTTTTACGCCGCAAATGTCAAAGACTGATAAATTACAAGCGGGAGAAGTAGGCTACGTAGCTACCGGTCTTAAAGATCTTAGATTGGCTCGTGTAGGTGATACCATTATCGATAAAGATTCTTCATCATTGCCTTTACCCGGTTATAAGGAACCAAAACCGATGGTTTTTTTAAGCCTTTTTCCTATAGATAATGATGAATATCTTCATCTTCGTGAAGCTTTGGAAAAACTGCATCTTAGCGACTGCTCATTCACTTTTAAACCGCATTCGTCTTCTGCTTTAGGTAAAGGTTTTCTTTGCGGATTTTTGGGACTTCTCCATGCAGAAATAATAAAAGAGCGATTAGAAAAGGAATTTTCACTTGAAATTATTGCCACAACGCCAACAGTTGAGTATAAGATAGATCTGACAACAGGTGAAACAGTAACAGTTCATACTCCTGATGATTTTCCTGAATCTTTACGTATAAAGACTATCCTTGAACCAGTCATGTACACAATCATTTACACTCCCTCTGAATATGTTGGTAGCATTATGCAGTTTTGTCAGGAAAAACGTGGAGAATTGGTAAATTTAGAATATCTAGGAGGACAGGCTAAATTTACTTATATTATTCCGTTGTCTGAATTGATTATTGATTTCTTTGACCATCTTAAAGCTATTACTTCTGGTTATGCCAGTTTAGATTATGAATTTTTTGAGTTAAGGCAAGTTAAGGCGGTAAAACTTGATATTTTGCTTAATAAAAAGCCCGTAGAAGCTTTTTCTCAAATTGTAGTAGCGGACAAAGTAGAAGCTGTTGCCAATAAGTTAGTAACAAAATTAAAAACACTTATCCCCCGCCATCAATTTCAAATACCAATTCAGGCTGCTTCAGGTGGCAAAATTATTGCCCGCGAAGATATAAAATCTTTTCGTAAAGACGTAACCGCCAAGCTTTACGGTGGAGACCGGTCAAGAAAAGATAAGCTTCTTGAGGCGCAGAAGAAAGGAAAAAAAAGAATGAGATTGTTTGGACAAGTAAATATTCCCCAGGAAGTTTTCTTAAAAATTTACCGCGGTTAAATAATTTCTTCTTTCTTAAGTTTAACGAAGCGAACCCACTCATCAATTACTTCTACTACGGCTTTAAGCGGCATTTCGACGATAAAATCAAAAAGGAAAATAAGAATGTTAAATTTTGCCAAGACTTCTCCGGAAAGCCATTGTCCAACACGAAGAATAGGTAAAAAGAAAAAATCAACAAGAGGAGTAAGCGGACTATCCCTGTCTATTACCAAGTATTCTTGGGTGATATTAATCACTCTGAAAGCAAAAAAAGTAACAAGGGTGATAAAGAAAATGAAAATTCCTTGACTTACTGGATTAAAGTTAAGTTTGGTCAAGACATAAATAATCGCTCCAAAGCTTATAAGATAGGTAAGAAGATAAAAAAGAGTAAAAAGAGCAGTAAAAATGACACTTTTTGACTTAGCATATTTATCGACGGATACAGGATGAAATGTTGATGGTAGTTTTTCCGGATCTTCTTCAATAATTTGCCTGATGAAGCTGTATATTTTGCGCGTATTTTCATCACCAGGTACTGTTACCGAAAGAATGATTATCGACATAAGAACTGGAGGAATAATAATATTGACAATGATTGGAAAGTAGGCAATCTTTTTTAAGACATAAATATCGTAGGGCAGTTCAATAAGAAAAGCAAAAATTACCTTTGTAAGTAGTATATATATAAAAGAACGTATACCCATGCGTCTTAGGCGACTTTTAGTTTCTTCGTATCTTTTGCGGCAGGCTTCGTCTACTTTATGTTTAAGAGTTGTTTCATCGGTAAGAATTTGTTCTATGGTTTTGGGATTTTGTTCAAAAATATCCCGTAGGATAAAAAATGGCGGCATTTGTTTTTTATAGAAATTCCTAATTTTATCCCTCAACGGATGAACAAGATTTTTTTCAATTTCATTATAGATTTCATAATATCTTGGCAGTATTTTATCGGCATTCTGCCAAGAGATATCAGAAATTTCTGGAATCATCAGGCGAAGGATGCTGTAGCGGATGGTAGAATCATCGCTATGGGCAAAGGCTCTTTCTATAGCAATGTAAGCTTGTATATCTCTTTCCTGAACATTACCTTTTATCGGAGCTAGGCTTTGGCGGACCAACTGATAGACAAAATGGACAAACGCTTCACGTTTGACAAGTGAAGGAGAAAGTATTTCGTCAATTTCACACGAAAGCACTTCGAGAGTAAAAGAGGCTATTTTTTCTTGCTCGCTTCGTTTCCTGCCGGCAGAGATTTCATTACGCAGAAAAAAATATTTATCTATCGTTGATTGTACTTTCGCAACGCTTTCTTCACCAATAGTGCCGTTTTCATAATATCTAGCCCAAAGCAGCTCTTTAATAAGCGGTTCGGCGATATCCCGGCCGTTTTCATTGAGGAGCATTCTTCTTTTTATGATTCTTTCAATTGCGGCGCGCCTGATCAAATGTTCCTCGCGGAATTCCACGGCATTGCGCATTTTTTCGTAAAGAAAAGCCAAAAAAGAAACTGTTTGGGAAACAAATATCCGGTTAGGTGAAACTTGAGGTTTTTTCCCTCCCTCTGTCCATACCTTTATCAGGGCTTTTGTATAATCGGATATAGAAATATGAATTTGCGGTTTTGATTCAGAAAAAAAGCCGTGAGTGATTTTATTAGAAACATCATGAGAGGATTGATGTTCCAACTGTTGACCCGTATTGTCTTGTTGAGTAAAATCTTCCATAAATTAGTGGGGTGGTATAGCGGATTCGAACCGCCAGCCCCTTGCTCCACAGGCAAGTGCTCTACCATTGAGCTAATACCACCATGCGTATTTTTAACTTAATTATAGATTAAATAATAGCAGAAATAAACCTGCCGATAAAAGAAAGAAAAGATAAGGGTTGAAGAATTTTTTCTAAAAAACCTCTAGAGGTTGTTTCTCCTAATACGACTGGAGAAACAAAAGGCGTCGGTGTAAGCCTAGACGTAGCCATTAATGGATTTCCTGCTTGTTTAGGTAAGGTGCGATATGCCTCGTAATGAGGATAAAATCCTTCCTCGCCGACTTTTTGCCATGAAAAATGAGCAAAAGGCACTGATTGGTAGTTTAGAATAAAAGGTGTGATTGCCACTATATTGGGGTCATTCCAGACTATTTCTGCCGTTTTTTTTATAAATTCTGCGATGGTAGAGGAATCGTAGTAATGGCTATTAACTGTTAAACCTTCGCTGTGTGGCCAGCCTGTTTCGGTAATAAATACCGGTAGATTTTTAGACACGCCAAGATTTTTAAGCATTTCCAGTTCCCAAAGGTAAGTAGCAATACTTCCTCTTCCTTTGGCTTCTGCTTTTCCGTTAAAGCCTGGATTCGGATACGAGTGGGAAACCCAACCGTCCAGCGCCGAAAATATATCAGGTTTCGCATTAATCATTGATTTTAAGAAGACAACTTCGTCCATTGTTTCTTTACTGTTGGGAGCAGATGCGTCAAAACCTGCCGGCAGGATGAAAAAATCTTCAGATTTTTCTTTAAGGCTTGCTGAAAAAGAGCTGACTATCTCGGCGTATTCTTTTGGATCGATAGTGCCTCCCCATTCTTTAGCATGATTGGGCTCGTTAAAAAGTATGACATACCTATTTTTAGTGACCCAATTAAGATTTGATAAAAAATCTGCCCACAATAAAGCCTCTTCAAGCCTTGGTTTTTTCCAGATATTTCCCTCTGCTTTGGTAGCAATTCTGATAATCGGAATAAGATGCAGTTTATACATATCATCAAAAATCCTGTTCCATTTTTCTACATTTCTTTCGTTCTCCGAAATGACAATTGTGACGTATCCCCAGTCACCTCCTTGGGAATTTACTAATTTTGCTGCGTTTTCAAGGTCATTTTCGTTAACGATATGAATACCATATTTATTATTTGGTTGATCCAAAGGTCTATTTACTGCCAACACATTTAATGGGAATGTCATTAGGAGAATAAAAAAAAGACAAAGTGTGAATTTCATAGAGAAGTTAATTCTAACAATTGGCATAAGCCATTGCAATAATCTGCATATTTGCCTTAAAATATAATTATTTTATTCGGGGATTAGCTCAGTTGGCTTAGAGCGCGCGCTTTGGGAGCGTGAGGTCACCCGTTCAAGTCGGGTATCCCCGACCAAATTTATAAACGTGATGATCTGATGAAAAAAACACTTTTTATCCCGATAGGGACCTTTTTGTTTTTTCTAATTATTCTTTTTATTTATAATCGATATCAAAATAAATCCCAAATAAAAAAGATATCAATCAAAAATAAAGTATATAAAGTAGAAATAGCGGATAATGAAAATTTACGGATTAATGGTTTATCCGGAAGAAAATTTTTAGCCGAAGACAGTGGTATGCTTTTTATATTCCCAAGTTACGGTATTTACCGTTTTTGGATGAAGGGAATGAATTTTCCCCTTGATTTTGTTTGGATAAAAGATGATACGGTTGTAGATTTGACTCAAAATGTTTCTGTAGCTAATGATCCGCAAAAAGGTCCTTTTGAATATTATCTGCCTTCAAGTCCCGTTAACAAAGTTTTAGAGCTTTCCGCAGGAGAAATACAAAAACAGGATATAAAAGTGGGAGATAAAATCATTTATAATTAAATCTTATGAGCTATTATCAGACGCCGCAAGAACAAACTAAAAACAAAATCATAGGGTTTTTTGAGGATCTTTGGCCGACTTTTTATAAACTTCTGAATGATTTTCTTTTCGGAGTGGTAAATTTTATCAAAGAGATTCTTACTGGATTGTGGAGATAGAATTAAGTTGGTATAATAAAAAAAGTAGTTTTAAAAAGTTTCGCCAAGAGATTATTTCGCGGTGGTAGTTCAGCGGTAGAATGCTTCCTTGCCAAGGAAGAGGTCGCCGGTTCAAATCCGGTCCACCGCTCATCAAAAATTAATATTGTCGGTGTAGCTCAATGGACAGAGCAACTCCCTTCTAAGGAGTAGGTTGGAGGTTCGATTCCTCTCACCGACGCTTTTTTTATGGAATGATGCCGGCATCTTGTTTAATTTGATCTTGCGTAAGGGCAAAATTGTAGATTTTCACTTCATCGATATATCCTTTAAAGTTATGGTCAGGCGGACTATAGGTGGCCAGATAAAACATTCTGTCGCTACTTAAGGGTTGTATTTTAGGCCAAGGTTGAACATAACCTTCTTGTTTTCCATCGATAAAAATATATTGAGTGAGGTTTTCCTTGTTCCAAGTTATAGCAATATGGTGCCACTTTCCGTCCATCACGGAGGTGACACTTTTAAGTTGTGTTGAATTGAGGGCATTTACAGCTTTTACATTTGAGACAAGTATTGCCCAACCCTTATTGTCAAGCCATTTACTGATTACGCCTATGTTTGTATCTTGTGCGCCGGAAAGGTCTGCTTTTATCCAGACTTCTATCGTGTAGCTCTCATTAAAATTTAGCAGCTCATCGTCAAAAATGTTAGATAATTTGGAATAATTATCACCGTCAAAGTATAAGGAATAACTATTGGAAAGATTAGACGGAGGTAAATCAGTACTCCATTGGGGAAAATTAGGGTTGGCCACAAGTTCCAAAGAAAGGTTGTTATCTGCTAAATTATTGATTTTATTACCGCTTCCTTCATCCATCTTCCAATAAGATAGAAGTTTAGGGGTATAGATGGTTGGTGTAGGCGTAGGCGTAGAAGTGGGAGTATCTGTGGGTGTAGGAGTAAGAGTAATTGTAGGCGTAGGAGTGGGAGTAGGAGTATCTGTGGGTGTTGGAGTAGGCGTTTCGGTTGGAGTAGGCGTTGGTGTATCTGTGGGTGTAGGAGTAAGAGTAATTGTAGGCGTAGGAGTGGGAGTATTTGGAGGGTAAACATGGAAGCCTGGTTTTTCGATAATATTCCCATTTATATTAATGTTATCTATATAGTCAAAGCCGGGTCCGAGATCTTTTCCTTCATTAAGAGTAATAGTAATTTCTTCTACAAAGCTATCGGCAGGTATCCCAAAATTTTGAAGATCATTTTGATCATATAATACTTTTATCCAACTTGTTTCCGAATTAAACAGACCTAAAAATAAGGGTAGAGTCTGTTGGCAACCTAAAGAATATTTTTTACCTTTAACGGAAAGATTCAATTTAGGAGATCCACTGGTGCAATGACCATCACTACGGTATTCATAGCCTAATTGCGTAATTTCTGAAACTAATAAATTATTTATTCCTTCAATACGAATGCCTGCATAGGCGTTAATGCCGTTTACGCCATTATTTTCAAGATAGATTGTGTCTTTCACCCATTTAGCCTTGACAGTCTTACTATCCGTTGGATCATAAACAAAAGGTTTGGCGCGGAGAATATTAAAACTTCCACTGGAGGTGGTTAAAAAAGAAAGTAAAAAAGCCAATAATCCTATCTTTCCCGGCATATTTTGCTTTAGACAAAATATTTTAAAACAAGGGAAAGATTTAAGTGCCGAGGAGAGGACTTGAACCTCCACCCCTTACGGGACAGCCTCCTCAAGACTGCGTGTCTACCAATTCCACCACCTCGGCGCTTAATGATATTATAGCCCTTTTTTCTTATTTTGCTCCGGGGCTTCGATTCGAACGAAGATAGACAGCTCCAAAGGCTGTTGTCCTACCATTAGACGACCCCGGAATCATACCTTATTTTATCCATCTTTATTTGTGGTTGCAACAAGGTAAACTATCTCTTAAAATATAATATAGTAAAGGACGCTTAGCTCAGCGGTAGAGCGTCGCGTTTACATCGCGTAGGTCGGGGGTTCAAATCCCTCAGCGTCCACATTTGCCGAGGTAACCAAGGTGGTCACGGTGCGTGTCTGAAAAACACGTTATACAGGTTCGACTCCTGTCCTCGGCACAACTTGCTTTGAAATTTTTTATTCTAAGGAAATTTAGCGATTAAGCGGCGGTAGTTCAGCGGTAGAATGTCTCCCTTCCAAGGAGAAGGTCGAGGGTTCAAATCCCTTCCGCCGCTCAAAAGATAACTAAAAATTAGCGTTTTCTATAAACCCCTTCTTTATTCTTTTTAATAAACACGATATTATAAGTTCGCCTATATGAGATTGGCGGTAAGATATTTTTTTCTCATTTTATTCCTTTTTATACTTTCTAATCAGTTACTTTGGATAAATATTATTCCTTATAATTTTGCTCCTGATGAATATGCCCATTATGATGTAGTAGAAAAATACCTTACGCAGAAAAAATATCCATTGTTAATTGATAATAATGCCGGTATTGTCAAAAGAGATGGAAACATTAATGCTTCATACGTCATGCTTCAACCACTGCCTTATATTTTTTCTGCATTATTAGCTTTCCCTTTTAGTGCCTCTGTTAACCAACATTATTGGTATCTTTTTGCCCGGTTGGGATCTGCTTTTTCTATCATATTGTATTCTTTTTCTCTTATTATTCTAATATGGATTTTCACAAAAGATTTTAATATTACATTATTGGGAGGAATAATTGGAGCTCTAATTCCTCAATTATCATTTATTGGTGCTTATGTAAATAGTGATAGCTTGACACTTGCTCTTTGTACGTGTCTAATTACTTATTTATCTTGGCTGGTAAAGATGAAGCGCTTCGCTTTTATTTATATTATTGGTTTAGGAATACTAATTGGCGCTGTTGCATTGACACGTTACAATGCATATCCAGTTTTACTTACATGTATTTTATATTTTTTTTATTTGTTTTGCATAAAAATTAGAAAACCTAAAAAATATTTTTTGCTATTAATCTCTATTTTTTTCACATGCGGTTGGTGGTTTATCAGTAATTTAGTTTTTTATGGAGATTTTTTTCGTTTGGCTGAATTTTATAACACGTTACGCATCGTTAAACCAGAAGAATTCAAAAATATTAGTATATGGGAATTACTGTTAAAAACAGATTGGCTGATAGTGACATTTAAATCTTTTATTGGAGCTTTTGACTGGAATTATATATTTCTTCCAACTATTTTATATATAATTGCTTTTCTTATTGGATTGTTTGGTACTATCGGCTTTATTTTTAAGATCAAAAGATTAAATAAATTCCAAAAAGAAATTTTTACTCTCTTTGCATTTACAAGTTTATTTATATTTATTCAAGCATTACTTCATAGCCTATTAGGTTCATACCAACCTCAAGGACGTCATTTGTTTCCCATGTATCCTATGATACTTTTAATTATCTTTTTGGGTTTTTTCTTTTGGAGGCATAAAATACAAACTTTTTGTTTGGTTGCTTTATTTACTCTTTTTGCTAATTTTTTCAGTTTATATTTTATTATTCTTCCAAGATACTATCATAATAGTTCTTCTTTAAAACAGATATTTTTTGAAATTATTTATCAAAAACCACTAATTTTTTCGAAATGGATAATGTTAGGTATCATCATATGTTATATTTTAACTTTTATTTCTTTAGTTGGTTACATTATCTATCTATTTATCTTCCCTTATAAAAATAAAAAATTATTGGATGTCTAAGATGGTATAATATTGTAGCGTGAAAAATTTTGGGCTGATGGCGGAATTGGCAGACGCGTACGCTTCAGGAGCGTATGATCGAAAGATCTTGGAGGTTCGACTCCTCTTCAGCCCACATAAAGACTATATGCTAGCTAGTTAATAGCTTCCAAAATAAATTGGTAACTAGGTTTATAAGTAGGATTACATTATAATATATTTATTGCCGCAGTGGCGAAATGGTATACGCGCAAGACTTAAAATCTTGTGATCGTCAAACCGATCGTGAGAGTTCGAGTCTCTCCTGCGGCACCAGTAAACTTCACAAGGATTTTTTCTCTCTCGATAAGTTGTAAACTTTCGGATAATAGAGAAAAATTACAGGACAATCATCGACGAGATACCTTTGGAAATCAGCGTATATTTTAAACCTTTTGTCCTTATCATAGGTTCTTCTTCCATCTTCAAGTAGTTTATCAATTTTTAAATTGTTATAATGAGTAATATTGGTATTTTCCTGTGTGGATTGCCAGTATTGATATTGATCGGGATCTGTCGGAATAAGTTGTGAAGCAACGAGAACTTCATAGTCTAAAGGTATGGAATTTTCTACTTTTGTTTTTGCGTTAACACCTACTTTTTTCCAAGCTTCAGCTATTTTTTCTGCAGTAGGAAGAAGTGAGGCGTAAGTTGAAATGGTAATTTCTGAAGATGAGGAAGAAAGAGGACTTTTAGCCAATATTTTTTTAGCCGTCTCCGGATCATATTCATAGAGTCTCACTTTTGAAGAATAAGCCCAAGAAAGAGGTGAAATTGGTGAATAGACTTTTTCATAATTTTCGAAATTAGGAATTGCGTAAGCTAATGCATGTCTTATTTCTTTTTCCTTAAAAAGATTATTTTTGAAATTGAAAAAAACACCAACATATTTATCATAAAGCGTCACTTCTTTAACCGAGACATTTTTCCATTTAATCAAATCAGAAGGACTTGAAATATTTTGCAATTCATCTACTTCGCCTTTTTTGAAAGCTAAGATGGCGTCAATTGTATTAGAATAGAATTTATAGATGATATTTGGTTGATCACTTTTTAAGGATTGCAAAGCGAGTTCAGAAATCCAATTTTCAAAGTAATTTAATTTTATAGCTTTATAAATACCAAGCCCGACAAGATTTTCTTTCAAAAGCGGTTTTGAAACCAGTACAGGTAAAGGAGCGTAAGGCTCTTTAAGGGTGATTTTAAGAGTTGTATCATTAATAGGAGTAATTTCAACATCCTTTAAATTATACTGTACATCACTCGCTTTAAATTTAGTTCCGTCATGCCAAATAAGGTCTGGATAAAGATAAAAAGTAAATGTCAGGCCATTTGGATCAATTTCCCATTTTTGAGATAAAGATGGAGTTGCTTCTCCCGAAGAAGTAATAGCTGTTAGTCCGAAACTTAATTGATTTTTGATACTAAGTGGCAAAGTCTTTTCTGTGTATTTTCCCACAATGCCAATTTTTCTAGCTTTCTGACTTTGGAGTTTAAGAAAATATGGATAAGAAGCAAGTATAAAAAGAGTAATAAAAAACCCAAGAATAGTTCCCCAAGCCAGGTTTTTTTTATGCCTTTGTCCAAAAGTATTAATAAACATCAGCACAAACTGAAGTTTTTTGATCATTTTTTAGGAAAAAAGCAGCGTTAATACAGATGAGGCTAAAAACAAGAAAGCAAAAACTATTGTTATTCGGAAAATTATTTTTTCCACTCCCCGGCGACTCTTGTAAAAATCTCCCGCTCCTCCCCATGACCTTCCTAAGCCTACACCTTTTGCTTGAAGCAAAATAAGAATCACCAAGATGACAGAAACTATAAACTGAATAATTAAGATAATGTTTTTCATAAATTCTTATTATTATTTATTATACCAAATTAAGCATGTTAAGACATTGAAAGGCTATTTTATTAGGATCATGACGGACAAAACTTCGTTTTAAATGGTCTCCTTTTTCACCCTTAATAATTTTGTGGGAAAGAATATCGGCAGAAATTGTCTTAAAAGGATATTTACGACTAAAGTCATTAATAACAGGTTGGGTATGATATTTGATATAACGCTTCAAAATATTTTGGGGAATCGGAGTTTTATTTATCAAAACATAATCAAGACATTCAATCGGTAGATAATCATTAAGTTTATCAATAAATTTTGAAGCCGTAAAACCATACGTTTGTCCATATTCTGTCATCAGGTTTAAAATAAAAATTTTTTTTGCCCTGCTTTTTTTTATTGCTTCTGGAACTCCCTTGATAACTAAATTAGCCAAAATGGTTGTATAAAAACCTCCTGGACCAATAATTAAGACATCACTTTCAAGAATTGCTTTTTTAGATTCATCAGTAATAACAGCTTTTGGTTTAGTATAAAGTTTTTTAATTGTAAGTTTACCGTCATGTTTAGGTTCATCAATAAAATGTTCGCCTATTACTTTAGACCCATCCTCATAAAGAGCTACTAGATCAATTTTTTTAAGAGTAACCGGTAATACTCTACCTTTTATTCTTAATATTTCTCCAGCTTTTTCAATTGCTTTTGCCTGTGATCCTAAAAGTTTAGTGAGCGTTACTAAAAACAGATTGCCGAAAGTCATACCAGTCAAGCCTTTGCCTTCATTATATCTGTATTGAAATAAACGTCTAAGAAGTAAAATGTTTTGGTTAGAAACATCAGCTAGGGCTATTAAAGATTTTCTGATGTCACTACTTGGAAGCAAACCCCACTCATCCCTTTCTTTTTTAGCGCTGCCTCCGGAATCAGCCATGGTGACTATGGCGGTAATATTATTGCTGTATTTTTTAAGACCAGTAAGAACACTGTAGGTGCCTGTTCCCCCACCGATAACAACAAATTTAACGCTATTAAGTTGCATTTTCATTTTAAAATAGTATCTAAAATTCTTATGATTAGAGTTAGAATTATACCTGAGACGATAATAACTTGCCACTTTTCCATGGGAAATGGTGAAATACTTACGGGACCAATGACAAAACCAGGAAAATCCCAAACGCTGAATTTAACATTTCCTGCAATTAATGACCAGATATAAACTATTGCAATATTCATAAGCCAGGAAAAAAGATTTAAGCTAAGAATATTTATCGGTAAAGTTACAAGGTCTATAAAAGGTTTAGCGATAAATATAAGAATGCCTAAAATTAGCGAAGCGTAAAATAAACCATTCCAATCATCCGTTATCGTAAATCCCGGCATAAATTGTTTTACGGCAAAAATTGCGACTGTGACAATAAAGTATTTTTTTAAAAAATATCTCATTGACTAAAAAGATTTTTTAATCGTAACACTTCATGGTAGTTTTTTGCAAATCGATGCGCCTCATCACGAATTCTCTGTAAAAGATGTAAAGCGCAATTGTCTTTTGGTGGTCGGATTTTTTGAAAAGATTGGTTATGCGCAACAATAATTTCTTCGTATTCTTTAGCTAGTCCAATTACGGGTATCTTAATTTTAAAATTCTGCAAAATTTTTATGACATTTGAAAGTTGTGGTTTACCGCCATCAACAACTAAAAGATCTGGCATGTTCCATTCTTTATGCAATAGTCTTCTTTTTATTACTTCACCTATCATTGCCACATCGTCAGGAGTATTTTTAAGTTTAATTCGGAAATGGCGGTATAATTTTTTTTCCGCCTCTCCATTGATAAAGACTACCATTGAACCAGCCGCTTGTTTGCCAAAAATATCGCTAATATCGTAACACTCAATTCTTTTTATACTTCGCAAATGGGGAAAATAAGGTGAAAGAAGAAGGACTAATTCCTTCTCTTCTTTTTCTCTTAAATCTATAAAAAGTTTTGGATTTTCAAGATAATCACTGCTCGGGTGATAATCCTGTGTTAGATAATAAAGATTCTGGAGCCTATTTTTAAAAAGTGCTGCTTTTTCGAATTCATTTTTTTCTGAATAGCGTTTCATTTCTTTTTTAAGATGTTTTTCTATTTTTGATAATTTTCCAGCAAGCAACATTTTAATTTGTTTGATGTTGGTTAAATAATCCCTTTTTTTAATTTTTTGCTCTTTTTTTGCAAGCGTCATAATGTAAGCAGGACAGGGATTACAAAGACCTATATGGGTATAAAAACATGGTTTTTTAATATTTCTATTCTGGTTACAGTAGGGAAAAATTTTTCTAATAATGGTAAGTATTTCTCTTGTCACTCTACTTGACGGAAATGGTCCAAAGAATGTTGCTTGTGGGTCATCTTCTTTACGAGAAAAAAGTATCCTTGGAAACTCTTCAGCGGTAATTTTTACATAAATATAATGTTTATCGTCCTTCCAGATCGTATTATACTTAGGTTGGATCTTATTGATAAGTTTTGCTTCAAGAAGTAAAGCTTCAAATTCAGACTCAACCCTGATAAATGAAATTTTCTTTATTTTTTTGACTAAAACTGCAATTTTAGAATCAAAATAAGAATTTTCTCTAAAATAAGAAGAAACTCTTTTTTTTAGATTTTTTGCCTTGCCGATATAAATAACAGTACCTTTTTCATCACTAAAAAGGTACACGCCTGATGCTTCCGGTAATTTTTCTATAGAAGAAAGTCTCATAATACTTGTCGCAAAAAGTTACCTGTATGAGAAGCTTTATTTTTCGCTATATCTAATGGTGTTCCCTGTACTACCACTTTTCCTCCACGGTCTCCTCCTTCTGGACCAAGGTCTATAATCCAGTCAGCATTTTTTATGATGTCTAAATTATGTTCTATCACGATAACCGTATTACCCATTGTTACCAGCGCATCTAAAACATGAAGAAGTTTTGTTAGGTCAGCGAAATGAAGTCCAGTGGTAGGTTCATCAAGTATATAGAGAGTACTTTTTACTCCTCTTTTTGATAGTTCTGCAGCTAATTTTACTCTTTGAGCTTCTCCGCCGGAAAGCTGTGGCGCGGGCTGACCTAAACGGATATAAGAAAGACCTACTTCATTTAACGTCTTAAGTCTGCCAGAAAGACCGGGAATATTAGTAAAAAAATTTAGAGCTTCCTCGACTGTCATTTGGAGAATTTCGGAAACATTTTTACCTTTAAAGCGAATTTCTCTAGTTTCACTGTTAAATCGTGTCCCATTGCAGACGTCACAAGTCACGTAGACATCTGGTAAAAACTGCATTTCAATCTTTATTTGTCCTTCACCTTCGCATGCTTCGCAACGTCCTCCTTTTACATTAAAAGAGAATCTGCCGGCGTTATAACCTCTAGCTCGAGCTTCCGGGGTGACAGCTAAAAGTTCACGAATAAAAGTAAAAGCACCTGTATATGTCGCCGGATTGCTACGCGGTGTACGACCTATTGGAGATTGATCAATGATTATAACTCGATGAATATTTTCTACCCCTAAAACCTCGTCATACTTTCCTATTTTTTCTTTATGGAAAGGATTAAAATGTTTTGCTAAAGCTTGGTAAAGAGTGTCGACGATAAGAGTAGATTTGCCACTTCCGGAAACTCCGGTTACAGCAATAAGTTTTCCTAGAGGAAAAGAAACTGTTATATTTTTTAGATTATTTTCGCGGCAACCGGTAATAACTAATTTTTTATTATTAAAATCAAAATCCCTACGAAAATTTTTGGTTAAAATTATTTTCTTTTTTCCAGACAAAAATTGTCCGGTTAAGGAATGATTATTTTTTTTAATTTCCTCAAAAGTTCCTTTGGCGACAATTTTCCCACCTCGTTCACCAGCCCCCTCGCCAAAATCTACAATAAGATCGGCATTTTCCATCATTTCACGGTCGTGTTCAACAACAATCACAGTATTACCAAGATCGCGTAAATTTTTAAGCGTTTTGATGAGCCTATTATTATCTTTTGGATGAAGACCAATTGAGGGCTCATCAAGGACATATAAAACGCCAGAAAGTCCCGATCCTATTTGCGAGGCAAGTCTTATTCTTTGCGCTTCGCCTCCTGCCAGTGAAGAAGCGCTACGGTCAAGTGTGAGATAGTCTAATCCTACGGAGATAAGAAAAGATAGTCTTTCTCTAATTTCTTTCAGGACAAGACCGGCTATAGCTTTTTCTCGAAGATTAAACGTGTTTTCCACCTCTTTAATCCATAAAAAAATTTCTCGAATGGAAAAGGAAGTAACATCCGCAATGGTTTTTCCTCCTATAATGATAGATAATGCTTCCTTTTTTAATCTTTTTCCTTTGCATGAAGGACAAATTTCTTCACGCATATATTTACCTATTTCATTTCTTACGTAATCTGACTCTGTTTCTTTATAGCGTTTCTCCATTTCCGGAATGATGCCACGATAAGTTTCATAGATTGTTGTTTCTCTGCCAAAACGGTTTTCACCAACCACTTCATATATTTTTTCGCCGGTTCCATAAAGAAGCTGCATGATTTGTGATTCATTGGCGGTTTTAAGCGGTTTTTCCACGGCAATTCCGATATCTTTTGCAACAGTAATAAAAAGTCTGCCATACCAAGTATCAGAAAGAATACTTTTTGCAAAAGGAAGAATACCACCTTCACTGATTGAAAGATTGAGGTTGATGACCAAGTTTGGATCAACACGCAAAAGCTTGCCTATACCGCTACAATTAGGACAAGCACCATGGGGTGAATTAAAGGAAAAAATTCTAGGTTCTATTTCAGGAATAGAAATATTGCAATTAGGGCAAGCAAATCTTTCTGAAAAAAGATGATCGGTCATTTTTTGTGGATATTCTGGAAATTCAAAAGAATTATCATTTACCTCTGAAACCACAACTAACCCTTCAGAAAGTGCAAGTGCTTGCTCAGTAGATTCAGAAAGTCTCTTTTCAAAATCTTCAAGTTTCTTTTTGTCTTTGAATATGTTTTTATCAATAGCAATCCGGTCAATTACTAACTCAATCGTATGTTTATTTGTTTTTATCAAAACAAGATCATCTGAAAGGGAATATATTCTGCCATCGATCCGAACAAAACTATAGCCTTTTGCTTTAAGATTATCAAAAAGCTCCTTAAATTCTCCTTTTCTGTCTCGGACAATTGGGGAAAGAATTAGGATTCGAACTGGCTTTTTACCTCGTTGTCTGTTAAGGTTTTGAGAAAAAAATTTTATTTTTTCAACAATTTGTTCTGCTGAAAGCCTGATAATTTCCAAACCGCATAACGGACAATGAGGATGACCAATCCTTGCAAAAAGAAGTCTTAAATAATCATAAATTTCTGTAATGGTTCCAACCGTAGAACGTGGATTGTGGGAGGTAGATTTTTGATCAATGGAAATTGCCGGGGATAAACCTTCTATAGAATCCACATCAGGTTTGTCCATAATACCCAAAAATTGTCTGGCATATGAGGAAAGACTTTCAACATACCTTCTTTGTCCTTCTGCGTAAATTGTGTCGAAGGCGAGAGAAGATTTACCACTACCTGATAAGCCAGTAAAAACTATTAATTTATTTTTGGGCAATTCCAGATCAATATTTTTTAGATTATGCTGGCGAGCTTTACGAATAATAATTTTATCTTGCATGGTTTATCAATTTAATTTACAGATCCTTTTTAAGTTCAATTATTTTGTCTCTTATTTCTATCGCTAATTCAAAATTAAGCGACGTAGCCGCAAAACGCATTTCCCGTTCAAGTTTTTTTATGAAAGTTTTTTTATCTTTTGGCGTTAAACTTTCCATATTTATTGTTAAAAGTTTTCTATATTCCACTCTTTTTTTTTCAGCTAAAAACGACAATTTATCTTCCTCCCCCTCTTTTTCTACAAGTTTTTCCCTAATAGGTTTGGTTATTTTTTGCGGAGTAAGATGATGTTTTTGATTATAATCAAGTTGGATTTTTCTTCTTCTTTTTATCTCTTCAACTGCTTCTTTCATCGAGCGCGTTACAGTGTCAGCATACATTATAACTGTTCCCTTTATGTGCCGAGCAGCCCTACCCATTGTTTGGATAAGTGAAGTGACGCTACGTAAAAAACCCTCTTTATCTGCATCAAGGATAGCAACAAGTGAAACTTCAGGCAGGTCTAATCCTTCTCTGAGCAAATTAATACCTATTAAAACATCATATTTGCCTACTCTCAAATCTTCTAAAATATTGCTTCTTTCCAAAGTTTCTATATCAGAATGCAGATATTGGACTTTAGGAAAATCCTTTATTTTATAATCTTTAAGAGATGGATCAGTTAAATATTTTTTTTCATTCAGATAGGAAGATAAATCTTCAGCTATTCTTTTTGTAATAGTCGTTACTAAAACTCTTTCGCCTCTATTTTTTCTAAGAAGTATTTCTTTTACCAGATCGGTTATTTGTCCCTTGGTTGGTTTAATTATTATTTCCGGATCTAAAATGCCGGTTGGACGAATAAGTTGTTCGACTACTTTTCCCTCTTTTTTAGCCAAAGAGATTTCCCAAATATCAGGAGTAGCAGAGACATAAATAGTACTTGGAATTCTTTTCATAAATTCAGTAAAAGTCAAAGGCCGATTATCCAAAGCCGCCGGTAAACGAAACCCAAAATCTATAAGGGTTTTTTTGCGGCTTTTATCGCCGTTATACATACCACGGATCTGTGGAACTGTAATATGTGACTCATCAATAAAAAGCAGCCAATTGTTGCCATAAGGCTCGTTAAAATAATCTAAAAGAGTATAAGGAGGTTCTCCCTCTTTCCTTCCGTCAAAATAACGGGAGTAATTTTCTATACCGTTAACGTAACCGACTTCAGCAATTATCTCAAGATCATAGTTCACCTTTTGATTTAAACGATATGCTTCCATTTTTTTGCCCTGTTTAAGAAGTTCTTTAAGACGAGAATCCAAATCAGCTCTTATTCTGGCAAAAGCATTTTCCAACTTGGAGGGATCAGTCAAATAGTGTTTAGCGGGGTAAATAATTACCGCCGGGAGCTTTTCAATGAGTGTTCCGTTTAAAGGGTCAATTTTTTCCAAAGAAGCAATTTTTTTATCTCCAAATACCAGTCTTAAAGCCGTATCTTCGTATGCTGGAAAAACATCAATCCTATCTCCACGTACACGAAAAGTCCCCCGTTTAAAATCAAAATTAGAATTATAATACTGTAAGTCAACTAATCTTTTCATTACATCTTCCCGAGAAACTTTTACACCCGGTTTAAGCTCCAAGACAAAATGTCCATATTCACGGGGAGAGCCGATATTGTAAATGCACGAGACAGAAGCGACTACTATCGTGTCGCGACGGGTTAAAAGATTGGTAGTTGCCGCTAATCTTAATTTGTCTATTTCTTCATTAATCTCGGTCTCCTTTTCAATATAAGTATCTGTTTGTGGAATATAGGCTTCTGGTTGATAATAGTCATAATAAGAAACGAAATAAGAAACCGCATTTTTGGGAAAAAAATCCCTAAACTCCTGATAAAGCTGGGCTGCCAATGTCTTATTATGTGAAATTACTAGAGTGGGTCTTTGAAGTTTTGCAATTAAATTTGCCATGGTAAAAGTTTTGCCACTGCCGGTTACTCCTAAAAGCACTTGATGTTTTAAACCATCCCTTACTCCTTTTTCTAGAGAATTTATTGCTTCCGGTTGATCACCGGTAGGTTTAAATGAAGAAACAAGTTGAAAATTCATAAAAAGAAAAAATAGTGATCTATTTTAGCATAATTTGATTTAAATTTAAGAGGATTGATCTTCTTGACATTCGGTTATTTTTCTAATATTGTAATTAGTGATTTTATGGCATCTGTACTTTATAGTCGCGAAAGACAAACTCTTGAGGTTATTTCTCAATATATCCAAAGACACGGTTACGCTCCCACACTGCAAGAGGTAGCTGAAGCTTTGGGCGTAAACGCTGTTTCTACAGTGCATGAAATGATAGCCCGGCTGGTGATGAAAGGATATTTGAAAAAAACTGCAGGATTTGAACGTGGAATTGAATTGGTCGAAAGCAAAATAAGAAAAAGTGAGAATGAAACTGCCATAGAACTTCCTATTTTGGGATTTATTGCTGCCGGAGCCCCACTGGAACCTCATACAGACCCAAACGCCTATATGTCGGTACCGGCTAATCTTATCCAGAGTAAAAAACCGGCTTATATCCTTCAGGTTAAAGGAAATTCTTTAGTTGAAGAAGGTATATTAGATGGCGATTTTGTCATCATTGAGCACCAGCAGGAAGCGCAAAACGGTGATCTTGTAGTGGCAGTTTTGCCAAACAACTTTGCCACTCTCAAGAAAATTTTTTTTGAAAAAGAAAGGATCAAACTTCAACCGGCAAATTCAACAATGACTCCTATTTATACAACACACGTGAAAATTCAAGGTAAAGTGGTTGCAGTCTTTAGGAAATATATCTAAGCATTTAAAAGCACTTCGATACCAGGCAAAGTACCATTTTGCAAAAATTCAAGCATGGCACTTCCCCCTGTTGAAACATGGCTAATATTTTTAAGATATTTATCGCTAGCCACGCTGGTTAAAGTGTCGCCGCCACCTATAATCGAGAGACATTTTGTTTCGCTTAAACTTTGGAGAATATAATTAGTACCATTTTGAAAGCGTTTATCTTCGTATAAACCCATCGGACCGTTCCAAATGACTGTTTTAGCTTGTCTAATAATTTTCTGATATTCCTCGCAGGTTTTAGGACCAATATCATAGATAGAAACATTGCTTGGTACTTTGTTAAAATCTATTACTTTGGGTGGTTTTTTTCTTTCCTGATCAGAGATAACCAAATCCAAAGGCAAAATTAAGGCAGTGTGTTTGCACGCTGCTTTCCAAAAAACTACCCTAGCCATTTCTATCATTTCATAATCAACCATTGAATGTCCCATACCAAATCCCCAAGCAGCTAGAAAAGTATTGGCTATCGCACCTCCCAAAAGGATACTATCGGCACTATCAAGAAGTTTTTCAATAACAGAGATTTTTTCCGGAGTTTTAGCACCGCCAATAATTAAAACAAAAGGTCTTTTAGGATTTTCTGTAGCTTCGGAAAGCATTCTAATTTCTTTATCAAGCAGCAAACCGGCATAAGCAGGTAAAAATTCAGCGATACCAACGATTGATGCGTGAACTCTGTGAGAAGCTCCGAAAGCATCATTGACAAAAAAATCCGCCATGGCTGCATAATGTTTTGCCAGCTCTCTGTCATTTTTTTGCTCTCCAGGATGAAATCTTATATTTTCTAAAAGTACAAGACCTGATTCTTTGGCGCTGGCAATTTTTGAAAGTGATGATGTTTCCCAAAATTTATCAATTAAGTGTACTTGTTTTTTAGTAAGCTCTTTTAACCTTTTTGCAACTGGAGCAAGAGAAAATTTGGGATCATGACCCTTTGGTCTGCCTAAATGTGAGGCTAAGATTATTTTTGCTTTTTTTTGAAAAAGATAATTTATCGTCGGTAATGCCTCTTTAATTCTTGTATCGTTGGCTATGCGACCATTATTTAAAGAGATATTAAAATCTACAGTTAAAAATACTGTCTTTCCGGAGATTCCTTTAATATCTTTGATAGTTTTTTTCTTCATAATAAACCAGCCTTTCTTCCAATGTAATAAACCATATCTATAAGTCTACTTGTGTATCCCCACTCATTATCATACCAAGCATAGACATTTACCAAATTTCCATCAACCACTTGAGTTAAGTATGGATCTACTATTGAAGCATGAGGATCACCCATAAAGTCTCTTGAAACTAGCTCATCTTTAGCTAAGGTAAGAATTCCCTTAAGATATGTTCCCGCGGCTTCTTTGTATAAATTGTTTATTTGGTCAATCGTGGTTTTTTTACCGACTTCAACTGTTAGGATTATCAGTGAAACTGTCAATAAAGGCACTCTGATCGCGCTACAAAAGATTTTTCCATTTAATTCCGGGTAAAGTTTATTGATGTCTTTAGCCGAACCAGTTCCCGCTGGAATCATTGAGGCAAAAGCACTTCTTCTTAATCTTACTTCCTTTCTGTGGGAATTATCAAGAAGATTTTGCGAATCTGTTACTGCGTGCACTGTGGTCATAAAACCTCTTTTTACGCCTAAATTTTTGTGTAAAACCTTTAAAGTTGTAGATAAACAATTGGTGGTACAGGAAGAATTGGAAACAATCTTATCATTTTTAGGATCAAAAGTTTTTTCATTGACCCCCATTACTAGAGTTTTAGTGTTATCTTTAGCCGGAGCGGAAAGAACTACAAACTTTGCGCCAGCCGCAAGATGCTTTTTTAAATCTTCCGTTGTTCTAAATTTGCCGGTAGCATCAATTACTATATCAACGCCCTCTTTTTGCCATGGTATAGCGCTTGGCTCATCTATCGCGTATACTGAAATTTTATTTTTATTTACAGTTAAAATATTTTTATCCGCTTTTACCTCATAAGGAGCTGTTCCATAAGTGGAATCATACTTTAAAAGATAAGCATGGGAAGAAACAGGTGCCCGGCTGTTTATTGCTACCAGAGACAATTCGGGTTTTTCAAGAATTATTCTAGCCGCGACTCTTCCAATCCTGCCAAACCCATTTATGCCAATTTTAATTTTTTTCATGGCATTCTCCTTTCTATTTTAATTTGTTTATTTATTAATCTTTTTTCTTTTGAAATAATCTCTCCTTTTTCGTTAAATTCATAAACGATTGCTTCTCCAGTATCCATTTCCACTTCTACAATTTTTTCATGGGATATATTTTCCAAGTATTTGATAATTGCCCGATGAGTGTTGCCGTGAGCAACTATCAAAACGTTTTTCCCTTTTAGCACCTGCGGTAAAACATTTTCTTTAAAATGAGGCACTACTCGATTATAAACATCTTTTAATGTTTCTCCTTCTGGTATTGGTTCGTCCCAACCTCTTCTTATTTTTTGAAACTTTTCTTTCCCAAAAATTTTCTGCAGCTCCCATTTGTTTTTACCGGTAAATATGCCATAATGACGTTCTTTATAAGCATGGTGAACTATTTTTGAAATATTTTTTGAATTAATTTCGGAAAGAATAATTTCTAACGTTTGAGAAGCGCGTTTTAAATCAGAAGTATAAGCAAAATCAAAATCTATATCGGAAAGGACGTTTCCTGCCAATTTTGCCTCCTTTTTTCCTCTTGTTGATAAAGGAATATCTGTCCAACCGGTCCAAAGACCCTTTTTATTCCAGAGAGATTCGCCGTGGCGGACTAAAACTAACCGGCGCGATTTTTTCATAATGGTATGAAATTATCATACAATATTAAAACTGTTTCCGCAACAAAATATTTAAAATTTTAATATATAATTAATTTATGGGAACATTATATATTGTTGCAACTCCTATTGGCAATTTAGAAGATATTACCATAAGAGGTCTTAAAATTCTTTTTACTGTCGATTATATAGCATGCGAAGATACTAGAAGAACTGGGCAGATGTTAAAACATTATAGAAATGTTTCCTCTTATCCAAAACTTATTTCATTTTATGATGAAATTGAAGAAAAAAAGATACCGCAAATAATTAGTCTTCTTATAGATAACAAAGATATTGCTTTAGTTTCAGACAGTGGTACACCGCTCATTTCAGATCCAGGATTTAAATTAGTTAAAGAATGCGTTAAAAGAAGTATCAAAATCGTATCTATTCCTGGTCCATCTTCAGTAATTGCAGCTTTAACAATTTCTTCTTTACCAATAAATCAGTTTATTTTTTTGGGTTATTCGCCGGCAACAAAGATAAAAAGGGGCAAATTTTTTTTGGCGCTTAAAAATATGCTTTCTCAAGAAAGCATCATAAAGCCTACTGTTGTTTTTTTTGAAGTGCCCCATCGGCTTTGTGAAAGCCTTACTGACCTTCAAGAGACATTCGGCGATATAAATATAACCATTGCGAGAGAGTTAACTAAAATTCATGAGGAAATTTTTCGGGGGAAAATTTCAGAAGCTCTAGATAATTTTTCCTTGCCTAAAGGAGAATTTGTAATTCTTTTTAATATTCTTCAAGCGTAGAAACATCACCAATAGGCAAGCCTAATTCTTTTGCTTTCAAAATTCTTCTCATAATTTTTCCAGACCGTGTTTTTGGTAGTTTATCTATAAATTCTATTTCTCTTGGATAAGCATGACCGGCAAGATGCTTTTTCACAAATAGAGATAAATTTTCCTTAAGATTTTCTTCCTCTTTTTTATCTTTTATTTTTTCATGCCAATTCTTTTTTAAAACAATAAAGGCTTTGATAATTTCACCTCGTAACGGATCAGGTTTTCCAATTACTCCTGCTTCGACAACAGCCGGATGTTCTACCAAGGCTGATTCCACTTCAAATGGGCCAACACGCTCACCTGCTGTTTTGATAACATCGTCGGCTCGACCAATAAACCAGAAATAACCGTCTTTATCTTGCCAAGCCCGATCGCCGGAAATATACCAGCCATTCACAAAATATGACTTATATTTATAGGGTCTTCTCCATATAGTCTTCATCATGGATGGCCAACCAGGACGAAGGGCTAGATTGCCTTCTTTACCAACGGCTACTTCTTTACCTTTTTCATCAACAATACCAGCTTTTATTCCTAAAAACGGCTTTCCCATCGATCCAATTTTAATATCTAAACAAGGAAAATTAGTGATACAGATTGCCCCTGTTTCTGTCTGCCACCAAGTATCATGGAAAGGCAACCCATAAACCTTAAGACCCCATCTTATTGCTTCAGGATTTAATGGTTCGCCAACAGAAAGAATATGCCGAAGACTAGAAAGATTATATTGTCTAGGAAGTTTACTGCCAGCAGACATAAGCATGCGGATAGCAGTTGGCGCGGTATACCAAACTGTAACTTTATAATCTTGTAAAATTTGATACCAAGTTGCCGCGTCAAATCTTCCTTCATAGACCACTCCCGTCGCGCCATTACTCCATGAGCCTAATATTTCATAGGCAATTCCAGTGACCCATCCCGGATCCGCTGTGCACCAATAAGTATCTTCATCGTGAAGATCTATAACATATTTGGCTGTAAGATGTTCTGCTAATATGGAAAGATGTTTATGAACTACACCCTTAGGTTTTCCTGTCGTTCCTGAAGTATAAAGCATAAAGGCATAATCTTCAGGATCCATCTTGGCTATTTGCAGTCTTTTGCTTTTTTTATTAAGTTCCTTTTCAAAGTCAGGATGGTCTACTAAAACGATATGTTTTAAATCGGTCAGTTTTGACCGTATATTTTTTAATCTTTTAACAAAAGTGCTATTAGTAATTAATATTTTAGCACCGCTATTTTTTAATCGATCATAAAGAGCCTGTTCTTTGAAAGCGGAAAAAAGAGTTCCTGCTACAGCGCCAATTTTCAAAATTCCCAAAAAAGCAATGAAAAGATAAGGCACTCTGGGTAAAAAGATAAAAACGCGATCGCCGCGTTCAACGCCTAAATCTTTTAAAAAATTGCCAAATTGGTTTGTAGAGAAGAACAACTCTTCAAAAGTAAATTTTTCTTTTTCACCTTTTTCTCCCTGCCAATATAAGGCTATTTTATTTTTGCGGGAACCTTCTGCATGTCGATCAATTGCATTATAAGCGGCATTAAATTTACCTTGAGGAAACCAGATTAGCTCTTCAGTAGCCGATTTTTGCCACGAAAAATTTTTATAAGAAGAATAATAATCAGAAAGATTAGGAGGCAATTTATAATAGCCTTTAGATTTATGGATAATATCCTTCTTCATGGAAAAAGATAAAGTCTTTATTTCCCACGGACAATAAATTTTTTATCAAGAGCTTTTATTCTTTCTACGACGCCTGTGTATTCTAATTCTTCCATTGGAGCCATGGCTGCACCGAAAAATCCCTGTTCCCTAATATGTAGCATTTTCTCGGCGGCCTTCATTCTAACTTTATCCCAAAAAGGCTGGTCAAAAAGGTCAACCGCCTCGGTGAATTTTCCATTATGCATACAAATACCCGCTGCCGTAACAATTGCCGGACCGTCAAAAAATGAAATAATAGAACCAAGTTTACAGGGCATAAGACTTGCAGTATGGCTACCTCTGTTGCTGCCAACTACATAATGGCAGGTTGCGTATGGTGAAAGTATCTCTCCTGTGGAAGGAAATTCTTTTTGAGATCGAACTAAAGCTACAGGATCGTCTTTACCTGTGTATTTTCCAGCTATATTATGCAGTCTTGAAGTTGAAACAACTGCGGCAGTATCACCGTTTGAACGGGCTTTGATTGATTCAATTACATAATGCTCCGGATCACGGAGCAAAACAGCAAGATCATAGATTTCTTCAGGCACTTTAAGAGTAATTACTCTATCTCCATCTGTGTAATTTACGTCCATTACTGTAAATTCAAAACCAACAGCCATACTAGGAGCTAAAAGCAATCCAGCATTATGAAAAGGATCCGCAAATCC